>Ga0137377_10004993_pt1 | contig 10540 bp, 7 predicted proteins | sample SagtaG_22_FD_104815 | JGI IMG/M metagenome (GOLD analysis project Ga0137377, IMG submission 104815) | Vadose zone soil microbial communities from Sagehorn Ranch, Mendocino, California, USA - Sage2_L_40_16 metaG | ecosystem: Environmental > Terrestrial > Soil > Vadose zone | place: USA... | reverse complement strand
TCGGTGAATCGCGCGGCAATGAGATGCGCCTCCTCGGTCGGCGTCGCGACCGACCACCGTTCCGGCGCGCCGCTCGAAGTGCGCTCGCCTTGGCTGACCGATTTCCAACCCGCGGGCAGTTCGACCGCGAGCGTATAGGTGATCAGAGCGTCCCCGACCCGCGGCACCCACGCGGTCGAACCCGCAAGATAGACGCCCCTTTCCTCGATCAAGCCCGACGATTCGGCGAACGCCCGCGCATATTCGCCACCCGACTGCTGGACCGTATGGTTGATGACGCCCTCGTAATCGAGTTCTCCCGTCAACTCCTGTCCCGGCGTGGCGCCTTCGACACGATAGACGTTGACGGGAACGCGGGACGCGAGGTCGTGATCGTCGCGGTCGCCGGATTGGGAGCCCCGCACACGCGACCCGATCGGGGTGAGCTTCAGCCCACCGGATACCGCTTGCACGTTGAGATTGGCGTTCAACGAGATGGTGAAGGGCGCGGTGACGAAGGCGCCGGGAATGCGGACGCGGTCGCGGACCTTGAGGCGGTGATTGGCCGGATCGAGCGTAACTGCGAGGTCATGGTGGACCACCGGGCTCTGCGAAGGCTCAGCCGATGCTGCAGGACCGGCAATCCCGCAAAGGGCCGCCAGAACGGAAATGACGGTTATTCTTGCGAAGGTTGGTCGCACAAAGGTCATTCGCATGGGTCACGTTCGATCATGAGGGGCGATTATCGAATATCGAATAACGTTAGAGCGGATCTTAGTCAGGTTGAAGTACCTTCACCTCTGCCGGGTCGTGGCCAGGCTTGTCCCGGCCACTTCGATCCACCATTCCTGCTGTAGGGGCGACCCTGGGGCGACCCTTGTGGTCGCCCCGGTTTGCGCACCGCTCTGCCCGCAACAGGGCGACCACAAGGTCGCCCCTGCATCAGTCGCAGGTTGTTTTTCACGATACTCCGACCCCTTGCGATCGGCTGAAGCGTCCGGCTAACGCTTCGGACCAATATTCAGCGAGGAGATATCCATCACGTAGGTGTAGAGCCCCGACATGAATCCCGGCCCTTCAGAACGGGCAAACAGCATCTTGGTGCCGTCAGGCGAGATCGACGGGAAGCCATCGAAACTGTCGTTGAACGTCAACCGCACCGGCTCGCCGCCCTCCAGATCGCCGAGGAAGATCTCCCAATTCGACGGATTGTCGAGAAGCGGCCGCACGAACACATAGTGCCGGCCGTCCGGCGCCGGATAAGGCGCCCAGTTCATCCAGTCGTCGTGGGTGCGCTGGATGCGTTCGCCGGTCTCGATATTGATCGTAAAGATCGTCATCGGCGTCGGACGCCTCGTGCCATAGATGGCGCGGCTCCAGGCGCGCGTGGTGATGGTCTTGGAATCCGGCAAGAAGAACGGCGCGCCCTCCTGCCAATCCGGCGTATCGGTGAGCTTCCTCTCGCCGGTGCCGTCGATGTTCATCACATAAAGGTCGAGGGCGCCGTCGACCTGGCGGGTGAACGCAATCTTCTTGCCATCGGGCGAGATCGACACCTCGGCTTCGTAAAAGGGGTTGTCGGTCAGGCGCTGGCGGTTTCCCCCGTCGATGTCCGCAATGTAGAGTTCGGTGCCCTGCGGGTAGTTGCGCTCATCCGACACGTTTCCGAGCGGAAAATCCATGTGATCCCGGGTTGACGTGAAGATCACGCGCTTGCCGTCAGGAAAGAAATAGGAGCAAAGGTCCTGCCCGCGGTCATTGACGCGCCACTTGGTCTTGCCGTCGTCGGAAAAGATCCAGGTCAGCGCTCCGGTGCTGCGCCCCGGCGCGTGAGCCCCGTCCGGGTCCTGCGTCTGCGCAATGACGTGATAGTTGTCGGGCGCATAATAGGCTTCCGCTGATGACGGTACGTTCGGAATGCGCCAGGTCGGCAATTCCTGTGGCGACGCCTTCCGCGGCTTGACAATGGAATAATCCGTGCGTCCGCCCAAGACTCGCAATTCTCGCGGGCTCGCGTCAGCCGGTTGCGTCGGCAGGCCCGGCGCGGGTAGGCCTCCCTGCGCCAGCGCCCAGCTCAGAGCCAACGTCGCGACAGCGCATGGGACAAATATGAAGGATATGGACAGAGTGGATCGTGATCTAGCCATGGGCGCTCCTGTCCGTTGGCGCAATCTTGGAAGCTGCACGGACGGATTTTAAGTCGCACGCCGATCAGCTGGAAGCGACCCTTCCCACGTCTGCTGATTTGCGTGCAGGGACGCGGATTGATCCTTCCGCATCATATCGTAGCCGAAGTAGATGAAAGTCAGTCCAATGAGCTCCGTGATATACAATACCTCGACGTAGCCGAAACGCGTAAAGCTTCCGCCAATGCCGGGAAGAAGCGCCCCAATGGCAATGAGGATGTTGCCGAGGAAACGGGCTCTTCCCCTCTCCTTCGCGAAATATTGGATGGCCGAGTAAACTGCGCCGCCAAAAAGAAAAACGAAGGCGTAGAGGTTGAGCAAGGGAGAAAATCCTCTGACCCACTGCCAGGCAAACACTCTCCCGGTGAGGCGGTGATCGAAGCCGTCCGGGATTTCAATCGGTGAGGACAATACACAAACGGCGGCAATGAGAATGCCCGCCGAGCACGCCACGGCCGAGATATCGGCGAAGCGTCTTTTCATGAGGAGGTAAATGGTTCCCTGCGCCAAGGGGTATCCGCCAAGCAGGGCCCCTACGATGTACCAGACCTTGGTGTTCCATTCGGTCCAGCCGAAAATGGCATTGATGCTTTCCGTGAGCGTGCCCATGCCGAACGTCAGCACGCCCAGGGTCCACCACAACAGGTAGGGCGACCTCTTGGCGAGATAGTGCGGTACGATCCGGCTAAGAAAGAAAACCGAAAAGAGCGTCGTGAGAACCGGTATGTAACTGATCATATTGTTCACGGCTGAACCTCGAAACGCGAGTAGCCTTTTTTACACCTTGCTGGCCGCGCAAGGCAATGAGACCAATTGCAGCGAAATCGGGCCGGCGATTCACCGCCCCCTACCCTCCCGCTTGCGGCGGAATGAAGTGGACGCTGCGCAGCGACGCATCGTTCGGGCGAGAGCTCGGGAATATCCGCGCGTAGATTGCGGTGGAGCGCGCCTCATCCTCATCGCGTCATCACCGGGGCGCCGCCGCTGTGAATGGGCGGGCCAGCGCCGTCGCCCAGGCGCTCGATCCGTTGGGGATGAGCAGCCGCGACGCCGATCTGTCGCACAGGGCTACCAAATGATGATGGTAGCTCGCCGGATTATACTACCCCGAGAGCACGTTCGCCCGATATCCATCATCGCCATGATGGAGAGCGTGGCGTTGCGGTCGCACCGTCCGCTAGACAGTGTTCACCGGGCGAGACCAAGACAATTTGCTTGAACCCATTGTCACGAGGGTTGCTTCCACATGGTGGATAACGCATGCTTTGGAGTGTTTTCGATTAGCTGCCGCATCGTTCGTTGCTGCTAGGTGCAGGTGAAATATGAAAAATACGATTGGTTCAGACCGACGAGCCTCCGACCGCTCGGTCACTGCCAACAGAAGCTCGCGGCTGCGGACCGTCGTTTTATCCGCAACCTTGGTTGTCGCGGCCACCGGCCTGTCCGGCGCGCAAACGAATGCCGGCGCTTCAGCTGAAACGGCGGCGGCATGCGCCACTTACGGCAGCTGGATCGATGTGAAGACGGGGCAACCTATTGACCGGGGGGAGTTGTTCCGCGATCTCGTCGCCAGGACGGCTGTCGTGCTGCTGGGGGAATCACATACCGATGCGGATCACCATCGCTGGCAACTGCAGACCGTGGCGGCGCTGCATGGCCGTGGGGGAAATCTTGTCATTGGCTTCGAGGCATTTCCGCGTCGCCTGCAGTCTGTCCTCGGCGATTGGATCGAGGGCAAGCTGACCGATGAAGCTTTCCTGAAAGCATCCGAATGGCGACAGGTCTGGGGCTACGACGCGGCGCTCTACATGCCGTTGTTCCAATTCGCTCGTCTCAACCGCATTCCAATGATTGCCCTCAACGTCGAGCAGAAGCTCGTATCGCGTGTCGGCCAACAAGGGTGGGAGGGTGTTCCTGCCCCGGAGCGCGAAGGTCTTTCCGACCCCGCTCCGGCCAGTCCGGCCTACCAGCGTGAGCTTGCTCGCGTCTACCTCATCAAGAAGGCAATGCCGCCTGGCGCCGATCCCTCCCAGGCGTCGAGCCCTCCCGAGCCCGACGAGGCGGCGCTGGCGGAAGCCGTCAAGCAACCGGAGTTCAAACGGTTCGTCGAGGCTCAGTTGACCTGGGACCGCGCCATGGCGGAGGCGCTGGCCGGCGCCAAGCGCAAGTTCGCCAACGCAACCGTCGTAGGAATCCTCGGAAGCGGGCACGTGGCCGGCGGCCACGGCGTTCCGCATCAACTGCAGGCTCTCGGAATCGCCAACCTGATGTCGCTCATCCCGGTGTCGGCCGATGCAGGGTGCGCGCTGGTTGGCACTTCCTTTGCGGACGCCGTTTTCACGCTGCCCCGCGAGGACGAAACGCCGCCGCCAGAGCGTCCAAGGCTCGGCGTCGCGCTGGCAGAAGGCGACGGTGCGCCCCGCATCAACCGGGTGGTCGGCGACAGCGTGGCCGAAATTGCTGGCTTGAAGGTCGGGGATCACGTGGTGCGGGCTGCCGGCCTTGCGATTCGAAATCCCGACGAACTGGTCGAAGTTATCGCCCGGCAGGCGCCCGGAACCTGGCTGCCTCTGAGCATCAGGCGTGACGGGCAGGAGATTGACCTTGTCGCCAAGTTTCCGACACGTCCGAGGCAAGACCGATGATGCGGGGGCCTACAGTAGCCCGGATGGAGCCACCGGGGTCCCGCCTTCGGCGGGCCCGATGATAAACTCACCGTAATCCGGGGTCAGCCTATCCCGGATTACGCTGCGCTCCATCCGGGCTACGAGGCTGTCATCCTTGATGAATTTCAGGAAACGGAATGTCGGTCACTCAAGGCGTCTGGTTTGAGGATGTCGCCTATCTTTTGATGCCGCCGCTGACGAACTCTTATCGGTTTTCCCCGATTTGTCTTTCTCTGACGAGCTCTCATCGGTCTGCTCAGTTTTGTCCTTCTGTTCAAATCTGTAGTTTGGCCAGCCGTTATAGACCTGCGCAGATAGGAGGATAAGAATTGCTAGTGGGACGGCAATAGACATCTCTCCAACCTCGCGCGGACTTCGCGGAAGCAGTCTGCTTATTCGTCCATGATTGCAAAGCAAAACAGCCGCTGGATTAGATTTTTGCACAATAAACCCACGCTGAAATTGCATATGGAGCGCCCAAAAGTCGACAAACGAACAATTTGCCGTGCGGGAGATTACCAGTTTTCCAATTCACCTTGCTTATGAGGGGGCTGGAGATCGCGGCCGGATCGGGGCTTTGCGGGACCGATAAATGTCGGTTTACTGACTTTCGGGCTCAAGCACGCGCTTTCAACATTAGTTTGCTGTGCAAAAGCTTAATGCACACTCTAGTTTGCTTTAGCGTCATCGACGAATCAGCAGAATGCTCCCGCGAATGTTTGCGGGAGGATTGGAGAAATGGAGACGGTTTGGGGAGCGTTGTTATCATTTCTTTTCGTTACGGCTCTTGCCTTGTCCGGGCATGTCGAAACTCCGTCAAAGGAACAAATTGAACAGATAGAAAAGGCTGAGAAGGAAAGGAAAGAACAGATCGAAAAAGCTGAGAAGGAAAAGAAAGAACGGAAGGAAAAAGCAGAGCAGAAGGAAAAGCCTAAACAGAAGGAAAAATCTAAACAGAAGGACTCTGACCTCTGGCAACTTCGTCAATGATCGCTGGCCGAAGGAGGAATTGCGGCAATCGATTCATAGCAGACGACCGATGAAGGCCACGGCGTTCGCTGGTGCATCGGACTGTTACCACACAACATAGTTGGTGCAGGGGATGAGACACTTCGGTTGGATAGGCTCGGCGCTTGTCGTGGCGGGAGGAGTTGCGGCAAATGGCGCCGCGCAGGCGGGAGATACCTCGTCGTCGCGCGACAAGGCATCAGTGAATTGCCGGGCGCCCGACGCCCCTTATAAGAAATACGACTGTCTTGACGCCTATCTGGGCGACGGCTTCCTCGAGCGCCTCATCAACTATTACAGGCTTGAATGGGGCCACGAGAAGCCACCCACTGACCCGAAGGCGCCATCCGCGCGCCGGTCCGGCTGGCCGGATGCGCCGACCACGACGCCACCATATCCGTTTACCGAGTGGCCTTATGGGGGAACCACGCTCATCGGCGTAACCCGGCCAGCTTCCGTTGACAGCCCGTTGATGGTGGCGCTGGCCAACACCGACCTGGGCAGGGCGCTGAAGGCCGGCAACATGCAAATCTACGGCTGGATCAGCGGCGGCGGCAATATCAGCAGCAACACGGTGAAGCCAGGCGGCAACTGGCCGGCAGCCTATGATTTCACGCCGAACAGAGACCAGCTCGACCAGGCGGCGGTTTATTTTGAACGCCTCCCCGACACGGTGCAGACCGATCATGTCGATTGGGGATTCCGGCTTTCGGCGATCTACGGCGAGAACTACCGCTACACGACCGCTTATGGCTTGGCGAGTTATCAGCTGCTCGGTCACAACCTTTATAACGGTTACGACTTCCCGATGCTCTATGGCGAAGTCTACCTTCCGCAATTCGGCGCCGGGCTCATGTTGCGCTTCGGACGTTTCATCGCAATTCCCGACATCGAGGCGCAGCTTGCGCCTAACAATTACATGTACACCCATTCGCTGAGCTACACCTTCGACAACTACACCAACACCGGTCTCATCAGCACCCTTGCGCTCAACAAGAACTGGTTTCTGCAATTGGGCCTGACAGTTGGCACCGACACCATGCCATGGCACCTGGGCCAGAGGGTGCCCAACCCATTTCCCAATCCGGTGTTCCCCGGCAATACGATGCCCAAAGACCCCGGCGCCCAGCCTTCCGTCACGGCTGGCGTCCGCTGGCAGAGCGACAGCGGCTGGGACACCATCTACGTGGTGGAAAACGCCATCAACAACGGCACCTGGGGATACAATAACGTTCAGTGGACGGGACTGACCTGGTATCACCGGATCAACAAGGCGTGGCATCTCTCGTGGGAGGCATACGCCCTCGAGCAAAAGAACGTACTCAACGTCACCGACCCGGCCGGCATCATCGCCAATGGCGGCTTTCCGTTCACCCCGGCCAACGGCATCAATTTCAACGCTCCGTTTTTTGCGCAGTGCGCCGATCCGAGGCAGCTCGCTTGCACGGCGAAAGCCTTCACCACTCTGATGTATTTGAACTATCAGTTCTCGCCGATGGACAATATCTCCTTCCGGTCTGAATTCTACAACGACAGGCAAGGGCAGCGGACCGGCACGAAAACACGTTACTTCGATTTCGGCATCGGCTGGCAGCACTGGTTTTCGCCGCAGGTCGAGCTTCGTCCGGAAGCGACCTACTACCGCGCTCTCGACGCGCCGGCCTTCAATGGCAATTTCAATGCGAACCCTGTCATTCCGCCCAACAAGAAAGATGCCTTGATTGTGGCGGCAGACTTGATCTGGCACTTCTGAGCGAGCGCACGAACCGGACGAACCGCATGAAGCCGGTCAACGTCGCCAACTTGGCCTGCGGGCGGGGCGCGTACCCGGATTTTGCTCCGATCGACTTTGATCGTTTGCCCGTCAGTCGTTTTTGCTCTCTCGCGGTGCAGCCGTTCTGGGGGCGGGCAGACAGCCTAGGCGCTGCGGGCCGCATATATGAAAATATATTTGTCAATTGAGCTGGGCCCAGCCTACCGTCGGGAAGCCAGAGCAAGCGCGCTAGTCGCTTCAGGTGGGAGAACGCCCATGAGAACCTGTCTTCCTTTCGCGCTCACAATTTTACTGTCGGCAGCCACTCAATGCTTTGCGGTCGAGCTGGAGGCTCGGGGCGGCGATATGCATTGCTCGGGGCTGATAGGTGGCGGACCAGCCGTTACCAATATCAACGGCAACGTCACCGTGCCGGATGGCAAGTCCTGCACTCTCAGCTTCGTCAATATCAAAGGAAACGTTCGGGTCGGACGCGATGCAACCTTGACGGTGCTGGCATACGCGGAGCCGTCAGCGATCGACGGTGATGTCGAAGCCAAAAACTGCAGCTCGGTTCTCCTTCAAGGCAATGTCACTGTTCGAGGAAACCTGAGCATCAACTCGTGCATAGGTACGGGGTGGAACGGCTTTCAAGGTCCAGGCGTCGTCATCCACGGCGATTTCGAGTGCCGGTTCAACGCCGGCCCGTGCTCGGCGTGGCTCGGCACCGTCCGCGAAAACGTCCACATACAATCCAACAAATCACAAGCGGCCTCCGATGTCAGTCTCGTCAGCGTCGGAGGAAATCTGCACTGTCAGGGCAATTCGCCGGCGCCGACCCATTTGCATGGGCCAAGCTGGGTAGACGGACGGTCGCAGGACCAGTGCGCCGGTTTTGCCACAACGACGACATCGATCGCCACGCCGGTCACGCCAACGCCGTGTGCCAACCTTGCGGCATTACCCCCCTCGGGTTTTCCCGTGCCCAATACGGTAATTACTTCGGCCGTGGATACGCCGGCCGCCAATGGATTGCCGCAGCGTTGTATCGTCAGCGGCTATGTCAATCGGCATATCAGTCCGGTCGACCAGTGCCAGTACGTCGATGCCTTCCAGGTCCAACTGCCGGCCAACTGGAACGGGCGCTTCATGTTTCAGGGTGGCGGCGGCACGGAAGGCGCCGTTCCCACCGCGACAGGCAGCATCAGCGGCAATTCGACGTTCGGGATCGTCAACGGCTATGCGGTGGCGACCCAAAATGGCGGCCATTTCAACTCTGACCTCGCATTGGCCACGTGCGATTCGGGATATGGAAATGCAAACGAATTCTATCTCGATCCGCTTGGCACCATCGACCAAGCCTACCAGTCGATCGAAGTGACCACGCTGGTCGCCAAGTACCTGATCAATCAATTCTATGGCAATGGCCCAAATCGCTCGTATTGGGTCGGCTGTTCGACCGGCGGGCGCCAGGGCATGGTGATGTCGCAGCACTTTCCGTGGTTCTTTGACGGCATCATCGCCGGCGATCCGGTTTACGATTTAGAAGCAATCGGGCTCAGCACCATCTACGGCATGGAGCAGATCCTGAACGTCTACAACGCCAACCCGTCGCTGCCACCACTATCCTTTGTGCCTCAACCCGCGCCACAGCCGCCTGCCCCAATCTTGTACCCTGCCTTTCCGGTCACCGACCAGGCTCTCCTGGAAACTGCCTTGCTCCAAGCCTGCGATGCGCTCGACGGCGTCGCCGACGGCGTTATCGACAACTTGCCGGCATGCAGGGCGAAGTTTGATCCTGCGACCGCGACCTATACGTCCGGCGGCGCCACTTACCGGTTGCAATGCATCGGAGCAAAAGATGCGACCTGTTTGTCTCCGGCGCAGATTCAGGCCGTGAAGAAAATCAATCAAGGCCCGCGAGACGGCGAAGGACGGGAGATCGCCGTGCCGGCCGGCGCCGTCGCCAAGCACCACGTCACCAACATCGCGCAAGGCTATGCATGGGACGGCGGCTGGATGACGACTGCCAGCATTCCAGCACGAAAGATCGGAAGTCCGGGCAGGGCGCCGGGTGACTTCGCCTTGGGTGGGAGCCAGTTCGGTTACGCGTTCCTGTCTCCGGCGCAGCCGACGCTCCGTCCGCTCGATTTCAACTTCGCCACCGACCTCGGGATGCTCAACCCGCGTACGCCGACCGTGACCTACTCCACGTCGGCCGATATCACGCGCTTCGTCGATTACGGGCACAAGATCATCTGGTATCATGGCCTCAGCGATCCGGGCCCGCCTGTTCTCGGCACCATCAAGTACTACGAAGAAATGGCAGAACAGTTTGGCGGCCTGGAGAGAGCCCAGCACTTCTCGCGTTTCTACCCGATCCCGAACATGGGTCATTGCGCCGGCGGAGCGGCGACCGACCAGTTCGATCTCCTCACGCCGCTCGCCAATTGGGTTGAAAACGGCGTCCCTCCCGGGCCGATACCGGCGACGGGCGTGAACTTCACTCCCGCCGTGTATCAAGTTCCCTTCGTGTCAGGACCGACCACGCGGACGCGCCTGTTGTGTCCGTATCCGCACCAGGCGCGCTTTACCGGCAGCGTATCGGTTGTCGGCGGGACGCCCGTGGCGAGCAACCCGGCGGACCTGGCTGATCCGGCAAAATATCAATGCATCTCAACCAGACCGTCTCATTCGGAGTAAGGTTAGAGGCGGCTTGGAGACTCATTCGAAAGGGCGGGCAACCCGCCCTTTTCTCTTGGCGGCAAAGGCAATCTATGACCGAATTCCGGCTCCACGGGGACGTGATTCGGATTGATCGGATCAATCTCGATCCGCCGCGGATCGGCCTCCGCCTCCGGCGGCGGGAAACGGCTCAAACAATCCTCTGCGGCCATCAGACCCGTGCGCTGGGCCATCTCATCCGCCGCGTTCCATCGCCAATCTTG
>Ga0137377_10004989_pt1 | contig 10542 bp, 11 predicted proteins | sample SagtaG_22_FD_104815 | JGI IMG/M metagenome (GOLD analysis project Ga0137377, IMG submission 104815) | Vadose zone soil microbial communities from Sagehorn Ranch, Mendocino, California, USA - Sage2_L_40_16 metaG | ecosystem: Environmental > Terrestrial > Soil > Vadose zone | place: USA... | reverse complement strand
TTGTTCCGCTCGACTTTTGGGGGCAGCCGACCGACGAACCGGTGGTGCTTGGATGGATGCCCGCTGCATCTCTCTATTTCCGTGACCCGGATGGAAATATGCTCGAGTTGCTTTCGATGCTGCCTGATTCCCCACAACCAGAATTGGGCATTGTCGGTTGGAGTCGTTGGAACCAAATTCACGAATCCGTTCAAGGGCCGATGACGTGATAATCGCGACGATTTGATACGTTATCCGCCAAGAACGCCGCAGTGTAGAGCCTCATAAGGTTCACGGTGTGGTCCAGTGTTGTGCACTGCAGGAGAAAGACCACCCTGCTTTTCCACTTGGGGGAGAAATTCCGCGGCAATGCGCGCACGGCGTTTCTATCTCAAACGCAGTGTAGTTCGCGGGAATTCGTGCGTTTTTCTGCTCGCCGAACTGGGATCGGAAACCGACGAGCAGGATTTTGTTCGCATGCACGATGAATTCAACAAGCTGCTGTTACAGGAAGCTGGTGCCGGCAAGCGGTTGATTATCGTTGTGGATGAGGCGCAAAATTTGGATTCGTCCGTGCTGGAGATGATCCGATTGCTTTCGGATTTCGAAACTCCCCGGGCCAAGCTCTTACAGATTATTCTCGCGGGACAACCGGAACTGGCGGACAAGCTGGCCAGCCGGAACCCGACAGCACTCTCAGTCCAGCGGAGGCGAAGGCTTACATGCAGCAAGTCGCCGTGCAATTGAGAGATTGGAAGCGCAACTGAGATCGCACAGAGTTGTTGCGGTCTGGTCTTAGGGTTCGACACCGCTAGTTGCGAAGCCAATGCGATAGCGGCTTTAGGCGGGTCCGTGTGTCGAGAGGGTCGTAAACTAAGAACTTAGCCACTAAACGCCAATTCCTTCGCCCGCTGTGTGGCCCGTACCACAGCCTTGATGAGGGTCACTCGCAACTTGCCTTCTTCCAGCTCCATGATTCCGTCTATTGTGCAGCCGGCAGGCGTAGTCACGGCATCTTTGAGCAGTGCCGGGTGATCTCCAGTCTCCAACACGACTCGGGCAGCCCCCAGAGCCGTTTGGGCAGCCAGGAGTGTGGCGACATCTCGAGGGAGACCAACTTTTACGCCAGCCTCGGCCAGCGACTCTAAGATGATGTAGATGTAGGCTGGGCCGCTTGCCGAGAGGCCTGTGACCGCATCCATGTGCTTCTCGTCGAGCACGACGGTTCGGCCGACGACATCGAACATTCTGCAAGTCATAGCGACGTGTCCGGCATCAGCATATTTGCCTTTGCACACAGCGGTCATTCCGCTTCCTAACGAACAAGGCGTATTGGGCATTGCGCGAACCACGGGGATATTTTCACGAAGAGTGTTTTCGATCAACGAGGTCGGAACCGATGCTGCCACCGAGATGATCAACTGATTCGGAGTAATCTGTTCCCGGATTTCATTCATAACTTCTTGGACCACTTGCGGCTTTACCGCAATCAGAATGATGTCCGCTCCCTTGACTGCTGCAGCGTTATCGGTGCCAACCCTGACTTTCAGCTTCGCACTGAGCGCCTTGGCGCGCTCTTCGTGTTGCACGGTGGCGCAGATTAGCGCGGCTGAAAGCAGGCCGCTGTTGAGCAGAGCCTGGAGAAGGATTCCACCCATTTTGCCGGCGCCCAAAACTGCAACCCGTTTTTCCCGGAGATCATGTTCCATAGGTTTACCTTGATCTAATCAAAACCGATTCCGTTCGCGCCCCACCAGTGGCGCCAATATTGGGCCTGCAAGCCATGATCCCCGCTGAGACAGAGCGGGCGATGCCTTCACAGGCCACGCGAGGAACAACGCTCGGGACTTTATTGTATACAGCATTGCGCGGAACACCCCAGAAATCGGTTGGCGGTGGTTGACATAGGGAGATTCCTAAGTGACCAGCAAATTCCCACTTTCCTCCAACCGCAGTTGCTCTGGAACAAGGACTTGGTGGTTGATGTGAAGGCCGAAACCCCGGAAGGCTTTCGTCTTTGGGAAGTTAGGCTACTTGCAAGAACCTGTGGTGGTCGCTAGCATCGGTACACTGTACGGTCCCCTCCTTTTCTGATCCTGTTCGTGACAAATACTCCCCGCAAAAATCAGACTACAGTGAACTCAAACAATAACATCTGGTGGAACGGTTCGCAGGTTTCTGTCTTCGACGTTCCTATCTCACAATTGCATCCGTTTTCGGGCTGGCAATCTGTGACCGGGCAGGACGGGTTGTCTAGCTGGAGCAAGCCCCCAGATCCAACTGCCGCGTGCAGCGTTACTAGCGGCAAGGACTACTGGCTGCTCGTGGACAGTCCTTCTCAAACCGTTTTGCGGGGTGGCAGTGCCAGCTTCAATGTCAGTCTGATTGCCTTCGGAGGTCTCAGCGGGACTGCCGCCCTCAGCTTCGACGGGACTAAAGAGGTCGCGGGATTGAGCGGTAGCCTATCATCCACGTCGGTCCCGCTGTCGTCAGGAGCAGCTTACGTTTGTGATCAAAGTCGCTTCCGGCACTCCGGTGGGCACATACCCGGTTACGCTGCTTGCTACTAGCGGCAGCCTGACGCGCACGGTAACTGCCTCGCTTGTTGTTCAATGACTCAACCAGTTTTCCCGCCGGGCACTGGGCCCCGGCGGGAAAGCCAAGCTTGGGCCTCCAAGTGTTCGTGAAGTGTATCCATTGCGCACCAATCCCTCCAGCAGGATCCCGCCCATTTTCCCCGCTCCCAAAATCGCGTTCTTCTTGTCAGCGAAGTCCAGTGTCATGGAAGCTCCTTCGTCCAGCAGGCAAAGGATGCTCAATTTTGCCTTAAATCTTTACGAAGCGGAACCGAGACCAACCTGAGTTTCACGATGCCGCATCCAGTTCCAGGCGGTTGAAACGATTTCGTGCAAGGACCGGGTCGCCCTCCACTGGAAAAGCTTCTGCGCGTAACTGGGATCGGCCACGAGTGCGGGAGGGTCTCCAGGCCGGCGCGGGCCCACATGCTTCGGGACCACCTTGCCGACAACTTCTTCGACGGTCCTGACCACCTCCAGAACTGAATAGCCGCGTCCTGTCCCAAGGTTTAAAGCAACCGAGCTGCCTCCCGCTATGAGGTAGTGCAAGGCCTTGACGTGGGCTGCTGCGAGATCATTGACATGGATATAATCGCGTATGCATGTCCCGTCAGGAGTTGCGTAATCACCTCCGAAAATCTGAAGTTTATCCCCCGTCCCCGCAGCTGCCTGCAATGCCAAAGGAATCAGATGGGTTTCGGGAATGTGACATTCGCCGGTCTCGCCTCCTTCATCGGCGCCGGCGGCATTGAAATATCGCAGGCTGGCGAACCGGAGCCCGTAGGCACGGCCGTAGGACTCCAAGGCTTGCTCGAAAAAAAGTTTGGATACCCCATAGGGGTTGACAGGTTGGCGGGTCGTGCTCTCGGGGATCGGAACCGTGTTCGGTAAACCGTAAACCGCGCAGGTCGAGGAGGAAATAAAATGCCCGACTCCCGCGTCGATAGCTGCGTTCAGAAGTAAAAGACCGCACTCGACGTTATTCCGGAAGTACTTGCGAGGATTCTCGACCGATTCGCCAACGTAAGCATGTGCGGCAAAGTGCATGACTGCTGTCACTCGCCTCATGACGCCGGAAAGTCTTTCCGAATCGGCAATGTCGCCTTGCACCAGTTCGAAACCGTGGACCAGGGAGGCGTAGCCGGTGGAAAGGTTGTCATAAATCACCACGTCGAAGCCCTCTTTGCGAAGCAAGCGAGCAGCGTGACTGCCGATGTATCCTGCTCCTCCGACCACCAGCACGGTTGTCAGACCGGTTCCTCCTTGCAGGGGAAGTTCATTCCGCCCTTAGTGTAGCAAACGCTCATGGAGCGTCCCGCAGCTGACTTCGGCTCTGGCGGATGCGAAAATTCCGATTAGCGAGCAAGTCCGATGTTCGCGCCGGCCGTGTCGACGATGGTCCGTGCAATGAGGAGGGAAGCGGTTGCGGCGGGAGACGGAACGTTCAGAACGTGCAGCATCCCTGGTGAAGACGCAAACTGGAAATCATCCACTAGCGTGCCGTCGCGCTTCAGGGCCTGGGCACGAACCCCGGAGCCGCCGGGAACCAGATCTTCCTCGCGCAACTCGGGGATGAGTCGCTGCAAAGCGCGAACGAACACAGGTTTCGAAAAAGACATGCGGAACTCGTCCAGGCCGCTCCGCCAATGCTTCGCGGCCATTCGCCAGAATCCCGGAAACATGAGTGATGAAGCCACGTCCTTAAGGTTGAGGTCAGTGCGCCGGTAGCCCTCGCGGCGAAGAGCGAGAATTGCGTTGGGCCCAGCATCTACCCTGCCGCTTACGCGGCGCGTGAAATGAACACCGAGAAACGGAAAGCGCGGGTCAGGAACGGGATAAATCAATGCTCGCACCAGCGACTCGCGCGCTGGAACGAGAGTGTGATACTCGCCGCGAAAGGGTACGATCATGACTTGCGGTTCGTCGCCGGCCAAGCGGCTGACGCGGTCGCTGAACAAGCCCGCGCAGTTGATGAGGTAGTTGGTGGAGAAAGCCTCGCGCCGCGTCTGAACAATGATCTCATCGGGGAGGCGATGGATGCCGGTCACTTCAGCCGAAGTCAGAATGGTTCCACCCTGCGCGGCCGTCAATTGTGCATATTTCTCGGAAACCAGGCCGTAATCGGTGACGCCCGTCGAGGGAACGAAAAGAGCGCCTAGACCGCTAGCCTGCGGCTCGATCTCGCGTAACTCATCACAGCTGATGAGACGTAATCCGCCGACACCATTGGCTCCACCCCGCCGTCGCAATTCGTCCAGGCGTGGCAGTTCCTCCTTCCTTGTGGCCACAATGACTTTGCCGCAGACCTTATACGGAATGTCATGCGCGCGGCAGAACGCGATCATCTCCGCGGCTCCCGCAACGCATAGCCGCGCCTTAATCGACCCCGGTTTGTAATAAACCCCGGAGTGGATGACGCCGCTATTGTGCCCGCTCTGGTGGCGCGCCACCCTCTCTTCTTTTTCCACGAGCAGCAGACGCAGCCGTGGAAAGCGCCGGGTGATCTCCAGCGCCACGGCCAGGCCAACAATGCCGCCTCCGATCACGACAACGTTGTAACGTGCCTCGACCATGAAGGATTGAACAAGTTGAGCCAAACAAGTTGTGCCAACCAGAGGCAGGCTCGGCGCGGCGTAGCTTGCGCGTGATCTCACACCGGAGCAACCCGTCGAAGGGAAAATTCCACGCGAGACTCAGGCTGGCAACTGATGATAGCGGGGATCAGGGTGAGTCGTCACTTCCTGAGCAGCGGGTCGACCGTGGTAGGCGGATGAGGGAGCCACAGGTCCCGGTGGCCCTCACACCATACTTCGTGCTTTTGCTGTCCGCCCCCACCGCCTCCATCTGCACGATTGCCGGCTCCTCCGCCGCACGATGACGTGGAGATGAGGCTATGCAGTACGAACATGGAACCCACTGCGCCGCGTGGATGCCGCCACCTGAGGAACCGCAAATCACCAAAATCACGGGCAGAGCCAGCCACAATGCATAAACAACGGGCCTGCGTTCGAAGCTTCCGGATGTAGCACCGTAGAGAGGATCATCACCACGTTGGGAGCGTTGCCACCGGAATGATGACCTTCGGAGTGAACCTGCACTGCGCTCCTGAACGCAGCCCAGTGGGGCAGGAGAGTGTCACGAGGTTGGGGAAGGACGAACCCGCCGGCGCGGGGAAATCGTTAGCTGATAAGCACCAGTTATTTGACCTGCTTTTGACGGTCTGGCTCGGAGTCGCGGAGTTGGCCGAAAAATCTTGCATCACCGTGAGCGGAACGGTCATCAGGCATTGCGTTCTTGCACGTGGTCAGCATCTTCGTCACGAATCGGAGCACCCGGCGCGATCTGCTTGGGTCCTTGCCCTTGAGCCGGATTACAAGGACGAATGCCGGGGAAAGCGTGGACCATACCGACAGACGCCGGCGCCAGACTGCTCACCTTGGGGCAGTATCGAAAGCGGCGCTAACGAGAGTCAACGCCAAACGTTTAGATTGGAAATGGACCACTTGGGAAATGAGAGGGGCAGCCACAGGTCCGGTAGAACGCGCGCAATCCCACAAAAGCCACAATCGGGGTCGAAGGTTCAATCCGTAACCGACTCACTGCGGCCGAGACCTGTACAATCTCTCGTCACCATTATTATTGATGATGTAGGAATTTATTCGAGGAATCGTTGGCATGCGAAAGCTTGGTTGGGCACTGCTAGTTTGCTTCCTTAATTTGATCGCGTCGCCAGGATTTTCGGCTTCAGGCGCACCGACCGCCGGACGTGAAGTTACCGTGGCCGCCGCGGCCGATCTCAACTCGGCGCTGACGAAAATCGCTGCCAGCTTTAAAAAACAAACTGGGATCACGGTCAAGCTTTCCTTCGGCTCTTCCGGCGCACTGGCGCAACAGATTCAGAATGGTGCGCCTTTCGACCTGTTCTTTTCCGCCGACATGGACTATCCCAGGCAACTAGCCGACGCGGGCCAAGCCGAGGCTTCGTCCCTCTACCGTTACGCTGTCGGAGGCCTGGCGCTATGGGTTCCCGCCGATTCGCCTCTCGATGTGGAGCACAAAGGAATGAACGTGTTGTCCGATCCCGCGATAAAAAAGATTGCCATTGCAAATCCGCAGCACGCGCCGTACGGCCGCGCAGCCGTGGCGGCGATGAAACATGTGCAGTTGTACGATCAGGTGTCGGATCGTCTGGTAATGGGCGAGAATATCTCGCAGGCCGCGCAGTTCGTCGAATCGGGAAACGCCCAGGTTGGCTTCGTTGCCTTGGCGCACGTCATTTCACCTGCGATGCAGGGAAAGGGAAGATACTGGCGGATTCCGGCCGAGGCTTATCCGCCGCTCGACCAAGGTTTAGTGATTATTTCGCGGTCACGGCGCAAGAAACAGGCTGCGGCTTTCGTGGAGTACATCAAAAGTCCGGAATCGGCAAAGGTATTCAGTCGGTATGGCTTCACTGTGTCGGCAGAGACGCCCGAAAGGAAGTAGCCTTACTGGTTGAGGCACATGTCTATCGATTGGCAGGCATTTTGGCTCACGCTCGAACTGGCGGCAGTGGTTTCGGCCATACTCTTCGCGTTGGGACTCCCTATCGCGTACTGGATCGCTTTTTCGCGCTGGCGCTGGAAGTTTCTGGTCGAGGCGGCGCTCGCCTTGCCCATCGTGCTGCCACCAACGGTCCTCGGATTTTATGTTCTCCTGGCGCTGGGTTCGCGCAGCCCGTTAGGACGCTGGTGGCAGTCGCTCACTGGCCACACGCTGGCTTTCACCTTCGCCGGCTTGGTGATCGGTTCGATCCTCTATAGTCTGCCATTTGCGGTGCAGCCTTTCGCGGCTTCCTTCTCTTCCGTCGACCGCAAACTGATGGCGGCGTCGGCCACGCTCGGAGCTTCGCCGTTCCGCACGTTTTCTCGCGTGGTGCTGCCGCTTTCCGTTCCGGGGTTGATCACGGGCGTTGCCTTGAGCTTCGCCCACACCATGGGAGAATTTGGCGTGGTGCTCATGGTCGGAGGCAACATCCCCGGCGTCACGCGTACGGTTTCCATTGACATTTACGACAAAGTGCAGACGTCCAATTACTCCGCCGCGAATGAGACTGCGCTGCTTCTGCTGGTGCTGGCCTTTGCCATCCTCTCGTTCGTCTACGCCGTGAATCGAAAAGTCTGGATCATCGGGCCTGCGAGATAGATGGGTTTTGGGTGGCGCAGCGCTTCCGAGGTATCTTTAGGAGTTGAAACTGGGATTTCGATGAGCCGCCCGCAAATTATCGAAGACGCCAGCGCGAAGCCGGAAACGTCGCCGCTGCCCGCCTCCGAATCGGGCGACCCGGGACGGGAAATAACTGATCGCACTCTTCAAGCCCGCTTTCGCAAGCGTCTCCTGGCTGCGGAGCACGAATTCTCGCTCCAGGTCGATTTTGCCGCCGAGCCCGGTTTCAGTATTCTGTTTGGCCCGTCCGGGGCAGGGAAGACGACGCTGCTCGACTGCGTCGCCGGCCTCGCACTCCCCGATGCAGGACGCATCGCGGTCAACAATCGCGTTCTCTTCGACGGCGAGGCCCGCCTCAACCTGCCCGTCGCCAAACGTCAGGTGGGCTATGTTTTTCAGGACCTCGCACTGTTTCCGCATCTCAACGCGGAGCAGAACGTTGCCTACGGACTGGCCCATTTGTCGCGCACGGCTCGCCGGCATCGCGCGCTTGCCGTTCTCGATGCCTTGCGCATTACGCATCTGAGTCAACGGCGCCCGGCGGAAATCTCAGGCGGCGAACGTCAGCGCGTGGCTTTGGCGCGAGCGCTCGTAACTGATCCCTCAGTACTACTGCTCGATGAACCGCTTGCCGCCCTCGATGCAGGCACAAAATCAAGAATCCTCGACGATCTACGCCAGTGGAACCAGGCTCATAGGATCCCCATTCTCTACGTCACGCACAGCCGCGAAGAAGTGTTTGCGCTGGGCGAGCGCGTTCTGGTTCTGGATAACGGGCAGCTCATTGCGCAAGGCACGCCGCACGAGGTCCTAAGCGCACCGCAGCAGGAGACGGTGGCGCAACTCGCGGGGTTTGAGAACATTTTTGACGCTAGCGTCGAAGCGCTGCACGCCGAGCGAGGGACGATGACCTGCCGCCTGGCAACAAGCGGAACCGACAGCCTGCAACACGCCAAGCTCGAACTGGAGACTCCATTGGTGCGGGCCGAGGTGGGCACGCAGTTGCGCGTCGGAATCCGCGCCGGGGATATTCTTCTAGCCGTCGTTCCGCCCGTGGGGTTGAGCGCCCGCAACATCATTGCGGGACGACTTGTTTCCCTCGAGCAACGTGACGTAGTCGTCCGCGCCCGCATCGATTGCGGCGTCAAAATGGAAGTTCATCTGACGCTCGCCGCTCGTGACGCGCTCCAATTGCACCCCGGACGCGACGTCTGGCTGGTGATCAAAACCCACTCCTGCCATCTAATGGCGAACTGACGGTGGCTGCCCGCGACCAGTGGCTGCCCGCGACCGACCAGCACCCCTCCGCCAACCTGGAGCCCCGGAGCCTGGAGTCTGAAGCCTGAAGCCTGAAGCCTGAAGCCGAGGTCGCCGCCTCCTCTACCCGCTCTATCTCAATCACGGCGATCCACTGACCTTTGCGCGATTCTGAAAACACGACCTTACCGCCCAGAATCTGTGCCACCGCTGACGGTGGCATATCGTGATGAAAGCCGAAAAACCGGGTTTTCAAATCCACCCAACTCTTCCAACGATCAAACAACGAAGGTGCAGGCTCGTACTTGGTGGAGAAGATCACGGCCACTTCAAAGCCCGCACGCAATTCGGCCGCCGAGATCACTTCGGCGAGAGAGAAATCCTCGACGCGCACGACCTCGAGCGGCCGTGTGATGTAGCCCAGCCACGGCCGCGTCAATTCATCCGAAGCAGGCCAGGCCGTGAGCACGCGTGCCGAGGGATACCGCGCCTCCAGGAAATGCGCGCCACTCTCATGCAGAAGGACGTAATCGTGATAGGCGAGATTGTCTTCCGGAGAAAAACCGTACGGAGGATTAAAGAACCACGCTGCGACGAACGCGAATCCGACAAATGCCACTGCCGCCGGCCAAAAACTCAGCCGCCGCCACAGGGTGGAGACCGCGAGCACGATGACCAGAGGTACCGCCGGCAACATATAGCGCGCCAGCACCGCGCCCCCGATGAGAGCCATCGCCACCACGTAGGCGGCTATGATGACGAGGAACACCATCTGCACGGGAATGGCAATGCGCGGACGTTCCGCGCCCGAATCTGATTGCGGCGGCAGAAACATGGCGAGCACCATGGCCAGGGTCAGCATCCAGAGATGCATATAGCCGAATGCTTGCCACACGCGCATCGCCAGGGCCAGCAAGAATCGGTTGGAATTAAGGGTGGCTCCGACGTTGTAGCGGAAGAACTCCGGGTTGCCAAATATGTACCCAGTCCGTGCGTAGTGGTACGCGTACCAGAGTGTCAGCGGCAGCAGCGGCATCAGCAGTGCTGCAATCCAGTTTGAGCCGCGGAACGCAGATTCGTAATCGAAGGTCTCATCCGGCCACAAGCGGCGTACTCGGACCCTGCCCCCGAACAGAAGACCAAGAATCTCGAAAGCCACAAGCGCCAGTGGCGCGAGGATCGCAGTTTCCTTCGCCAGAGCAGCCAGCGTGAACCATATTGCCGCGGCCAATCTACGATCTTCAAAATAGGCTCTAAGGCCCCAAAATATAAGTCCAGCCGCTACAAGATCCACTTGTGCCAGAGAGCTTTGGGCGAAAAACACCGGATACAGCGCTGTACATACGGTCGCCGCAATCGCCACTTGTGTGTTCGTCACGTGCTCGGCTAAGCGAAAAAGGCCGAGCAGAGAGAATGCCGTCAGCAACAACATCGCCGCCCTCGTCACCAGCGGCTTGTACAGAATGACTTTCCACCAGAGCGCCAGCCAGGCCAGCACCAGCGGTACTGCGCCATAAAGGCATTG
>Ga0137377_10004981_pt1 | contig 10550 bp, 8 predicted proteins | sample SagtaG_22_FD_104815 | JGI IMG/M metagenome (GOLD analysis project Ga0137377, IMG submission 104815) | Vadose zone soil microbial communities from Sagehorn Ranch, Mendocino, California, USA - Sage2_L_40_16 metaG | ecosystem: Environmental > Terrestrial > Soil > Vadose zone | place: USA... | reverse complement strand
GCTACAGACGAGATCCCGCTTGACTATGCAGAAATGGATAGAGCACTGGTCTGCCTCTTCGACCTGAAGGCGACCCCAGAAGAGACGGCGAAGAATCTGGGAATCGACGAACGGAAGGTCCGTGACATTTTGTCGAGATTTCAGAATTCAGCGCACAAGAGATCCTATCCGCCTATGATCGGGAGCTGGTAGCTTGAATCTCCAGAAGAGACTTCGCAGTCACAAGGCCAAAATCGCCGTCTGGGGAACCGGATACATTGGCCTCTCAACGATGGCCTACTATGCAAAGAATGGGATCAAGTGCGTCGGGTACGACATTGTCCCAGAAACGATCCGGAGTATCAACGCCGGTGAAATTACGCTCGCGGGACTTGGCCAATGGTTAGGCTTCTCCGCGGTACCACTCGTCAAGAACGGTCTCATGCACGGGACAAGCAAGGTGAAAGACATCATTGACGACCCTTCGATCAAAGTGCACTTCATTTCGATTCCCACAGAGCGGAAGGGTAAGCCGTGGGACGGTGCGTTGCAAGACGTTTCCAAGAAATTATCGGCGAAGAAGGTCGAAAACGGGCCGGATCTAGTGATAATCGAGTCCACTCTCTCACCCGGACAGTGCGACAAAATCCTGGTCTCTACGCTGCGCAGGTCGGGACGGGACGTTCCAGACGATTTCCAGGTAGCCGTGGCTCCAAGGCGTGACTGGTTCGACAACCCCGGGCTCAACGTCCACACGATCCCACGGGTGGTCGGAGGCCTAGACGAAGAGTCGAGAGGAGCCGCCATGGACGTGTTAGGGATCATCTGCTCCAAACTAGTCCCTGTTTCCGATCATAGAATTGCTGAACTGGTCAAGTCGACAGAGAACTCGTTCAGAGCCCTCAACATAGCCTTCGCCAACACACTGTCTCGCGCCTTTCCAGACATCGACACGATAGAACTGATCGACGCGGCTGCGACGAAATGGAACTATGTTGCACACTATCCTGGACTGGGGACTGGAGGATACTGTATTCCCCTCGCTCCTGAATATCTCATTGAGGGGTCTCGGAGTAAAGGTGAACATACGGACCTGTTGTTACAAATCAACGAAGTCAATAGATCCCAGACCAGATTCGTGGGAGAACTGATTGCAAAGAGCCTCTCCGGAAGCTCAGTTGGGATACTTGGTCTTAGCTACAAACGTAATCTGAAGGTCCACGTTCTCTCGCCGACCATAATGCTCGCCGAGGCTTTGAAGAAAGCGGGAAAGCAAGTTGTAATTCAAGACCCACTCTACTCGTCGAAGGAGATAGAGGAGATTGCAGGGGTCGGCACTTTCAGCTACCCGGACGATCTGAAAAAATTCGACTCTGTCGTGGTGTCTGTTCCCCACCTTGAATATACCGAGACGCCCGTGCCAGTTCTCTTGAAATCCATCAAGTCAGGCACTTTCGTGCTAGACGCGGAGGGTGCCTGGCAGAGTTACAGAGACTTTTTCCGGCAAAAAGGAATCGACTACCGAAAAATAGGCGACGCCGGTTGGGCATTACCGAGATCGGTGAAATGAACAGGCCTACCCCACGAGTTTCAGTCATAGTTCCCTGTTTCAACGAACAGGACAATATCCAACATTGCGTAGACCAGATCATGAAGGTGTTCTGGGCTGCACAAATTCCGTACGAGGTGCTTGTGGTGAACGATGGGAGCACCGACGACACTCTAAAGCGCGCTCATTCTCTCCTGAAGTCCAGTTCGCTCGTCCGTGTTATTGACCTGGGAGAGAACTGTGGAAAAACTATCGCCCTAAAGGAGGGGGTCCGTCGGGCCAGAGGCGACATTGTTGCTTTCTTTGATGCTGATCTGCAATACAGCCCGAAAGATCTCATCACTATGATCGCGCGATTGGGCGACGGTCTTGACTTTGTAAATGGAACCAGGGACTATAATGGGTACGGTGCTTCCAGAACGGCCCTCTCTCGTCTCTACAACAGAGTTGTACGATTCCTATTTCGTATGGAACTCAGAGATTCGAATTGTGGAATAAAGGTCTTGAGAAGAGAAGCGGTGGATGCGGACACGATGTTCAATTATGGTCTACCTCTAATTGTACCGCTCTTGAAGATCAGGGGATTCGAATCGACCGAGGTTCCGGTAATGTTACATGAGAGAAAAAACGGAGAGTCGAAGTACTTCCAGGACGGACATTTCCTTGGGGGTTCCAAGAACATTCGAGACATCACCTACCATTCAATGATGCTTCTGAACCTACTCGCCCATGCTCCCTTCGAGTCGATGCGACAAGCGGTGGCCCAGAGAGAAGCGTAGGCTCATAATCAGTCTCGCCTCGTCAGGAATCAAAGAGCGGAATGGCAAGAATCGTAATTCTGAGTCGACGAGGCATAACGCACCCTCTCTCCGGAGGAGCCGGAAGATACATACACGAAATATTCCGCCGACTGACTCACATTCATAGCGTGACTGTTCTCGCAGATGGGGGCCCCAATCGCGAGCCCGTAGAAGTGATAGATGGCATTACATATCGTCATTTCCCCCGGGCCTTCTTAAGGGCGACTCAACCCATTCGATACATCACCGAATTCGCCTCGAAAGCTGATGTTCTAATCGACAACGCCGATGTTGCGATTCCTTGGCTATCTCCGTTGTTTGCTAAAGCTCCGCGCATAACGGTCATTCATCAACTCGTTAAGGAGATATTCTACCGTCAATTACCACGACCACTCTCTGACTTAGGATTCCTGGTTGAACCGTTTCTGTACCGATTGTATTCACAATCGAATATTGTGGCTGCTTCGAATAGCACAGCACAGGACCTGATAAGTTTCGGCATACCGAGAGACAAGATTAGCGTGGTCACTCCTGGTTGTGCAATTGTGGCCCAGGCGCCGGTGCGATTGTCACTGCGGTCTCCTCACTCGATTGGATGCGTAAGTAGGCTTGTGCGATACAAGGGCGTAGAAATTGGGTTGAGAGCTTTTGCCAGGGTTGTGGATAGACTGCCCGACGCCCACCTGCTTGTCGCTGGCGTAGGGCCGTGTCACGTTGAACTTCAAAATCTCACTGATAAGTTGAAGTTATCGAAGAATGTCACGTTTCTGGGTCGAATCTCTGAACTTAGCAAGTTCAAGCTATATGGTGAAACACGAATATCCATCGCACCCTCACAACGCGAAGGTTTTGGCATATCGGTAATCGAGGCCAATTCAGTTGGCACTCCTGTGGTGGGCTGGAACGTTCCCGGGCTCAGGGACTCAATTGTTGATGGAACCACCGGGCTCTTAGCGCCCTTCCCGAATGAAGAAATGTTCGCTGACCATGTTATGACACTCCTAACCGACGACCATGAATGGAACCGCCTATCAGAGAATGCTTCAAAATGGGCGAGGGAGCATTCTTGGGACAAGTCGGCCGGACGGTTTGAGGAGCTGGTTGAAAGAACGTTGAATGCAAGTGCCAACCGATAACAAACGTCTCGAACTGCACCTCGCGAGAACACGCAGATGATGACGAAAACCTTTCGAAGGCCACCTCGGACTTCTTGAGAAAATCGTCCAGCGTAAGGAATAGAGTAGCTCCCTTTGAGGAGAGGTCGTTATCGCAGGGACCTCGGCTTCTGAGACGCGACCGCATGCTTCGATTCTGGCCCCTAGCATTCTTGATTCCGCTGGCTATCAGGGCAGTACCAGAGATAATTGTAGGACCATATCCAGTGGGCTTTGATACAATTGCGTTCTATGTTCCTAACACCATAGACTGGGCAGCGGGAAAGGCGAGCGTCCTAGGAATGTTGGGAACGGCACCGTTGATCTACTGGATTTCTGTGCCTGCGTATCTTTTGTCTAGGGTTAATCCCGTGTGGATCTTCAAGTTTCTAGGACCACTCTTATACGGGTGCTTATCCTTGGCTTTTTTCCGTTTCCTGCGGTTGGCAATCACCTGGTCTGAGAAGCGGGCACTTGGAGGAACCCTGTTCGCTTCCCTCTACTTCGTGACGCTCAGGATTGGCTGGGACCTCTACAGGAACATGCTAGGGCTGACGTTCATTCTGCTCAGCCTACCATTGCTGCAAGACTTGAAAGGCCTCAAGAGTGAACTGGCTCTCTCAGTCTTGCTCTTGCTGGCGGTTATGTCGGACCAGCTGACAGGGGTGCTCGCCCTCGTATTGATCGGCGTGAGAGTAGTCTGGAGCATCTGGAACAAGAATGGGAGGGCGTTTCAACTGGTGAGAGTAGGGATTCCGGCCCTTACTCTGTTCGGAGTGATCGTCTATTCCGGAACTGCTCAAGGAGTAGAGTTGGTGGCAGGCCAGCCGACCGTTCCTGGGAGCGAAGCCGTCGTTTCGAGCGTTGGGTTTCTGGGCTATGCTTTCCTGCCTCTACTCCCCTTGGCAATGATCGGGTTTAGGAGACTTAGGAACTTTGAAACGAAAACCTGGGTCCTTTTTTGTGTACTAATGGTTCTTGTCGCTTTGCTACCATTCTACGGGCTTAGCGTCGCGAGTTATCGGTGGGCGTTACTCCTTGACATACCGCTCTGTATCTACGCCGCAACAGGACTAGCAAGGCTCTGGGAAATAGTAGGGTCCATAAGTTCACTGTCGAGTCGCCTCCTAGGAAGAGGTCTTCCCATAGTCCCGTTACTGCTGTTGATTTCGGCTGTTCTCTACGTCGCTCTGCCCGCTCAGAATGCTGTGCTCTACTATACTGCTTTCCCTGGATCTGTCCCGACTTCGATGATTCAGAGCAGTGTTCCGATGTCAGACATGGGGAGTCTGAGAGGCATATTGAACTGGGTTCAAACGCAGATGAGCCCCCAGGATGTCCTGATCACTCACCAGGCGATTTATGGTTGGGCCAGGGCCTACCTTCCGCCTACGGAACACATTATCAACTATGGTGATTCAAGCCCCTTGGAGGGTGTTTCGATAGCACGATCGGATGGTTATTCTTCTGTATGGTTGGTATGGTGGATCACAGGACTTGGATGGTATGGCCAGCCCTCTGCTCCTTCAAGCTTTACCATGATCTTCCGAGAAGGAAACATAGCGGTGTACAAGTATCAATAGAAGCGGTTTGGATGGACAGTGCACCCGACTCTATTGAATTCCTTATGGCTGGCGAACCCTGAACCCGCAGAGACTTACGAGCCACCTGAAACTCGTCCGTCCTTGATGTTCATCATCATTATTGCGTTCCAAGTTCTGCTGATTTCGAGTGCGATGTTGGTGGTGTACGGAGAACCCGCAATCGCGAATCGCATAACGCTGTACGCGTTCGTGCTACTTGCGGTAGGTGTTGCGTCGCACGCGACTAGCGTTATCGGAGGTTTTCGGAAGACCCAGCGGGGACTTGCCCATATGTCAGTCCTCTCTCAAGGCGGTCGAACTGCGGACCGATTTCTAGAGATTCACCCTCGAGGTGGCTTCTGGAGCGCAGATGAAGCTGACCGTAGAATGTTCTGGGAAATACCATAACAGCTATTTCGAGAGCGGTGTAGAGTGAAAAGAAGACTGTTCGTCGTTCTCCCGCAGAAGAGGCCTCCTTACGAGATAGAGATGATCACTAGGTTTCACAGGTTTGAACCTTCAATCTTGTGGTCCGCTCGGAATGGATTGAAGGTGTTGGGCCGATCGGTACCTTGGCGCAGAATCCTGAAGATCGAAAGTCTCGAGCGGCTTGGGATAATGAAAAATCTGCAATGCATCACGGATGCGAGCCTTATTGTAACGTTAGAGCTTCACTCGCCGGAAAGCTTTCTTGTGTCAAAGTGTTGTCCTGAACTCCAACATGTGGTGCTCGTTTGGGAAACTTTGAAGAATCACCCATACTATTTTCTGCCGCCGATAGGGTTCCAATCAAGATACGTGAGTAAGAATGCGGATCATTTCATTGCCTTTACCCACAAGTCCGAGGCTCATCTCCTCTCTCTAGGAATAGATCGTTCCAAGATTTCTGTAATTTACCCTGGAATTGACTTGACCAAATTCAGGCCTGCTTACCATCAAGGGAATTCTGGTAAAGTTCGATTCCTGTATGCCGGAGTGCTTGATCGGCACAAAGGTTTGGACTTTCTGTTGCGGGCCTTCAGAAGATCGTCCAATCCAAACTTTGAACTGTTGATAGCAGGCAGGGGTCCTTTGGAGAAACTGGCCAGGTCACATGCAGCGGAAGATGATAGGATTAAGATTCTTGGCTGGGTACCCCACAAAGAGATGCATCGTGTTTTCCAGGAGAGCGATGTTTATTGCTGTCCGAGTGTCGACTCGAGGCTGTTCTTTTGGAAGCACGGAGAAGAACAATTTGGCTTCAGTATCGTTGAAGCCATGGGGTCCGGATTACCGATAGTCTCAACCAGTTGTGGAGCAATACCGGAGGTAGTTGGCTCGCAAAATCTGATCGTTCGTCAGGGTGCTATCTCCTCGATTCTACATGCTCTGGAAAGAATTGGAGGCGACTCGCTACTCCGAAGCCGTCTAGGCAGTGAAAATCGATCTCGAGCCGAGCGATTGTTCGAGCTGGAAAAGCAATCGTCCTCCTTGGAAACAGAATTGATTAGGATTTCTGGAAATTAGCTTATGACCGTTCGAATCAAACTTCAGTGGATTCACGATCAGTTATGGCCAAAGGCACACTATCTTGTAATCATCTTTGCCTCCCTAATCACAATAGCTTGGTTCAAAGGTGACCAAATCATCTTGATTTGGGATACCACTCTGCCTCTGAGCAGCCACAGCTTGGGAGTCTTCCTTTACGCATGGCATTCCGATGTGAGTACGGGGATTGCTGACCCTGCCCTCCAAATGATCCCCTACCAAGCAATCTTTGCCTTTGCAGATTTCGCGGGATTATCCACCGGACTGACCGAGCGGCTTGTGTTTGTCTGCATGATGTCACTCTCCGGAATTACTATGTTCAACTTTTCTATCCTGAGACTACAGTCCCGACCTGCGGCACTCGTATCCGCATTCTTGTACATGTTTAACATGTACGCAGTGTTGTATATTTGGCGAGAGTTCCTTTTATCAGTCTTTACGTATGCCCTCCTCCCTCTCCTTCTGAGCCTATTTCACGATGTACTGTTCCGAAGGCCCATCCGTGTATCTTCTCTGGCCGGGTTTCTAATCGTTTCACTCTTTGTTACAATTCAGGGGCCACCTTTGGTCGCAATACTAGTCTTGGGATTGTATGCAACGGGCAGCTTATTCTTGCCTGGGAGCCGACTCCAGATATCTCGCAGGCTTGCTCTCCTCTGTGGACTATGGACCGCTGCAAATCTATGGTGGTTGATGCCTTTCGTAGCTACCGCGGGTAGTGTGGTCGCCAGGTACGCATCCGCGGGATCACTCAATGATCTTGAGTTCAACTCGCAGTGGAGCTCCATCTTCAACGTTATGAGATTAGAGGGTTCATCAGTTCTGTACGGCCAGACAGGCGCGCCGTCGAGCTACTCGTGGGCCCCCCTGTATCAGAGTTCCCCAAATGTGATCTTCGCTGTCTCTCTGTTGTTTCCTATTCTCGCATCTGCTGGCCTGCTTAGGAAGAAAATCACAAAGTCACACTGGTATGTAGCTGTCTTGTGGATTGTCACTGTGGTAATTGTTGCAGGAACGCAACCGCCTTTTGGGGATATTTACCGTATTCTTTTCAATTCAACTCCTTTCCTTCTTATCGCTCGAGATCCATACCTTCAAGTCGGCGGCGCGTTGATTTTTGCGTACGCGCTGCTGATAGGATACTTCTTCAAGAGCATACGTAATCTGACGCGCCGCCATATATTCGGCAGATTGGGGATACCCATTCTCTCAGCCGTGATCCTGATTAGCCTAGTGGTCGTGCATCCCTGGCCGATGTGGACAGGTGCGGTAATACCAATAACCGGAACGCAGAACATACCCGCCTATTATCAAGATGCAGCCAACTGGCTCGACTCTCAGCCCGGCGACTTTCGGGTCCTATCCCTTCCCATGCAAGACAATACGCTTCAGTCTTATCACTTCCCCGGTTCCACCTATTACGGGCAGGACGTACTAAGGCTACTTAGCGGCCGTTCAATCATATCAGAATTTTCCGGAGTTGCAAACCAACAGACCCTCCAGCGGTCCGTCTACAACATGTTCTACGACAACTCCACGTATTTACCCGATATGCTAGAAACTCTGAGCGTCAGATTCATTGTGTTCCACGCAGACATAAACGAGGCATTCCATACGCAATTCTCCGCCAACAAGACGTTGGCTATCCTTACCAACATGCAAGGAATAGAATTTGTAAGAGCGTTCGGACCCCTCAAATTTTTTGTGAATAACTCATCGTCACCCATGATTTATCTATCAGCTCATTCAATTGCCGCAACCGTAAACCAACCGCTTGGTGATTCCCCATTGGATATCTCGAGCTGGACACCGAGGCAAGGAGGTGCGTTCAACCCCTCAGCCACCGATAGCGTCATCTCTCTCGTATCAGCAGGAGCATACTCTTACGCTTACATTCAGAGTCCCTTGAACTTCAGTGTAGATACGCAGGGACGCTCGTATCTTCTGATACAATTCTGGTCCGAAGGACCCGCTTCAATTCTTCTGAATGCAGACGGGAACATCAACTGCTGTTTCATGGCGGCCACTAACCCACCCAGCGGGACGTACCTCGGGAACCATTACTATTCGCCCACCCCTTACACAATTGCCTACGACCTAGGAAGCGTGGGCACATCCATCAAGTCTTTGGGCATATTCGTGTCGAATGCAGAAAACCCTCTCTACGATGGAGTTGTAAGACTCCACCTGATTTCCGTCTCTCTCGCGGGGGCGATTGGATCCACAAGCGACTTCAGATACCTCTTTGCAAACACCCTTTACACTCCCGGTAGCGATGTCCTAGTCAACGTTTCGCCCTCGGACCTTTCGCCGAAACTGACAGGCCTACCCGCCTCAATCGAAGCGAATCGAGTGAATCCTACGTTGTATGATGTCAAGATCCTATCGAACGATCCTTTCTTCATAATACTCGGTCAGCAGTATGACGAGCATTGGAAGCTTGTCATAAACGGGATTGAGATACCAACCCATCAAATGGTAAATGCATTCGCAAACGGCTGGTATGTCTCCATGAATGGGACTCTTAGCGGGGAGATAACATACACTCCACAACAGCTTGCAGTGCTGGGGACAATTGGACCCATTGTGGTTGCGGCATTTCTCATCCTGCTTTCAGTAACGGCTCGGTCCAGACAAGCGACCCTGCTCCGAAAGAGATTAGATATTCTCCTCCGGATTTGACCCTCGGCTGCTCCGACCCGAAACATAGGACTTAGCGATTAGGCCGCTAAGAGGACTTCCACAAAGTCGAGATGACACCCAAGAGTGTGGCGGCATACCTAACTAACTGGTATATGGCGTAGCCTCCGATTAGAGCTGGGTCCCGAAAGGACGTTCGATTTCGGGGCCGCACAGCTCTCATTGGATCCAGTTTCATCGAAGCAGAAAGAGGACTCTTCCTTACGTACCTAACTATAGTCTTGCCATAATAGTAGTGCTTGACTGCGACCTCCGCGAGCGTTCTTGGTTCATTCAGATGTAGTTCGTAAGACCTTGTCAGACCGAAATTGTGACCGCTCATTCTGAATCGTTCATGAAAATCGTAGTCCTCCCCCGCGACAAGGTCTTCGTCGAGACCCCCCAGATTCGACCAGACTTTGCGCTTGACGAACCTGACCGCCACGTTTGACGTGCTTTCCTGATGCATATCGCGTTCAAACTTGCGAACACGCGACCAGAAACTAACGCTGGGATCAGACACATTCCGAACAACCATCCCGTCCAAACGATTCGTCTCGCAAGTTTCGACGCATTCCCTAATTACGTTTGGACCGACTAGGAAATCCGAATCGACTCTGTAGACGTATTTGCCAGATGCATTTCTGACCCCCAAGTTTACCTGTGCCGACCTCTCTGGTCCGGCAACCAGCAGCTTGACTTTGAATTGGCTGACCAACTCTCTAGTGTTGTCTCGGCTATTGTTATCGACCACTATTATTTCGACACCCTTGTAGGTTTGATTCAGAATTGAATTGATGCACATGTCGATCGTTCTACGGGAATTCAATGTGGGAACTATCACTGAAACCAAAGGTGGAAATTCATCATCCATTGCTCGGTGGCTCCCTCCCTTGTCAGCCGTTGTCGAATCCCCTTCTGGACTTAGCTGTGCAGAGCAATTCCTGAAAATGCTTTCTTTCTCAAAGTCCTGCCAACCTGAAAATCGGGGCACAAAAACCCGTTTTGGCGGCCGAGTCAACCAAAAAGGGCACCTCACCCTCCAATTTTGACAAGTTTAGCTCGCTCTCAGATACATGGGTCTACGTGTTCACGGGTCTAGCAGTCTGTCTCTTCCTCTCACTCGTCTCAATCCTAAAGCTCCAGCGATCATAGTGCTCCAGCTAAGTCAATTGAGCAGATCAGAGCAAGTCATCGCCCAGTACGGAGCGCTCTCCACGGACGGCGGGATCCTCTCTCTATCAGGCGGAGTCTTCCCAAACATCCACTACGGCATGAT
>Ga0137377_10004972_pt1 | contig 10555 bp, 10 predicted proteins | sample SagtaG_22_FD_104815 | JGI IMG/M metagenome (GOLD analysis project Ga0137377, IMG submission 104815) | Vadose zone soil microbial communities from Sagehorn Ranch, Mendocino, California, USA - Sage2_L_40_16 metaG | ecosystem: Environmental > Terrestrial > Soil > Vadose zone | place: USA... | reverse complement strand
CGCCGGGAATTGCAGGTGCCGGCGCACCAAGCGGCCGTACTGAAACGGCACCCGATAACGGTCGGTGAACTGCAGATCGGAGATGCCGCCGGTCACCTCGGCGGTGCGTTTGATCGTTTCGGCAAAGCGCGTGTCATAGAGCGCCGCCAGCCGCTCGAAGCCGGCGCGGCGGCGCGCCGCGACCTCCTCCGGCGCATCGTCGGAACAGAAGAACCGGCTATCGTCGTAGTCGTAGAACGGCACCAGCGAGGCCACCCGCCGCGCCATCCTGGCATGGCCGGTCAGCGTCCTGTGCTTGGCCTTCGAAAGCTCGAGCCGCCGGCGCAATGTCACCAACGACGTTGCCAGCGCGGCAGCGCCAAGCCCGTAGAATGCCAGTGTCGTGCTGGCCCATTCCATCGAATCGTGCCTTATCCGAAGGAGGTTACGGCACGATGACGCTCCGCGCCCAGATTCTGCGTTTGCTGGCGCAGGAGGACCTCAATTTCTTGCTCACCAACCGGATTCCCCGCCGGCTGGCCACGCAGTTCATGGGCTGGTTCAGCCGGATCCAGCAGCCGTTGGTGCGCGACCTGTCGATCGGGCTGTGGCGTTTCTTCTCCGATCTGGATTTGAGCGAGGCGAAGCAACCGCACTTTCGCAGCATGCATGATTGCTTCATCCGGCAGCTCAAGGAGGGTGCGCGCCCGATCGACGACGATCCCAAAATCCTCGTCAGCCCCTGCGATGCGATCGTGGGCGCATCCGGTACGATCGCCGGCACCCGTCTCTATCAGATCAAGGGCTTTCCCTACACGTTGGCGGAGCTGTTTTGCGATCGTGCGCTCGCCGACGCTCATCGCGATGGCCGATACGTGACGCTGCGCCTGACGTCGAGCATGTATCATCGTTTCCACGCACCGCATGATTGCCGCGTCGATCAGGTGACTTACATCTCGGGCGACACCTGGAACGTCAATCCGATCGCGCTGCGGCGGGTCGAAAAGCTGTTCTGCAAGAACGAACGCGCGCTGTTGCGGACGAGACTGACCGCCACCGGCCACACGATTACGCTGGTCCCGGTCGCGGCCGTGCTTGTCGCCAGCATACGCCTGCACTTTCTCGATGTGCTGCTCGGCCTCAAGCATCGCGGACCCAATGTCATCGCCTGCGACGCGGCGTTCAGGAAAGGCGATGAAATAGGTTGGTTCCAGCACGGATCGACCATCATCGTCTTCGCTCCCGACGGCTTCTCGCTGCATGAGAATGTGCGGGAGAACGCCACGATTCGTGTCGGCGAACCGCTGATGCGGCTGCCGTGAATGCAATTCTCCCGTCCGCTTGCCGCTGTTGCGTCTGCATGTGCCTACACCCGGGAGGCAAGCGCCGCCGCGAAGTCCTGCTCGTGCGTCAACGGGGCGGGCCCGATCCACCTCACGATCTCGAACTGTCCGTTGAAATGCTCGACCACCGCGGTGCAGCTTTCGACCCAGTCGCCGCAATTGATGTAGCGCAAGCCGAGATCGTCGCGGATCACGGCATGATGGATGTGGCCGCAGACGACCCCGTCGAGGCCGCCCCGCCGTCGGGCTTCCGCCGCGAGCGTGCGCTCGTACTCGCCGATGAAGGCCATCGCGTTCTTGACTTTCAGCTTGGCCCATTTGGACAGCGACCAATAGGTCAAACCGAACGCGCGTCTCACCGTATTGAAATAGGTGTTGATAAAGATCGCGAGATCGTAGGCATTGCTGCCCAAGAGCGCGAGCCAACGCGCGTGGCGAATGATCACGTCGAACAGGTCGCCGTGAGCGATAAGGTAGCGCTTGCCGTCGGCGGCGACGTGGATGGCATCTTCGACCACTTCGATGCCGCCAAAGTGGGTACCGTAATAGTCGCGCAGAAACTCGTCATGATTGCCGGGAATGTAGAACAGGCGAACCCCTTTGCGCGCCTGACGCAGCAGCTTCTGCACGACGTCGTTGTGAAGTTGCGGCCAATACCAGGCGGACTTGAGCTGCCAGCCGTCGACGATGTCGCCCACGAGATAGATGGTGTCGGCTTCGTAATGGCGCAGGAAGTCGAGCAGCTTGTCGGCCTGGCAGCCGCGCGTCCCCAGATGGACGTCCGACAGAAACAGCGTTCGAACCCGCCGCGGGCCAGTGGAGAGCCGTTCAAGCATTCATTGCCCTGCGCATGGCGCGCTTATCAGTGATTTCTATTGCAAACACATGACACCCGCGCGGGGGCAAAGTTCCTGGGCGGACGTTCTATGTCGGGGCCAGCTTCCCCTGACATTGGGCGCACCTTTTCATAGCCGCCCTCGCTGGCAATATCCTGACGCAGGCACTGACAGCACTGCTGACAGATTGGACAGGCCGGGCCGGCCTGTCGTGTCGACACAAAGCGGCCAAGCCTTACAACCGCTTGAACCGCCATATCTTCGACCCCATGTTTGAGCGAAGCGTTCGACCATGAGCGAAGCGTTCGACCATGAGCGAAGCCCACCCCCTGTTCGCCGTCCTGTGCAAGTCGGCTGACGCCGACTGCGCGACGGCGCTCGAGCGACTGGTCCGCGAGGCGCCGGATCGGCGGCTCAACCGCATCAACGTGCTCGACTTCGCCCGCCGCGAAGGTCTCGACGAACAGCGGGCGATCACGACGTTCCTGCATGCCACGCAGATCGGGCTGCTCGACATGTCGTGGAACGTGCTTTGCCCCAGCTGCGGCGGCGTGCTGGACGCCAACGCCACGCTCAAGACCGTGCGCTCCCACGAATACTATTGCGCGTTCTGCGCCGTCTCAAGCGAACCCACGCTCGACGATGTCGTCGAGGTGAGCTTCACCGTGAGCCCGCGCGTGCGCAAGATCGCAGCCCACAATCCCGACGAATTGCCGATCTGGGAATATCACCGCCAGATCTTCTGGGGCACCGGCGTCGATTTGCCCGACGAGAAGTTCGAGGCGACGTGCGAGCAGCTCACCCTCGATGCCGTCGAGCTGCCGGCGGGCGACAAGGCGATCCTGTCGTTGCAGCTGCCGGCGGAATTCGTCATCGTCTTTGAGCCGGTGACGCACGCCGCGCAATTCATCCAGGTCAAGGGCGAGCCAGCCGGCGAGCGCCAGAACCTGGCGCTGGTCTATAACAACGTGCGCGCGCCCACCGGCACCCTGGAATTGCGGCCAGGACCGCTGCGATTGTCGCTGGACAACCGCACCGGAGCCCGCGTGCTGCCTACCGTGTGGATCGCCGCCAACGACCTTCAGGAGCTCACCAGCAAGCGCCGGCCGTTCCTCAACGCCAAGCGGCTGCTCAGCAACCAGACCTTCCGCGACATCTATCGCACCGACACGCTCGACGTCGACCAGCGATTGAAGATCACCAGCCTCACCTTCCTGTTCACCGACCTCAAAGGCTCGACCGAGCTTTACGAGCGGGTCGGCGACCTGGTCGCCTTCGACCTCGTGCGCGAGCATTTCCGCACCCTGAACGACATCGTCGCGACCGAAGGCGGTGCCGTGGTCAAGACCATCGGCGATGCGGTGATGGCGACCTTCCTGACGCCCGACCATGCGCTGGCCGCGGCGCTCAAGATGCGCGAGGCGATGCGCCGGCTGAATGAGACCCACGGCCGCGAGGACCTGCTGCTCAAGATCGGCATCCACGAAGGTCCCTGCCTCGCGGTGAACCTGAACGAGCGACAGGACTATTTCGGGCAAACCGTGAACATCGCCTCGCGAGTACAGGGGCTCGCGATCTCGCGGTCGATCCTGGCGACGGCGCCGGTGGTGCACAACCCGCGCAGCGCGAGCGTGCTCGGCAGCAATGGCCAGAAGCCGGTAGCGCAAAGCCGCGCGCTACGCGGCGTCACCTCGGAAGTGGCGGTCTACGAGATTCCCTAGAGCCAATCTTGCTGGAGCGCGGGCCTCCAGAGATGATGGTACGCACGCGCGTAAGCGACGCAGCACTTCGGTCGCTTTCGGAGCGAAGCGGACATTGACCGAGCCGCGCTTACAGAACCGGATTTGTGGCCCTAGCGAGATTCCGCATCAGGCAATGCGAACACCAACAGCGCCGAGCCACGGCTCGGGACGGGAATTTCGGGCGTGAGGCTCCGCACGACCCGATTACCGATCAAGCTCAAGCCCGCTGGAATTGCCACGTACTGTTTTCTTCCGGCCATGTATGTCATCGGAAAACCGCCAGGCTGACTATTCAAAGGCAGCTCCCACAGCACCTTCCCGGTACCGGCATCGAGTGCCGCGATGCGACGGTTCGTGTCACCGCCGAAAACGATTCCTCCGGCCGTGACCAGCAGCGAACTGGACCAGTAGGGACGCCGCTGTTGCGTCCATAGCGTTTCTCTGTTCTCAAGATTGACGGCGTCGACGCGCCCCACGTTTCCGTTGTTGCCGGGAGCGTGGCGAAATTGCATGCGGCTGCGCCCGTAGTCTTCACCGACCAGCGGCTTTTGCTCGACCGCCTTGTAGTCCATGCACAAATTGTTCAACGGCAGGAACAGTGTCTTTGACGCCGGGTTGTACGCTGTCGCCATCCATAATTTGCCGCCGTAAAACGACGGACATACCACATGGTTTTGCTCCAGCTGTTTGGGAATCAGGCTCTCGTTGATGGTGACCTTTCCGGTTTCCGGATCGATGCTCTTGAACACGGTCTGGTGGGTCGTTTCGCGCGCCCACAGGAATTCGCCTGTGCGTCGGTCGAGCGCCCAAATGATGCCCGGCTTTCCGATTGCCAGCAGCGCCTGCCGCGGGCGATTCCCCACGTTGATGTCCACGAGAATCTGCTCGAACACATGGTCGAGATTCCAGTTGTCGCGGGGCAGAAACTGGTGGTGCCAGACGATCTTGCCGGTGTCGGCGTCGAGCGTCAGCGTTGAATCGGTGTACAAGACCGCCCCGTTTGCGGTGCCGCGCACCAGCTCGGTATGCGGAATGGGGCCTCCCGTGCCCCAGAACAGCAAGTTGAGCGAGGGGTCGTAGCTGCCGGTCGTCCACACCGATCCGCCGTTTCGCTTCTCGAGCGGCAATCCATTCCAGCTCTCATCGCCGGGCGAGCCCGGTTGGGCAATCGTTTGGGTTCGCCACAGCTGCGCTCCGGTGTTCGCATCGAGGGCGACAATGAAGCACCCGCCGGCCGTGTCGGGGTTGGTGCAGCCCGAAATGCCGGCGATCACCTTGCCCTTGGCGACCATGGGACCGCCGGTGAACGTGTAGCCCCGGCGATAGTCGGCCACCGTGGTGTCCCACACGACCTTGCCTGTCCGCGCGTCGAGTGCCACGACATGCGCATCGGCGCTCGCCAGGAAGACCTTGTCGGCGTAGAGCGCGATCGTGCCGCGCGCCCGATCGAACAGGTCGTTGTGATAGCCGCCTTCGATTTTCGGCAGCTCGCGCCGGTACTCCCACAGCAGATCGCCGGTGCGGCCGTTCAAGGCCTGAACCACGTTCTGCGGGTTTGCAAGAAAGATGACGCCGTCATGCACCAGCGGCGCCTCTTCCTGATATCCCGGCTCCATGTTCCAGGCCCAAACGAGCTTCAGGGCCCCGACATTGCCGGCGCGGATTTGGTCGAGCGCGCTGTAGCCCCAGGCGCGGTAATCGCCCCGCCGCATCAGCCAGTCCCCGGGATCGGGCCTTTGCAGCATGTCATCCGTGACCGGCCTGAACTCCTTTAGGACGTTGCCGCCCGCGATCGCGACCGAGCACTCGGCCAGCATCGCCGACACGCCGAGCACGGGAGGCAGGGTAAAGAGCAACGACGCGCTCAAGGCCGCACGCACCCATGATCTCGTTGGCCGCATGGTGATCTCCCTGATTGCCGGTTGGCGGGCCGAACGACGTTAGGCCGCGACCTTGACAGCGAGATGAACGAGGAGGGGGGATCGGCATGGAACTGAAATCAATCCGTCATGAAGGTGCTTTAGGTTCCGCAGCTGCGTTGGCGACGGCGCGACACGGAAAGGAACTGATCATGGCTTGGACGACGCCTACCCTCGTCGAGATCTGTATCGGCCTTGAAATCAACGGCTATCTCCCGGCCGAGTTCTGAGCTTGCAGCCGGCCTGGGACTCCATCGCGGTGGGCAATCACCGCGATGATGCGGGGCAAGAAACACGAGACCTAAAATTCGGGACGGGTCAGCCGTTCCCGCCGACCACCGGCAACCCGGCCGCGCGCCACTCGGGAAGGCCGTCTTCGAGGCGACGCACCTTGAAGCCACGTGCACGCAGCGCTGCGACCGCTTCGTAGGACAGCACGCAGTAGGGACCGCGGCAGTAGGCGACGATCTCCTGCGATGGATTGAGTTCTGAAAGCCGCGCCTCGAGTGCGCGCAGCGGGATGTTCACCGCTCCCGGCAAATGTCCCAAGGCGAATTCATCTTCCGGCCGCACGTCGAGCACCGTCACCGCGCCGGCGCGTGACAACCGCAGGAGCTCTGCGCGCGAGACCGGCTCCAGGCTGTCGCGATCATTGAAATAGCTGCGAATGAGCCGCTCGACCTCGGCGACGTTGCGCTCCGCAATCCTGCGCAGCGCTGCCAGCAGCTCGAGAACGGCGTCATCGGCAAGGCGGTAATAGACGAATTTGCCGTCACGCCGGTTTGCCACGATGCCGGCACGCCGCATGTGCTGGAGATGTTGCGAGGCGTTGGCGATCGATAGGCCCGTCCTCTGCGCCAGCACTTCGACGCTGCGCTCCCCCTGGGCGAGCTGCTCCAACAGCTCGAGACGATGCGCATGTCCCAGCGTTTTTGCGACCGCGGCGAATTGGGCGAACAGCGCCGATTTCGGATTGTGCCTTGACATGGGTCGATTGACGATATTATATCATTCAATATAATAATTGAATAAATATAAGCCGTTGTCAAGGTGGGACATTCTCCTCATGCGCGATGCCATATTCGCTTATGAGCCGTTCATCCGGCTGGGCGCATTCGGCAGCGTCTTGGCCGCGATGGCGATTTGGGAGTTGGTCGGTCCCCGCCGCAAACAGGCGATCGGCCGCCTCGTGCGCTGGCCCAATAATCTCGGCGTGGTGGTGGTGGACACGCTTTTGGTCCGTCTCGTCATTCCGACCACGGCGGTCGGTCTCGCGCTCGTCGCGCAGGCGCATGCATGGGGGCTTTTCAATACGATTGCGCTCCCGGCGTGGATCGCCGTCGTTTGCTCGGTCATCCTTCTCGACCTTGCGATCTATTTCCAGCACGTCCTCTTTCATGCCGTGCCCGCGCTGTGGCGGCTACATCGCATGCATCATGCCGATCTCGAATTCGACGTCACCACCGGACTGCGCTTCCATCCGATCGAGATTGTATTGTCGATGGTGATCAAGCTGGCCGTGGTCGTCGCGCTGGGGGCGCCCGCGGTGGCGGTGCTGATCTTCGAAGTGGTGCTCAACGCCACCTCTATGTTCAACCACGGCAACATCCGCATCCCGCTGGGATTCGACCGCGTGCTGCGCTGGTTCGTCGTGACGCCGGACATGCACCGAGTGCATCACTCGATCTTGTCGCGCGAGACCAACAGCAATTTTGGATTCAATTTGCCTTGGTGGGATCGCCTGTTCGGCACCTACCGCGCGCAGCCTGCGGCCGGGCACGACGCCATGACGATCGGCATCGAGCAGTTCCGCGATGCGCGCGAACTCAGGCTGGATCGAATGCTGCTCCAGCCGTTCCGCGGGGAGGCCGGCCCATATCCGTTGGGACGGCGGGAGGGCGGACGATGAGCATGCGCCGTTTCCTGCCGCGCTTTGCGCTCGCGCTATTGCTCATCACGGCGGCGGCGTTGGCCGCAGTTCATCGCGAGGAGATCAATCCGGCGATGCTCGATGCTTGGCTCGGCTCGCTCGGCCCCTGGGCGCCGGTCGGCTACATCGTCCTCTACGCTCTCGCCGCGGTGGCGCTCGTTCCCGGCGCGATCTTCGGCCTTGCCGGCGGCGCCTTGTTCGGCGCGATCTGGGGCAGCCTCTGGAACTTGCTTGGCGCCACGCTCGGCGCCACCCTTGCGTTCCTGGTCGCGCGCTACATCGCCGCGGATTGGGTTGCGCGCAAGGCCGGCGGGCTGCTCAAGCGACTGATCGAAGGGGTCGACGCGGAGGGCTGGCGTTTCGTCGCCTTGGTGCGGCTTGTCCCGCTGTTCCCGTTCAATCTTTCGAACTACGCGCTGGGGCTCACCCGCATCCCGCTCCAGCATTACGTCATCGCCACGCTGGTCTTCATGGTGCCCGGCGTGGTGGCCTTTACTTGGCTCGGGCACGCCGGACGCGCCGCTCTGACCGGCGAAGCGGATGCGGTGCGCTACGGCCTGTTCGCGCTTGCCTTGCTCGCGGCGATTGCCTTGCTGCCGCGACTTGTCGGGCGAATGCGCGAATCGTTCGCATGGATCGAGCCGAAGGACCTCAAGCGCCGCCTCGATGGTGGCGAAGGAGTGACCGTCGTCGACGTTCGGGGACCCGACGAATTCACTGGGTCGTTCGGCCATATTGCGACCGCGCGCAATATTCCCGTTGCCGAGCTCGATGGCCGATTAGCCGAGCTTGCCGGGCTTGAACGGGCTCCCCTCGTCCTCGTCTGCCGAACCGACAAGCGCTCGGCAACGGCGGCGCGCACCTTGCGTGCCGCCGGCTTTAGACAGGTCATCGTCCTGCGCCGCGGGATGGAGCAATGGAACGATGCCGGCCTGCCGGTCGAAGGCCGCGCCGTCGCGGCAACAGCATAGAGGGATTGATCCTGGCGTTCTGAACATGCGTCGCGTCTATCTCGACTACAATGCCAGCACGCCCATCGATCCGGCGGTCGCCGCCTTCATGAGGCCGTTTCTCGCGGATCACTTCGGCAATCCGTCGAGCGGGCATTGGGCGGCAGCCGCGGCAAAGGTCGCCCTCGAGACGGCGCGCGGCCAAGTGGCGGCGTTGCTTGGCTGCCGAAGCGGCGAGATCGTTTTCACCAGCGGCGGCAGCGAGGCCAACAACCTTGCCCTCAAGGGCGTGTTCTTTGCGCAGCGCGACCGCGGCGATCACATCGTCACCACGCGTATCGAGCATCCGGCCATCATCGAACCGTGCGCGTTTCTCGAGCGCCTGGGCGCGCGGGTCACCTATCTGCCGGTCGACGGCACGGGGCGGATTAATCCCGACGACCTTCGCAGAGCGATCACGCCGCGCACGATCCTCGTCAGCATCATGCACGCCAACAACGAGGTCGGAACCATCCAGCCGATCGAGGATTGCGCCCGCATCGCCCATGAGCGCGGCGTGCTGTTTCACACCGATGCCGCCCAGTCCGTCGGCAAGGTTGCGACCGAGGTGAATCAACTCGGCGTCGATCTTCTGTCGATTGCCGGGCACAAAGCCTAGGCGCCCAAGGGCGTCGGCGCATTGTTCGTGCGCGATGGCGTGTCGATTGAGCCGCTGCTTCACGGTGCCGGGCACGAGCATGGCCGCCGCGCGGGTACCGAGAGCGTGCTGCTGGCGGCCGGCCTCGGCAAGGCCTGCGAGCTTGCGCGCGATCTCGCGTCGATGGATCGCCTGCGCGACCGCTTCTGGGAGGCGTTGCAGAAGCAATTCGGCAATCGCGTGCGGCTCAATGGACATCCCACCCATCGGCTGCCGAACACGCTCAACGTTTCATTCGTTGGTCGGATCGGTGCCGAGATACTGGAGCGGCTCGATGGTGTCGCCGCCTCGACGGGATCGGCGTGTCACTCCGGCCGGATCGAGCTGTCGCCGGTTCTGGAGGCCATGGGTGTCACGCCCGAGGTGGGCATGGGCGCTATCCGCTTCAGTCTGGGGCGTGGGACGACGCGCGAGGGTATCGACGTCGTTGTCGAACGGCTGAGCAACCTACTCATCACGTGCGAGATGGATGGACGACCAGTTCGAATGTGACCGCGGCTCCTGCGCACGTCTGCGCGAATGTTGCCGTGGAAGATCTTGAACGCTCAATGCGGCCGACACGTGCGAGTTGCAAAAGTCATTGTAAATAACAATCCGGAAACAATGAAACGAAGCCGGCGGTCTTTTCGTACAGCCGCAGGTTAGTTCTTCGCGAAACCCCGCAAAGACCCACGCCGTCCTCATCCTTCGAGACGCGCGCATGCTCCTTCGACTTTGCGGAGCCGTCGGAGCACACGCGCTCCTCAGGATGAGGACAAGCTTGCCGAATTGCGGCTCGTCGCTGAACCGCTCGGCGAATTCCCTATCTCACGATGTCAAACAGCCCATCTCGTTCCCGCGACGCATTTTTGCGTCCGGGGTTTGCATCGTTGCTTCACTCACCCCGAACCGAGGGGTGGGCGGAGCGCCGAGAAACGTTCGGGTGCGTGCGAAGCACCCGTTGGGCGTGCCATAGCGCGTCAAAGACGCGCGTGAACGCGCTTACGACGCGGCACGCCAGGCGCCTAGCGAGGCGCCTTGCGTCCCATAACGCGGGACGCTCGCCTCTCGGCGCTCCACCGTGGCGGTTTTTCACCCGGGGCCGCGCTTCCGTCTCCGGCATTGCCTCCGGATCCGTGCAGCGAGCTCCTCGCAGCCAGGTCGTAGTGCCTGGCGGGCG
>Ga0137377_10004955_pt1 | contig 10568 bp, 5 predicted proteins | sample SagtaG_22_FD_104815 | JGI IMG/M metagenome (GOLD analysis project Ga0137377, IMG submission 104815) | Vadose zone soil microbial communities from Sagehorn Ranch, Mendocino, California, USA - Sage2_L_40_16 metaG | ecosystem: Environmental > Terrestrial > Soil > Vadose zone | place: USA... | reverse complement strand
GGCTTCCTCCTGAATGTTCTGGTTTCCTTCACCAGAAGCCAGATTTTGCTCCTCTTGAGGCGTGTGCCGGTCTGGCTGTTCCTCAGGTGAACTTCCCATGTCCGCGGGGGGAAGCACCGGGGATGCTGCTGCCTCATCAGTTTCTAGCGAGGGAAGAAAAGCCTGGTCTTCGGAGGCAAGCGAATGCTCGGCGACGGAAATGTCAACGTCGCTATGCTCAGAATGAGTATTTTGTTTTGTCACTAAGATCTCCAGTCTCAGTATTACGGACCGGAGCGCAGGTAATCGCCACAGAGAATGTTCGACTGAAGATGGTTAAAGCCCTACATACCTTATCCTGGGCAGTTTTCTTCCACTACGCCGCACGTTATAAACCGGTCCGTCTTATCTCGTTTGTCTACGCCGTTGTCTTTACTCTTGATGCACACCATTATTGAACGGCGGAACACTGGTGGGCACTGGGAGAACAGAAGGGTCTTTCACCTCGTTCGTCCCTACTTTTCTTTTGTTGCTGGCACATGACGATTGTCTGCACTCGTATCTATCGATTTGGTGAGCGCATCGGATGCATAGGGGCGGCCTTGTGGTCGCCCGTCTCGGAGCGCGTTACCTGTCCCCCCGACTGGGTTTCCGCAAGGGATGCTCCTACCTCTGCTTCACTTTTTTGTACAGTTTGGTTGGTAATGGTGATACGCCAAACATAAACGATACGCTCTATGGCAGTCACCTGCGAAAAAAATGCTAACAGGAGGACTGCCAGGATACTCGTACCAGATAAGAGTCCAATAGCCAGTATAACGACACGTTCGGGACGAGCAAGCAGACCAGTTTTGCATTCTAAACCTAGCCCTTCAGCGCGGGCTTTTGTGTAACTTACCATCAACGAGCCGACCACAGCTATAAAAATGAGGGGTATCATCCAGTGTTGCTCATTCGCAAAAGGCCATATTGCATCATGTAGGTCTGGCCGTTGTAAAGCGTATAAGAGCAATCCCAACAAGATGATACTTTCCGAATAGCGGTCAAGCGTCGAGTCAAAGAATGCGCCAAAGGTTGTAGCCGCGTGACGCACACGCGCCATCGCCCCATCAAACATGTCAAAGATGCCAGCAAACAACACCAACAACCCTCCAGCCACCAAAAGTCCTTGAGCAATCACTACTGCTGCCAATATACCGAGCAGCAGTCCTATTACGGTCAACGTATTCGGTGTTACTCCTAGTCGTGCCAATGGTTTTATGAGCAGAGTTACTAAGTGCCTGGCTCGTTGCTGTATGCGTCTGCTAATCATACTCCTATTGTATCATACTTAGCCACCTTTGGACTACTCTTTTTGGCCGAGTTGGAAATTTACTAGGCGGCATGTAATTTACGCGCAATTTTACTGTTTTTGCTCATACGGTACCGGACCAGATGCAGGTAATCGTTTACACCCCATAATCTTCCACCCGGTGCGCTGAGACCGGCCTCTATAGTAGTACGCACATCCTGAGCGCTTTTTCCCTCGAACCACGTACAACCGCGGCCAATCGAACCCAATGTATGCGCATCGCTATTGCCAACCTCCGCCCAGCCATACACCTCGCGGTTGAGGCACATAGCGATACGATTAGCACGGATGCCGCAAAAACTCGCGTTCCAGGTCTCGATTGCATCAAGCCATACATCCTTGTTGGCATAAATGCGGTCTAGTACTTCACGCTGGCAGCTATGACGAAAGAGGGGGTTAAGCGGATGGGCGACAATGGCAAGCCCCCCCTGTTCATGTACGAGATCGATAGAGCGTTCCATACTTAAGCCCGGCTGAATGCGCTTCTCAATGAAAAGTGCCAGCATGTGGCCTTCTCGCGTACTGATCTCTTCACCTACGATAAAGTCAAAGCGGTAGTTTCCCTTTGCACACAGGTCACGCGCTCGCAATGAGCCCTCTATGACATCGTGATCGGTAAGGGCAATCACATCCAAATTCGTATAGTGCTGCACATGTTGAAAAATTTGCTCAATTGTGGCAATACCGTCACTGTACGTGCTATGCATATGCAGATCAGCCTTGCCCAACTTGCCTGAGTGATGTGCCTGCTGTTGCGTCATCTGCTTACGTTTGCTCAACATCGCAGTCCCTATACAAGCACTTTCCGGAATGCTCGTCACCATATTATGTTCGCTCGTAGTCATGCGACTCCTTCTTGACAATTCTTAAGTTCTTCCAAATGGGTGATCTTTCGCCCATTGTTCAAGATAAATATCCCAATCCATGCTACTTAATCCTCCACCGCTGTTTCTGCTTGAATGAGGTTTTCACCAACTGGAAACGCTTCTAGCCGGACGGTGGGATCAACAAGTGTCTCCAGGCATTGGAGGCAATATTGATAGCGGGATTTGTCCAGGGAACAGTAGACCTGCCGTCCCGCGCGGCGTGTGTGTATCATACCGGCTCGGCGCAGCTTGCGAAGATGCCATGAGACGAGAGGCTGGCTAAGCCCTAACATATCCGTTAGAGCAGTGACCGTAATTTCGCCCTGGTGGGCTAAATGATAGACAATGGCCAGGCGGGCCACATCTGCCAGTGCCTTGACCATAATTTTAAGTTCACGCCAGTCGTTCATGTCACTCCTTAACGGCACCATATTGTATAAACAAAGATTTCATAAACCTTTGTTTATATAGTATCCAGTTCAAACCTCATTGTCAAGGTGGCAGGAAAAAAGTATGGCACCCCTTGCTGAGAGGTGCCATATTGATTAAGTGGGCAACCAGGGACTTGAACCCTGAACCTAGCGAGTAGAGTAAATAGCCAGCATGTTACTTGCACATGTTTCCAACTACTCCCCTCCGAACCGGACTTGCACCTTTCAGCGCATCCGGCTCTCCAGAAGCTTTTGCTTTGTTACGCAGTGCCTTATCGCATCCACGACCACTGCATACTCTACAAAGCCTCCTGTACCCCTTCCCCCTGTCTCAGGCATTACCCTGAGCATTTGAGTACTATGGGTACTCCGTCACCATGTGTCTTTCGACATTTAGGTGATCCCCAAGTTACACTCTACCTTTGGTCCGTATGTAGGTTCCCTTTACGTCATTTCCCCCCGGGCTTGGGGGTGGTCCTGATGAAGGCTTTATTGACGCTCTTAATCCTCATCAATAACATCAGGTGTGAGAGTTAGTACCATTCTCACCAGATCGCGTAAATCCACCTGGACTGGGGTTCAAGCAATTCTGCCTTAACCATATACGGCCTAGCTGCCTGTCCTCTTGGCCCTGGTACAGAGCCTCAACAGACTTTTGCACAACATGCTACTGTCCCCTCGATCCTTTCGGTTGAAGGTAAGTTGCTGCTTTACTCACCTTGCCTTAGTGAGACTGCACTCCGCAGTAAAAGGTATAGTGCCTCGTTGGGCGCACTTAAGAGTCGCTTGCTCTGCCATTGAGCTAGTTGCCCATTGTTGACGAAATGAAGAATATCATATTAGAGGACACTCGTCAAGCAGTGCTCCACCAGGGGCAAGGATTGTGTCATCTGATACAATGAAAGGAGGAAGAGTTTTTCCCAAGCAATCTGGTCTGCCCGACCGGACCGTGTTGGCCGTCCCCCCACCCGCCCGTCTCTCTTCGTCTTTCATCGTTCGCTTGAAGGAGATCAACCATGCCGTTTCCCACACCCAGCATCCACCGCTTTCTGCGTCTCATAGTTCTGGAGTTCTTGCACCGACCGGCTCCATCTTTCTGACCAGCGTTGTCTGGACGGCCTACGGCGCTCTTTGCTCTTGCGTCACGATCGCATAGAACTCAGCAGTTCCCAAAAAAATGCTTATCACAATGATAAGTGTATGATAAGTGAGCCTGTGTAAAAGCCCTCCACAGGCCCCTCCATACAGGGTCTGTGCATAAAGAGAGATTCACACTCTTGCGCGTTCTTCCTCGCGGTCACCAGGATCATTCACAGGCCCCACGAGAAAGGTGAGCCTCATATTGTTGCGCCGGCTCCAGGGCGAGGGCTGCTACCCCGTTCGCGGGCAGAGATCTTCACCGCAAAAATCTCCCGCTCACCCGAAGACTGATACCGTTGGCGAACGAAACAAAAAGTGCAATGCAACAGGCGAGGACAAGTCATCGCCTCTCCTATGCCACGGCGAATCGGCCTGCGAAGCCCGTCCATAGTAGGGGCGATGGCTTGTCCTCGCCCTGGAGTGGGGCAGAATCGCATATAACTCGTGCAACGGATGGGAAAACAAGTTTACGTGGTTGGTTCACCTGCATCTGAGCAATGAGCAATCATAGCTCACTTGATGTCAAATTTGGTGCCAAGGTGGTATAATTGGCACTAGAGGAATAGGTGAAACAAGGCGAGGAGTCTATAGGGTGAAGAGCTATGTCGTCATTTGAAACAGGAGAAGAATGGCTGAGCTTGCGACAGGTTGCCGATATGTTAGGTATGCACCCGGCAACGGTACGGCTATGGGCCGATCGCAATGAGCTGCCATCGCGCCGCACCAATGGCGGGCATCGCCGTTTCCGGCGCACCGATATCGAAGCCCGCCTGCGCCAGGAAGCCGAGCGCAAACCTCATCCCGCCGCACAAATACTGGTACAAAGTATCCTTGGCCGCGTCCGTTTCGCCTTTACGGACGGAACGCTCAAAGCTCTCCCCTGGTACCAGCACTTTAATGAGACGGCGCGTGAAGCTTACCGGGACCTGGGGCGGAGGGTACTGGAACTTCTCCTCCGTGCGCTGACCGATGGTAATGTCTCGGATGAGCTACGGCGTGAGGCCATAGAGCTTGGCAGGGAGTATGGCTCTATCACCTGCAATTCGCATGTCTCGGTCGCGGATGCCGTGCGCGCTTTCCTCTACTTCCGCAACATCGTCGACGAGAGTGTGTTACAACTCGCAGAAGTACGAGGTTCCCGTGATCACCCGGATATTCCCTGGGCCGAAAGCCTGCGCCAGATACAAACGCTTACCAACGAGATACTGCCCGCCTTGATCGAGGCTGCCCAACCGCCAATAACTGTTTGATAGATATGGAGCAAAACCCTTCCAGGGCCAGATTGAATAAACAGCCTTTTGCAACATCTACATTATAAGATATTGTATAAAAGGCACTTTCTATGCTATGTTCTACACAAAGTAAGTGAAAAAACACTAGAAGGTAAATGGCATGCCGGCAGATATCTTTAATAATAATGACGATAATGATGAGATTATGGGCACATTACCTCCTGTTCCTCTATTCGCTGAACCGACCGTTGACACCATACCAACGGCTGATAAATGGTCCGGCACCATACATTCTAACCCCCCATTGAGCAGAGAAAAACTAGCCTTAGAGATAAATAGGGACATCGCTGATCCAATAACGCCGACAGATATCATCCTGACGCCGCGCCAGCAAAGAGTGCTGCGCTACCTGGCACGTAGACGCATGCGTAATGCCCGTATTATCAAACGCTCAACATATGACAACGCTCTAAAAGAGACTTCACTCAACGCAGAAACCCAACCCGTACACCTGGATACCTGTCCCCCAGACAGGGTGCCCGAACCCGCGCCAGGCACAATGACGGACAACCAGGGTGTAACATATGCTCCCATTACACCGGTACCCGCTGACGAGCCTGGCGAATCACCTGTACCGGCACCCGATCATACGCTACCCATTCCCGAGCCGCCAGAAGAAGTTCCCTTGCTTCCGCCACAGGACACAGCTCCAACTATGCCTCTCATCCCTGAAGATTGCCTGTCCTCCCGGCGAGGCATCCTACCTGGAGGTCTGGCTATCCTGCCACCATCTGAGGTACGGCCATTACAAGCACAAAAGATACGGAAACGGCGCAGAGTATTGCGCTATTTCTCACGTAAGCACATACGCCAGGCCCGTGCCGGCGAATATCGCGCACGCCGCCAGCTCTGGATGGCTATTGGCAGCACCGTCCTGACAATCCTCGTTATCCTGCTTTCAATAGGCGCGGCCGGTTCAATAGCTGCCTATCGATTCTTTACTCAGACTCAGACAAAATATCAGCAGCAGGTATTCACCCTGCACGACCTGCTGCCGCTTGATAACCTCAAGATGTACGATAGTAAGGGTATCTTGCTTATGCAGATGACCGACCAGGGCCTACAAACCACGGTCCCGCTCGACCAGGTGGCACCTGTCCTGGTAAATGCCACGGTAGCCACCGAAGACAAAAATTTCTGGACCAATCCGGGCGTCGATGTCCTTGGTATTACTCGTGCTGCCCTCGACGACCTGCGCAGTGGGCGCGTTATAGAAGGCGGCAGCACAATTACCCAGCAATTGATTAAGAATTTGGTCGTGGGCAACCGCGACACACTCGAGCGTAAGCTCCAGGAGATCGTACTGACACCGGACATCAATAGCCATTATTCCAAGCGCGACATCATGCAAATGTACCTGAATAGTATCTACTACGGCAACCAGGCCTATGGTATCGATGCCGCCGCCACGGTCTACTTTGGGCTGGAAGATATGCCCGGAGGGAAGAGCGCTGCCATGCAGCTCGACCTGGCCCAGGCCGCCATGCTCGCCGGCATCCCTGGTAACCCCTCGGCCTTTGACCCGTTGGAACATTCCCAGGCCGCGTTTATTCGCTTTGAATCTGTGCTCGGTTTGATGGAAACCCAGGGATACATCACGAAGGTCGATGCGCTCGATGCTATCAAAGAGGCGCAGAACCCCAATTTCTTTAAAACTGCCCCCAGCCTGACCAACCGCGCGCCGCACTTTACCAATTTCGTGCTGTCCGAACTCGTGCAGCAGTTCCACCTCAAAGATCACAGCCAGTTGTCTCGCTCCGGCATGCAGGTCTACACCACGCTTGATATCAACTTGCAAGACAGGATACAGAAAATTGCTCAACAGCACATTGCCGAGCTGCGCAATGCACATAACCTGACCAACGCGGCAGAGGTGCTCATCGACTTTCATACGGGAGCGATCATCTCCCTGCTTGGCAGCATCGACTACAATGACAAATCTATCGATGGACAGTTTGACGTTGCAACCCAGGGCTACCGTCAGCCCGGCTCATCGTTCAAACCATACGTTTATGTCACGGCCTTCAAGCAGGGAGCATCACCGGCACAAGCCATCGATGATGAGCCGACGACCATTGACAATTCAGGAGGAAACCCACCGCTGTATTCACCGAGTAACTACGACCTCCAGTTTCATGGGCATATGACCCTGCGCTGCGCCTTGCAAAACTCTCTCAATGTTCCAGGAGTGCGGGTATTAAAGCATGTGGGCATAAATGCAGCCATGCAGACCGCAAAAGAGATGGGCATTACCAGTTACACGGGTACCCCTGGTTATTCGCTCGTCCTGGGAGGATTGAGCATACGCCTCATCGATCAGACCTCGGCCATGGGCACCTTCGCCAATGGAGGCGTCCATGTCCCCTATTATGGCGTTGAAAAAGTGATCTCTAGTAACACCGGCAAAGTTCTCTATCAGCACCAGAGCAATCCTGGCAAGCGTGCCATCAGCCCGCAGTTAGCCTACATGATGACCAATGTGCTCAGTGACAATGCATCGCGCATTCCTGAGTTTTATGACTGTAATGTGCTGCAACTGTACTCAAAATCTCAGAATGATTGCTACCAGGGTAACCGCGGCGTGGTTCGTCCCGCTGCCGCTAAGACGGGGACAACTGAAGACTTCCGCGATAACTGGACGGTGGGCTACACGACAGATTATGTGATGGGCGTATGGGCAGGCAATGATGACAATTCGCCCATGTACCAGGTAACCGGCGTCATGGGCGCTGCTCCCATTTGGCATGACTCGATGCTACTGGCGGAACGGGGACATCCTATCCGCGATTTTACAAATCCTGGCAGGTTAGTCCAGGCAACCATAACCTACCCCGACGGTGTGAGAACCACTGATTGGTTCCTGGCCGGGAAAGTACCCACTTCCGCGCAACCCATAATAACGGGCACAACACCAACGACGGGCACGCCTACCCCTACCTCCACTCCAATGGCCGGAGCATTCCCAACAGCGGCAACGGTACATCCCTATTGTCCAAGCAGCTATGGCTTTGCATTCAACCCACCACCCCCGGGCACATCCCCCAACGGCTGGTGGTAGTCATATTCATGCGGGAAGCATGTGGCTTGTCCTCGCCCTGTGACCTAAATTTTGTAGCACTGATGTCCTTCTGCTACAATATGAGTAGCAGAACTGGCAACCCTACCGCTGAGGGGCCGTTACCACCATGAAGCTCTCATCGTTGCTAATTACATCAGATATTTTAACGAAACGTAACTATACAGGTCTCTCCTAATAGGGATGAGGTGGATAGAAATCGAGGGGTATATTTATGTCTAATGATACACATTCAAGAGTACCAGCAAAGCTTCCTGTACATAGTCGCGCAGCAGCAGCACAAAAACTCGACGAGCACCCACTGAGAAATATTCGCGGTGTCTATTACCCTGTTCCTCATCGCAATCCTAATCCCAGGGGATGGCGCACCAGGCGCCATCTAAAGCGCAAAAACCTGCGGCGCAGTAACCAACAGGTCGCGTCCATCGAACGCATCGGGACCCAGTGGTCCATGCTGCCTTTAGCCCTTGGCTCGTTGATCGTCATCGTCGTTCTGGCTACTGTGCTGGTGGCCTTCTCGGCAGTGGTTATGGCCACCCAGCAACACTACCAGCAGCAAGTTACAACGCTGGCCGATATTCTGCCCAAAGATAACCTGAAAATGTACGATGAGCATGGCACCATGATTTATCAGATGACCGACCAGGGCCTGCAGACAACGGTGTCCCTTAAAGACATCTCTCCCAACCTCATCCATGCAGAAATCGCCATCGAAGATCAGTACTTCTGGAGCAATCCAGGCTATGATATTACTGGCATCGTTCGTGCAACACTGGACGACTTGACTCACGGTCGCATCGTTTCCGGCGGTAGTACCATCACCCAGCAGCTGATCAAAAACGCCATCGTAGGCAACCAGGATACAGCTATCCGCAAACTACAGGAAATTATCCTGGCTCCATCGGTAAGCCGCTATTATACCAAGCAACAGATACTCTCCATGTACCTCAACACTACCTATTACGGAGAGCAAGCCTACGGAGCCGATGCGGCCGCATTTACCTATTTTGGCTTACGGGATACAGCGAAAGCAACCGCCGCGTCGCAACTCGATATTGCCCAGGCTGCCATGCTCGCCGGTATTCCCAGCGCGCCCAATGGGCGCAACCCATTTCTGGATCCTCACAGCGCGTTTTTGCGTGTGCAAGAGGTTCTCCAGCAAATGCGCTTGCAGGGCTATATCACGCCTGTACAGGAGCGGGCGGCTATCGCTGAAGTACAGCAGCCCCACTTCCTCCATCATGGCGTCCTTCCTACCATCCTCGCCCCGCATTTCGCCAGCTACGCGGGGAACGAGCTGGCCAATCTGCTCCATGTGAAATCCACTGATCTTTCACGGTCAGGCCTGCTTGTCTCAACGACGCTTGATCTGCCGCTACAAAATCACATATTGAAGATTGCCCAGGGCCACATTGCCGAATTGGCAGCCACACACCATATGTCAGATGCCGCCGCCGTGTTGATCGACTTCCACAATGGAGCCATCCGCACGCTGCTGGGCAATATCGACCCCAACAATCCACGCTACGGGGCATTTGACGTGGCAACCGATGGCTATCGCCAACCCGGGTCATCGTTTAAACCGTTCATCTATGCGACGGCTTTTGAGCAAGGCGTGAGCCCTGGTATGCCGGTATTCGATACTCCACTGACGATACAGATGTGCTGCGGGCTGCCACCTTATACCCCGAATAACTATGACCAGCGTTTCCACGGGTTAATTTCATATCGCTATGCCCTGCAAAACTCATTTAACGTCCCGGCGGTGAAGTTACTCTTGAAAACTGGCGTCGATGAATCACTACACACGGCCCAAATAATGGGTATTAACAGCTACACAGGCACACCGAACTATACGATGGTGCTTGGCACGCTGGGCGTTCACCTGCTCGACGAGACAGCAGCTTTCGGCGTTTTCGCCAATGGCGGTGTGCGTATACCACCTCATGCCATCGATACTGTGATGGACGTGCAAGGCCACGTGATTTACCACTTTGCTCCCACGGGGACGCGAGTCATCAGCAAACAGGTCGCTTACATGATGACCAATGTGCTGAGTGATAATAACTCGCGCCTCTACGAGTTTTTCGATTGCAACGTGCTGCAACTGTACTCCAACTCCAAGGAGCAGTGCCTGGCGGGAAATCGTGGCGTGGTGCGACCCGCCGCTGCCAAAACGGGCACATCCAGCGATTTCAGGGATAACTGGACGGTCGGTTATACGACAGACTACGTGATGGGGGTATGGGCCGGAAACAACGATAATTCACCCATGGTCAATGTAACGGGCGTCGATGGAGCTGCTCCCATCTGGCACGATAGTATGCTGCTGGCCGAACAAGGCATGCCCATCACCGCTTTCGCCAACCCCGGTGGGCTGGTGAAGAAGACCGTGACTTATCCAGAAGGTATTACGACAACAGACTGGTACTT
>Ga0137377_10004950_pt1 | contig 10570 bp, 8 predicted proteins | sample SagtaG_22_FD_104815 | JGI IMG/M metagenome (GOLD analysis project Ga0137377, IMG submission 104815) | Vadose zone soil microbial communities from Sagehorn Ranch, Mendocino, California, USA - Sage2_L_40_16 metaG | ecosystem: Environmental > Terrestrial > Soil > Vadose zone | place: USA... | reverse complement strand
TGCGACCGGGTGGTCAAGCCGAAGGTGATGACCGGAGGGAGCCCGGGCAGTGGCCCCCACAGTCGGATATCCGGCAGGATCTCTCAGCGGCACGATGGCTTTCGGGCTGCACGAAGCGCCCGTTGCAGAGTCTTGGTCCTTACGAGCTTGTTCCCTGGGAACTCGAGCGTATCACCGCGCACGACCCGTTTGTACGGGCGAAACTCGAGCGTGTTACCGCGGATGACCCCTGTGTCGGCTCCGAGTTGCTCGATAGCCTCCTTTGGGTTTAACCTCCATGTCAGCCGCACCGTGTCGCCTGCCCGTTCGGCTTTCAGCGCCGCCAACGGCGGACCGGGCTCTCCTTCGTACTCGATGTAGAAGGCTACGAGCTCGTCCGTCGCGTCAACGAGGACGACCTCCCTGCCGAGCAAGTCGCCTTGCGGAGTCCCGCGAACGTTTCCGTAGACTCCGCCTGACTCGATCGGGTAGGCCCTCGAGGAAGCGTGCTCGGATCCTGCGGAATGTTAGAGGCACACTGTCGACTACCGCCCTCGTGCGGGTATTGACGGTCTCGAGCATGCCAGAGAACCCGCCACTGGATTCTTGCCCGGTGAACTGGTACGTCCTGTAAAACTGCTCTTGCGAACGAAACCAGACGCGCCCGGTTGCCTCCGTTCTCACTTCACAGAGCGGAGTGGGGTCGAGCACACCGTATAGGCTGCTAGTTCCGGAGCTTCGATCGAGGTTGAGGAGCCAGACAATTCCCTCTTCGGAAACTGCCCAGTAGAGGCCCTTGAGCTACAGCCTCACTGTGTCTGGGAAATTCCACGCCCGAAGCCGCCTCTCCTGCTCGGCGGTGCGTCGAGGTTTGAGGGCCCATTGGATCCAAGCATCTAGGCGGCTCGAACCCAGAGGGGAGCTGAACGGTACGAGCGGACCGCACAGCATGCAAAGAATGCTCCTCATCAAGCTTCCTGCCATACCGTCACTCCTTGACGCTAGTGGTCGGCGATGATTCGGTAGGTCGTACCATTCTTCACTAGGTAATCCGGCACATAAGCCCGGCTAACATGCAGAAATCGACTGACAACATTCCCAGCACCATCCAGCTCGGCCACAGGCTTGAGCTGGTTCTGGTACAGCCACGCCTGGACCCGGGAGGTGTAGCCCTCATTGAGCTCCGTTCATACAGTTGTTGAAGTAGTCTTCCACCCTTTGCGCCGCAGCTCTCCGATCCGAATACGAAGAAGGGGGCTTGATCTGGAAATGAACGACGTCCGGAGTTGGATTCCCATTAGCGTCCGTGAATGTCCCACCCCATTGGAAACCGGCCTCTGACATTACCGACACGATGGTCGGTGCGTCCCAGGTGAAAAGGGTTTGGTCAATCGTCTTGCCGTACTGTGTGGCCACGAGCAGGTCGGTGGCATACCCCAACTGGTGCCAGGATGGCCCCCTTTTCAGATCGGCCACAGGAATATTCGGTGTAGGCGTGCCCATGCGTTGCAAGTGGTCGGCCTGAGGGGCTCGCAGGCGCGCGTGGGAACCAGCACACTTTTCGGGCTACCGCGCCCCTTCATTCACCGCACTGGAACGCGATATGCTTCTCCACCACGGAACTATCCTGTTGGCCGAGAATCTCGGCGCGTATCCGCAAAGCGTCGCAGCCGCTTTCGTAGACCACGAACGTCTCAAACCACTTGTCACTCTTCTCGCTAAACAGACCGATTCGCGGCCTGCGATCGACGAGCACGGTGCCGTCCGTCTTCTTGACCGTCAGATGGATCTTGCGACCGGACGCGTACCTTCTGCGCTCCCCCCATAATCTCGACCTTTATCAGGACTTCCTCGGATGGGTTCGGGTCAAACGTCCCGCCCATTGGTGTATTGAAGAGCGCGTCTGCACTCGTGTCGGCGATGTTTGCCGACAGGGAGTCCTTCTGGTTGAAGTAGAGAAACGCCCGGACGGCGGCAATCCGGTAGGGGCCGGGCTCCGGATGCTGAGCCCGTGCCGGAACTGTAGCCGCAATCGCGAGACAGCCGAGGATCACGTCAATCCGGTGCGACAGCAAGTAGGCCATTCGTCGAGAGAACCCAACTATGGAAGTCTGGGTCGGCTCCGTCCGCAATCCACTTATGGACAGGTTCCGGCCGACGGTAGGGAGAGTAGTTGAGATAAGATGCGTGACAGTCTCGGACTCCCGCGCCGGTGCGCACGAGATCATGAGCACGAGCCACGGGTACGTCGACGCGACGAGCAGGCGATGATACCCACCCGAGCACGCTCATTCCGGCGGCAATACGACCTCGAGCGGCGTGGCGCTGTGCTTCACCGAAGCGGTCCCCATCTGGCCTTCGTAATTGCGCCCCCAGCAGTACACTCGGTCATCGGTCGTCACCCCACAGGTGTGCTCCTCCCCCGCACTGAGCATCTGGAACGTGAGCCCTCCGACGACCGGCCGGGGCTGCCGAGACCACCGGGTCGTGTCCCCCGTTCCTAGCTCCCCGTACAGGTTGTCTCCCCAGCAGTAGGCGCGCTTGTCTCGTGTCAGGCCGCACCAGTGCTGCGCCCCCCCCGTGAGCGCGACGAGCGGCGGCGAGTCCGGCACCGGCCGGGGTGGGACATGACCGGACGCCACGGTGTCCAACGAGACACGGACCAGCGAGTCCCCCCAGCAGTACGGCACGCCCGTTCCGGCCACGCCGCAGGCCTGCCCCCCGCCGGATACACCTAGCGCGAGGGCATTCATCTGAACGCCCGAGTCCACAAGTGCCGGGAGGGCCCCGCATCGAGCAAGCACGAGGGGCGCGTCGTGCGCCTCGTGCGCGTCCTGACAAGCCATGGGTCCGGGGTGGCCGAGCACGCCCGCCGCATCGAGCCCCCAACAGAATGGCCGCCCCGCGAGATCCAGCGCGCAGGTCGTGTTGTCGCGGAGGGCGAGCGCCTTGAACCGCAGCCCTCCCAGCACCGAATCAGGGCTCGCCCATCGCATCCGCAGTCCCCTGCCCAGCTCCCCGCTGGCGTTCGCGCCCCAGCAGGACATGGCTCCTCGCTCCGATAACCCACAGCTGTGCGTCTCGCTGAGGGCGAGCGCCACGAGTGGCGGAAGCCCGGGCACCGCGACCGGGGCCGCACGGTCGAGGGTGTCCGGCTCGCGGCCGAGTTGGCCCCGATCGTTCGCCCCCCAGCAGTAGGTGCGTCCGTCCACACTGGTGCCGCATCCGCGGCGAACGGCGAGGGCGATCGTACGCCAGACAATCGCTCCGCCGAAAGACTCGGGCCGTGTCTTGGGCGGCCTGCGACCGTTGTCGTCCTGCAGCTTGCCCCAGCAATACGCCCGCCCGCTGCGGACCGCACACACCGCGTAGCCGCCCGCCACGACGACGAGCGTAGGCGACGGTTCCGGCGCGGCAGCACGGACGGACGACTCGACGGGGGCGCCGGCCTGGGCCGGTCGATCGCCGGAACGCGAGCAGGCGGCTAGGCCGAGCAAGGCAACAAGCAGCCATGCTATTTGGCGTAGATACCAGCCGCGGGGGCGCGAACCAGCAGCCTTCCGGAGGACGCCAGCGCCCCCTTCACCCTCCTTCACTCTCCGCACACGAAGTCAATGTGCTTCTCCACCACGGAGCTGTCTCGCTGCCCCAGGATCTCGGCGCGTATTCGCAGAGCGTCGCAGCCGCTTTCGTACACCATGAATGTCTCGAACCACTTCTCACTATTCTCGCCAACTAGACGGATCGGTGGCTTGCGATCGACGAGCGGCGTGCCGTCAGTCTTCCTGACCGTCAGGTGGATCTTGCGACCGGGGGCGTACTGTCTGCGCTGCCCCGCGATTTCGACCTTGATCAGCACCTCCTCGGAAGGGCTTCTTGCCCAACCCGCACCTGTTGGCGTATTGAAGAGCTCGCCCCCGACAATCGTGTCCGCGACGTCCGCCGATAGCGAATCCTTTTGGTTGAAGTAGAGAAAGGCCCGGACGCCGGCGATCCGGTATGGCCCAGGTTCCGGATGCTGACCCCGTGCTGGAACCGCGGCCGCGATCGCAAGACAGACGAGGCTTACTCTAGTCCGGTACGACCGCAAATAGGTAACTGGCCGACTCATCATCCCCCCCCAGCCGTCGCTCAGTTGGAAAGCTGTACAAACGCCGAGCACGACGGAAGCTGGCTCTTGCCGCCGAACAGGTCCACAGCGTCCTCTGCAATGCGAATCGCATGGTGCAGTTGATCACGCGATGGGTCGGTCGAGAAATGCCACGGCTCGCCGGCAACGTTCTGCTTGAATCCAAAGTCTTTCGCGGCTTTCACGACGGCATCTTGCTCGCTCTTCGACTGGCTGCAGAAAGCCAAGTCAAAGGCGAAGCCTCCTTCGTGCTCGCCCGTGCCAGGCTCCGCTGCCTTGTTCCGGTCGTGTCCGGCCCTATCCCACTCGATTTGCTGCTCTCTCCGAGTCCGGAAGGAGTAGTTGATATTGCCCTTCCATCCGTTTTCCACCGCCTCATTGATGAACCCCGCCGCTCGGTCCGCGATCGTCTTGTCGACGATGATCTGCCCGGCACTGGTCATTTCGACACATGGGTCCAGCCCGGAGGGATCTGTGAGCGAGACAGGGTTGTTCAGAACGCAGCTGTACAGATTCGGATCCCGAGCGCCAAAGCGCAGCAGATCCCTCGTGGTCCATCAACCAATGACCATGTGATTGCCATGGTCGGAAATCGCGGCGTTCGACCTGTCAAGCCGCACATACTTGTACCCCCGCGCCGAGATCCACCTTTTCGCTGCATGCAACTGAACATATGCAGAGCACCGTGGGAACCAACCTCTGCATTCACGTCCGCTAACTCCTCTCCGCCGCAGGCGCGGCGCCGCTGTTCGGTCTCCGCCTCGAGGCACGGATCAGCGCAGGCAAAATCCGGTCGAGCAGGAGGGGCGAAATCGCCAACCAGGCGAGTACATACGATGGGAACACCACTCTCCTGAGGACATGGGTCGCGTCCTTGTCCATCGCCAGAACGCCACTCTGGTAGTCTGTGGCGAGCATGGGCGGTTCCGAGGGAGGAGCGGGAAGATTCACTCGCCGTGGATACGTCATTGCTTCTCGGTACGCGGGGGTCAGGGACGTCGACATTCTCAAATCGAACAGGGCGACTGCGACGAGCACGAAGCGAAGCCATGCGAGACGCCAACGGGCCTCGACCAGGAGAAGAGCGATGACGATCAGGTGGATGTAAAGCACACTTCACCTCGCATCAGCAGACTGTCAACTCAAATGGGAGCAGCACGTTTGGCCGGCCCCCGATTCCCACAAACGAGCCTCTGCCTCTTCAGCACCCGCAAGGGTCGGTCAGCCTCCGAAGCCTTGGGAGAGGGGGTAATCCCGCCTTCGCCCTCCAGCCAATCTCCCCGGCGCTCGGGTAGTCGCGGTCAGCCCGATCGGCACCCGCATTGATCATCGGCCAACTGTCGACATCCAAGACACCCTCGGGAGTTTCGACATTAACGTTGGCCCACATCCCGCCGAGATGCACAGCTAACCACCCCGCAGCGCCAAACACGGCTTCTCCGGCGTAGCCAGCCGCAAAGTTACCGAACTGGTCCGAACGAAGCCACTGACCATCGACTTGATAATAGTCCTCCACGGCTCCCGAGTGTCCGGGCTTGTTAGCGTCAATGATCTTGAAATCAAACTCGTGGGGCCAGTCGAAGACGAACCGACCCGGGTGATACGACAGCTCACTGATCAGGTTCTTCAAGATGCTTGCCACTGTGCAGCGGTCGTACTCGTCAAGGCCCGTGGGATCCACAGAGTTGACCGGGTCATTCCGCACGTAAGCGTAGACATTGCCGTCACCAGCGGCGAACCCGATGGGATCCTTGGCGGTCCATCGCCCAGCCGTGGCGTCATAGTCTCGTGCGCCAAACCGCAGCAGAGCAGACTCATGATCGTAGAGCCCCCCCGCGAACCCAAAGGGCTGGAACCCGGGCCTCGTGTTCTGCGAAGCGTTCCCCCACTCGTCGTAGTCAAGCCGCTGGGCCACCACCCCCGTCGCCATGTCGATTACCAGCCGCACGCTACCGAGGTGGTCGCTGACGATGCGGTACGTGACCCCGTCCTTGGTCATGTACTCCGGCAGCCCCCGGCTCCCGTACACGAACCGGCTCACCACATTCCCGCTACCGTCAAGCTCGGCCACTGGGTTCAACTGGTTCTGATACAGCCACGCCTGCACCAGCACTCCATTCACCTTCCGCCCCACGCGCCGGTTCTGCCCGTCGATCACATAGTCAATTCGGGTACCGCTCGGGAGGAGGACGGTAACCAGGTTCCCGAGCGCGTCATAGGTGTAGGTCGTCGTCCCCACGCCCGGCACGGTCTTCGTGCGCAGGTCCCCATTGGCGCCGTAGGAGTACGTCGTGCTGCCGGCTGAGAGCAGCCGGTCCTGCGCATCGTAGCCGTAGGTGACCGTTCCGTTGCTCGACGTGTAACTCAGGCGATTTCCGTTGGCGTCGTAGCTGAACGAATGGAACGGGACCCCGTTCAGGCTGTCGGCTACCAGACGGCCGATGCTGTCATATACGAACGCCCAATGCGAGGGCGTACCCTCCGTAGTGTCGTCCAACTGCGTGACCCGCCCCAGACTGTCCCGTTGATAGCCAGTGCCAAAGAGGGCCATGCCGCTCGCGGTAACCCCGATGCCCGCCAGCTCGCCCCGGGAGGTGTAGCGGTACGCGCTCGCGATCGGCCCAAGCGCGTCGCCGTCGAGTAACCCGGTCGTCGTACTCCTGCTCAGAACCAGCGCGCCAGCACCGGTGAGCAGGCCGTCCCGGTCGTACGTGAAGTCGACCTCATCCGCGCCGTTCACAGTCTGCGAAGCGACTCGCAGGTCGCTGCTGTACGTGGCCTCCACACTCCCAGCAACTGTCCCCGCCCAACGGACGGCGATTGGCAACGAGCCATCATAGCTGAACAGCAAGCTATCTCCGCTCGGTGCCCGAATGGCTGCGAGATTCCCCGTAGTGCTCGAATGGGCGTAGTTGAGCGTGCCCCGATCGAACCGCACGCTGCTCGGCCGGCCCGCCGTGTCGTAGCCGACCGCGATGGTCACGGAATCGGGCCGCACGATGCTGTCGAGTTGCTGATCGCGGTTGTAGAAATATCGGGTCGGCGTGGGGCCGGGGATGCCCGGCGGGTCGTACTGTTGCGTGAGGTTCACCGGCGTGTACCGGAAGCTGTGCGCCGGGCGTCCCGGTGGGGTGAGGCTCGTCAGGTTGCCGTTCGCGTCATAGGCAAACTGGATCGCGCGGTTGTCGGGAAGGGTCTGCGTGGTGACACGACCCGCCGAGTCGTAGGCAAATTGCGTTACGCGTTGCAAGGGGTCGGTGATGCTCGCAAGCAAACCGCTTGCGGGATTGTAGGCGTAGGAGGTGATTCGGCCGCCCTGCTGCCGCCGCGTGAGCCTGCTCCGCGCGTCGTAGCTGAAGGTTACCGAGTCGAGATCGGCCACACGGGCGGACAGGACTCGCCCCGTGGCGTCAAGCGTGGAGAAGAGTCGTCTACCCTCGGGGCTCGTCCGCACAAGGCGGCGGGAAGCGCCCGTATAGTTTATGACTGTCGTATTCCCGTTCACGACTACCGAATCGGCCTCGGAGATCAAGCTGAGAGGATCGGCGGGATTGCCGAGCGAGTCCCTTCGTACCCGCATCACAGTCGACGAGAGCCCACTGGGCAACTGCACCGTCAGTGACTGGAGAACCGGTGACTGCATGCCGAATCTAGGGTCGCCGGTAATCTCGGACGTCGTGAGTGTGCCATCCGCTGTGGTGACGCTGTCCACTCCGCTTGACCCGGTGACAGATACGGTGCTCAGGCCCGCCGCGTCCGTAATCGTCCATCGACTTCCCCCGATCGCTCGGCGTTCGAACCGGTGCGTGGCGGTTCGTCCCTCGGCCGTTGTCCCGACGACCTGGAATCCAGAATCGGTCTGGCTCCTGGAGAGCGTGAGAGCCCCGCCCACAGGATCTTCGTCGCGAATCAAGCGTCCCGCCGAATCGTACGTGAAGCGGTGGACCCCGCCCCTGGCGTCCGTCAGCGCGGACAGCAGCCCGTTCTCCATCGACGTCAGCTTGATCGAGTCGCCGGCCGGATTCGTGACACTGGCCAGAGCCCCCCCTGGACCGACCGCGAGACCAGTCCGGTGACCGTCCGGAGACACGATCGCTGTTGGAGCACCACCTGCGTCACGTGTTATCTGCGTGACGAGGCCGTCGAGGCCGGTGACCCCGACGAGACGGCCGAGGGTGTCGTAAGCAAAACTCGCAGCGATCGCTCCCGTGAGGGCGTTAAACGTGCCCCGGTGTCGGCCGAAGGCATCGAAGTCGTACAGCAGGCGGCCATCGGCCGACGCGACGGTGACGTCCGTTCCTGAGACGCCAGGCAAGGGAGGAGCCACTCGACGGACTTTGTTACCTTCTAGCTCCACGACGTAAACGGAACCGTCGGGGCCGACGGCTACCGCGGCTGGATTGTGCAGGAGCGCGGCGGCCGCGGGGCCGTTATCCCCACATGGCTGGGTTGGCGGATAGCAGAGCGCGCGGGTGCCAACCACCGACCGAATGAAGCCGTCGGGGCTCACCACGCGGACCACCTGACCGTCAAGGTCCGCCACGTACAGGTTGCCATCAGGGCTGAGGGCCATGCCCCAAGGTGATATCTGCGCGGCCGTCGCCTTCCCACCATCGCCGCACGGCAGGAAACTGCAGGAGGTCCCGTCACCTGCGATCGTGTGAAGGATTCCGTCTGGGGTCACGCGACGCACGCGACCGGCCGCACGGTATTCCGAAGAGTACAGGCTGCCGTCAGGTCCCACGGCGAGACCGAACAGTGAATTCAGCGCAACCTGGGTCGCAACCTGGCCGTCGCCCACGCGACGATCGGGCGGGCAACCGAACTCGCAGGCGGCACTATCGTTCCCAGCGACCGTGCTGATGATGCCACCGGGCGCCACTCGCCGGATGCGACGGTCGTCCGCGATATACAAGCTTCCGTCAGGCGCGAGCGCCACCGAAAGGGGCGCCAGCAACAGTGCCTGTGTCGCGGGGCCACCATCACCCGTGGGACCGATCGTGACGATCACACTGTCCGGTGTGACTTGCGCGCTGCGCTGGCGCCGCTCGCCTGTGCCCGCCACTGTGGTTATAGTGCCGTCAGGCCCCACGCGCCGCACGCGGAAGGATCCCTGATCCGCGATATAGAGGCTGCCGTCCGGCCCCACATCTACCCCCGTCGGAAAGGCGAGCCGCGCCTGCACAGCTGGTCCGCCGTCCCCGCAGGCATCCGTCGACGGCGAACAGCGCTGCCCGTTACCGGCGACCGTGTTGATGATCCCGTCAGCGGTGACGCGGCGGATGCGGTGGTTGTTTTGGTCGGCAATGTAAACGCTCCCGTCGGGCCCGACCTTCGCCCAAGTCGGGCCGCTGATCTCTGCGCTGTCTGCTGAGTGAGCGTCTCCCGAGAACCCGGCGGACCCCGTCCCCGTGAACCGCGTGATGGTCGCCACAGTACCGACGGCCGTCCGCCGCGTTCCGTCGCCCATATTGAGCACACGGCGGTCTGGATCGTAGCTGTGATGAGCACTGATCGTCCAGAAGCCCAGGCCGCTCCAGTCTGCGGTAGTCGTAAGGCCGATGGGTATTTGCTCAACCTGCATCAGTTTCGCCTCGAGCCTTAGTGTATCAAAAAAAATCGGAAATGCGCCAAAGGCTGCCCACGCCTGGCGGAGCTCGAAGACCTCTGGCCACGTCTTGTAGAAACCCGGATACACGTATGCGATTTGGATCGCCGCCACCGCTCCACCGCGAACGGGTCGCCCGTACGGGGCGCGACCGTCCCAAACAAACCGCTTCGTCTGGCGAGCGAGGGGCGGAAACGTGTCCACAAAGAGTCGGCCTGCGACACTGACTTCGAGTTCGATTCGCTTGAGAGCGGGAGGCACGCTGTCTCCGCTCACGGGAATGTCCACGGTAGCGAAGTGCCCCGGCACCCTGTCGCTCTCATACCGCAGGGTATACGGTGTACCGACGAGGACAATCTCTTCCCCGAGCGTCTGTCCTTCGACACAGACGACCGACCGCCCCTCCCTATCGCACCCTTGATCCGGACCCTGTGGACCGGGGGGCTTCACCTGCGGCGGCCGTGCCTGAGGCGGGAGCGGAGGCCCGAACGGCCAGTTAAAGTCAGCCGGGCTGAAATGGCTGATCTGAACTCGCCATAACGTCTGACCAGGGGCGTACAGCGTGGCAACCCGCTGGAGCTCGGAATTGAAGATGCCAAGTGCTGCCAGGGCTACCGAATCCGCAGCCTGGCCGCTCCCGTCGACGTCTAGAGACGCGACGCCACCGTTGGTTTGGAGGACTCGCAGGACACGCCCGTCGTCCGAAGCGATCCATTGGCCGGCGGTGCGATCGTAGAAGCCTACCGGCACTCGCCCACCCACTGGGAATCTCAAGAAGTTCTCGACGTACGAAACGACTGGTCGATTGAACACGACCGCTGTCGCCCCCGTGGCCCTCGCTTCGTCGACGGTGA
>Ga0137377_10004946_pt1 | contig 10573 bp, 9 predicted proteins | sample SagtaG_22_FD_104815 | JGI IMG/M metagenome (GOLD analysis project Ga0137377, IMG submission 104815) | Vadose zone soil microbial communities from Sagehorn Ranch, Mendocino, California, USA - Sage2_L_40_16 metaG | ecosystem: Environmental > Terrestrial > Soil > Vadose zone | place: USA... | reverse complement strand
CTCGACCTTCCCTGGCATCGCGCAATGCGCTAGCGACAAGGGAGTTTGTCCAATGCTCGTCAGCGATACTAAGCGGTCCTGGCGTGGCGGCTTGGACTACGCGCTTACCGAGAGCATGAAGTGTCGAGACAGTCACACCATCGCTTCCCTGATCCGCGACAGGTACACTCATCTGTTTGAGGCGATCCTCCATCTCCTCAGTCGCCTTATTCGTGAAGGTTATCGCCAGAATGTTAGTTGGAGCGACGCCACGTTCCAAGAGATAACGGACTCTAGCGATTAAGGTGCGGGTCTTGCCCACCCGGCCGCCGCAACGACAAGGTTGCGCTCATCGTCTCGAACGGTCGCTTCGCGCTGAGCAGGGTCGAGATTTAGCTCTCCGACCAGCAATTTCGAGTGGTCAGTGATTGCTCGCTGGACATACTGGTAGTTATGCCCCACAAGCCTCTGACGCAACTGATCAGCAGCCACTGTAATTGATTCGAACTCTTTCCTCATCACACCGTCATGCGTCTTCCGAACAGTCTTCTCGAGAGACGGCAAGGTCCACTCAACAAGTGTCTTGATCTCTGACCTCAGAGGCCTTCCTACACGCTCGGGAAGATAATCCTTCGAGGACAAATAGGGCCGGAGAGAATTGTCGATTCTAGTGAGAACGGAAGGGACATCTCAAAGAGGTTCTGGCCTTCTCGATGCCGTGCTTCCGATACCACGGAAGAGCAAGTAAAACCGTGAAGGCTAGGATTGCCGCGACAACCGGTCCGAGGACCAGCCACAAAAGGTCCAATTGAGCCCCGACCTGAGGGTTAATACTAGGTCAAGCAGATTGAGATAACCCTTCAGAGGTTTCGCTTTCTTGCAGCATCTAGAGCCGTTTATCTGCCGGGACGGATGCCCCAAGACCATGAGATACCGGCCAGAGAACCATTGCATCAACGGTATTGGCATGTCGAAGCATGAAAGAATCGAAGAACGGCCACCGAATGGTACCACACGGTTTCGAGGTTACAGGATATGCACTCGTTGCAGGTGGTCTCAAAGCTACCCTGTCCCTGCCAGGTAGGCAGAAAGAGTACTCTGGCGAGAGTTTTCTTTCAAAGAAAGCGTTAGAGTAGCTACTGAAGATAGTTTCGCTCGACTGTCTGAGCAATGGCTCATCGATACCTCAACCTTACAGATGTCGGGTCAGCGGAGCGACTGGCGCGAACGCCTACACGCCAACCCCTCACGAATGGAACAAGAACTGGGAATCAAACTACAAAACGACCAAATAAGATACCTGACGCAAGTCGAAATACCCGTAACCACAGCCGACCTCTACTTCCCACTAGAACCCAGACCGTTGCTGGTGTTTGTCGACGGCCGGGTCCACCTCGGCACAGCGCAGATGACTGAGGACGAAGAACTACGCACCGTGCTACGGAAGAGAGGATACAGAATCCTAGAACTATCCTACACCAGTTACTCCAACACCAAGCGAGACCAGCTTTACGAACAAATCCTAAACAGTCTAGGAAAGGAATAGTACAATAGACCGCACTGAGCTGATCTGATGATCTGCGGTTTTTGAGTGAAGAAATCAAACCGCCTATCGAGAGAACATTAGCCCACAGTACACTACTGAGCGACGGGCAACATGACTTGTTTTTCTTCGCTTGTCGATTGACCTGACTCAAGTCGTTGGTAAAGATTCCAGAGATTATGGAAACCGCGTCGCATGTTCCTTTCATTGGAGCGAAAGACTACCACGTGAACCCCAATCGTCTTGCAAATGATGCAATCGCAGCGCTTCCAAGGGCGTTCTACAAGGGTTCGCTCGTATTCCTGCGCCAACATTTCGTACCGCTGAGGATCATAACCTCTGAGAGTTTTCAGAAAACTGGAGACTGACGTTTTTCCGTCGTTGAGTTCTCGGACGCGCTCCAATACCCTTCGTTCCATCTTGCGTTCATGCGGTTCTTTGGCTACAGGAATCCTAATCGCAGTGTAACGTTCGGCCTCTATTTCGTAGTTATGAGATAGGGAAAGCCAGGCCCTTCTGTGATAGGCATTATCGAACGAATAGACTCCGTACCGCCTGAATGCATCGAATAGGTTCCAACGTCCGAGCCCGAACATGTGCACTTTGACATCCTTATCCTTCCACAAGGGGTAGCATCTCCTGAGAATGTCAACGGTGAAAGCGCTGGGCGCTCTAGATTGCCCTCCTAAGGCTATGAACTTGAATCCCATGTCTAGAATTTTCTTTGCCGATTCGTAGTAGCTCTGAGGGTCCCACCCCTGAACAACCCCGGCTAGCTGAAAACCATAAAATGCGGGGTCGGATTTCCACTTGTCTGCCATTATTTGTGCATTTCTAAGTGTGATCTCAAGTCTTTCATATCTCTGGGGGAATGTTTCGGGAAGGATGATATGGTCGACAGTGCAGGCATACGTGAATTTCATCCGACGGTAAAATTCCAGAGTCTCCTCGGGCTGATATGGAGGGTTTCTGTCTCTAATGTACCCCCAGGCCCCACAATCTCCGAAGGTTGGAAGATGGCCTGGGATCCCAAGGGTTTCGTAAATTCCTTTGTCGTTGAACTCTTGTAGTCGACTTTTGGTTTTCTCAATGTTGGACCTAGAAATCAGAATGCCGTCGATAGGAAGGCGTGGCCAAGGAAGTTGCCAAACGAACTTCCGTTGCGCCCTCTCGGGTCTCCATTCATACTCCCACGGATTATACGAATCGTAAACGTGGTCGGAGAACCAGAACGGTAGAAAGAACTTCATTACAAGGGAGTTCCATTTGCGTACCGACGAACCTCACTGACCAAGTCCCCGATCTCCGTCTTGAAGATACCTATCGGGCCCATGTGAAGCTTCTTACTATTCCAGATTTCGTTCTCGGCATATACCTTCGGCAGCATCTTGACGTCGAATTCGTTACGGACTTCGTCTAGCGCTGTCCAATACGACTTGACGTTTAGGTATGAGACGATATGATCATATCGGTGAGACATTCGCCTTAGTTTCCGCCTGATTTCGCTGACCAATGGTTCAAGCTTTGAAGGGTCCGGACTCTCGTCTTTGCCTACCGTCATCCGCTGAGAACGCTGCGAGACAATTCCAAATGGTCGACCCGTCTTGGGGTTCGTTATGCAATCGATAGCTGCGAGATCAAAATGTCTTCTGTAAGGACCGAGATGTTTTAGAACGAACTTCCAACTGAGAGCCTCAGTATAGGGTTTCTTATTCGTGCACGGCAGAATGACGAGGATTTTGCCTTTACTTCGCCTTCTTGCTGGTTTCTTATTTCGCAATTCGAGACGTCTAACCGGATTGGAGAATAAGAATCCTGTCCAGCCTAAAAGACGGTTTGATTTTAGGGCACTAGCAATGAAGGGTTACGAAAACCTCGCTTTCGATGACCTTACTTTTAGGAATGAGGGACAACTCCACCGGATGTCGCACGCATCGCATGTCTCCTTGTCCGGCATTTTAGAAGTCGATGGCGCTTCCCATTCGTTTCTGGCTTTGCAATCAATGATGTCACTGGCAGTACTATCGAATTCCCGCAAGGCTCGCTGAACTTCTCCGTCAACCAGGTCAATTCTCACTTGAGCGTTGGGAGGCGTTGCAGTCAAGGAATCACTGTTCAATTCATTGAGGAAATAGAGAACTGCACTGCCGGGATAACAGCCATTACGAAGTTTGTAAAGCGCAGCATAGACGAGCATCTGATAGGTGTATGTCTGCATATCCTCGCTGATTAGAGGAGGTCGCTTGGTTCCTTTGTAGTCCCATATTTCTACTCTATCCGGAGCGCTACTTCCGGTCTTTGAGTCGACGAGAAGATCTATCACTCCCTCAACAATGTAGCTCTCTCGATCTCCTTGAACGCGATGCTCTGTATCAATGACTCTTGAATAGAGGCTGGGCCCCTCGATCCTGTTGAACCTCTTCAACACTTTCAACGCATTGTCCTTGAGATCTTGATTTACAGAGCGTATTCCTCTTGACCTCAGTACTAACTCAACCTCTTTGAAATAATCGTCAATATCAGAATCGGTAGGAAGTTTGCCCTTCGTCGAAAGATCGTAGAGCCCCTTGTAGTGGTGATGAGCCCTATCAAGTACTTCGTGAATTATAGAGCCGTAAAACAACTGAACCGTATGTGCTGGCACGTAGCCCCGGGGGCCAAAGAAGCCATATTGTCTGGCGCATCTTCGAAAACCCAGAATGTCGGACGTGAGCCCGAATCGTGGTTTCGCCGGAGTTGGTACCTTTGATTCTATCTTGAGCTCGGGATTTTCAAAGTGCTTCCAAGCCAATCAGCATCGCCTCAGAGTACCTTCACATATTTGCCTAGCCATTTGACATCTCTACCTCCCAACGAGAGATACTCTCCGTCTGATTCCCCTGGAGACATTCTGTCATCCCTCGCTAGCAATATCAGGGCATAGCGTGCACGCGAGTAAGCCACGAAGTAGAATCGGACTATGTCCTGTTTTGCTCTTTCCGCGGCTGAGGGGAGGTTAGGGGGCGGGTCGTCTCTGAATTCTCTGAAACGTTCCTCCATTATGTGTGATGTCTCAGGTTCCGCGGTCTCATCGAGTTTCCCTACGAAGACAAAGGGAAACTCCAGACCCTTTGCTTGATGAACTGTCATTACTGGCATCATCTCGGACGGATAAATTTCGTCTGGATCCTCGGGGTCGTTTAGTCCTAGGTCGCAAATCAAAGAGATGAAAGTATGGTAGAAAGACGTACGCCACTCCCAACTGATCTTTCCGGACTCAGCTTTGCTTGTCTTCAGAAGGCCTCTCGATAGTCCAGGATGATCTGGTATGGGAGTAGAACAGAAGGCCTCGAGGAGTTGTGTGAGCTGCCCTAACCTTACTGTTCTCTCAGGATCATCTAACCACTTTGTGAATGGATCTTGGTTCAAGACGTGGAAAAGAAGGTCTTGGAGACGAGTGTTGAGTATCGCGGCTTTGTCTGCACCCTCAATCGCTTTCCGTGCTGATTTCACATATTCTAGTAGAGACTTGCCCTTCGTTGCTTTTTGTTTGTAAGACTCTCTCCACTTGTCAGCCTCCTCTTGTATGTAATTAGGTATGGTTGCATAAGTGGGGTTCGGGTCAAGTATTTCCAAAAGGGCCCCCAGAGCAACCTGGACCTCTTCTTGATCGAGATATTTCCGGGAGCGAGGATTGTAGACAGGAATGTCTTGAGCGCGTAGAGCCTCAACGTATGGTCCGGCCCAAGTTCTTGTCTCCCGTGTGCTTCGCATCAATAGGACACAGTCCGAAGGTATGTTGAGGACATTTTTCACCGTCAGCGCGTGGATGGTGTCAGCGAACTTCTTGGCCAATTCCTTCGTCTTCTTCGCGTTGATAATGCCCACAGCCGGCCAAGACCCATCAATACTGCTCTTCGCACGCAAAGGAGGCTTTCCTGGAACCCTTGCACCAGGTTTCCTCATCAGTTTGAACGATTCGATGTAATTGTTACACCATTCAACTATTTTCGGATGGGACCGATAGTTCTCAACAAGCGGGGTTGGCTCAATTGCCAAGTCCCACTTCCGTTTGCATGTGCGATCGAAATTGATCAGGCTTTCTACCGTGCCGCCCCTGAACCTGTATAGGGCTTGATCATCGTCCCCGACAACGCATAGATTGTGAGGAGGCGGGCCTCCTAGTTTGAAATATATTGCCTCCTGAACTGGATTTGTATCCTGATACTCGTCTACGAGAACGTACCTGAGACCAGGCTCAAAACCGTCCTCTGCACCATTGAGGAATCTCTGACCCAAAGGTGAATCCAGGAAATCCAGAAATTTGCTTTGCATGTGAGCGAAGTCGACTCGATAGTTCTGATCGAGAGAATTTTCATATTGCATGTAGGCAGCGGCGAGTCGCTTCCATGAACCGCCCTTTACAATCATCTTTTCAATGCGTGCCGCGTCTTCTACTATTCTGTTGAATAGAGATTGAGCGGACTTTGCCCGAACCCACCTAGACGGAATCATTCCTTGTTCGAGGGCCCATTGGCCCCTTCCTTCTAGCGTAAAGCGAAATTGCTTCCAAAATTCTAACTCGGAGTCAGGAGGCTTCGCCCTTGCTAATTCAGAATGAGCGTAGATAAAGAGAAGTTGTTCCATGTCATCCAGGGGACGGTAGTTTCTGTAACCCGGGTAACGATACTCCAGCATTATGGTGTTGCATAAGCTGTGTAGTGTTCCTACTCGAAGTTGAAAGAGATCTATGTCTGCAATTTCAGGGTGTTCTTTCGCGATGTGTAGTTTGTAAGTCGTAAGTCTGTCCTGTAGATTTCGTGCCGCTTTTTCCGTGAAGGTAGTGATCATAATTGACTTTGGGGACACGCCGTCAACGAGCACCAGTTTTAGGCATCTGAGAACAAGTACCTCGGTTTTTCCGGAACCAGGGCCAGCGATAACCCAGAGAGGTCCGTCCCCGTGTTCAACTATCGCAGCCTGTGCGGAACTTAGCTTCACTTCTCGTCCGGGAATTGCCTCTAGTGATGCGAGGAGTTCCTTGAAACTAATGTGTCCTTTCAAAGATCGACGTTTCCTCTAAAGGGCCCTTGTTAGCTCATGGGACCCTCACAAACGGTCGCAATATTGCTAGCTGTACTCTCCGGGGCTGAATGCGGTTCGGCCAGCGACGTCGTAAGGATAGTTATCGGTAAGGTCAAGTCTGTCCTCTCACTTGGGCTGGCGACATGGGGACCTTAACGAATACTGGGACCTTAATCCTGTACCCGTCGCGCAGTTGAGCCATTCCTGGAGCAAATCCTTCTACAGCGGCAAGTTCATTATCTGTTAGAGGAATGCCCAAAGCGCGTATCTCTGTCCTGTCGCTTCGTAGGATCATCTTCACCGTGGCAAGCCGATTTGCGGCGGGATGAAGCTCGGAGCCCAGTTGCGATGCGAGCAAAGTCGCTACCTTTAGAGATCTGCTAAGTTTGACATGAGTCTCCAATTCGCGTTCAATTTCGCGACTCATTTCATCATTCGAATATCGTTTGAAATACTGGTGCGCTTCGTCCACTTCGAAGAGCGTAGGCACCAAGTCCTCACCTTCGCCGGTAATATGGGCCCGTTGCAGGGCCCTGATCTGGTGAAGATAGTGTTGGATCATTAGCCTTGACACTGTAGAGTCTGCGCGCGACAGGTCGAATACGGTAACCCGTCCCGGGCGGACGATTTCATCAGCTGACGGCATATCTCCCCTCTGACCAAAGTACTCAGAATAACTTTGTAACACTGATACCGCAGAGTCTATAGTAGACCGATGAATTCGTCGCGTCATCAGGCGTCCATTGACTCTCATGGGATAAACGAAGTATATGCCCCGTCGCTCCGCCCGTTCTAAGTAGTCGATGAAGTCCTCAATCATTCCGCCAGAATTTTCCTTCCAGTCCCTGAAAACATGTGGCAGGTGCATTATGCCGCGCTCGGTGAAGTCTATTAGCGCAGTAAGCGCTTCAGGCTGAAGGGCCATTGGATCGAACGAGAATGGGACAAGATTTCCTGAGGTTCTTGAGCACCCGGTGATTCTCGGGTAAATGATTTGGAAGTCCTCGACACCCTGCGCTGTCCAACCTATAGATTCCCACTTGGGGTCGAAATAGTCTGCCTGGTGATCCAGGTACAGGAGATCATCTGCCTTGTTATTGATGACGACGCTTGCCCAGTGTTGCGTACTGTACCACCAGGCAAGAGCTCCGTTCAGCATCGTCTTGCCCGAGCCTGGGCTGCCGATTGTGAGCATTCCTGTCAGTGGAGCTTTGGTCTCTACCCTCACAATCGCATAAGCGTCCCGGCTGTCCCGGTATAGTTCGCCGTTAGACCTGACCAGAAAGAGCGGGAAGCCCTCGGTTGGGACATTGAGAAACGCTTCTATCTCTTCTGCCGAAGCCTCTCGAAAAGTTGCTACGGAAGATGGACGTAACCCGGGCCCTAGGATCTGCTCGTCGCGCTTCGTTTTGTGGACTCGTGCCTTGATTACGATCTTGGTTTCTTTTCGAGCTTGTGGAAGATCCGCGATTTCAGATAGGTCTCCAGTTTCGGCCTCTAGTTTCCTTGCGAGAAAGACGATCGAGTCCGGATTTCGAACGTATAGCGGCGATTCCTCTACTTGTGCGACGGTACAAAAATACGTTGAGGCGTTGGCTGATCGAGAATCTTCGATAATGAGGAAGTCACCGTTGATGATATCGATGTCTTTGTTGGTTTGTTGCAGATAGACCTCGATCCCAGTGATGGGATGGCTTTGATCAGGATAGATCGTTCCCCGGTAGAGGACCCTCTTAGATCGAAGAACTTCAGTTTGCACAGGGAAACCCTCTTCTTTCGTTAAAGGATCCTTGAAGCCTCGCTGTCTGTGCCTCACCGACAAGGTTCGATCTTAGATATTCGGCTACCTGGTAGGGATCCGGAAGCATTGCCTTTGCGACGTACTCTGCGTGCACTATTGGAAGAGCAGTGTTGTTGTATAGATCCCCAGTCACACTGCACGCGCAATGGAGGACGTCGATTATCTTTTCGCACATGTATGCGTATTCGGCTGGAATCTCTATTCTGAGGGCGGTCGTTCCTGGTACTGGAGACTTGTAGTACGTGAAGATCTTGGATGTCCACGATAGCATTTCGGCAAAGATCATCGGAGATCGCGTCCCTGGCTTGAGCAAATCGTTGTAGGCAATCGCGTCACCCGCCGCCTCCTCATACCCATATTCTGTGAAGGCATCCTTGTACCATGACTGCATGATCTTGCTAACTGGATTCTTGACAACAGCGCAGAAGATGATGCCCTTCTCTACGAGTCTCTCACTGAGGTGTTTGTCTTGACCAAACAGAGTTCCGTCCATTATGAGAAGCGAGCCAACTCCATATCTAGCGGCTAGGTTGTACTCCAATTCTCTCATTGCCTTCGACATTTCCTTCATTGCATCACTCCTGGAGTGAAGGACGCGAACCTTTCCGGGCACTTCGGCTCGAACGAGTCTAGGGTTTAGAACGTGTAGATCCGTTCTGCTGGCTTGGAAATCGGTCGCGTCGTTTAACCGGTGTATATCGCCGGAGATAATGGAGAGAATGTCGTCGAACTGGTCTATGGTCGCGATCGTCGAATCGATCCCAGCTGTAGGGGTTGAACGCAGCGTTGAGAGTTTGGCAGGACCTAGCGGCACTGCTTTGAGAGGGTCCGATCCCTCTATCTGTCGCAGAATGAGAGATGGTTTTCCGTCCCTCTGCTCTTGCAGTCTCAGTCTTTCTAGATAGTCTTCGTGTGACTCTCCGAGCAATTCAAGCAAAGGTGACGAGGGCCCGAGTTCGAGCATCGGACCGTTATCGAAAGTGGCCAGCCTGAACGGGCTGGTGTCACTCCAGATGTGAATCCGAGGAGCAACGGTAGGAACCGTCGGATTTATTGCGTTACATATTTCATCCAAGTCGAGTATCGCATCACGGGCTCCTAAGTCGCTCCACATGTCCGATTCTGACGGAAATTGTCTCTCGCGTTTCGGAAAGTTCCGTGTCAGTCTATTGAGTAGAGTCTGCGCGTCAGGGACTGTGCGAGCAAACATGTACGATACGATAGTGGGCGTGAGATTCTTTCCTTCGTCTATTATGCGAAGAACTGAGGCCGCTTCATTGGGCTCGAAAGATGTGTTTGCGCATGCCTCTTCTAGAATATCATTGACACCCGAGTAGATCCGACTGTTCCAAACTTCGGATGGTAGCATTCTAAGCAAACTCCTTGATCAAAACCTTGCCCTTTACGCACTCCACTTGAGCGTCGGAGAATCCTGCATCTCTTGGTCGCACACTACCTTCGAGAATTCCCTTGGCGAGCGGATGAGTGACCAGTTTCAACAACAGACCTAGTTCCCCATTCGACACCGTCCCGACCTCGAGTCTGATTGTGATGGTCGGGTGTTGAGATCTCTTCACTGCGTAGGAGATTATTTCCTTGGTCTCCTTGAAGTAAACTTCTAGCATTCGACTCCCTCAAGAAATGTACTGGTCAGGAGAATTCGGCGCAGTCTCTGTTCCGTCTTGAATGCTGTTGATCACTATTCGAAATAATCTGCGCAGTCTGCGGATTTCCTCTGATTGCTGACCGAGAAACATGATGGGGACGGTAGACTTCTTACTCTTCGCCCATCGTTGAATGTAAGCTCCGGTTTCGCCATTGTAGAAAGCTGCCCGGTCAGCTCCGTGTTCCATAAGGGCGAATATGCACGGGATACAAGCCGGTTGTAACTTGACTCCGTCGAGAATACTACAACCATTTCCCGCAGGGCAGTTCGCCACTAGCCTGCGACGGGGATTCATTGTCCGGACCTCCGTTGAAGGATTCCAGGTGAAGCGCTCTTCTTCGAAACTGTCTTCTGGCTGTGCCTCACGTCTGCTGAGGGACAAGAGCTAACTATGTGTGAGTCAAGTGTTTTCATCGGGTAAGAAGACCTCAAAGGCTGTCGGGAGGGTGAAGGGGTCCAAACCAGCGCCCTCCTGACAGTGGCTACTTAATATCGCACTAAGCATTATTGCCATACCTAG
>Ga0137377_10004943_pt1 | contig 10575 bp, 11 predicted proteins | sample SagtaG_22_FD_104815 | JGI IMG/M metagenome (GOLD analysis project Ga0137377, IMG submission 104815) | Vadose zone soil microbial communities from Sagehorn Ranch, Mendocino, California, USA - Sage2_L_40_16 metaG | ecosystem: Environmental > Terrestrial > Soil > Vadose zone | place: USA... | reverse complement strand
GCTAGGAGCCCGCTGAATTAGGCCGTTTCTGGTGAGCGTTCGTGGCGCGTGATGACGCTGCCCGTCCGGTCGCGGCTGTCTTGCGGGTCCTGCGGCTTGCCTGCGGGCGCTAGCTGGCGGCCAGCGGGCTGGTGGGCTGTCATCTCGCGGCCGCCGGCGCAGGCGGGACCTGCCACCTGGTCAGGTGGCCAGGATCCAGGCGCCGTCGCGGCAGGCCAGGCCGCGGCCGGGCAGGTTGCGCAGGTTCAGCGCGGCGGTGCGGCGCTTGAGCCAGGCGTGGTTGCGGGTCACTCCGCGGTAGCGGAGCTTAAGGCGGCGTCCCCGCCAGGTGGCGACCTGGGCGATGGTCCGCTCGACGTGGGGCCGGTGCGCCATGGAGTCCTGGCGCAGCCCCGGGCCGGCGGCCCAGTCCGCGCGGGCGGCGCGCAGCAGGCCGTCGTGTTCGTGCAGGCGCAGGGTGCGCCCGCCTTTGGCGGTGGTGCACCGCTGGCGCAGCGGGCAGGCCCGGCAGGCGGCCCCGAAGATGACGGCGTTCCCGGCGGTGAGGTGCCGGGTGATCCCGGCCGGGCAGGTGATGGTCCTGGCGGCCGCATCGACGGTGAAGTCATCGGCAGTGAACCCGCCTTCGACGGCGGGCAGCAGCGGCCACGGCTTGATCACCGCCTGGTGCCCGGCTGCCGCGATGGCCTCCCGCAGGTCCCCGGTGCCATAGGCCGAATCGCCGTACCAGGCAAGCTGGCCGCCGGCCTCGTCATGGTCACGGTCACCGTCGTGGCCTGCGGCGGCGGGCTCAGCGGCCGCGAACTCCGCGGCGACCGCCGCGTCGGAGTTCTCCTCCCCGCTGGCCTGGGTGAGCTTCTCATCGGTGATGATCCCGGTCCCGGCGTCGGCGGCCACATGGGCGCGGTAGCCGTCCCGGCGGGCCTCGGGGGACTTGCGGGTGTGCCGGGCTCCGGGATCCACGGTGGAGATCACCCGGTCTTCGGCGACCTTGCGGGCGATCCGCCACCGCCCGCCGGTCCCGTCGCTGCCCCCGGCCGGCTCGACGTCCTGGCCTGCGACCAGGGCCAGCAGCGCCACCGCCGAGGCAGCCGGCTCGTCCAGGTCCCGGCCTGCCAGCGCGGCCACCAGTGCATTCGCGTCATTCACCAGAGCCGAGACCAGCTCCTGCCTGGCTGCCGGCGCGGATATTCGGGTTCTGGCGTCGTCTCACCTACCGGATGCGCCATCATCCGCCGTCGCTCCTTTGGGCGGTTAACCGGCTGGTTGCCCGGAACGGCGGTGCTGTTCGCCCAGCGCGGCGAGCGCCGTGATTTCTCTGACGAATTCCGGCCACAGCGGCCGGGGCAGGTCATGGCCCATGCCGGAGAATCCCACGAAGCGGGAGTTCGGGATGGCTCTGGCGATCGCAAGGCCGCCGGTCGGCGCCACGAGCGGGTCATGGAGACCGTGGATGACCAGGGTCGGGACCGTGATGCGGCGCAGCTGCGCCGTGCGGTTCGGCTGGATCGCGCTGGCTGCGAGCTGGCGGCGCGCGCCGGCCGGATCGTACCCGCGATCCCAGCTCCGGCCGGCTATGCCGCGCACGTACTCGTCGTCGAACGCGAAGCCGTGCGAGCCGATAAGCCGGAACGTCTCTGCGGCGTAGGACATGGCCCCGGGCCGGTCGGCGATTACCTGCGGCCGCAGCAGCCGGGCCAGAACCCGCGGTGTCGCCTGCCCCACTCGGCGGGATCCGGTCGAGGTCATCATCAGCGTCAGCGTGCGAACCCGGCGGGGGTGCTCGAGCGCGACGGCCTGCGCGATGAATCCGCCCATCGACGCCCCGACCAAGTGAACGTCGCCTAGGCCCAGGCCATCGATGAGCCCGACCGCATCGTTAGCCATGTCGCCGATCGAATACGGCGCCGGCCTGCGCCGTACCAGGACGTCGGTAAGGCGCGGCGGCGGTACATGCTCCAGGTGGGTTGATCCGCCCACATCCCGGTTGTCGAACCGGATGACGAAATGACCGCACCGGGCCAGACCTTCGCACATCTCGTCCGGCCAGGCGATCATCTGCGTCGCCAGGCCCATGATGAGCACGACCGGTGGTGCGCTCGCGTCACCGAATGTCTCGTACGCCAACTCGATGCCATTGGCGGCGACCCGGCCCGGCGTGCGAGCAGCGGCATCCTCCATGGGCGTAGTCTCGCACGCGGCGAGTCCTTGATCATGTGGAGGCCTGATGCCAGCAGAGGCACCCGCAGGCGGGGCGCGCTTCCAGGCCGGGGTGGTGGTTGACGCCCACGTTCACACCACGGACTATCTTCCGGCCTTTGCGGCATCGGTGTATCGCTGGGCCACCCGCCGGACGGTGCCTCCGATGTTCTTTCTCGACCAGCTTGCATCGGCTGGGGTCGACGCGGTGGTGGCTAACGCCGTTGGTGACCGCGCGGCGACGGCCTGGTGGGGGCGGCCGCCCTGGCAGGCCGTTGAGGAACAGTTGCGCAGGATCCGGGTGCAGGCTGAGCGCGCGCACGTCGTCTTGGCCACGTCCGCCGTCCAGGTTCAGCGGGCATTTGACGCTGGTCGCCTGGCGGTCGTTCTCGGACTGGAAGGCGGTGACGGTATCGGGACGCAGCTGAGCCGGGTAGATGAGTTGTTCAGGTGGGGTGTAAGGCTCTTGATACCAGTTCACCTACGGGACAACCGCATCGGGACAACGTGCCTGCCGTGGAATCGCTATCTCGGGATCCCTTCCCTGTCCCGCGGGCGGCGACGCGGTCTCACCGAGTTCGGGGGCGCGGTGATAGAGCGCATGAATCATCTCGGGATGATAATTGACGTTTCTCATTCTGATGCCGCGACTCTTCATGACATAGCTGACCGCAGCAGGAGCCCGATCGTCGCCTCACATTCGGGGGCAAGGCGAATCGAGGAATTCGCGCGGTTTCTGGACGATGATGAAATCCGTGCAGTCGCGCGGACAGGCGGCGTCGTGGGCCTGTGGCCATATCACTACAAGAGTCACGGAGCCGCCGATCTCGCCGCGCTGATGCGCCATGCGCGTTACATTGCCGATCTGGTCGGCCCGTCGCACCTTTGCCTGGGGACGGATATTAACGGCGTTCCCGGCATGCTAGCAGGATACCGGGGCGAGCAGGACGTGCGGGTGATCGCAGCCGGCCTTAGGTCAGCTGGCTTCAATCAAGACGACACCGAGAAAATCATGGGCGCGAATTTCATGCGTGTTTTCGCAGAGGTCACGCCTCATGAAGGTAGATCCTCTTGATACTGACGCCACCATGGCAGGACGTCAACGCAGCCGCTGCGACGCCCAGGAGACGTGGATGCCTCGGTGACCCGGCCATGACGGGCCGGTCAGGAGGTCACCGGGTTGACAGGCGAGCCCAGTGGGCTTCGGCGTTGTCCAGTGCCTGCCGAATATGCTGCTGTTCCTGGCTGCCGGTGGTCGGTAGCCGCAGCAGTGGCATCTGGTGAGCATCCAGGATCTCGTCCTTGAGCGCGTCTCGTGCGCGCTGGTCCGGGTTGTTCTCGTGGAAGGCGAAGCCGTCGACTTCGATGGCCAGCAGCGGCTCGTTGGTTACCCGGTTGTACACGACGAAGTCAACTGACGCCCGATGTTGTACGTAGGCCCGCTGAGCCAGCGTCAGCCTGCCGAGGTCGGGCAGCAGGTTCCGCAGCAGCACCTGGGAACCCACCGCCATGTGCGCGTAGCCCGGCTCAGCGATGATGTCGTGCAACACAGTCCAGATGATGTCTTCGGACGGGTACTTGAGTTCCTTTCTCAGCCGGGCGGCGAGCGGTCGCAGGCGCTGCGAATACGCGCAGTAGAGCAGGTCGAACACGGAGATCACCGTGCTGTCGACGACATCTTCGCCGGGGCTGTGGTAGCGGATGTAGCCAACCAGGTCCCGGATGTGGCGGCTGGCGGGCAGCGTGTCGTGTCGTAGTTGGTCACCAAGATGAACCGCTGAATCGCCCGCGAGACCGCGACGTTGATCAGCTGCGGATCGTCCACGAAGGGCAGCCCCGTCCGGCCGCGCCAGGTCTCGTCTAGGACGGTGGTGAGGATGACCACCTGCTTCTGCCGGCCCTGGAATTTGTGGACGGTATCGGCCTCGGTCTGATCGAGCACGTCGGCGGCTTTGGTGGCCTGGCGCCGGTACGGCGCGGTAACGCCGATATCGGTCCCCGCGAAGCCCCGGCAGTGCTCCGGGATCACTTCCTGGACGATTACATCCACCTCGCGCTGGTTCGAGCGACCTCCTTCGCGGTACTGGCGCATGTGGTTGCCCTCGACCGTGCGTACCACGATCATCGGCCGCTCGGCGCCACTGGCGGTGTACGGAATGAGTTCGCCCCCGTAGAACTTCTTGTTGCAGAACCCGATGATGACCGGGTTGCACCGGTAGTGCTCGCAGAGCAGCGTTCGCGGGAGGTCGGCGCCGTACAACTCGGACAGCGAGGCCAGGAGATTGTGCTGGCAGTCGTAGGCGGATACCGGCGGCGTACACCCGGCCGCAGCATCGATCGGGATCGGCGGCAGCTGCCGCTGGTCGCCGACCACCACGACGTAGCGGGCACACGACATCGCCAGTCCGGCCAGCAGGAGGTTGACTTGCGAAGCCTCATCGATGATGAGGTAGTCGAGCAGGTACCCGTCAGCGATGCTGTCCCGCAGCGAATGACAGGTACTCAGCAACGCCGGGTAGTCCTTGATGAAGTCGTTGAACGTCCTGCCGCGTCGGTAGGAGTCCGCGCGGTAGGGTGTGCGCTGCGATTCGGTGTACCGGGCGGCGAGTTCGGAATACAGATACTGAACCGACAGCTGCTGGTGCTGCTGGGAAAGCTGCTCGAAATTCGCTCGCCGCAGCTCATCCTCGACCCGCCCGATTTCCCGCTCCAGCTCGGCGATCCGCTTGTGGTAGTACGCCAGCTGCAGTCGGAGCACGACGCCGGTGTCAGCAGGGTCAAGCGCCCGCACGGAGCCGTACATGAGGTAGTTCCGTATTCGCCGCAGCGGCCCTGGGCGGATACCGGCCAGTTCCATCTCGCTCTCGGCCAGATAGTCGAGAACGCGGTCGGCCGAACGGCGCAGGAGCGGAAGACGCGCCAGGTCGGGCAGTTCGGCCCGGTGCAGGTGATCCTCAAAGTGCCGCAGCTCCAACCGGTGGGCGTCGAGCGCCAGCCGCCGGTCGGCGCGGATGCGCTCGGCGTTCTGCAACTCGCGGAGGCGCCGGTCCAGATCCGCCAGCTGCTTGAGGTCTGGACGATCCGGTGCGCGGACCAAGAACTGCGCGACAGATGCATTGCGGGCCGCCTGCACGGCAAAGAATTCCTCGCGCTTTCTTTGCGGCCGAGGTTGCCGATCACATGCCCGAATCCTAGCCCATCGAGTTTGTCGCGGACATTGTCGACGGCGGCGTTGCCGAACGAGACGATGCCAACGGTCATGTGCTGAACCGCGACGATGTTGGCGATCAAGTTCAGGATGGTCTCGGTCTTCCCGGTGCCCGGCGGCCCCTCGATCACCGAAATCGAACGGGTCAGGGCTTTCTCCACGGCCGCGCGCTGACTGAGATTGCAGCGGAACGGGAAAATGGGGATAATATCCTGGGACCGCGACTCGATCGGCGAGCGTCTCAGGAAAGAATTGATGACGCTATCCGGGTGCACGAAAGCGAGTTTTTCGTATCCGGGCCGGAGGGGATCGTCGCGGGGAAGGCGGGCTACGACCGTGCGCCAGTAGTTCAACACACGGGCCACCCCAGGAGTTTCGGGTCGCCGAGGTAATGACGCGCACCTGGGCAGCAGGGTAGGTGCGATAATCCTCCCCGGCCTGCGTTCTGTAGAAGACCCGAGACCAGGCACCGGCGGTACCGGTGAAGGTCACGACTTCGATCGCGCTTTCCCAGGCGCTCCCGTCAACTTCGGCTCGCTCGCCTTCCGTCAGCGCGTGCCGCTTAGGAGCGTCGAGAATCATCACGCGGTCCGGCCCGTAGCTGAAGAGCCTATTGCTGTCAATGAATACGATTTCGATTCGCTGACCTGCGGTCCGGATCTCCGATACGTCTCGCGTCCGGTCTTTAAACTGATGTGTCGCGAGATCGCGGATCAGGACCGCCATACTCCGAGGATTGATCACACCATCACCTCAGCTGCGACGTACCGCGATTGTACGAAGCCAGGCCACGGTCCACAAGAAATTGATGCGGGCGAGGTCGCCGACGGTATCTACGATCGGTCGGGTGCTGCGGCGACCGGCGGCGTGCCCAGTCTGATGGAACAGCTGGCCGCCGCACGCCGTCCGGGCTGTCTCGATAAAGCCGGTACGACACTCGGAACACCCCGTTCTGCCCGGCACCAAGCCGCGATCCGGCAGCCAGCTTGTCGAGCATTACGGCGGCTACGTGTGCGGATGCGCGAAGACTCGGGTTGCTTTCCGTGACGGGCGTTCTCGTCAGGCTCCGTCCCCGGCGTGGGAAGTTCGCGGTGGCCGGCTGGCCAGCCGGGCCTGGCCGGGTCCCGTGCCGGGGCCGTGGGGCTTGGCCTTGTCCGCGGCGTTGTGCGCGCCACGGCGGTGCCGTTGCCTGCGTCAGGCGCGGTGCTCGTGTCAGCGCCGGGTCAGCCCGGTTTCCGGCCCGGCTGGCTGGCGTCAGGGGACCTGCGAGATCTTCAGGTCTGGGAATGCGCGATGGGTTGCGGTCATCGCAGGGCCGGCTGGAGGCCGGTCGCGGCGGTTCCGCGGCCGGGGTTCGCGGCGGGGATGATGCTGGCCGGCGGCATCGCCGCGGTACTGGCCCCGGGCGCCGCCCGTCCCGGGCCGGTATCACGGATCCCCGGCCGCCGGCACCCGGGCCGGAGGTTATCCGGGCCGCCCTCAGGCCGGCCGGTACCCCGGCCGGGAAGCCTCCCGCTCCCGGCCCCGGGACGGTCGTCATCGCCGGTACCGGTGGCGGCGGTCCCGGCCATGAGGCGGGTGTCATCGCGGGCGGCCCGCCCCGGCCAGCGGCCCCGCGGACCTCGTCTCTGATGCAGGAGGCGCTGCACGGACTCCGCTTCCTCTGGCACGACCCCTACCTCCCCTACCTCCGGCCAATGGCGTCCTTCTCGGCGCTCGCGAACCTGGCGCTCACCGGCGTCGACGCCCTCATCGTGGTCTTCCTCGTCCGTACTATCGGGCTGCGGCTGCGGCAGGCCTGGTCGTGGCGTCGTTCGGCATCGGCGGGGTCGCCGGCGCGCTTGTCGCGCGGCCGCTCGGACAGCGGTTCGGGACCGCGCGAGCCCTGCTGATCGCCAACATCGGCGGCTTGTCCTTCTCCCTCCTGCTTCCCCTCGCGCATGCGGGCCCGGGCCTTGCGTTTGCCGTCATCTCTAACGTGCTGGCCGCCTGCGGGGTCGTCGCCGCGAATATCATCGGCGCGAGCTTCCGGCAGACCTACGTCCCGCCGGACATACCAGGACGTGTCAGCTCAGTGACCATGACCGTCGCCTACGGGGCGATGCCCGCCGGCGCGCTCCTGGCCGGGCTGCTCGCCACCACTCTCGGTATCCGGCCGACCCTGTGGATCCTCACCATCCTGATCAGCGCCTCCGGTCTCCTCTACCTGCCGACCCCCATACGGGGGCTGCGTGATCTCCCGCTAAACCGGCCAGCCACAGGCAACTCCGATAGCGCAATCCGGGATGGCGCCCCCATCACAGCACCAGCAAACGGCAAGCGAAAGCAACCGGGCGGTACAGACAGACACGCCAGTTCTGCGCGGCCTCTGTAGTCAGGCTGCCTAACCGCAAGGCGTACAGGCGGATCTCGCGCGAAGGCTGAAGCAAGGGGTCGCGACGCAGTGTTACAGATGTTCTGAGGGTGGCCGGCCCTGGTTGCTGATTTAGCGGGTGTCAGGGATGGTTCTATTCGTGACCCGACTCCGACGTTGCCGGCCTGCGTGAACCGGATGATGAGGACACGGGAACGGGCCGCCCGCTTTCAGAGCCGGGACGGCCCGTGATCGCCCGGGGCGCATGAGCTAGCTGTGGTTGTCAGGCGCCCTTGGCGTTGCTGCCGTACCGGCGGCGGAACTGCTCCACCCGTCCGGCCGTGTCGAGGACGCGCGCCTGCCCGGTGTAGAACGGGTGGCTCACCGATGAGATCTCGACGTCGACGACGGGATAGGTATTGCCGTCCTCCCAGGTGATGGTGCGCTCGCTGGTCGCGGTCGACCTGGTGAGGAAGGCGAAGTCCGCCGCGCGGTCGCGGAAGACGACCAGATGATAGTCCGGGTGGATTCCCTGCTTCATAGTTACCGCTCCTCCCGGAACTCAACGTGGCGGCCGGTCACCGGGTCGTACTTGCGGATGACGAGGCGGTCGGGGTCGTTTCTGCGGCTCTTCCTGGTCACGTAGGTGTAGCCGGTCCCAGCTGTCGACCTCAGCTTGATGACGGGGCGAAGTGTGCTGTGACTCATGCCGCCTGCAACAATTTGGTAATGAAAATCATTCCCGATAACCGGGTTCCGGCACGTGCCTGCGGCGCCTCGGGCGGCACGAGACCCGCTCGTCATGACCCGCAGCCTCCTTGGGACTGCCTGGTGCGCCCGAGGCTGAACATGTCCACCGAGCCGGACATGACATCGCGGCGCGTAACCAAGCTGAACGTCGCACGTAACACCCAAATTGGCGAATAACGCCGAATATTTGCTCCTCTCCGAGGACGGATGCCATTGCCGGATCGAGCACAGATCGGCCCGTTCAGGGTGGCCCGCGGCGTCGTGCGGCACCGGGCGCGGTTGGCCCTCGCGCGGCTCGCTTGAGATCGCGAAGGCTCCGGCAGCCACTGGGGTGCCTGGCGCGGTCATGGGCATCCCGGCCGTCCTGATAGACGATGGGACAAGGAGACGTGCCCTGCCCCGGCAGGCCCGGAAGGACTGCTTCGTGGTCCCGCTCGTGCGTCAGCACTGTGTGGAGTTCTGAGTCCGAACTGGCCACGCTCTCCTCACCATGGCCCCGCTGCGCGGCGCGCTCGGCGAAGAAGTATGCCCCCATGGTGAAGACCAGCATCCCGGCGAGGAGCTGCATCGAGTACGTGACGTTCATCAGCTCGCTGATGCGCCGCGACGGGTCGCGATTTTCCAGCGCAGTGAGCATCATGTAGCCGCCCCAGCACGCGAGCGCCGCGGAGCCGACGAAGGCCAGGGACAGCGGAAGCCGCAGCGGCAGGGCGCCGGCGCGTGGGAACGCGACCAGCAGCAGCCCCGTCACCGTCATCACCGCGAACAAGACGTAGGCCGCCTCGAGTGCGTAGAAATCACTCGTCCGTTCGGCGATCTTGGTGGCGGTGAGTCCGCTCGTCGAACCGGTGGCCCACAGCAGATGGGCCGTCAACGGCACGAGCACTACTGCGGAGGCCATCAGAGCCGTGGCTCGCTGCACGCCACGCGTCGGACCCTGCCCCGCCAGCCCCGAGATCCGGCCTCGCCACAGATGTCCCCAGCGCGCGCGTGCATACAGGACGAAGAGCGCACCCAGGGCGAGAGCCTGGACGATAAAGCCGGTGTAGACGACGGTGAACACCCACTCGTCCAGGAACGGGCGGGCGGCAGGTCCGGCGGAGGGCGCCGCGGTTCCACCCAGCAGCCGAGCGCCGAGTTGCAGCGGGTAGCCGACCATGATCGGGCTGAGCAGACCGGTGGCGGCCCAGGCCGGAAGAATGAGGAGCCAGGCCGGCGCCCGTCGACCCCATGGCTGGGTGAGCAGCAGTGCGAGCACGACTACCATCGAATCGATCAGGGCGCTCTCGATGCTGCCGACGATCATCGCGGTGTGGTGCTCGAGCAGCATGCTGCCATCGGGGATGCCGACGCGGCTGCCCGACGCCCATGCGATCTTGAGCGCGAGATAGGGCACGCAGGCAGTGAAGGCCAGAGCGCGCAGGACTCGTGCCGCACTGCGAGGCTTGTCGAACACCACTGCTCTCATCAGCACACTCCTACATAACGAAAGCTTCTCGAATTGATGGTGGACATCGATGTGTGAGGTTCAATGACGCTTGCCAGGAACATCCGGTGACCTTTTCTAACCTGAACTTTGATGTCCGAATTAGGTTCGGCCGGTTGGGGTCGATGCGTGCCGCGAGTGCGTGTGGAGATCACAGCGATTTCCCTTTGCTGGTAGGCGCTTCCTGGTATCCCCAGCGTGCTCGTGAAGCCGCTGTAGCGCGTCGGAGCGCAGGATGGTCGTCGTCCGACCGCGGGATGATCCCTACGCCGGACGGACCAGACCGTGGTCGTAGGCGAAGATCACGACGTGGACGCGATCACGCAGTCCGAGCTTGGCCAGGATGCGCCCGACATGGGTCTTCACGGTCGCCTCGGACAGGTAGAGCCGCCGGGCGATCTCGGGGTTCGCATAACCCTGCGCGATCTCGCCGAGCACCTCGCGCTCACGGTCGGTGAGCGCGGCGACCGCGTCGTCGTCGCGCTGGCGCGGTTCGCCGCGGCCGAGGTGGTCCAGCAGGCGCCGGGTCGTGGACGGCGCGATGACCGCGTCACCGGAGTGCACGGCGCGGATCGCCGC
>Ga0137377_10004940_pt1 | contig 10578 bp, 10 predicted proteins | sample SagtaG_22_FD_104815 | JGI IMG/M metagenome (GOLD analysis project Ga0137377, IMG submission 104815) | Vadose zone soil microbial communities from Sagehorn Ranch, Mendocino, California, USA - Sage2_L_40_16 metaG | ecosystem: Environmental > Terrestrial > Soil > Vadose zone | place: USA... | reverse complement strand
ATTCCCTCGGCTCGGCTACAGGGCGTGGAGGTATGCTCTCAGGGGCCTACTTCGCCGCCGCGTTTACCGTCCAGCGCGCCATCATGTCCCAGCTGGTCTACTTCGCGCTGGTGACATTCCTAGCATTCAATGAGGGGCTCAACGGTCCAGTGTACGTTGCTGTCGGTGTGGCAATGAGCCTCGCAGGCTACCTCATCCTTCGGAACAAGCTTCCCCACTGGCACCCTCTCATGTGGATTTCAACGAGAGATAGAGAGCGACACCTGAAGAAAGACCCGGCAGGATCGACGCAGTCCCAGTCTGGGCTACAGAAGACAGTCCCAGTACATTGGTGCCTAATCCACGGATTCATCTCCGGATTTGGTGTCGACACCGGACTCTTCACGACCTTTGTCTATCTTGTAGCTGTCCCAGCGATGCCATCCTCAGCCCTAGGGTTCGCGCCCGGCGCCGCCTTCGGCCTGGGCACCCTGCTAATCCTTCTGGTCATAGGGTTCACGTTTGGCGAAGTTCTGCAGGTTGCCAAAAGGTGGGGCGTAGAGAGAATGCAGATCTTCGGGGTCCGTGTCGGAGCGCGCAGCCTTCTGCTTGGAGGCGTAGCCTTCATAATTGCAGGCCTCCTATTCCAATTCGGGCTGGCAGATATTATCCCCGTCGACTTTGGGAACCTCATAGTACTGGCATTTCTGGTGGCGGTAATTATTCCAGTGATGGTAACGACATGGAAGGAAGTGCGAACAATGCCGGAAGTACCTTCACCTGAAGAAAGAGCCCCGACTCAGCCGTAAGTCCTGGCTCCTCCTCAGATGTCACGATCACTTCCGATTCTGTCACGCAAGCCTGGTCGAGGAAATGAGCCTGCGCAGAAAGTTCTTGGAAACATCGATATTGCTTTTAGGAAAACAAGAGTTCCTGTTGAGACTATCAACTCTCATCCTCAAAGCTCGGTCCGAAGACATTTGGCCTAACCACTTCTAGCAGGGCGAGTGGGTTGTCGCTTGGGTCGTTGAACCTGTAGCAGGGTCCTTCGGGAATCTCGAAGCTTTCACCCTCAGGCTTCCAGCCCTTCTCTCGAACCTGCTTCGACGTAGCGGCTAGATCTTGGATTTCAAAGATTAGGATGCAGCTTCCGGCCGGGCGATGATCTGCAAGTAATATTGATGGGCCTCTACCCAGGCGCAGGGCCGCGACCCTTGTGCCAGAGCTGGAAATGTCCCAGATTTTCTTGGCACCAAGGATCCCCGTGTAGTATTCCAAGTCCTTATCGACGTTTGAGCTTCCAACATACAAGTATCTAAGCTGTCCGAACGGCAGACCCTTCTCCGAACCCATCAGTGATCACTCCCATCTACGCCTGGGTTTCGACTAAAAATATTCCGTGTTGCAATACGTCCAAACAGCAATCACTTGGTTACAACGAGGAGTGTTGGTCATTTCCACTAGGATAGAAATAGGGCCGGGATTCCATCCTGTCTGCTTGACGCGTTCCGTTGACCGGCATCGCCAACGGTCGAGATAGCCTAGGAGGTTATTGCACGATCTAGGTGCTGCCTGTAGGCAGCGGCCGGATACGCGCCTATGAGACTGTCTTTGACCTCACCGTTCTGGAAGATCATGGCCGTTGGTATGCTCATTATGTCGTATTTCGACGCTACATCTTGGTTATCGTCTACGTTGACCTTGACGAACTTGACCTTCCCCGTGTATTCCTTCGATAGAACTTCCATGGTGGGCGCAACGATCTTGCAAGGTCCGCACCATTCAGCATAGAAGTCCACTAGGACCGGAATGGTTGATTTGAGAACCTCGCTTTCGAACTCCCCATCATTAATCTGCACCACTCCGCCGTAATTCGTCTCCACTGCTTTCATGCAAATACTTTTGAAGCCTTCGAGATATAAACGTATTGATGTGTGTCTATATGTCCTCTAGTATCTAGAGGTGGCCTTACTTGAAATGCGGATAGACGTGTATCGAAATGCTAATACGCGCGTTGAGCATGTGGAGTCATGTAATGAAGCTGGCATCCGAAGAATTCGATCGTATAAGCAAAGCCCTAGCAGATCCACAGCGACGCGCAATTCTACAGAAGCTGGCTATGACCGGCAAGCTGAACTGTTCGGACGTACATGCCTTCTTCGACGTGTCCCAGCCAACAGTATCACATCACCTGAAGGAGCTGTCGATGGCGGGGGTTGTCCAGAGAGAGAAGCAGGGCCAGTTCTGCTACTACCACGTCAAATCCGAGACCCTCACGGCTTACGTGGCGGAGCTTCAGCGAAGATTGGGGCTGGTGGCTGTCCAAGTCGCGCCTCGAGCAAGATAAGTTACATAGATGTTCATCAATGCGTTTATATATTCTTAAGAGCGTTAATACGGCATGACACAGCACAAAGATCCCGAATCATTACAAGTTTTGATTGCCAGAGACCTCGCGAGAACCTATCGATCCTTCCTTCATCCAAGAAGGAACCACCGGACCAATGAACAGTCAAATCTGAAAAAGATCTTCTCAGAGCAAGTCGAACCTGCAAGGAGACATCCACACACGCTGGATAACAGAGGATTCAGCTGAAGCGCTGACGCCAGCTATCCAGAAAACATGACGCCGCTGGGACGTAAGATTGATGATAGTCACGTTTTCTTTTTGACTGTTTAGAGTCTGTTTCCAGCATTGGTGTAGAGATTGAATTAGGCTTTTTTCTACCTGAGCTTGACTTCTCTAGGCTGCGCCTTGAAACCGTTCCTCTTGTGCGTGCCATCGCAGAAGGGCATCATGCTGGAGCCGCCACAGCCGGCACCACGCCTGAACGACCTTTCCATCAACCATTACCAGATTGGGACCATTCTCCATGGATCGTATCACGACTTCCGACATGTCTCAATGACAGAATAGGACTGCGTAGTCAATATATGAATGGAGAAGATTCTAGAAGTATACTAGCGTGAGATCTTGACCGACGATATCCGCAAAAAAAGATTGAATGTTTCGCCGAGGGCGAAACAGTGCCCTGTTGGAATAGACCTTGCGGCGTTAGGCAAGAAGTGGACCTTTCATATTCTCAGAAACATTGGAATCGCACACATCGATCGTTTCAATCAGATCCTCCGCTCCCTCCCAGGGCTAACTCCCCGCGTACTGATCATGAGACTGAACGAGCTTGAGAAGTGCGGCCTGATCGAACCAGTCGAAATTCAGGATCGGCCGAGGTTTGTCCGTTGGGCTATGACCGAGAAGGGACGAGACACTATTCCAATAATAGACGGCTACTCGTCCTACCTGTCAAAATGGTATCCCAACCCTCGTTGATGAATCACCGAGCCATTATTAGATCGCCCAGCATTCTAGAGCTGGTCGAGACCTACAGACAGGATAGACGGCCGAGCCCTCAAGAACTGAAATCTCGGATCTGAGAAGCGGGCTCTAGTCGAAGGAGTCTGGAGCTTCGCCAGCTCCAAACGTCAAATCTTCTAGATCGGTATACATTCCGTATCTTCTCCGTTCATAAGCCGAATCGACAGATCATTTGTCAATGAACGACAAGACTTCCTCGTCTTGGCCCGTCGTCCCGGGCTCCTACCTTGTAGGCGACGTGAATGGGCCGGTCGCCGTGTGCACGCTCACCTCTGAGCGCCTGATGGGACCCCTTGCAGGTCTGCCTGGGGTTGCGATTGCCGGGATGGTCTATACTGCCAATCTTGGCATATCGAGGCTCGTCGTGAATATCACCACCAATCCGGCTATCCGGTTTCTGCTCGTTTGCGGCAGAGACTCTCCCCTGTTCCGGCCCGGACAATCGCTTGTGGCCCTGGCAGATCATGGTGTTGATAGTAATCAGAGAATCGTTGGTGCGGCGGGCTACGAGCCTGTGCTGCAGGCTCTAACGCATGATCAGATTGGACAGTTCCGGAGACAGATTGAAGTCGTTGACTGGACAGGCGAGGAGGACCTTCAGTCCATGAAGAGAAGAGTCAACGAGCTATCTTCCCGCAACCCGGGTCGGTTTATGACAGGAACAGAGCCAGCTAGCTCGATCTCAAATCTAGAAAGGTTCGTCACTATTCGCCCAGGGGGCCAGCGTGAACCTTTGCGCTATGATCCGAAGGGATACTTCGTGATCAGCGTTGATACTGACGAGAAGGAGATCGTTCTGCGACATTATCTGCCAAACCACACGCCAGCTCATGAGATGCGTGGGCGAGGAGCGACATCCATGCTGTTAGGTCTCTTGCGGGAGGGGCTGGTTACGCAGTTGAGCCACGCTGGCTATCTAGGCGAAGAGTTGGCAAAGGCTCAGACCGCCTTGCAATTCGGGTTGCGATATGATCAGGACCGGCCTCTCAGGTTATGGGAGTCTCTTGCCGAGAAAAGAGCTGAGGCAGCGCCGCAAACAAGCCAGACGCAGAATTCTGAATCATCTTCACAACCGCAAACGCCGATCGGCAAGGCCCAGCTCCAGCCGCTAACCTTGAAACAGTTCGAAGACACCGCGCTGGGCGAAAAGGTAGACTTCCGCGTCACAGTGACGGATTTGCCGCGTGAACAGGTCCTAGGCGGAGTTTTCCTCGAGTCGAGTGAGGCTGAACCTTTCCCGCTTTTCACAGGACGTCCTACCGGACTGAGATTCTCTGGGGTCCGGCGACTCGAATAATAATGGGACAGACCGGCGAGCTCACGGTGGGAGCCCTCCTACGTGTCTTCGGTAAACGCGAGGAAAGCCATCTGATCAACGCGGACCAAATCATAATACTAACTCAAGTGGCCCGTATCATATCCTGATCATTCGCACGATTCTGCAATCTCGCCGTCCCAAGAACCCATTTCCGGATAGCAGAGAGGTTATGCGCTCCGTTTGCCTAGAGTAATATTAGCATATTCGAAATATCAGACGAAAGATTGAGTATCATGCGCAACGCGCGCACATTTGTCACCAATGGCATCTTTGCCGCCGTCTACACGGCTGTCGCGTTCACCAGCCTCAGGCTGTTCGCGACGCTGAACGCGAGTACCAGTCCTGTCTGGCCTCCGACCGGCCTCGCGATCGCTGCACTTCTGATCTGGGGTCCACGGCTCTGGCCCGGAGTATACATTGGAGCCTTTGCGGCCAACTCTCTGACCTCTGGTCCCATTACTTCCGTAGCTATTGCCGCCGGAAATACCCTCGAGGCCCTCTTGGCGTTCTTGCTCGTTGCACGTTTCGCCCATGGCGTGCATGCCTTTGATCGTGCAAGTAGCCTGGGAGTCTTCGTTCTTGCCGCCGGGCTGGCCGCTCCTCTGGTCAGTGCCACGGTTGGAGTGACAAGTCTCGCGGTGGCCGGGCTGGCTCAGTGGTCTCTGTACGGTGTAGTATGGACGACATGGTGGCTCGGTGACGCTTCTGGAGCTCTGATAGTGGCACCTCTAATCATATCGTTTGTCCGCCGTCCGATGCAAGATCCTGTCGGTGGTCTTCGTGAACTCATTCTACTGATCCTGGCCACTTTCGTCGCCGGAGCCATTGTTTTCGCGCCGTTGATCTTTTCCACGATCCCCCCTGTCCCCTGAGCTTCACGGTGATTCCAATCATTGTCTGGTCCGGGCTACGCTTCGGGTCGAGAGGGGCGACGGGAACCACCTTCCTCTTCTCAACGATCGCTATCTTGGGCACATTGGGGAGACTCGGACCCTATGGCTCGGGGACCACCAACACTGCCCTACTCTCCCTCCAGTTTTCGATAATGATCATCGCAGTCATGGGGCTTGCGCTCAGCTCGGTGGTTAAAGAGAGGCTGGACGCCCAAGAAGAGGCGCGCAAGGCTAGGGCTGCCGAGCGGCGGTTCGAGACGCTGGTAGATTCCGCCCCTGATGCGATGGTACTCGCTAATGCCCAAGGCAGGATAGTTCAGGTAAACTCGCAGACCGAGGCGGTGTTCGGCTACACACGTGGAGAGCTCTTGAACCTCAACATGGAGGATCTGATACCGCAGCGATTCCGGACACAGCACATGGCGCACCGCGCAGACTTCCACGCTGCCCCTCGGAGGCGGGGGATGGGAGTGGGCATGGAACTCTATGGACTGCGAAAAGACGGTACGGAGTTTCCAGTTGAGATTAGCCTTAGCCCTCTTCAGACAGACGCTGGAGTCCTTGTCTCAAGCGCCATCCGTGACATCTCAGAACGCAGGCGTGTTGAGGAAGAGCGCGCCCGTCTCGCCGCCATTGTGGAAACCTCTAGCGACGCCATCATAAGAGAAACTTTGGACGGCATCATTGTCAGCTGGAACAAGGGTGCAGAGTGTATCTTCGGCTATAGTACCCTCGAAGCTGTTGGTCAGAAGGCGGGTATCCTAATGCCTTCCAGCGAGAGTGGAGAATCCGAAATCCTCGAGCGGCTCAAGCGCGATGGACGTATTCTTCCGTACGAGACGAGGCTTACGCGCAAGGACGGTGCCAGTATCGACGTATCATTATCAGTGACCTCTATCAGCGACCCCACGGGCCGGACAATAGGCGCATCCATCCTTATTCAGGACATCAGCGAAAAGAAGCTCAGAAGATTGAGCCCTAAAGGACAAGGCTAGAACTTGAAGAATCGACGGCTTAGGCTATAGCTCGATTCTATTGAACTGGAGGGCAGGAAAATCGATTGATCGCTTTATTTGCGAGAAGCAACTCAGGCTGACTGCAATGCAATCTGCTCGGCTTGAAACAAGCCCGAGATCGCAGGTATTTGTGGACGACGCCTCTGAGGATCGTGTGATATGAGACGTTATACCTACATCATAAGCTACGAAGGTCTCTGGCATCAACCGGATATCTGTCACAAGTGCAAAGTCGAGATTCACGGGGAGTGTGTCCCAACCCAGGTCGGTAGGAAGTGCAAGTGTCGAAGAGGAAAATGTCAAGGCAAGAAGTGACCTTTCAGGGACCGAATCTACGTTGGCTTCTGGCCCCGCTCGCAGCGAAGTAGAACAACGCCCGAGCTGAACCTCCTCGATATCTTTGCCTAGCATTTCTTTTGATCTCCTTCACTTCTTCTCCGAGTCTCCTTTGATGGGATGAGAATTGTTCCACTTGATTTCTAAGTTACTCGAAACCAGGTACTTCGGGAGATTGTCCATCCGATCTGTAAATCCTTGCTCGTCTTTTACAGATGGCCAGGCTTTGCGAAGCATTGCTAGGTCCCCTGTCCTGGCAGTAGGGCGTCGGTCGCGAATAATTCGTCGAACTTGAACTTGCCGATCCCTTCAATCCAGTAGGGGCAGGTCCAACCACCATGCTCGGATTTCTCGGCTCCGCCAAGGTCCTCCATGGCACCGTCCAGTGTAGCAAACTCCGAAACGACCGATCTTCTCGGGGATGGTTCCTCCAACGATCCCGCTCGCTTGTCTAGAATGCTCCGTCATGGTTTGGACAATCTCTAGGCACCGGCTGGCCGACGTCCCACATTTCTACGATCTTGTCACCATCAAAGCGGAATAGATGAACGGTGGCAACCCCCGGCTCCCCCGGACGAAGCACGATCTGGGAGTGCACTGCTACAAGGTAGCCATCATTGAGGACATTCTTGACGAGAAGCTGCTTGTTCGGAAACTGGACATGGTTCTCAATCATAGCCTTCTTCAACGCGGGAAAGCCTTCCGCAAAGAAGGGGTTATGGTGCTTGCCACTAAGGTCGACATGCCTCTGGTACGCCTCGTCGATCTCTCCTGCCACGACTAGTTCGAGGAATTGCTTCGCTGCTTGTCTCCGAGCCTCAGTCTGGCTGTCGAGCATGATACTCTCTGCCATGAAATAGTCAACGACCCAGAACTGGATATGCGTTTCCCTTGGGCGTCAATTTAGCCTAGGATGGCAGCTCGACGACATTCTCTGCGATTCGCATATCGATCGTACAAGGCCCCACAGTTGAAGACTTACAAGGCATCAATACCGACAGGCCAATCGAAATTCGGGAATGGGGTGAGTGGACGCTGATTCGTGGAAGAATCAAGCATTGGACAGAGACACTGTTTGTCGACCATCCGGAACTGTTTCTTCCGTGGATGGAACAGATGAAGACGTTCGCTCAACCCCAGGTGGAGGGGTTGCGGAAAATCTTCCAAGCGCATGGGGTCCCGAGTGGCGGCAGAATCTTAGACTTAGCTTGTGGACTAGGAAGGATCGCGATTAATCTAGCCAAAGCAGGGTACGATGTTGTTGGCGTCGACATTTCTCCTTTGTACCTGAGGTTAGCTCAGAAATGGGCGAAGAAGGAGGGTGTAGATGGCGAGACAATTTTCTACAGAATAGATGCGAGAAAGGCTACGCGGCTGCTAGCCAGTGAAGAAGACAGGTTTGACGCCGTAGTCAATATCGGCACCTCGATGGGATATTACGGCGAGGCTGATGACAGACGAGTCCTCCACTCATTACGCGCTATCACCGGTCGACATGGAGTTTTAGTTATCGAGACAGTCAACCGCGACTATCTGGTGAGGCACTTCCAAGAGCAGAACATCTCGGAGATGGGCAAGATGGTATGGAGCGATGCCAGAAGGCTCGACTTGGAATCCTCGTTCATGAGAAACAGTTGGAAATTTTATCGAAGGGAGAGGAACTCAATTCCACTGATAGCCGACGTCCCGGTATCTCATCGGGTATACTCACTACACGAACTAAAGGCGTTGCTCTTCTCGGCAGGGTGGGACTATGTTGAATCATACGGTAGTCTAGTAGAATTAACTCCGCTCACCATAGACTCCTTTCACATGACTGTAGTAAGCCGAAGGCTCGCGTCCACTTCCAAGGTCTAGAGTCGCAAAGATATTCTTGACGAGCTATCTTTAGTGAATGGTAGTGTTAAATTCCATGGACCTCTTAAGAGGGTTGCCTTGCGTTGATTGACATATCCGACCCAGTATTCTGGAGCACTATTGCTCAGACGATCGTTCTCACTCTTACGCTGGTAATCTTCATCCTCTCGTTCCGCAGCCAGAACAATGCCACGAGAGAGGCAGCCTACCAGAGAGCGTTGGACGATTATACTGACTCGATGAAAATGCTGGTTGAGAATCCCCAGTTGAGCAAACTTCCCATGGAGATGGCGAGAGCAAACATGCCCGCGCGCGCGGAGCTCCAATCTCAACCTCCAGAGAGCATGGTTGTCCGAAACTACATGCTCCTCCTCTACGGAATATTTGAGAGGATTCACCTGCTCTACAGGAAGAAATGGATAGACAGTGACACCTGGAACCAGTGGAGCCTCTTTCTCGAGGCCGTGACGAGACACCCCGCATTCCGCGATGTTCATCGAACCTCGGAAGGAATGTTCGACAAGCCCTTTCAAGACTACGTTTCCAACATACTGAGTCGAAAGAGCTGAAGCGGACGATCCCAGAAGAAGCGTCAGGATCCTGTTATGGAAGAACACGACAGAACTATCGGAATACAGAACATTTCTAGTTTCCATATACTATTCGGGACTCCAATGACCTGGGTGGGCGCTGGTAACGGAATACTTGTAAGAAAAGTTGGACTCCAATTGCTCCTGATTCTCAATGATTACTGAGGGCAACCCCTTCGGCCCAGAACTGGAGGTCCCAGATGTTGAAATTGGGACCCCGCTTTCAGACCAATCTGGAAGCGCTGACCTACTCGGTCTCATCATGAAATTTTTGGAGTCGACCGGGAATGTGCTGCTGATTCAAGGTCCGCCTGGCACTGGAAAGACCACTCTCGCACTGGAGCTTCTTCGACGGATGGAGGGACCGCGGATCGGATCCCGCACCGTTCCTCCCAACAGACTTTACATTTCGAGCCGTGTCTCGCCTCCCAGGCTGCGGAAACATTTTCCCTGGTTAAACGAGGTGGTCGATTCGATATCGGGTAGAACAGCAAAAGGCAATGTGCCTGAGGGAGTCAACGATTTTCGCGTCTCGCAGGCTGACAGTATCCTCAGCAAAGTTCTGAATATGAAACACTCCTCACAGAGGAGCCTCATCGTCATAGACAGTTGGGAAGGGGCTCTCAGAAACACGACCGAAGAAGGGCGTCGCATGCTCGAGTCAGCTATCCTTTCCGAGCCTGAAGAGAGCAAGGTCAGCGTTGTGCTCGTGAACGAGGGGGGACAGACGGGCGACATGTCTCATCTCGTGGACGGAGTCGTCAATCTCTCCCTATCTCAGCTGGGAGGCCGCAGGGTCAGGACGCTGTCTGTGAACAAGCTACGGGGGCTGAGAGTAGAAACCAGCCAAGGACTATTCTCATTGGACAAGGGCAGGTTCACATTCCTATCGGATTCCGAAATACTCGATGCTACGCCGACCAGGGCGAAGATGCCCGAGTCTATTGCTCCCTCCGCAACATCGTTTTCGACTGGCAGCTCCGACCTGGACAAGATGATGAAGGGTGGGATCAGGAAGGGCTCCTCGCTATTGTTGGACCTCAACAACACCGTTTCACCTGTCGAAGTGAGACTTCTCCTGAGGATCATCATAGCTAACTTTGTAAATCAGGGAGGCACCTCGATCATCGTTCCCACCAGCACTATCAGCTCTGAGAACGTAGCTGAAGCGCTGGGTCGATGCGTCGGGCAGAAGGCTCTCGAAGAAAGGGTT
>Ga0137377_10004937_pt1 | contig 10582 bp, 8 predicted proteins | sample SagtaG_22_FD_104815 | JGI IMG/M metagenome (GOLD analysis project Ga0137377, IMG submission 104815) | Vadose zone soil microbial communities from Sagehorn Ranch, Mendocino, California, USA - Sage2_L_40_16 metaG | ecosystem: Environmental > Terrestrial > Soil > Vadose zone | place: USA... | reverse complement strand
TGAGCGAGGAGGACTACCGCCATCTCATCGGGCAGCTCCCCGCGGCGTACACCGCGCTGGTCGAGGCAGCCGGCCGACCGGGCATCTGACCCGCCCTAGGAGGACACCACCCGCGGGAAGGCGACCGGGCTGCGGTTCCCCGCCAGGTCCACGGCGCGCAGGCCGAACTGCACGTTGTCCTTGGCCATGTCGAGTGTGACCGTGGTGACATCGCCAACGTCGATCACGTTGGTCCAGTCCGGCGACGTGGTCTCCCGCCACATCACCTCGTACCCGGCCAGGCCGGGCTCGGTGCCGCGGTCCCAGCTGAGAGTGGTGGTGTTGGTGAGCACAACCGCGATGATCTGCAGGTTCTTGGGCGTCCCGGGTCCCTGGGCCAGTGACCACAGCGCTGCGCCGTTCACCTTGGCCACCCGGGCGATGTAGTCGAAGTCCACGAACTCGGGCAGATCGCCGAACTGCACGCCGTTGACAACCCGCGTGTCCTGGTGCTCGTGGTTGAAATTCTCCCGCGGCTCGGTGAACCTGCCCGCGGGGTAACCCTGCGCCTGGAACGAGATGTGGTCGCTGCCGCGCAGATACCGGTCGCGCCGCCAGATCACCCGGATGTTCATGTCGGTCAGGCTGCGTGGCGCCACATCCTGGACGAACCGGGCCAGCTGGCGCGATGCCCCGTCGTTCTCGCCGCCGACCGCCTGCATGATCGCGATCTGCTGGGCAGTCACGGCGGCCGGGACGCCCTCCACGAACAGCCGCAGGGTGTGCGGGTCGGGCCGGGTGCCGTCCCATGCCTGGCTCGCGCCCACGATGTCGTTGCTGAACATGCCCTGCACGTCGGCGCCGGCCGCCTTCATCTGTGCCGCCATATGGGCCGAGCCGTACAGCCCCTGCTCCTCCCCGGCGACGGTGGCGAACACCAAGGTGCCGGCGAACTGTTGGGTGGCGAACAGCCGGGCGAGCTCGAGCACGACCGCGACACCGGAGGCGTCGTCATCGGCGCCGGGGGCGTCGCTGGTGAAGTTCAGCACGTCGGTCACGCGGGAGTCCAGGTGCCCGGTAACGACATAGAGCCGCTCGGGGGACGCGTTCCCCTGCAGGGTCGCGATGACGTTGGTGATCGTGGTCGGCACCGGGATCCGGGACGACACCGGCTGCACGAAGGTCTGCTCCTGCGCCGTCATCCGGCCGGATGAGGTGGCCGCGATGGCCTGCATCTGCTCGAACACCCAGGCGGTGGCCGCGCCGATGCCGCGCACTGGGTCGGTCTGGCTGGATGCGGTGTGCCGGGTGCCGAACTGGGTCAACCGCAGCACCGTCGCCTTGATCCGGTCGGGGTCTACCCCACTCAGCAGGGCTCGCAGTTGCTCATCGGGTTCTTGCCCGGCGAGTACGGGACTGGTGCCGGCCAGGGCCGTACCGCTGAGGAGAGGCGCCGCGACCGCGGTGACGGCCGAGGCGGACAAGAACGCACGGCGGGTGGAGCCTTTGCCGCCCAGAACATCGTTGTTCTCCATCCTACGAATCAATGACGTATTCCATCAGATGTCAACGCCATTGCGGTTCTTGGCAGCACCTGTGCAGAGGCCGCCGCAGGTCAGCGGGCCGCTGACTGTGTCACGTGAGCCACGGTCCGCACCATGACGCGCACGACCTCGGGGCGGCACCGCCGGGCGGTCCTCGCCCGCAACACGGCTGAGCCTTGTGACGTCGCGTTGTCCCGGTCGTGTCAGCGCTCGCGGCTGCGGCGATCTCGCCAGCGCTCGGTGGCCGCAGATTCCGCGCTCGGTGCGGGGCTGGTTGCCGTGCGCAGCGTAGCCGTCCAGGACCGCGCGCGGGTGCCGCGGTCCGGCGTTGAGGATCCGGCCGGTCACCCCAATGGCAGCATGAGTACGATGTCCGCCCCGGCGCCGAACGCGCCCTGGGCCACCCAACTCACCGGCATCCGCCACGCCCGCCTCCGGCCGAAGCGGACTCCATTGACACTTACGATGCGCAAACGCACTATTGGGTATGGTTGATCCTGATTTTCAAGCAAACATTTCCAGCCCGCTGGCCAGTGGCGCGCGCGGTACGGACGCCGGGATATCCTCGCCGGAGCCCGGAGTCTACCAGCAGATGTTCTTCATGATCATCGGTTTCTGGGTAACCCAGATCGTTCGTGCGGTCGCCACTTTCTCAATTGCCGAGCACATGGCCTCAGGGGTATCCACGGCCGCCGAGATCGCGGCGGCGGAGTCGACCGACCCGGACGCGACCCGCCGCCTTCTGCGCACCTGTGCGTCGCTTGGTCTGCTTACCTCAGCCGACGGTGTGCACTATCAGGGCACGGCATTGCTGGATACGCTTCGTCAGGACGCGCCCAACTCTCTGTACGGATGGGCCCGTGCGCAGGGAGCGCCCGGACTCTGGCTGGGCTGGGGGCGGTTCCCGGATGCGATACGAACGGGCAGTCGCCAGGCCATCCCGGCCCTGGGGAGCGAAATCTTCGACTATTACGCGAAGACGCCGGAAGAAGCCCGGTACTTCACCATCGCGATGGACAATTTGTCGGCCGAGGTGGCGGGGGAAGTGGTCCGCGTGCTGGACACCAGCCAGACCGCCCTGGCGATCGACGTGGGCGGGGCGAGCGGCAGCCTGGTGCACTCCCTCATGCTGGCTAGTCCGCGGCTCCGGGGCGCGGTGCTGGATCTTCCGCACGTCGTCCCGGATGCTGTCGCCGCCGCAGCGGCGTTAGGCCTGGGGGACCGGTTCACGGCCGAGCCCGGTGATTTCTTCGAGGCCGTGCCGCCCGCAGATTTGTATCTGCTCCGGTACGTGCTCGTTGACTGGGACGACGAGCAGTGCGTCCGCATTCTGCGCAACTGCCGGAAGTCGCTGGTAGGGCCGGGTCGCGTCGTCGTCGTGGATCAGCTCGTCGGCAGGCCCGGTGAGCCCGGGTTCGCGCCGCTGATGGATCTCTGCATGCTCGTCCTTCTTCCTGGGCGTGCACGTGACCTGGCAGAGTACGAGAAGTTGTTCGCGGCTGCCGGACTGCGCACAGCGCGGGTCATCCAGACAAGGACGCCGTTCGTGGTGATCGAAGCGGTGGCCGCCGACCGCGACATTTAACAGCTCGGTGCGCAATAACGATTGGCGCCGCCCTGTCCTGCGGGTTTCATAATTCGTCCGGCCCGGCGGCAGGCGTTATGCCGTCGGCTCGCGGCGGCCGGAGGTTGCGGGCTCGGTCCGCCGTAGCCAGAATCGTATATCTGAAGTAAGCAGGAGATCAGGCCTCCCGGCCGGCCCCGGGCGCCGCTGTGGTAGGCCTATTAACGGATGGCCATGGCATCAGACCATGACCGCTAGATGAGGGGAGCAGGGACAATGACGATGATGTCAGCCAGCTTACGCCGAATGCGGATGCTCGCGGGCGGTACGATCCTCGCCTTAGCCTGCTTATTTGTCGGCGTGCCGTGGGCACACGCACAAACGATCAGCCTGCGGGGGGCGGCACAGGGCGCGCTGGACTACCTCGGCACCCAGCAGCTCGCCGACGGCTCCATACAGCACGCCGCGTCCGAGACGGAAGACTACATCCTCGGGACGACAGCGTCAGGAAGGAATCCGAACTCCCTCATCGCGTCCTCCGGAAAGTCGGTGTACGACTTCCTGGCATCCGACATCAGCGACGCCACCACCACTGCCAACCGCACCGGGAAACTGGCGCAGGCGCTGGTAGCCGGCGGCCGTAACCCGCTGAGCTTTGCCGGCGAGAACATCCTCGGGCTGCTGGAGGGACCGGGCGGAACGGCGGGTGGTTTCTACGACCCCGCGACTGGCAGTTTCGGCGGTGACGGCAACGCCGCCTTCACGCAGGCGAACGCGATGCTGGGGCTCGTCGCGGCGCACAACCCGGCATACCCGGTGACGGCGAAGGCCGTAGCGTTCTTGAAGAGTCTGCAGGACACCACCGGCCCGGGCGCCGGTGGCTGGGAGGCCGACGGCTTTGCCAACACGAATTCGACGGCCATGGCGCTGATGGCGCTGGCCGCAGTGAACGATCACAGCACGGACGCGGCCGCATTCGTGTTCCTGCATACCCAGCAAGACCCGGCCTCCGGCGGGTTCGCTTTCACCACGCTGGGCCCGTTCGGCTCATCGGCAAGTGATCCGGACTCCGACGCCCTGGTGATCCAGGGCCTGGTGGCCGCGAACCAGAATCCGGGCTCCGCCACCTGGACCAACAGCAGCGGCAACGCGCTAACCGACATTCTCACCTTCCGTGACCAGGCGACCGGAGGGTTCTCGTTCATCCGCGGCACATCGCCTGACCCGTTCACCACCAGTTTCGTGCCAGCAGGCCTGCTCGAAGCACCATTCCCCATCCTGGGATAACTCAGCCAATGGCAAACACCCGCACCGTGATCTCGGTGTGACACAAAACGCCAGGACGCGCCGCCGTTCCGGATGCCCAGCAAGCAACCGGAACGGGCGGCGGGCCTCCGCTCGGTGACGGTTTATCCGGGCCGGAGGCGGGCGGTGAGGAACGTGCGCCAGGTCTGGCCGTGTCGGCCTCTGTGGGGACGGTGCTGGTCAGCGCCTGACGTATTCGTCAAGCACGGCGCGATTATGAAACCCCACAGCCGATGGACGTGGTGCCAAGGCCCGATTACACTGACGGGTGGGCAGCTTTCAACGTGGCCACTGGCGGAGTGGTTGAGCCAGTTCTGTTGTATGAGGGCGCGCGGTTGCTGGAGTGCGACAAACATCACCGCACGCTCTGCGGACTGAACGGCACGACGATGAAATTCGGGGCCAAGGCGCCCGGACGAGGTCTGGAAGGACATTGCCTACCTCGTCCGGATCAGTGCCTTGCCCGACATCGTCACCGTGGGCAACATTCTCACTCCCGGGTACATCCGCGACCTGCTTCCCCGCATGGGCGACGCCATATGGGACCTGGGATCCGTTACGAGGTCATGGCCACCCTGAGACCCGGCCGATTGGCCCTGTTATGCGATGCGGGCGAGACCTGCATCCAGCCGGGCATCGGGAGACTGAACCCGCAGGTGCCGCGGCTCATGGACCAGGGCGTGCACGGTACGCATAACGTTTGCCTGTTATGTGCGGCCGACGAGGACGGGCCTGCGCGCCTGGATCGCCACGCCTGGTGGCGTCCTGCCAGGGCCTTGTCCTGTGCCGCGGCAGCGCGCTTTCTGTCTTTCCCGGCCGGCTGCGGCGCCGGCCGATTCCTTGCACCGCCATCTGAGCGGAGGATCCGATGAAATCGCTGCTGCGCCTGCTCACCACAATCGCCGCGGCGCCGGCCGCGACATGCCTGCTCGCCGCGTCGGTTTCCGCGGCGTCGCCGCCGGGCAGCGCCGACGGCCCCTGGCTGGCCGGGCGGCTCGCCCGGACCACGACCGGCGCGAGCGCCTTCACCGATCTGCGCGTCTTCCAGCGGATCGCCGACCGCAACGACGGCACGCGCGCGCCCGGTACGCCCGGCGACTTCGCGTCGGCCCGCTACGTCACCGACCGGCTTACCGGCGCCGGTTACCGGGTACAGCGCCAGGCCGTTCCCTATACCGACTTCCAGTTCGACGCGGAGCAGGCGCAGGAGCTCACACCCACGCCCAGGAATATCCGCGTCATGATCATGTACTTCTCCCCAGTGACACCGGCCGGCGGTTTCACCGCTCCGCTCGTCGTCACACCGACGAACACGCCGAGGCCGGGCTGCTCGGCCGCGGACTACGCCGGCCTGCCCGTGCGCGGCTCGATCGTGCTCGTCCCGCGATCATCGTGTGGATACACCAACCAACAGAAGATCATCGCCGCGCTCGGCGCCCGGGCAATGCTCCTCTACTTAATAGTGCCGAGCCCGCAGGACATCTGGCGGCTGCACGTCTTCTCTCCGGGAGACTTCACAATCCCCGGCGCGACCGTGTCGGACCAGCAGGCCGAACAGCTTGCCGCCGACGCGGCCAGGCAGCCCGTCCAGCTTCACCTCGAGCTGCGCGGCCACGCGGTGAGCCGGACGACAGAGAACATCTTCGCCGAGACGCGCGGCGGCCGAGCCGATCGAGTGGTGATGGCAGGGGCGCACCTCGATAGCGTCACAGAAGGGCCCGGCATCAACGACAACGCCTCCAGCGCCGCCGCCCTGCTCGAGACCGCGATCAGCCTGGCACCGTACCAGGATCGCGTGCGCAACAAGGTGCGGTTCGCGTGGTGGGGCGCCGAGGAGCTTATCGACATCGGCTCTATCTACTACATGTCTGGCCTGACGGCGGCGCAGCGCGCGAATATCGCATTGTACGCCGACTTCGAGCTGATCGCTTCGCCCAACTTCGCCCGGTTCATCTACGACGGAGGCGCCCAGGCGGGAGGCACACCAGGACCCCCAGGATCCGGCGCGGTCGAAAACGTGATCGAGCACTACTTCAAACGGGCGCACCTGCCGTACGAGCCGCAGGACATCACGGCCATCGGCTCCGACCACGAGCCCTTCATGGCGGCGGGGATTCCGGCCGGCGGAATGTACCTCGGGACGCTCGGCGTCAAAACGCCTGCCGAGGCTGCGATCTTCGGGGGACAGGCGGGCCAGATGTATGACCACTGCTACCACCAGCCGTGCGACACGATCGCGAACATCAACCGCACCGCTCTTGACCAGAATGTGCCCGCGATCGCATGGACGGTAGGCAGGTTCGCCCTGAACGTCTCCGATGTGGCGGCTCAGCGTCGCGCGCGGTGAGACCTACCACGGTACGACGCTGCCGCAGCCACACCGTGACCGCAGCGCAAGCGCAGCGGGTCAGCATCGCGGCCATTATCCGCCCTGGTCCGCACCATCCGGCACTGCATGTAATTTTGCCGGGCCGCATCCTGGAGGCACGCACCGGCACGCCCGGAATCGCAGGTCAGCAGCCTTTCAGGACACCAAGCCGGCCCTTCTATGTCAGGGATCCTGATCGCGTAACCTCGCTTGTCCACTCTAAAAACCTTGATCCGGTGTGCAATAGATCAAACACGCGCCACGTGTATACAGCAACCTGCATCGACGAGCCTTAAATATGGGCTTGCGCTTTTCGGCACGTGAAGTAATGTGACGAACATAGGGAGTCTCTATTGCAGCGATAACACAGAGACGACACGGGTCGTGAGCCTTAGGACGGGCCGTGACTACTTCGCGGTCCGGAAATTGAGGAGGTCGCCGTGTTCGGGGGACTGGTCGCCGACCCCATCTTGGCTCTGGCAGAGGTCCCGGCTCTCGGTGATCCGTACTCGATCTACGCCCGGCTGCGCGAGAGCCATCCGGTGTACTGGAGCGACGTTCTCGGTTCGTGGGTCCTCACCCGTTATGACGACTGCGTCTCAGTGCTCCGCGACCCGCGGTCCTTAGCCTCTGACTGGCGGCGGATCGGGGAAGAGGTGCCGGAGCCGATGCTCAGTATCCAGACGCTGGATCCTCCGGTGCACACGCGGCTGCGGCATTTCCTGGTCAACGGAATCCGCACCCTGAACCATCGCGCTCTGGAGCGGAGGATCGCCGATCAGGTCCGTGCATGGGCCGAGCGGCTGCGCGGCCGGCCGGATTTCAACTACGTCGCCGAACTTGCGGCACCCGTGGCGCTGGATACGATCACCACCTTCCTGGGTGTGCCGCCGCTCGACCTGGCCTGGTTCCTGCCCGTGTCCCAGGCGATCGTCGACGGAATGGACGCCGGTATCTGGCCGGAGAAGGGCCCTCCGGCCATCGCGGCAAGGGCCGAGCTGGCCGAGCTGACCGCGGGCTGGCTCACCAACGCGGCGAAGGGCGCGGCGGACGGCCTGGTGGGCTACGTCGCGGCCAACGCGGCCGACTCCGGCATCCCCCGCCCAGTCCTGCTCAACACGCTGCGCGCCGTACTGCACGCCGGGTTCGAATCGGCGGGCAGGTTGCTCGGCAACGGAATGGTGGCGCTGTTACGGGATCCGGGTGCGCTGACCCGGCTGGCGCACGGCGACCTCTCCCTGGCGGTGGAGGAACTCATCCGCTTCGACGCACCCGTGCAGGCGGACGCCCGAGCCTGCGTCCTGGAGACCCGCATCGGTGAACAGGTCATGGCTCCGGGTGATCCGGTGACGATGCTGCTCGGCGCCGCCAACAGAGACCCGTCCCGGTTCCACGATCCGGACACGCTCGACCTGGCGCGCCATCCCAACCCGCACCTCGGCTTCGGCCGCGGTGCCCACTCCTGCCTCGGGCAGTCCCTGGCCACCCTCGAGGCGCGTGTCGTCTTCGGCACGCTCGCGGCCGAGTACCCACAGCTCCGCGCGGTGGGCGATCCGGTCCACCGGCGGAATCTCACCCTGCGGGGGGTGGCCGGGTTCAACGTCTGCATCATCTAGCCCGGGCCGAGAAGGGGTGAGTGTAATGCGTTACGTTCACTGAGCGCCATGATGGGTGCTCGGCTGTACTTGGGCATTGAGATGGCTGCTCGGTACAGCCGGGCACCGGCGAACCGCTGCTGAAAGGCCCGCACCGCCCGCAACGCCGTATCGCGTGTGATCCGGGGGATATCGCACACAATCCCGGAGGTCGCTCGATGGTCACGTATCCGGAGTCGGCGCCGCTGGCACTCCGCTTCGATCTCGCCCGGCTGCACGCCGATCTGGACGTGTTACGGCACGAGTACTGGGGCGCCCAGCGGGCCTACGGACAGGACGGCTTCCGCCCCGAGGCTGACGTCGACTGGCGCATCCTGCCGTTGCGGAGCATCGGCGGCGACCCGGCGCGCACCGACCCCGGCGGCGCCGGCTTAGACGACTTCGCCAACACGCCGTTCCTGGCCAAGACACCTTACTTCAGCGAAACCATCGCCACCGTTCCCGCGCCCATACGCAGCGTGCGGCTCATGGCCCTCGGCGCCGGCACCACCGTGCACGAACACTGCGACGGGAAATATGGATTCGCGTGCGGGACGCTGCGGCTGCATGTGCCGATCCAGACCAATCCGGGAAGCGTCATGGTCATCGACGGCCGATCCCGCCATTGGGAGGCTGGCCGATTGTGGTTCGGCGATTTTGGCCGACGTCATTACGTTGCCAACATGGGAGACCCGACCCGCGTGCACATGGTGATCGACTGTCTGGTCAGCCGAGAACTCATCGAGCTGTTCCCCCCGGACTTCCGGGACCTGCTGCCGCTCAGCGACGTCATGTTCGCACGGGTTCCGGTGCCGCTCATGGCGGCCGAGTTCGGCCGGTTCTGTTGCCGTTTCCCCATGCCCGGCGAATTTCCGCAGTGGTCGGAAGAGGACACCACCACCGGGCCCGACATCGAAGGCGCGATCGAGGTCCGTGACGACCGCCTCGTGCTCACCGTCGACGGTGATCCCGCCTTCGGCCTCGTCCACCTCGGGCTCGGCGAGTTCCGCCTCATCGGCTGGACCGAAGAGCGCACCATCCTGGTCGGCTCCGATTCGGCCGTGCGGTTTCGCGTACGCAATGGCCGGCAGTTGGGCGAATGGATCCGCCCGGCGCAGCCGGCGTGACCGCCGCCCTGGACGTGGACGCCGCTGCGATCATCCGGGTGTCCGGGCCGACGACCGCAGCCTGCGGATCGACCGGCGGCCCCAGGCCGCCAGCGCGAGACCGGCACCGATGGCCGCCATGGTGAGCACCCGGGGGACCAGTGCCCGGGTGAGCGCCCCCCGCTGGCGGCGGCGGAACGTGGCCCGGTCGTTCTCACGCGGGAACGGCTCCGCGGGCTCGGGTATGCCGAGGAACGCACACAACGGATCCCACCCCTGGCGCACGTCGAAGGTCAGCAGCCGGTCGGCCGGGACGTACGCCTGCACATCCGCGGCGTGCTGCTCGAACGCGGCGATCGTATGATCCCGGTCGGCGAACCGGCCGCCGACCTCGCGTTCCCAGGTCCACCGCTGCACGTCGTTCAGAATCTCGAAGGCGTCATCTTCGGCGCTGCGCCGGCGAGGGCCCCGCCAGGTGAGCAAGCGCACCGCGAGCGGCTGCGGGGCGAGCACCTCGGAAAGCGTGCCACTCGCGCTTTCATACCATTTTTGCGGCTCCCGGACGGTGAGAATCACCTTTGCGGACGGAAACGCATCGACGATCTCCCGCCAGAACGCAGTACACGGCGAGCCGACGGCCGATTCGTATCCGGCGAATATCCGGTGCCAGTCGGCCGACTCGGGGTCTTTCGCCGCCGCGGCCCAGTCAAGGGCACGTTTAGGTTCAGAGGTGAGGGCCCGCATGTTGTAGCACGGACCATAGCCCAGCTGCTCTAAGGCCAGCGCAAGTGAGGTCGTACCAGTACGTAAAAGACCAACGTTGATAACTTGCACACGCGCAGACTACCACAGCGGCCGCGCTCGAACGATAAAGCGGAGAATTGGCTGTGAATTAGCGTCAGCAGCCATGCATTGTGTCTTCGGAGAGGTTCAGCGCCGGGCGACCAGCGTCCCCGGATCGTCGTCGCGGTCAGGTGCGGGAGTGAGCGCCGTGCCCGCCACCGCAGTCAACCCCACCGCAGCCAGATCGGCGAGGACGGCCTTGGGACGGTGCAGATGGTGCGCACGCTCGACGATCTCGG
>Ga0137377_10004924_pt1 | contig 10594 bp, 13 predicted proteins | sample SagtaG_22_FD_104815 | JGI IMG/M metagenome (GOLD analysis project Ga0137377, IMG submission 104815) | Vadose zone soil microbial communities from Sagehorn Ranch, Mendocino, California, USA - Sage2_L_40_16 metaG | ecosystem: Environmental > Terrestrial > Soil > Vadose zone | place: USA... | reverse complement strand
CTCAACTACATCAAGCTCGACGGCAACGTCGGCTGCATGGTGAACGGGGCCGGGCTGGCGATGGCCACCATGGACATCATCAAGCTGGCCGGCGGCGAGCCGGCCAACTTCCTCGACGTGGGCGGCGGGGCCTCCCCCGAGCAGATCGAGAACGCGTTCCGCATCCTCTCGTCCGATCCGAGCGTGAAGGCGGTCTTCATCAACGTCTTCGGCGGCATCCTGAGAGTGGACCGGCTCGCGGAGGGCATCATCTCCGCGGTCAAGAAGCTCGGGCTCAAGCTCCCGGTGGTGCTGCGGGCCGAGGGTACCAACGTCGAGCAGGGCAAGAAGATGCTGGCCGAGTCGGGGCTCTCGCTGGTGATGGCCGACGACATGGGCGAGGGCGCCAAGAAGGTGGTCGCGCTCGCCCGGGGCGAGCGCGCATGATCATCCGGTTGCGGCGCCGCCCCGATGAGCCCGAAGGGCGAAGAGGCCCAACCGCCAAGCCATGAGCATTCTCGTCGACCGAACTACAAAAGTCCTGGTGCAGGGCATCACCGGCAAGGAGGGTGCCTTCCACGCCGCGCGCTGCCAGGAGTACGGCACCCAGGTGGTGGGCGGGGTCACGCCCGGCAAGGGCGGCACCACCCACGAGGGCTTCGCGGTCTGGAACACGGTGGAGGACGCGGTGACGGCCACCGGCGCCGACTGCGCGCTGATCTTCGTGCCGCCCCCGGCCGCCGCCGACGCCATCATGGAGGCCGCCGACGCGGGGGTGCCGCTGATCGTGTGCATCACCGAGGGAGTGCCGGTGGCGGACATGGTGCGGGTGAAGGCCTTCCTCGCGCGCACCGCGAGCCGGCTCGTCGGCCCCAACTGCCCGGGCCTGATCACGCCGGGCCAGGCCAAGATCGGGATCATGCCGGGCCACATCCACAAGGTCGGCAGCGTGGGCGTGGTCTCGCGCAGCGGCACGCTCACCTACGAGGTGGTCCACCAGCTCACCCGGCGCGGGCTCGGTCAGTCGTCCTGCGTGGGCATCGGGGGCGACCCGGTCAACGGGACGAACTTCATCGACGTGCTCGAGCTCTTCCAGGGCGATCCCGATACCACCTCGATCATGATGATCGGCGAGATCGGCGGGACCGCGGAGGAAGAGGCGGCCGCCTTCATCAAGGCCCACGTCACCAAGCCGGTCGTCGGCTTCATCTGCGGCCAGACCGCGCCGCCCGGCCGTCGCATGGGCCACGCCGGCGCCATCATCGCCGGAGGAAAGGGAACGGCGGCCGAGAAGATGGCCGCGATGGAAGCCGCCGGCATCACCACCGTCACGAGCCCCGCCGACATGGGCGCGACCGTCGCCCGCGTGGTGGGCAAGAAAGGGTAGGGACCCGTCCGCGATGGCCGTCCAGCGCACCCTCACCATCATCAAGCCGGACGCCGTCGCCAAGGGCGTCGCGGGCCAGATCATCGCCCGCTTCGAGAAGGCCGGTCTCAAGGTCCTCGCGGCCAAGCTCATCCACCTGAGCGCGGTACAGGCCGGCGGGTTCTACGTCGTGCACAAGGAGCGGCCGTTCTACGCGAGCCTCTGCGCCTTCATGACCCAGGGGCCGTGCATGCCGATCGTGCTGGAAGGGGAGAACGCGATCGCGCGCCTGCGGGAGCTGATGGGCGCCACCGATCCGGCCAAGGCCGACACCGGGACGATCCGGAAGGACTTCGCGTCGTCGATCGAGGCCAACGCGGTCCACGGCTCCGACTCGGCGGAGTCGGCCGCCTTCGAGATCCCCTACTTCTTCGGCGCGCTCGAGATCTTCGCCAGGTAGGGAGTGCACTTCCCGGCGTCCCTCGGCCGGAAGCAGCGCCTGCTGGCCGGGGTGCTGGGCATCGGGGTCGGTTTCGGCGGGCCCTTCCTCGGCTCGGTGGGGCTGGTGGCGGCCACCGGGGATCCCACCGCGCTGATCCTGCCCCTGCCGTTCCTGGGCGCGCTCTGGGCCATCCAGGGTCTCGCCCCGAGCGGGTACACCCTCGAGGAGCACGGCGTGCGGCTCGAGCGGCGCTGGCTCCGACGCCTCATCCCGTACGACCGCATCACCGGGTGCGATCGCCGCCGGCGCCCGATCGGCGGGCTGCTGGCCGCCGGGCTCAACGGGCTCTTCGGCTCCCATGGCCCGCGCTGGAACCCGCGCAGCGGCTGGCACTACCTGGCCATCACCAACACCGCCGACCTCGTCTTCCTCGAGACGCCGGGCGGCTTCGTGGTGCTCTCGCCGAGCCGGCCCGACGAGTTCGTCGCCGCGCTGAGCGCCCGCCTGCCGACCGGATCCGCGCCATGGCCGACCCGATCGTCGTGACGAGCGAGGTGCGGGTGCCCGCGGCCGCGCTCACGGTTCACGCGGTGCGCGCTTCCGGGCCCGGCGGGCAGAACGTGAACAAGGTCGCGACCAAGATCGACCTCCGCGTGGACCTGGAGGCGATCGAAGGGCTGTCCGACGCCGCGCGGGCGCGCCTGCGTGTCCTGGCTCGGTCCCGCGCCGACGCCGAGGGACGACTCGTCGTCACGAGCCAGGCCACCCGCAACCAGGCGCGGAACCTGGAAGACGCCCGCGCCCGCGTGGCCGACCTGATCCGCGCGGCGCTCGTCGCGCCCCGCCCCCGAGTGAAGACCAGGCCCTCGGCCGGAGCCCGGCGTCGGCGGCTCGCCGGCAAGAAGCAGCGGGCCGACGTGAAGCGCTGGCGGAGCCGCCCCGACGAGAGCGAGTGATCCCGCCCCCGGGCGGGGCGCTAGCTGTGGATGGCGCCGGCCAGCAGCAGGCTCACCAGCAGCATCGTCAGCACCAGCGCGGCGATCGTCGCGTAGCGGAAGTCCCGGGCGGCCAGGAAGCCCGGGATCGCGAGGGTGACCGCGGCGCCCGGCGTGGCCATCAGCAGCACCAGGCCGAGGGCGCTCAGCGCGAGGGGATCGACCGGCCGGTGGCGCAGCCCGACCCCGATCTGCCGCAGCGAGGTGAACACGCCCGGTGGCGCCTCGCCGGCCGGACGGTTCAGCAGCAGCACGTGCTGGTGAAAGCCCCCGTGCGCGGCGTAGAGCCCGAGCCCGAGGACGATCAGCGCGAGCCCGACGAGCCCGCCCACGAGCAGGACCCGCGCGACGAGGAACTCGACGGCCAACGCGGGCCGGGTCGGGGTCACAGCAGGTGGATGCCGAGCCCGCGCAGGATCATCGAGAGCGCGAGGTACACCACGATGGGCAGGAAGAGCTTCCGCACCGTGGTGTTGCGCATGCGGGCCATCACGGTGGTGCCCAGGTAGGCGCCGGCCAGCACGCCCACCGCCACCGGGGCCACGATCAGCACGTGGATGTCGCCCCGGCTGAAGTAGATGCCGGCGCTGGCCGCCGCGGTCAGCCCGATCATGAAGTTGCTGGTCGCGGTGGAGACCTTCATGGGCAGGCGCATCAGGTAGTCCATCGCGAGCACCTTGAACGCGCCGCTGCCGATGCCGAGCATGCCGGAGAGGACGCCCGCGCCGTACATGGCCACGAAGCCGCCCGCCACGTTGCGGGCCCGGTAGGGGATCTCTCGCTCCAGGCGCAGGTCGTGGTAGGTGCCTTCGAGACCGAACCGGATCGCGAGCCCGTCCGCCGAGAGATCGCGGGGCAGCTCGTCCCCGAGCTGTCGGATGGTGGTGAACGCGGAGTAGGAGAGCGCGAGCCCCAGGATCAGCTCGAGCCAGCGGGTGGGGACCACGCCGGCCAGCAGCGCGCCGGTGAGCGCGCCGGTGACGGTGGCCATCACCAGGAACAGGCCCACGCGGAGGTTGCTGAGGCCGGTGCGCAGGTAGGACGCGGCCGCCCCGCTCGAGGTGGCGATGACCGAGATGATGCTGGCCCCCATCGCGTAGTGCAGGTCGACCCCGTAGAAGATGGTCAGGATCGGCACCAGCAGGATGCCGCCGCCCAGCCCCAGGATGGCGCCCACCACTCCCGCCCCCAGCGACGTGATGAGCACCGCCACCGAGAAGACGGTGAGGCTCACGACCGGGTCGGCTCTCGCTTGAACACCCGAAGAAGATAGATCAGCGACGGGAAAAGCACGAGCCCCCCGGCCACGAGGGCCCAGAGGACGAGGACCAGGGTGACGCGCGGGGCCGCCGCGGCACGGATGGTCAGGTCGGGCGGGATCAGGTAGGGATACTGGGCCAGCGCCCAGCCCCACAGGATCAGCGCGACCTGGCCCGCCGCCGCGACGCGGGCGAGCCGGTAGCGCCGGCGCCACAGCGCCCAGATGGCGGTCACCGCGGCCACCGCGGTGGCCGCGTGAAGGGCCGGCGCCCACGGCGCGGTGGTGAGCGCGCGGCCCATCAGCGGCGCGCCGAGGTGGGCCAGGCCGAGCGTGCCGAACGCGGCCACGAAGACCGCGACGGCCGCGCCCAGGGCCCGCCGCCGGAAGTCCTCCCGGAGAGCGGGCTCCCGCGCCTCGACCGTCAGGTAGACGGCGGCCAGGAACGCGAACAGGGCCAGGGTGAGCAGGCCGACACCGAGTCCAAACGGCGTGAGCCAGGGCGCCACGAAGGTGGCGGTGAAGCCGGCGCGCCCCGGCGCGGTGAGCGCCCCCGACGCCAGCGCGCCCACACAGAGGCCGAGCAGCAACGGCGTTCCCGCGCTCGCGATGGCGAAGACCCGGCCCCAGTGCCGGCTCGTGCGCGCGGCCTCTCCGGCCTCCTCGCCGTGGCCGGGCCCGTAGTGGCTGCGGAAGGTGAAGGCCGAGCCGCGCAGCACGATGCCGATCAGCATGAGCGACAGCGGGATGTGCAGGGTGATGCCGAGGCGGGCGAACGCGGCCGGGAAGCCGGTGAACAGGAGCACGACCACGAGGATCAGCCAGACGTGGTTGGCCTCCCAGATGGGGCCGATCGCCTCCGCGATGAGCGCCCGCTGCTGCTGCTTGCGCGGGCCGGCGGCCAGCAGGTCCCAGATGCCGCCCCCGAAATCGGCCCCGCCCAGCAGCACGTACGTGGTCAGCGCCAGCAACGCGCAGCCGGCGACCAGCTCGGCCGGGCCCAGGTCGGCGGTCACGCCGCGTCCTCCTCGGTCGCCGCGGCGCTGCGGAGGACTTGCTGGTAGAGCAGCCAGGCCACCACGACCCCGAGGCCCGCGTAGAGGGCCGTGAACACCAGGAAGGGGACCACGAGGCCCGGCATGGGCGTGACCGCCTCGGCCGTGCGCATGACGCCCTGGATGATCCACGGCTGGCGCCCGACCTCGGTGACAATCCAGCCGGCCTCGGTACAGATGAATCCCATGGGCGCGGCCAGCACCAGGGCCCGCAGGAGCCAGCGATGGCGCGTCAGCTCGCGCCGGCGCCACATCAGCCAGAGCGCGGCCGCGCTCACCAGCGCCATGAACGAGCCGAGGCTTACCATGACCTGGAAGGCCACGTGGACGATGGCCACTGGCGGCCAGTCCTGGCGCGGGAAGTCCTCCAGGCCCTTCACCTCCGCGCTCGGGTTCTTGAAGGCGAGCAGTGAGAGACCGTAGGGGATCTCGATCGCCCAGCGCGTCTTGCCCGCCGCCTCGTCGGGCCAGCCGCCGATCCGCAGGGGCGCGCCCCGCTCGGTCTTGAAGTGCCCCTCGAGCGCCGCCAGCTTGACCGGCTGGTAGTGCGCCACGAAGCGCGCGCTCTGGTCGCCCGCCAGGGGCTGGAGCAGGGCCGCCGGCGCGCCGATCAGCAGCGCCACCGAGAGCGCGCGGCGATGGAAGGCGTTCCGGGGCTGACGGAGCAGGGGCAGCGCGTGGATGCCCGCCACCACCAGGCCGGTGGAGGCGTAGGCTGCGAGCGTCATGTGGATCACCTGGGAGAAGGCGGCCGGGTTCAGCATCGCCGCGATCGGGTCGATGTCGACCGCGCGCCCGTCCACCCACCGGAACCCGGTGGGCGAGTTCATCCAGGCGTTGGCGATGACCACGAAGACGGCGGAGAGCATGCCGCTCACCGCTACCGCCCAGCCCGCGGCCAGGTGCGCGCGCGGGGAGATGCGATCCCAGCCGTAGAGGTAGACCCCGAGGAAGACGGCCTCGGTGAAGAAGGCGAAGCCCTCGAGCGAGAAGGGCATGCCGATGATGGCGCCCGCGCGCTCCATGAAGGCGGGCCACAGCAGTCCCAGCTCGAAGCTCAACACGGTGCCGGAGACGGCGCCCACCGCGAAGAGGATGGCGGTGCCCTTGGCCCAGCGGTGCGCAAGATCGAGATAGATGTGGTCGCCGGTGCGCTGCCAGCGCCGCTCGGCCACCACCATGAGGACCGGCATGGCGATGCCCACCATCGCGAAGAGGATGTGGAAGCCCAGCGACACGGCCATCTGCGAGCGCGCGGCGAGGAGGTCGGGCATGGCTGACTCATGGTAGCCCGCGCGGACGCGCGTCGCATTCGCGGGTTCTTGCTCGGGTGGCGCCCGCCGATCGGCCATGCGACCATACCCGCGAACGCAACACCACGACAAGTCAGGAGGCCTTGCATGTGCCGGAGCATCAAGACGCTGCACAATTTCAGGCCGCCGGCCACCGAGGAAGAGATCCGGGCGTCGTCCCTGCAGTTCGTCCGGAAGTTGAGCGGCTTCTCGAAGCCGTCCAAGGCGAACGAAGCCCCGTTCGCCCAGGCGGTGGACGAGGTGGCGCGGGCCGCGCGGGCCCTGCTCGACGCGCTCGTCACGAACGCTCCGCCTCGCGATCGCGAGGTCGAGGCCTCGAAAGCCCGCGCGAGGGGAGTGGACCGCTTCCGCTCACCGGATGCGAGACGGGCCACCTGAGTGAAGACGCTCGAGGTGAGGGCCGTTCTGCTGATCGTTCTCGTCGCCGCGTGCGCGAGCCCGCCATCGCCGATGTCTGCGATCAGCGTGCCGGAGAAGCTCAAGCCCGCCGCAAGCGAATCGCTGGCGATGATCATCGCGGCAAGGGGTGTGCAGATCTACGAATGCCGGGCCAGGAAGGATCAACCCGGCGCCTACGAATGGGCGTTCGTGGCGCCCGAAGCCGATCTCTTCGACGGGCGGGGAAGGAAGGTCGGCCGCCACTATGCGGGGCCGCACTGGGAGTCGGTCGACGGGAGCAAGGTCCTGGGAACCGTGAAGGAACGTGCCGACGCCCCGGTGGCCGGCGCCATCCCGTGGCTGCTGCTCACCGCGAAGTCCGTCGGGCCGGCCGGCGCGTTCAGCCGGGTCACGAGCGTACAGCGCGTGAACACCGTGGGGGGCGTGGCGCCCACGAGCGATTGCTCTCAGGCGACCGTCGGGACGCCGGCTCGGATCGACTACACCGCGGACTACTATTTCTTCGCCGCCGGGTAGGCCGACGGTTGACCGACGCGATAGGGGACCGGAAGGTGGTCTTTCGAGCGCTCGGCGGAGAGGACGTCGAGGAGATCTTCGACGTGAGAGGGGCCACCCGAGAGAACGCGATCTCCCGAGAGCGGCTGGCGGCGATGGGCATCACTCCCGCCTCGGTGGCGGAGCATCTGGCGGCCGGGACAACCCGGGGCTGGGTGTGCTCGTCTGGATCGCGGATCGTGGGCTTCTGCATCGGTGAGTCGGCCACCGGCGAGGTGCTCGTGCTGGCGGTGCTGCCGGAATTCGAGGGACGCGGCATCGGCAAGGCGCTCTTGTCGCTGGCGGTGGACTGGCTGCGGTCGTTCGAGCCGGCGCGGGTCTGGCTGGGCGCCTCCCCGGACCCCGGAACGCGATCCCACGGGTTCTACCGGTCACTGGGCTGGCGGTCGGCCGGCGAGAAGGACGCGCATGTGGACGAGGTACTCGTGCTGCCGAGCCCTGGCGAGTAGGGGCGGCCGGAGGAGGACGGGCGAATGAGTGCGAGGGCGCCGTTGACCATCGAGATCGAGACGAAGGGCCCGAAGCAGGTCATCGACATCACCGGCCAGGTCGGCGCGATGCTCGACGGGGCGCCGGGCGGGACCTGCCACCTCTACCTCAAGCACACGACCGCGGCCCTGACGGTCATGACCTGGGAAGCGGGCGTTCCCGAGGACATCATGGACATCCTCCAGTCGCTGACGCCGAAGCTCGCGTACCGGCACGACTCGGCGGCCCACGTGGCGGCCCATTTTCTCAGCGCCCTGGTCGGCCCGAGCGTTCACGTCCCGGTGCAGGACGGCAAGCTCGCGCTGGGCGAGTTCCAGCGGGTGGTGCTGCTGGAGTTCGAGGGGCCCCGGAAGCGGCAGATCGAGATGCGCTTGCTCGGGTGACCGTGCTGCTAGAATCGGCCGCATGACGGCGGCCATCGACGTCCCCGAGCGGTTCAACGCCGCCACGCACTTCCTCGATCGTCACCTCGCCCAAGACCGAGGCGGCCGCACCGCCTTCCGCTTCGCCGGGCGCGCCGTCACCTACGCCGAGGTCGCCCTGCGCGCCAACCGCCTCGGCAACGCGCTCCTCGCCCGCGACGTGCAGATGGAGCAGCGCGTGCTCCTGGCCCTGCCGGACCGCCCCGAGTTCGCGGAGGCCTTCTGGGGCGCCATGAAGATCGGCGCGGTGCCGGTGCCGGTGAGCGACGCGCTCCCCGCCGACGAGCTCGCGTTCATGCTGGAGGACAGCCGCGCCCGCGCCGTGATCGCCTCGGAGAGCGCGGTGCCCCGGATCCTCGAGGTCCGCGAGCGGTGCCCGGCGCTCCGGTCGGTGATCGTGGTCGGGGGGCGGGGCGGAGGCCTCGAGTACGAGCGGCTGCTCGAGCGGGCCGCGCCCGAGCTGGCCCCCGCCGACACGAGCCGCGACGACGTGGCGCTCTGGCTCTACACCTCGGGCTCGACCGGGCGGCCCAAGGCGGCGGTACACCTGCACCACGATCTGGTCCACGCCGCCGAGCTGGTGGGGCGGGGGACCTTCGGCATCGGGCCCGACGACCGCGTCTTCTCGGCCTCCAAGCTCCACTTCGCGTTCGGGCTGGGCAACTCGCTCTACTTCCCCGCGCTGGTGGGCGCGGCCTCGATCCTGGTGCCGGAGCGGCTCGAGGCGGAGCGCGTCTTCGAGCTGATCCAGGCCGAGCGGCCCACCGTGCTGTTCGCGGTGGCCACGGTCTACCGGCGGCTGCTCCAGGTCGAGAGCGCGGAGCGGCGCTTCGATTGCTCCTCGCTGCGGCTCTGCGTCTCCTCGGGCGAGACGCTACCCGCGGCGCTCTTCCACGCCTGGCAGGCGCGCTTCGGCCTCGAGCTCCTCGACGTGGTGGGCTCGACCGAGGCGCTCCACGACTTCATCGCCAACCGACCGGGGGCGGCGCGGGCCGGCTCGAGCGGGCAGGTGGTCCCCGGCTTCGAGGCGCGGCTGGTCGACGACCAGGGCCGTCCGGTGGCGCCCGGGATGGTCGGCCAGCTCCTGATCAAGGGCGACTCCACGTCACCGGGCTACTGGAACCGCCACGAGCGGACGAAGGCCACCATGCAGGGCGACTGGCTCCGCACCGGTGACATGTTCTACCAGGACACCGACGGCTACTTCTTCTTCTGCGGGCGCACCGACGACATGCTGAAGGTGGGCGGCATGTGGGTGGCGCCGGCGGAGGTGGAGGCGGCGCTCGGCGATCATCCGGCCATCCTGGAGGTCGCGGTGATCGGCCGGGGCGACGCCGACGGCCTCACCAAGCCGCACGCCTACTGCGTGCTCCGCGACGGGACGGCGGGGTCGGACGCTCTCGCGGCCGAGCTTCGAGACGGGGTGCGCAAGCGCCTCGGCGGCTACAAGTCGCCGCGCTGGGTCGACTTCGTGGCCGAGCTGCCCAAGACCACGACCGGCAAGATCCAGCGCTTCGCGCTCCGGCAGCGCTGAGATGCGCGTCGTCGTCGAGGGCGTCGCCAAGACCTTCCACGACCGGCGGGGCCGCGACGTGGTGGCGCTCCACCAGGTGGACTTCGCGGTCGAGTCGCGCGAGTTCGTGGCCCTACTGGGTCCCTCGGGCTGTGGCAAGTCCACCCTGCTCAGCATCATCGCGGGGCTCCTGCCCGCCAGCGCGGGCCGGGTCTACTTCGAGGGCGAGCCGCGCCCCGGGCGGGCGCCGGTGACCGCCACCGTGTTCCAGGAGTTCGCGCTCTTTCCCTGGCGCACGGTGCGAGCCAACGTCGAGCTCGGCCTCGAGGAGCTGGGCATCACCGGGCTCGAGCGGGTCGAGCGGACGCGGCGCTACCTCGACATGACCGGCCTCGACGGGTTCGAGAGCAAGTATCCGCACCAGCTCTCGGGCGGCATGCGTCAGCGCGTGGGCATCGCGCGGGCGCTGGCGGTGGAGCCGGCGGTGCTGCTGATGGACGAGCCCTTCTCCGCCCTCGACGCCCAGACCCGCACCCTGATGATGGACGAGCTGCTCGGCATCTGGGAGCGTACCCGGCAGACCATCCTCTACGTCACGCACAACATCCAGGAGGCGGTGTTCATGGCCGACCGGGTGATCGTGCTGTCGCGCCGGCCGGGTGAGGTGCTCGACGTCGTGCCGATCAAGCTGCCGCGCCCACGGCGGGAGGGCCAGCCGGGCGACCCGGTCTTCGTGCAGGCCGCGGACCGCATCTGGGGGCTGATCAAGTCGCAGGCGCAGGCCGCGCTGCTCGAGGGCGACGCGGTG
>Ga0137377_10004923_pt1 | contig 10595 bp, 8 predicted proteins | sample SagtaG_22_FD_104815 | JGI IMG/M metagenome (GOLD analysis project Ga0137377, IMG submission 104815) | Vadose zone soil microbial communities from Sagehorn Ranch, Mendocino, California, USA - Sage2_L_40_16 metaG | ecosystem: Environmental > Terrestrial > Soil > Vadose zone | place: USA... | reverse complement strand
TCGGCTTTATTGAGAATGAGGGTACGTTAACTCTCACCAACAGCACCGTTTCGGGAAATAGGTCATCGAATCTTGGCGGCGGCATCTACAATAACAGCGGCACCCTTACTCTTGTCAACAGCACCGTTTCGAGGAACAGCGCTCAATACGGTGGTGGGATCTACAATGACACGATGAGCAAACTCACGCTTATTCACAGCACCATTTCTGAGAACGTGGCATCAGATGCTGGCGGCGGCATGTATGATTATGAGGGCCGCGACCACCAGTCCATTCTTATCTCGTGCACCATTAGTGGGAACACTGCGCACGATGGCGGAGGCATCTTTGTTGATGGCGGCCACCCTCTAGAGACGAGAGGGACCTCTATTACAGGGAACCATGCTCCTACCCACGCGGATATTGCGGGCACAATCATCCCGAGGCAGTGATCGCAGCGTCGAGAAGTCCTAATGCTTCCAGTGTAATCCATGCGGAAATGTGATACTATGGGGAGGAAGAAAAGTAGAGGTTCTCTTAGCCGGTACCGCAGCACCCGAACCTCTACCCGTTCAATTGTTACGCTGATATCTCTTCCTCAGTGACATGGCCTACAGTGCGTCCCCGTAAAACACTGGCCTCTAGGGCATCTAGGGAGATTATTTGCGACTGCGGGAAGAATCCGTACAAAAGCAGGATCCCTGCTCAGTTCCTGTATGTTAAAGAGCCAATACAGCGTGTCAAGCATATTCCAACTTTCAGCAATCTGCCCGTCATCAATACGATCTATGCTGACTCCCCTTGCCGGTATTTTCCGGTCGATCTCCTCGCCGGAAGATTGATCGCTGAGATTGAGAGCGGTATCCCATTCTATGCGAGTCACTACCTGGGAGTGCCCACTTGTCTGGTCCACAATGCCAACATGTATGAAAGAGAAGCGCTCGAAGTAGTATTCAGCAACCATTTTGAACGCTTCTCGTCCTAGTAAGTCCCCCTGGGGAATGTGCACGACATAGTCTTCGGTTGTGAGCTGATCTATGATAGCCACATTCTGCTTATTCCATAGTTCATCAAGAAAGAAAGCAACAAGAGCTGCATTATCTTCTTCTGGCATAAAATCCTCCTTTTCGTTTCGAGAGAACTCGAACTGGTTTCGTTAACAAGAAAACGTGATTCAATGAGTAATACGTCAAAAGCAGTGGTTTTTAGCGCACACATCCATTTCTTGTTCTGTTACTGCGCTGGAGACATAGATACTATTACTGCTGGGTTGGTAGGTAATAACGCTACTTGAGGTTACTTGTGCGTTCATGGCTAGTTCTAGTAACTAAGACCTATGTTCGGGTAGCAATACACTTAATAGGAAAGTTATCGAACCGGATGAATGTAAATACGTCTCTTCCTGTAGGCCAGCATCCGCTTCTGCAGGTGGAACTATCCTCCTTCCCGATTATTCGGGCAATGGGGCCTTTGAAGCTATAGGAAATATTTTGGAAACGGGCCGAGCTACACTGGTTATTCCTCACTATGCAGCACAACTGGCTCTATGTGTCTCCGGTGAAGCGCAAGTAATCGAGATGGCAGAGCTACCCAAAGAAGTGGCGGAAAGCCTCTCAGGAGCCGAGCGGGTAGTGATGCTCTTAGTCCTGCACGTGGAGACACAGTTCGGCGACTGGTCTGATACTCTTGCTTATGAGCGTATACGTGCCGAGTCTTTCATGGCAACGGATGAGCCGGATGTCTGTTCTCTGAGCAGGAAGTCCTAAAATGCTGACCAACTAAGAACAAATTCATGTATAAAAACGTTTTAATGAATGGAGGGTATGATAGACAAGTTATTATTAGGAATACATTTTATGAAACAGGCGAACTGGCATAGTAGAGCATATAAGCTCTGGTTACTTTGTGCACTGACGTTGTTCCTATTACTTTTCCTCAGTTCTAGTGCTCTATGGAGAGCTTCACAGGTGCAGAGGACTCCTCCTACCCATGTTGCGGTAAAGTCGATACCTCTTGCGACGCATACCAGCTCAGCAGAGGCACAAACGGATATGCAGGGCGATACAGATACAGTTCTGCTGCACCGGCTTTCAGGGCCGAATGGTTGGATATGGCGCACGAGCCTGCCCACTGATCGCCTGGTGATTTACTATGGAAATCCAGGCTCGGCGGAGATGGGACCTTTAGGGGCATATACAGATGATGAACTGGTGGCGCGCTTGCGGGCCCAGGCCCAGGTCTATGCAGACCTTGATCCTGCCCATCCAGTTGTACCGGCATTTGATTATGTGACCCCTATAGCACAGCCTGTATCTATGTCGGATGGTTCGTGGGTCTATCGCATGCCCGATGATTCGATTCGCCACTATATCGATCTTGCTAACTCTAACCATATGCTGTTCTTCTTTGATATGCAGATCGGTCATAGCCCCATTCAGAAAGAGGTGGGTATTCTGTGGCAGTACCTGCAGATGCCAGGGGTAGAGCTAGCCCTTGATCCAGAGTTTGATATGGCTCCAGGTGCGGTTCCAGGGGTGCAATTTGGACGTATGCCTGCTAAAGAGGTCAACTGGGTGGTCGATCAGCTTGCCAATCTGGTACAGACCTATCACCTGCCACCCAAGATTTTGATTATTCACCAGTTCCTGCCGGAGATGCTACCAGATTGGCAGAAGATCAAAGTTCAGCCAGGGGTACAAGTGGTAACATGCGTCGATGGCTTTGGTACGCCTGGGCAAAAGATCGATGATTATGTGCAGTTTGATCGAGAGCAGCTTATACAGTACCCCGGTATGAAGTTGTTCTATAAGCTGGACAAGCCGTTGATGTCTCCGACAGATGTACTGGCCCTGAATCCGTCGCCGCTGATGGTCATGTATCAATAATAATTAAGATCATAGACGATCTTGCTACATATATGCATGAAGCAATACAAATTAAAACACAATCGTCTTGTTTTTATACATAAGCACCCGATCTTCGACATGTAGACGCACCGCCTCGGCCAGCACCCTACGCTCAACATCCCGGCCCTTGCGCATGAGGTCTTCGACCGTATCGCGATGGGTACAGTGAATAACAGCCTGGGCAATGATTGGTCCTTCATCAAGCTCTTCAGTGACGTAGTGGGCAGTCGCACCGATAATCTTGACGCCGCGCTCGAAGGCTCGTTCGTAGGGATTAGCTCCCACAAAGGCTGGCAGGAAACTGTGATGAATATTGATAATTTGATGCGGGTAAGCCTGGACAAAGGGCAGCTCGAGAATCTGCATATAGCGGGCGAGGATGATGAGGTCCACCTCCACCCTGTTTGCAAGAAAGTCCAGTATGCGTTGTTGATCATCTCTACGGTGTTCTCGTTGCACCGGGAAGTGATAGTAAGGGATAGCATACATCTGAGTAATATGTTCAAGATGCCGGTGATTACTGATAATGCAGGAAATATCTATGGCCAGTTCGCCGCTCTTCCAACGCCAGAGTAAATCTGTGAGACAATGATCGAGTTTTGAGACAAAGATGGCAGCACGCTTACGCAGCCGCGAGTAATGCACACTCCAGTGCATACGAAACGTTTCTGCAATAGGGCGAAAAGCCCGCACAAGATCAGCTTCTTGTAAGGTGAAACTATCTTCCGCAAAACTCACGCGCATAAAGAATGTGCCACCGTGTCGATCTGTAGAATGCTGATCAGAGTGTACAATATTTCCTTGATGCTCAAAGATAAAGTGTGAGACTGCCGCGACTATGCCCGGTTGATCCGGACAGGAAATCAACAACGTAATCAAGCCATCGTTTTGATACATTTAAAAAGCTCCTTAAAGTTGACGGTGCCATCATATCGTAATAGTGAGCCTTTTGCAATGGCATTGTTTATGGTAGAAAGCAGAACCCTTTTCGTATTGCGCTGCCAAAACTCCTCGGAATAAAAACAGCCCTCTTGTTGATTTTCTCGTGTTTATTGTGTAACCTATATCTTGCGACGTCTATTTCTTTTAGGTCGTGGCACTAGAAGGAGGTGAACTGCCTGCCACTTCTCGATCTACGTCATCTGCTTAGTTATGCTTTTGTCCTTCTGATAGTGAAATCCAACGTAATGCGTTCCGAGAGGAAGTCCCGTTTGTAGATGATTGCTAGTTTCATCTAGAAAATGAGGTAAAAGAGCAACAATGGCTATCGATTTCACACTCACTGCCGAGCAGAAGAAGATGCAAGCAGATGTGCGAGCCTTTGCTGAGAATGTGCTCGCACCAATTGTCCGCGAGGCTGATGCCGAGCCGGATCCGTTGTCCGGCTTCCAGCGAACCAAGAGTGCTTACGTGGAGGCCTACAAGGCAGGAATTGCCTTTTGCATGCTCCCCAAGGAATACGGAGGTGGGGGCCTCTCGAATGTTGAGATCATTATCGCCGCCGAGGAACTCTGCGCTGTTGATCCAGGGTTTGCCTGTACGGTACTCGTCAATGGCTTAGGGTTGATGCCTGTCTGGTGGTATGGCAACCAGGCACAAAAGGATCGCTGGCTGCGTGCTGCCACCTCAGATCCTACCGGCGAGTACCTCGTTGGCTATGCCGTGAGCGAGCCAGCAGGTACCCCAGGCGGAACCGCCAATTTCGATGTCCCCTTGCCACGACCAGCAGGCATGGGAGTCATTGCCCAACGTGACGGCGACTACTACGTCCTCAATGGCCGCAAGTACTGGCCCTGCAATGTCGCGGGTTGGGACGGGCAGGGGGCCAATGTAAGTATGGTGGTGGTCCGAACCGAGCCAGACAAGGGTGGTACTGAGGGGCTTTCAGCGATCCTCCTGGAGCGCGGAACCTCAGGCGTGACGTATAAGTTGATTAGCAAGATGGGCCATCGGCTCACGCCGAACGCCGAGATCATCTTCGACAACGTCCGCGTGCCAGCTGAGAACCTGATCGAGGGAACCAAGGGCAATGGTGACCTGCTGATCAACCGTGCATTCGCATGGTCGGGACCGGTTGCCGGCATTGCGGCGGTCGGTGTCGCTCGGGCGGCCTACGAACTGGCTCTGAAGTGGTGCAAGACCTACACTGCTGGAGGGCCGCAACCGATTATCAATTATCAGAACGCTGGCTATATCCTTGGGGATGTAGCGGCCCGCATTGAGGCCTGTCGGTACTTCAGTTGGAAGGCAGCCCACTACCTCGACCAGCATGATTACCATGGTGAACTGATTGGCGCTCAGTGCAAGATCTTCTGCAGTGAGCTGATGTTTGATGCGGTCTACAAGTGTATGCAAGTCGTTGGGGTGAACAGCTTCGATAAGCAACACCTCTTCGAGAAGTATCTTCGGGAAGCGGCCTGCTTCCCGCTCTATGATGCAGGCAACATGGGCATGCAGCGTCGGCGGGTGCATGGTATCATTGCCAGTCCTGAATTCAATCCACGGGCTCTCATGGATAACGAGTTTGTGGAATTCAAGAAGAGCATGGAAACCATCGACACTCTTGCGGCACCTGAGCCTGAGCTCGTCAAGATCTAAACCTACTTGATAGTCAATGAGCATGATGACCGCCAGGGTCATCACTACTATACTTCGGCTTCGCAGGCTGATGCATCCGTATATAGTAGTGATGACCCTGGCGGTCATCATGCTCTCTACGGTCATCATGCTTCGCAAGAAGATGAACCCTACCCCAGTATTCTTCGGGCCAAAAAAACAATTGGCAAATCGTATATAATTTAAACGTGTATATGTCCCACACGCAGACTCTCGAAAAAATGGAGAACCCTTTCTCTTATATACCCTCGTAGTTCGTTTATCCCACATACTTCAAGACAGTGTAGTGTCATCACAGGCATAAACAATCACAAGAAGAAGGCTATAGCAATGAAACAGGTTTCCAGAAGGACGACTTCTCACCCTACACAAACGACGACTTCCCAACCTACACAGAGGCAAAGCGCAGCACAAGTGCCAATACACCGGTTGAATTCCATAGACGCTTTACGAGAGTACGAAAAAAGAAACAGCAGAAGTAAAAGCCCTGTACGTGTATCTAAATTTGGACCGCCACCATCTCCCCCTAAGATTGAGGGAGCACAAGTAAAAGAAGAGACAGCAAACGAGGGTCAGGAACAGAAGCAGAACAAGGAGCAAGCTATGAGTTCGATGTACGAGTCACCTCGGCAATCTAATTGGCCGTACCAACAACAGCATTGGGAAACGTACACCGAAGCCGACCCTCCTTCTGCATCAGAAGGGGCACTACCTGGAGAGGAAAAGCAGAACTTGCTCAGTCTACTCGAACGAGGTACACAAGCCTGGAACCAATGGCGACAAGCACAGGTAGATGTCCAGCCCAACCTTTCCGGTGTCAATCTGAGTGGACGCGATCTCAGCGGTTTTGATCTCAGGCAAGTTAATCTGAGTGGTACCAGCTTGAGCGGAGCTAATCTCAGGGGAGCTAATCTGAGCGGAGCCAACCTACAGAAGGCCGATCTGAGCGCGGCGGACCTGACTGGAGCCGATCTCAGTGAAGCCGAACTCCAGGAAGCCGATTTGAGTTGGACCATTCTGAGAGGAGCTAAACTCCCTGGTACTAATCTTACAAAGGCCTCGCTTTACATGGCCAATCTCACGAATGCAATGCTCAGCGATGCTATCCTTACCGGAGCTAATCTTATCGAGGCTGTTCTGGATCATACGGATCTCAATAGAACCATACTCAACGGGACATATCTGTATCGCACGGTTTTCGGTGATGTTGACTTGAGTCGGGCAAGGGGACTTGAGGCCGTGAGGCATTGGGGGCCTTCGATTATCGGGCTTGAGACGATTTCTCGCTCGCAAGGTCGTATCCCCAAGCCCTTCCTGCGCGGAGCAGGTGTCCAGGAAGCCCTCATACCTCACCTACGCTCTACAGTCTGGCAAGCCATGGCCACCTATTTCATTAGCTACGCTCACGAAGATAAGACCTTTGCCGGGCAATTACACACTGATTTGCGCAACAATGGCATGCGATGCTGGCTGGATCCTGAACACAAGAAACGCGATGAGCTTGGCGATGCCAATCTGCTGCTCGTGCTTTCAGCACATTCGCTTGCCAGTGAGTGGATTGCAGAGATGGTTGAAACCGCCTTAACCAAGGAAGCCCAACAGGGGAAGCGCACTCTCTTCCCTATCCGGCTCGATGATGCGGTGATAGTGAATCGCCAGCCGTGGGCGGTTAAGCTTCGCGCCCAGTACGAAATCGTGGACTTCACCTCCTGGATGGACCCTAACGCCTACCAGCAGGCATTGCTCCGGCTACTCAGTATTCTCAAGTTGTTCAGCGAATCGATTTGACGCTGTTGATCAGCCATAATCGAAAAGAGAGTAGCAATCAGCTACATCAGAAAAATGCTTGCAAAGTGAGATGCGATATTCACGTTGTGGTTGCGTCTATATGTATAAGAGATCCTAAAACGAGCCAGCATAAACAAGGAGGCAACTCTATGAAATACATTAAAGTCATTGTTGGTCTGCTGCTTATTCCCCTTGGTATCTTCGTCGGAAGCTACATCAGTTTAGGGGGGGGCAACGGAGCAATTCTCGGCGGCATTCTCGGTGCCATCCTGTGTTCCATTCTATTCCGGTCTGGACCACATTGGCCAAGCTCTTCCAGTCTGGACGAACAGTACCAGGTCAATAACAACGTGGATAAACAGGCGCTAGATAATACCGTCAGGAGTGTGCAGGAAGCTCAGCTTGAAGACCAAATACGCTATAAAGGACTAGACCACCGCTTCTAGTTCTAAGAGAAATGTTTCTTCATCTCATCACGGCATCTTCATTGGCGGCGCTGCGGGCCAACCTGGAGTCATCTCCTCGCACACGACACTTCGCAAAATAATGACGTTCACCCGAAACGCGACAACCACTTGCCGACACACCCTTTCCATGCTACACTGAGGATGCAACAGACACGCATAGACTTTCCCTCGCACCAACTATACACAATAGGTAGAGGAGTATATATGAAGCAAACGAACGCCGACGACAAACGCTACCCGCGCCAAGGATTGGCAAATGCAATTCGTTGGATATTTCTCCACTGGTGGCTTCTTCCCCTCGTTTGCCTGCTGCTTGCCATCATTTTCTACTTAGTGGACGTCCTATTGTACAGCCAGCCATTTGCATTCTTTATAAGATACTGGTGGCTCATTATCTTGTGCTTGATAGTGGGAGCTGGTCTCCTCTTTCTCGCATATAGAAGAGCAGAGGCTCATGAGATACGTAAGTATCGTGTGCTGCAACAGAGAAGACAACGAGAACTTGAGGAATACGAACAACGACAACGACAACGAGAACTTGAGGAATACGAACAACGACAACGACAAGAGCTTGAGTTACAACTACCCCCCCCAGGTTTCACATTACAACATACCCTCTCTGGCCATGCTGGTACAGTCTTTGGTGTGGCCTGGTCACCTGATGGTCGCCTACTCACCTCCGCATCTCGTGATACGACCATCCGCCTCTGGGATGCCCAAACGGCCCAGCTCCTGCTCACTCTCTCCGGCCATACTGGTACGGTCTTTGGCGTGGCCTGGTCGCCTGATGGTCGCCTGCTCGCCTCCGCATCTTTTGACACGACCATCCGCCTCTGGGATGCCCAGACGGCTCAGCCCCTGCACACCCTCTCCGGCCATGCTGATACGGTCTGGAGCGTGGCCTGGTCTCCTGATGGTCGCCTGCTCGCCTCCGCCTCTGATGACACAACCATCCGCCTCTGGGACGCCCAGACGGCCGAACTCTTGCACACCCTCTCCGGCCATACTGATAGGGTCAATAGCGTGGTCTGGTCTCCTGATGGTCGCCTACTCACCTCCGCCTCTGATGACACAACCATCCGCCTCTGGGAGGCTGCAACGAGACGAGAGGTACGCAGGCTGGAGAGGCATACAGGCCGTGTCTTCTGTGTCTCTTTCTCGGCTGATGGTCGCCTGCTTACCTCAAAGTCTACTGATGGAACCGTGCGGCTTTGGGATACGCATTCCTGGGAGGAGGTGACTGTTCTCAACGAGTCTTCCTCAAATTATCTAGTAAAAGGTCTAGCTTTTCATCCTCAGCTACCCATTTTAGCAACGCTTGGTAAGCAGGATACCGTGATTCGTCTCTGGCAGCTGGATGTGGAGACGCTCCTGCGCCATGCTCCTGATAGGGCTACTGCTCATTATACGAATGCGAAAGTGGTGCTGGTGGGCGATAGCGGAGTGGGCAAGTCGGCGCTGGGACTGGTGCTGACAAAACAGGCGTGGAAGGCGACTGAGTCTACGCATGGCCGTTTTGTGTGGACGTTTGATGAGCAAGCCGTTGCAGTGGAGAATGGGCGCAAGGAGACGCGGGAGACATGGTTGTGGGACATGGCGGGTCAGCCGGGATATCGGTTGATTCACCAGTTGCATTTGAACGAGGTGTCGGTGGCGGTGGTGGTCTTTGATGCACGCAGTGAGACCGACCCGTTCGCGGGAGTATATCACTGGGAGCGGGCGTTGCGTATCGCCCAGGAAAAGCAGGGAAGCGGAGCAACTCTCTTGAAGAAACTGCTGGTAGCGGCACGCTGTGATAGGGGAGGCATCGGAGTGAGTACGACGCGCCTTGAAGCGTTGAAACGAGAGTTGGGGTTTGATGGGTACTTTGAGACGAGTGCGAAAGAGGGAAGTGGGATTGAGCAGTTGCGAGAGGCAATTGCCGAGGCGATAGATTGGGATATGTTACCGAAGGTGAGTTCAACAACGCCGCTCAGGAGTCCCCCGTCATTCATGCGGGGGAGGAATGAGCGTTCCTTGTTTGGGGCGAGGGTAGGGCGGTGTTCTTCACACACTTGTACCTCTTGACATGGTGCGTGAATATCTGGTAGACTTGTTCTATGAAACAAATGCTCACAGCCAAGCTCAAACTGAAGACGACGCCCGAACAATTCCAAGCATTGCGACAAACGCAACTGGCGTATCGAGATGCCTTGAACTCTGTGAGCCAATACGCTTACGCGCATGGCAAAACAAGCAGTGGACGTGCCTTGCAGAAAGGCTGCTACGACGACATCCGCTTGAAGTTTGGTTTGCCAGCACAGATGGCCTGTAACGTTCCTCGTCAGGTAGGTGCGACCTACAAAGGGTTGTGGACGAAGGTGAAGCAGAACGCTCTTGCACGCAAAGCTGGCTTGACCAAGAAGCGTTACAAGGGATTGGACAAACCCCCCAAGTATGTTTCTCCCACCCTGACCTATAACTACCAGCGTGACTACAGTTTCAAGACGGAGCAACGGGTGAGCATCCTTGCTCTTGATGGACGTGTGGTGGTCCCCTATACGGGCTACAACAAGCACGTGGCCCTCATCCAACAAGGAGCATCCATCGGTGCCGCCAAGCTCTGGTACGACAAACCTCGCAAGCAGTTTTATCTGCTCGTCTCCCTCGAGGTCGAGATAGCCTCGCCCGCACCCGAAACCCATACAGGAATAGCTGGTGTAGATGTCGGAGTCCGCTACTTGGCAGTTAGCAGCACGACACGAGGAGAGCAATCCTTCCATTCTGGGAAGAAGATTGTCCCAAAAGCTAATCATTATGCGAGACTGAGAAAGCGTCTTCAGAAAAAAGGCACTCGTTC
>Ga0137377_10004922_pt1 | contig 10595 bp, 10 predicted proteins | sample SagtaG_22_FD_104815 | JGI IMG/M metagenome (GOLD analysis project Ga0137377, IMG submission 104815) | Vadose zone soil microbial communities from Sagehorn Ranch, Mendocino, California, USA - Sage2_L_40_16 metaG | ecosystem: Environmental > Terrestrial > Soil > Vadose zone | place: USA... | reverse complement strand
GCGCACCGCGGCGGGGCCATCGTCAAGGTGATCCTCGAAAACGCTTACCTCGATGACGACCAGAAGGTGCGCGGGTGCCGGCTGGCAGAGGCGGGCGGGGCTGACTTCGTCAAGACGTCCACAGGCTTTGCGCCCTCAGGCGCGACCCACGAGGACCTCGCGCTGATGCGGCGAACGGTTTCGCCCAAAGTCGGCGTAAAGGCTGCGGGCGGGGTGCGCACCCTCGATGGGTTGCTCGCTGTCATGGAGCTCGGCGTGACCCGGATCGGCGCCACGCAGACGGCTGCCATCCTCGACGAGTTCAAAAGCCGCAAGGCAGCTGCCGCCAGCGCGCTGACCAGGTAGAGATGGCTTCCGAGCTCGATCGGTTCTCGCTCGCCGGCAAGGTTGCGCTCGTGCCGGGAGGCTCCGGAGGGATTGGGCTCCGCATTTGTGTTGCGTTCGCACGTCTCGGCGCGAAGGTCGCGCTGATCAGCCGCTCGGCTGATCACTTGCAAGAAGCTCGCGAAGCGATCAGGAAAGAAGCGGGCGCCGAGACTGAGATCATCGTGGTGGCAGGCGACGTGACGCGACCCGAAGACGCGAGGGCGGCGGTCGAGAAGACGGTCAAGGAGTTCGGCTCGCTCGACGTCCTGGTCAACGCGGTGGGGGGCGGCGCGGGAGGCGCGCTGTATCCGGCCGAGGACTATCCGGAGAGCGAGTGGGATCGCATCGTCGACCTCAACCTGAAGTCGGCCCTCTTCCCGTCGCAGGCGGCCGCCAGGGCGATGATCGCCGCAGGTCGCGGAGGGCGGATCCTCAACATCTCCTCGGTGCGTGGGCAGCTGGGCATCAACGCAGGCTTCTCCGCTTACGTCGCCGCCAAAGGCGCACTCAACGCTTTGACCCGGCAGCACGCGGTGGAGTGGGCGAAGTACGGCATCACCGTGAATGCCATCTCGCCGACATTCGTGCGGACGCCGCAGGTGGAGAACCTGCTTGCCGACGAAGATTTTCGCGTCAATCTCATCAAGCGGATCCCGTTGGGCCGGATCGCCGAGGTCGACGACCTCATCGGCGCGGTCATGTTCTTCTGCTCGGAGGCCGGGTCGTTCGTGACCGGCCAGGTCCTGACCATGGACGGGGGATTGACGGCGACCCAATAGAATCGTTGGTGCTGGCGACGGCCGTTCGAGGCAGTAGGGGAGGGCGGTACATCTCATGAGCAGTGCGGTGCTCGGGCAGTTCCTCGGCGACGAAAGCTTTCCGATCGATTGGAAGTCCGACGCCGAAAGTGAGCTCCTGTGGATCTACGACGATCTCCATATCCCCCAGCCGGTGTCACCCATGTTCTTCGACATCGGCGGGTGGTGGCTCACCTGCGACCACATGTTCAGGCGCTTCGCCACACCGTTCGCGGCGGACTGGATCGCGAAGAAGATCAACGGCTACGTTTACACCGCGGCCATCGCCGCCGACCCGGCCATACAGGTCGACTCGACCGAGTACGGCTCCCGCTACGCGGCGCGCGTGCCGCGCGATCCCGGATATGCGGGCAAGATGGGCCCCTACCTCGGCGCTGTGCTCCCGGTGTACGCGACCAACTTCCTGACCTGGTGGCGCGAACGGTTCAAGCCTGAGATCGAGGCGAACTTCGCGCGGTTGGACGGCTATGACTACAGCGGCCGCAGCCTGGCCGAGCTGGCGCTGCAGCTCGAGGACGCGATCGACGTCCACGACCGGCACTGGAAGATCCACTGGATGATCAACTTCTCGCAGTTCAGCGCGACGATGGCGCTGAGGGGTGCGATCGAGGCCGTCAAAGAGTCGGTCGACGAGGAGCTGTTCGGGCGTTTGCAGAGCTCGGTCGAAGACCGCAACTGGGACTCGATCGAAGCGCTGTGGAAGATGAAAGAAGAGGTCAAGGCCGACCCGGTTCTGCGCCAGGCGTTCAAGGGCGACACGGCCGCAGACGTGCGTTCGAAGCTGAACGCGACCAAAGAGGGCAAACGGTTTCTCGAACAACGCCTCGATCCGTACCGGCAGGAGTTCGGCTACAAGTCGATCTGGAGCCACGAGTTCGTCTTTCCGCTCTGGAAGGAAAACCCGGGCCCGATCATCGAGGCGATCCGCGGATACCTCGAATCCGACTACGACTACTCAAAGTCGATCAACGCGGTCACGAAGGACCTCAGCTCGGCGAAGACGGAGCTCATGGACGGTGTGACCGGCGACGCGAAGATGCGGCTGCAGAGTGCGCTCGAGCTGTCGACCAACATGTCGCCGCTGACGCCCGACCATCACTTCTACATCGACCAGGGCACCAACGCGCGGCTGCGCATGGTGCTGGTCGGCATCGGCGACCGCCTCGCCGAAGAAGGCATCGTCGACGACCGCGAGGACACGATTTTTCTCGTGTACAACGAGCTGCGCGAGCTGCTCGGCAACCCGAAGGCGTTTGATGCCAGAGCCCTGGTCTCGAAGCGGCGTGACGAGCGTGAGCAGGCGTTTGAGATCCGGCCTCCGGCGTGGCTCGGCACTGCGACACAGGAAGGACTCGACTTCCCGTACCTCGGGTTGTGGGGCTTCCCGGAAAAGTTCACGCGACCGGCACCGACTGCCACCTCGGAGCTGCGCGGGCTGCCGGCATCTCCGGGCGTGGTGGAAGGTGTCGCGCGTCACGTGCGGTCGCTCGAGGAGTTCGACCAGGTGCGCGTGGGGGAGATTCTCGTCTGCCAGATGACGAACCCAGCGTGGGTCGTGCTGTTCACCAAGATTGCGGGCCTCGTCACGGATGCGGGTGGCGCGGCCTCGCACCCCGCGGTCGTGTCGCGTGAGTTCGGTATCCCGGCCGTGGTGGGGACATCGGTCGCGACTCAGCGGATCAAGACTGGCGATCGAGTCCGCGTCAACGGATCGACCGGAGTGGTGGAGGTTCTGACGTGACCCGGCTGATCGACCTGTCGATGCCGGTGCACCGCGACATGCTCACGTTCCCGCGCGTCCCGCCGCCGACGCTGCTGCTGTACGAAAGCTGGACCGAGTTCGCCGAGCGGATTGGGGCCGCCGCTTATGGCGTGAAGTCGCTCACCGCCAGCTACCTGGTCATCACCAACGACCATGTCGGGACACACCTCGACGCGGTGCATCACATCGTGCCGACCGCGGGTGGTCCGGAAACGATCCCGCTCGATTACTGCTACTCCGACGGAGTGGTGCTCGACTTCACCGACAAGCCGAAGGGCTATGGCATCACCGCGGCTGACATCGACGCCGCCGCGGACAAGATCGGATACACGATCAAGGAGAAGGACATCGTCCTGATTCACACCGGCGCCGGCGCCTACAACACCGAGGAGCGTTACCGCACCGACTTTCCCGGCATGACGCGCGAGTCGACGCTGCACCTCATCCACAAGGGGGTGCGCCTGATGGGTTGCGACGCGATCACGTTCGATCCGCCGGTATGGGCGATGTTCGAGCGCAAGCAGTTCTGGGAGGCCCATCGCGTGATGAACGAGGAGCCGTACTGGCACCTCGAGAACCTGATGAACCTTGAGCAGATCGGACGCAGCCACGGGTTCAAGCTGGCGGTCTTCCCGATCAAGTGGGTCAACACGACCGCAGCGCCTGTGAGGGCGGTCGCCATCCTCGAGGACTGAGCGCATTGTCGGCGTCTCCGGTCCTCAGGTTCGAAGACCTTGACTGCGAGAACCCAGAGGAGGCGGGCGGCAAGGGAGCCGGTCTCGCGAAGATGACGAGGCTGGGGATGCTAGTTCCGCCGGGCTTTGTCGTTCGAGCCTCGGTGCTTGGGGAACTGCTTGATGCGACCGGTGCTCGCGAGCGCGTGCTCTCCCATCTCGCAAGGGCAGCTGATGCTGCGGCCGAAAGCTCGCGAGCAATTGCGCCACTGGTCCAGGAGCTGCGCCTGCCTCTTGATTTCGCTGCCGCCGTCGCCAAAGCTTTCGACCGTTTGAGCTCGCCAGCTGGTGTCGCCGTGCGTTCGAGTGCCTGCGCAGAGGACTCCGAGGCGGCGAGCTTTGCCGGGCAGCAGGAAACGTTCCTCAACGTCCACGGCAGGGAAAAGGTGCTGGAGCGGATCAAGGATTGCTGGGCGTCCTTCTTTTCGGAGCGAGCCCTTTTCTATCGCTCGCGAAAAGGCAACCTGTCCGATCTCGGAATGGCCGTGGTGGTGCAGCGGCAGCTGGCGCCCGATCGATCGGGGGTCATGTTCACCATCGACCCGGTCGGGCGCCGGCGCGACCAGATGATGATCGAAGCTGTCTGGGGACTCGGCGAAGCTGTCGTTTCAGGCAGCGCCACGCCAGACCATTACGTCGTGAGTCGAGACGGGGTCGTTAAGAAGGCGCAGGTCTCCGTGCAAGAGATGGCGGTGCGCGCGGACGCGTCCGGAGGTGTGAGGCAGTACGCGCTCACGGCCGCGGAGGGTGGGGCTCGCGTCCTCAAGGACGCGGACCTCGCCGAGCTCGCAAAGATTGGCCGGCAGCTCGAAACGCATTTCGGCCACCCGCTCGACGTCGAGTGGGCCTACGAGGGTGGGACGCTCTACCTGCTCCAGTCGCGGCCGGTGACCGCGTGATCGAAGCGGTCAGGAGCTGGGTCCGGGAGCGGTCGCCGCAGGCGCCGCATCTCGAGCAGACCCTGGCGTGGACGATGGAGCTCGAACCTTCTGCTTCCGAGGAGGTACAGATCGCCGCCCTCAGCCACGACATGGAGCGAGCGTTTCCGGAAGGCAGCCCAAAGTGGGAGGCGGATCGCGGCTGGAGCGACCCGCTTTACGACATCGCACACACCGAGCGATCGGCGCGAGTCGTCGGCGATTTCTTGAGAGATGCAGGTCTGCCTGAGCCGAAAGTTCGGGAGGTCGTCCGCCTCATCCTCGCCCACGAGAAGGGTGGGTGGCACGAGGCAGACGTCGTGCAGGCCGCCGACTCGCTCAGCTTCCTGGAGACGATGGCGCGCCCGGTGGCGAGGTGGGTCTTCGAAGGCCGCGCAACCGCCGACCAGGCGAGGGCCCGGATCAATCACGCCGTGCGGCGAATCCGCAACGCAAAAGCCAGGAAGATCGCTGACGCGATGCTGCCCAGGGCGATGAAGGACTTCGAGGAGGAGCTGGCCGGTGGAGGAGCCTGAGTGGCACTCGCCGGCGACCGTTGAGGAAGCGACCGCGCTCAAGGCTCGACTGGGGGATGGCGCGACGGTGGTGGCGGGCGGGACTTTTACCGGGATCCTTGTCGCCAACGGCCTGATCCGTCCGCAGGCATTCATACACCTGGCCCGCGTCGCTGGGCTCATTGGGATCGCGGTCGGCGACGAGCTGCGGCTGGGCGCGATGGTGACCCACCGAAAGGTGGAGATGTCGAGGGATATCCGCGAGTCGCCTTGGGCGCGCGTCGCGGAGTGCTTCGCACAGGTCGCCAGCCCTCGCATCCGCAACCAGGCCACCGTCGGCGGCGTCCTGTGCGACGCCGACTACGCGAGCGACCCGCCGACATTGCTCGTGGCGCTCGGCGCGCGTGTCCGGCTCAAGAGCCCGTCGGGCGAGCGGGAGGTCCTCGTCGCGGATTTCATCAAGGACCATTACGAGACCGCTCTTCGCGCGGACGAGCTGCTGGTCGAGGTGGTCGTGCCGAAGCCGCCCCGGCAGGTGACCTACCTCAAATTCCGATCGCGGTCCAGCGAAGACCGTCCGTGCGTCGGGGTTGCGGTCGCGGCGGACCTTGACGACGGCGGCAGGTGCCGAAGTCTTCGCGTCGTTGTCGGTGCGGTGTCCGGGCGGCCGCAGGAATTTCCGGACGCGTGCGCCGTTGCGGTCGGACAACGCATGTCGGTGGATGTCGCGACCGAGATCGGGCGGCGATATTCGGAGCTGGCCTCGACGCTGTCGGACGTGCGGGGTTCGGCTTCCTATCGAAGCCGCGTCATCGCGGTCCTGGTGCGACGCTCGCTGGAGCCGCTGGCAGCGTGACGCTCGACGCTCGAATCACAGGCGCCATCGAGTACGGCCAGGACCACCACATGGAAGGCATGCTGCACGCCCGCATCCTTCGGTCTCCCCACGCGCACGCAAAGGTGGTGTCGATCAACACCGCCGGCGTACCGCGCGACGTGGTGACGCTGACTCGGGACGACGTTGCCGACCTCGAACCGCTCTATGGGCCGATGGTCAAGGACCAGCCGGTCGTCGCCGGCGATCGGGTGCTGCACGTGGGCGATGCCGTGGCGGCCGTGGCGGCGCGCACTCCTCGCGAAGCGGAGGAAGCGCTGGAGCTGATCGAGGTCGAGTACGAAGAATTGCCGGGAGTCTTCGACCCGGTCGAGGCGACGTCTGACTCCGCGCCGCTGTTGCACGAAGGGCTCGAGATTCCCGCGGAGTACCGTCCCGACGGCCGCAACGTCTGTCACCGCTTCAGGTTGAAGTCCGGTCTCGGCAAGGACGGCTTCGCCGGCGCCGACGTCGTGATCGAGGAGAGCTTTGAGATCGCGGGCGCGGCGCATAACCCGATGGAGCCGCATGCCACGCTCGCGTACTGGGAGGAGGGCCGGCTTCACCTGATCACAGGGACCCAGACGCCTTTCAACACCAGGCGAGACATGGCGGCGCTGTTCCGCATTCCTGAGGAGACGATCCGGGTGGTCGTGGCTCCGATGGGTGGGTCCTTCGGAGCCAAGACGTTCATGCGCCTGGAGCCGATCACCGCTGCTCTCGCGCGCAAGGCGCGGCGGCCGGTACGCGCCGTCCTCACACGCGGGGAGGAATTCATCACGGTCAACCGACACCCGGCCCAGTTCCGGATCCGCCTCGGAGCGAATCGCGATGGAACCTTTGTCGCCAAGAGCGTGGACGCGTGGTGGGACACCGGTGCTTACGCGGACTGCGGCCCAAGCGTGTGCACGAAGGGAGGCTATGCGGCGATCGGGCCCTACCGGATTCCAAACGTGACTGTCGATTCGCGGTGCGTGTACACCAACCTGCCGCCGGCGGGCGCATTCCGCGGTTATGCCGCGACCCAGGGAGTTTGGGCATCGGAGCGCATGACCGACCTGATGGCGGATCGCCTGGGCATCGATCCGCTCGAGCTGCGGCTGAAGAACCTGCTGCGAGACGGCGACCGCTTTGCCACCGGTGAGGTGATGCACGATGTCCGCTTTGCCGACTGCCTGCGCAACGCCGCTGAAGCCGTGGAGTGGGGTGCGGAGAGCAGGAACAAGGGGCTGGCGGTGATGCTGAAAGGTATGCAGACGCCGAGCCGGACTGGCGTGGCGCTCGAGATCGATGCCGGCGGCCACGTCGTGTTGCGGTCTGCCACGACCGACATGGGACAGCGTCCCGAGATCGCCCAGCGCAACCTCGCCGCTCATGCTTTGGGGCTGTCGCCGGACCTGATCACGGTCGGCCCCAACGACACCGACCTCGTGCCCTTCGACACCCGTACGACCTCGTCCAGGTCCACGTTCATGATGTCGAACGCGATCCGGGCCGCCGCGCACGACCTGCGGCGGAAGATCGCCGAGCGATTCGAGGTGGCGCCCGAGGACCTCGTGATGAGCGATGAGGGCGTCGGCGTCACAGGCTCACCGGATCTGAGCCGGCCTTTTGCCGACCTGGCGGGAGTGCGCGGCGAAGGCACGTTTGTGACTCCCGGCGGATTGGATCCCGACACCGGGCAGGGCATCGCCTCGTCGCACTGGCACCAGGCCGCCGCGTCGGCGGAGGTCAGCGTGGACGCCGAGACCGGGGTCACCACGATCACGCGACTGCACACGGCGGTGTACGCGGGAAATGTGGTGGACCAAGCGGGCGCGGAGCTTCAGAACGAGGGCTCGACCATCTTCGGAATTGGTTCGGCCTTATATGAGGGCATTGTTTTCGAGGGTGGGCAGGTGACCAACGGCAACCTCTCCGACTACGAGATCCCCTCAATGCTCGACGTGCCCGACTTCACGTACGAGCTGCTCGAGGGTGGGGAGCACAGCCACGGGTTGGGTGAGATGGCGGTGCCGGTGGTGCCGGCGGCGATCGGGAACGCGGTGGCGGCTGCAGGGTTTCCGGTCCGCAACTTGCCGATGAGCGCGGAGTCTGTGCTCGGGGCTCCCCACCACCCGGCATCCCCACCCGGACGCCGCAAGCGGCGTCCGACCTCCCCACAGGTGGGGAGGTGAAATAGCCCATGAAGATTCCGGTTCGGGTCAACCAGAATGCGGTCGAGCTCGAAGCGCGGACCGACGAGACGCTGCTTTCCGCACTCAGGCGAGCAGACTTTCGCTCGGTGCGGCTCACGTGCGGCATTGGTGTTTGCGGTGCATGCACGGTCCTGATCGACGGCGAGCCCATCTCCAGCTGTTTGGTGCTCGCGCCCGCCGCCTCTGGCGCCGACATCACCACGACCGAAGGCTTCGACGATGACGATCCAGTCGCTTCGGCTTTTCAGGAGTTCAGCGCATTTCAATGCGGCTACTGCACACCAGGCTTTGTGCTTACAACGCGTGCGCTCCTGTCAGAGAATCCTCAGCCCACCGATGACGAGATCCGTCACGCGCTGGCGGGAAATCTGTGCCGGTGCGGGAGCTACGTGAAGATCGCGGCGGCGGTGCGTCTGGCCGCGGAATCGATGCGGAGCTGATGCGGGATCCCTCCACGCTGGTGTTCGCGTTCGCGGGCTCGAAGATGCTCGTCAGTCGCGAATCAGAGCTGCCTTCGCTCGCGGACCTCGACGCATTCGCGCCGTTTCTTGCCGGGCCCTTCGAAGTGGGACGGATTGGCGATCGCGAGGTGGTGACCGTGGCGCTAGCGCCCGACGTCGCCGCCGAGGGTCACGAGGCGAAGAGTCTGCGCGAGCTTTTCGGCGTGCTCTCCGAGGACCTGATGTCGATCGCGGCCCGAGCGTCGCAGATACTCGAGTGGTCGTTCGCACATGCGTTCTGCGGCCGGTGTAGCAGCCCGACGGACTTCAGCGCGACGGAGCTCGCGCGGATGTGCCCTTCGTGCGGAGCGATGTTCTATCCGCGACTGACCCCAGCCGTGATAACGCTGGTGCGTAAAGGCCCGGAGATCCTGCTCGCGCGCGGACGCAACTTTGGGTCCAACTTCTACAGCCTCATTGCCGGGTTCGTGGAACCGGGCGAGTCGATCGAGCAGGCAGTCGAGCGCGAGGTCATGGAAGAAGTCGGGATCAAGGTGAAGGACGTTTTGTATTTCGGCAGCCAGTCGTGGCCCTTTCCGAGCCAGCTGATGCTCGGGTTCACAGCGCACCATGCAGCGGGGGAAATCCAGGTCAACGAGGCGGAGCTCAATGATGCGCGATGGTTTCGGACCGACGAGCTGCCGGGTGATGTTCAGATTCCGAACACCTTCAGCATCTCCGGCCGGCTCATCAGGAGCGCTATCCCCGGATTAGATTGAAGAGTCGCTCCGGTGTGAGCGGGATATCGGTGAGCGCCGCCTTGACGCCACGCTTTCGCAGCGCGCCCTCGACCGCGGCTGCGATCGCGGCCGGCACCGGGATCGTGGCGCTCTCGCCGACTCCCTTGAAGCCCTCGGGATTGTCGAAGCTTGCTGACTCGACCATCACCAGCTGCGGCACGACGTCAACCTCCTCACCCGCGGGTTCGGCGATGTCGACGCGCCTTCGCCGCCGCTGATCTCACCGAACGAAACCGCTTCTACGAGTGCGAGTCGTTACCAGTCGCGGCGCTTTTCCCAAATGTGATCGGCGCAGCGGAGGGCCAGTGCCTGGATCGTGTGGCTGGGGTTGACCCCGCCGCTGGTCGGCATGCTGCTGCTGTCGGCGATGAAGAGGTTCGGCACGTCATGCGCCTGGTTGAACGCGTCAGTGACCGACGTCTTGGGATCGGTGCCCATGCGCGCGGTGCCGAGAAGGTGCCAGCCCCAGATTGGCGCGAGGCCGAAGTCGCGCACGCTCTTGGCTCCGGCCGCCTCGAGGACCTGGCGGCCGTGCGCGATCATGTCCTTGCCTAGCCGCTTGCTGTTCTCGTGCAGCGCGTGGTGTGTGATCAGCCCGGGCATGCCGAGCGGGTCCAGGTGCTCCCAGTCCAGCTCGACGCGGTTGGACTCCTCCGGCAGGTCCTCGCCGCACATGTACATCGAGATCTCGTGGTTGAGGCGCTCGTCGAAGGCGGCGTGGTGGCCTGAACCCCACGGCGCGATCTGCAGCGCCAGGTTGAGCGGTGACCAGCCGGGGCAGCCGCTCATGATGAAACCGCGGACGTAGTCGCGTTCCGCATCGGTTTCGTAAAACTGGCGGGTCGAGACAGTGCCGCCCCAGGTTCCCCTCCAGCCGTCAACGCGCTGCTCGAACTGCCCGGTCGCAAAGCTCTGGACGTGCACCATGAGGTTCTTGCCCACCAATCCGCTCGAGTTGGCGAGCCCGTCGGGGTGCGCGGGCGACGCCGACATCTTGAGCAACCTCGGAGTGCCCAGTCCGCCGCACGCCACGACCACGACGGCGGCGTGTGCTTCCCGGATCACGCCGTCCTGGTCGTAGTAGCGCGCGCCCACGGCGCGGCCGTCAGAGCCGAGGATGATCTCGCGCACGCGCGCGTTGGTGCGCAGCTCCACGCCGTTTTTAAGCGCG
>Ga0137377_10004914_pt1 | contig 10601 bp, 9 predicted proteins | sample SagtaG_22_FD_104815 | JGI IMG/M metagenome (GOLD analysis project Ga0137377, IMG submission 104815) | Vadose zone soil microbial communities from Sagehorn Ranch, Mendocino, California, USA - Sage2_L_40_16 metaG | ecosystem: Environmental > Terrestrial > Soil > Vadose zone | place: USA... | reverse complement strand
CAGTGGCTTCGCGCCAACTCTTGGACGAAACGTCGCCGTGGTTAATCCGGCTGCGAAATATCTTTTCGCCCACCCGGAGATTTATCCGCTGCCCAATGTCGCTACCAGCAGCCTCACCAACAACTACGTCGGAACCATCGCGAGTGCAACGAACAACAATCAGGGTGACATCAGGGTCAACGGCAAGCTCACTAATAGAGACAATCTCTCCGGCCGCTTTACCATCGGACGCGAAAGCGATGGTCCGAGCAGAGTCTCGATTCCAACCCAGCTTGGTCAGGCAAACATCAGTCCCTATACCGGGTTTTCTATCAACTGGACACACGTCGTCTCCACTCGTGTCGTCAACGAGGCGCGCGCCGGATTCAGCCGCGGCCGCTTCAGTAATCTCGTCTCCGACCCTGGTGGAAAGCTCGGACTCGCCGCTAACAACGCGCTCGGAATTCCCGGGACCCAGATTGCCCCGGGCATGACCGCGTTCAATATCAACAACTACGTCCTCGGCAGTCCTTCCAACACCACTCCCGCGTTCGGCGGACAGGGCGTCCAGAACGACAGCCTCACGAACGCCTTTACTTACGGTGACAACGTCAGCTGGCAGCTCGGTCGCCACACCCTGAAGTTCGGTGGAACGGCCATTCGCTATCAATCCAACCGCAACTACTCCGGCAACGACGGTGTGCTCGGCCACTTCGACTACAACGGCACCTTTAGTGGCGATGCATGGGCCGACTTTCTGCTGAACCAGTCCTCCGCCTTCGGGCAGGGCTCCTACGCCTCGAAATGGGGACAGCGGCAGTGGCGCGATGCCATCTTCTTCCAGGACGACTGGAAGGCAACTCCGGATCTAACTCTCAACCTCGGCATGCGCTGGGAATGGGATCAGCCCCTTTACGAATCCCACAATAAAGAGTCGAACCTCAACATCACCACAGGAGCGGTCACAATCGCAGGACAGAACGGAGCCAGTCGCGCTCTCTATAACGCATTCTGGAATGGATGGATGCCGCGCGTCGGCTTCGCCTACTCACCTTCACGATTCAATGGAAAGTTCGTCATCCGCGGCGGATATGGCATCACAAACTTCCTCGAAGGCACCGGAGCGAACCTCCGCCTCACCCTCAATCCGCCCTTCTTCAGCAACTCCTCCGGTCAACAAAGCGGAAATAGCCCCTACTTCCAGACACAGAATGGCTTTCCGCTTCCCACCGCTAGCACCATCTGGTCCGGAAATGTTCGCGCCTGGGACCCGAACTTGAGACCCGCCCTCGTACAACAGTTCAACCTCACCACCGAGACGCAGCTCGACAACAACACCTCGCTTGTCATCGCCTACCTCGGCCAGACCGGAAACCACCTCGTGGATCCACGCGAGGGCAACCAAAGGCACTGCCCAACTTGTCCATTGCCCATCACTACGCTTTCGCAACTCCCACCGTTCTCGGTAAGCTCGCCGAATCCGCAGATCTCGCAGATTTCGCAGATCAGCTACACCGAATCCAAGTCGATGATGAACTACAACGCACTGCAGGTAACGGGTCGTCGTCGTTTCAATCGCGGCTTCGAGTTCCTCACCAACTACACCTGGAGCAAGGGCCTCACCAATAATCTCGGCTACTATGGAGGAACCGGCTCCTCGCAGAGTGCCTACTGGCAGGACGCATACAACGGTTCGGGAGACTACGGACCGGCCTTCTTTGACGCGACCAATATCTTCACCTTCGCCGGATACTACGATCTTCCCTTTGGTCGCGGCCGCCTTGTTGGTGCAAATATGAACCGCTTCCTCGATACGATCGTAGGCGGATGGAAGGTCGGGGCAATCGCCAACCTTCACTCCGGCTTCCCCTTCACGGTAAGCTCCCCAGGGAACTAAAGTTAACCAGCGTGCTAACCGTGCCAACCACTATCGCCAACTGGTTGTGCAGAATCGTTCTGTAGACCATTGGTTCGGCACCGGTCCTTCGGTGACCGGATGCGGCGTTAACACGGACAATGGTATCTGCGCCTATGGGCAAGAGAGCACAACGGGTTTCGGCACCGCCTCGGTCGGTTCGGAACGCTCTCCTGGGTACAAGAACGTCGACGCGAACCTGAGCAAATCCTTCACCCTCAAAGGAGAGACGAACCTCCAGTTCCGCGCGAACTTCTACAATGTCCTCAACACGGTCAGCCTAGGGGCGCCACAGAACAGCGTCTCGGCCGCAAACTTCGGACAAATCACAAGCACGCTCTCCACTGAACGTCAGATAGAGCTCGCTTTGAAACTATCCTTCTGAGTCGAGCCATTCCTTGCCTCATATCCGAAACTGTAGTCAACCGAAACGCCTCTTCCTCTATCTAGGAAGAGGCGTTTATCATTGGCGACACTTCAAGTGTTGTTTTGCTAATTAAATGGTGTAAATATCTGCAGGACAAGTGGCGTAGACAACCCACTCCGGGCATTATTGGGTTTTGTCAGGAAATGGTACGGGCCGCCTATATGACGCCCGCTGCAAGCGGCTTGCGCCAAATATCGCTGAATGATTTGCGCCGCTTAGTGATCGAAGCTACAGTACAAGTGCATCATTGATTCCCGAGCACTGTGGAAGACATTAGACTCAAGTTTGCGACATGCACAGTGTGCGCTGTTGTGTTCACGGCAATCGCGTAGGGATGTTCGCCCGCATTTAGCGTTTTCACCACTCGGCGGGTGAGTACATCAATGACACTTACGGTGCTCTCCTGCGTGTTCGCCACATAGACGAGGCCTTTTGTTGGATCGACGGCAATCGCCTGCGGATGTTTGCCTACTGCGACCGTCCCAATCGCCGTGCCTCGATGACCATCGATCACCGTTACCGAGCCATCGCTATAGTTCGCGACATAAACCTCATTCGTATCGGGGTTGACCGCCAGGCTGCATGGCATAGCGCCCGTCGGAATCGTTCGCACTATGCCCGTCTCCACATCGATGGCCGCTACATTCGCGTCCTGAACATGGGTTACATACAGCACCTTTCCAAGTTGTACGGTTGCCCAGAGATGCATTCCTCCGGCGGGCATCTTCGTGATCGCGTTCGTTTCCGAGTTGAGCACGGTGAGCGAGTTACTCTCGTAGCCCAGAAGGTAAACCCGTTTTCTCTTCGCATCCACTACGATTGCATCGGCTGAACCGGTCTTCAAATTGCTCGCGAGATTCGTCCCACCATCGATCACCGTGAGCATATTGCTAAATGTATTCGACACATAAACCTTGTTTGCTGACTCATCGATCGCAATAGCATAAGGACGTGCCGCAGTAGCTACGGTGGCGACCACAGTATCACTTTTCCCATCTATCACCGATACAGAACGGTCGCCTGAATTCACCACATACACGGCTTCCGTCCGCTCATTTACAGCAATCGCCTCAGGCTCTGATCCTACCTTTACGCGCTTCGCAGTGCCCGTCGCTTTCACGATCGACACGGCCCCAAGCGCTTTGTCCACGGCATAAATTTTGTCACTAGTCCGGCTGTAGACAATCGCGCTGCGATTGATTAGCCCAGCGGTAGGTTGACCTGTCTGCGTGTTTGCGCGCACACTGGCCAAACTCGTGCCCAATGTGATCAGCACGAGCCACGAACCACACCGTGCTGTTTTCTTTGAAGAGGCACGCTTTCTTCTTGAGTCCCGTATTCCAGCACCACACTTCATAGTCGCCCGCGCAATGTCAGTTGTTACTTCGACCTTGAGCCAAAATGCAGAAAATGACAAGTCCGGATACCAAGCGTTGTCTAAAATGGTTACTGACCTCGGCAGATCGATCTGTCTCGCAACGGCAGCGTCGGGGGCAGTATTTGGAGCGATATCTAAAATTCTTTCAACTGGAATCGACACGTGTCCTTTAGCCTGCATCGTTACCTGCGCTCGTATGTCTTCGTGATCGTTCTTGTTCTACTCTCTTCCACTTCAATTACGGCACAGAGCCCCGTCACCACTTTTAGGATACTCGCGATTGCCGAGCGCGGCGGACTGCATCAGCCCTTTGTCGATGCCGCCAAGCTTTGGCTGAAAAAAGAGGCCTCTATCGACAACTTCAGCGTCGACTACATCGAAGACACGAAACCCATTGACGCAGCCTACCTGTCTCAATACCAGCTTTTCATTCAGATCAACTATCCACCCTACAACTGGACTCCCACGGCTGCTGCTGCCTTTACCAAGGCGATTGAAGATGGCTCCATCGGTTGGATCGGTTTCCACCACGCTACACTCCTTGGAGAATTCGACGGATTCCCCATGTGGCCCTGGTTTTCTCAATTCATGGGCGGCATCCGCTTTACCAGGTACATTCCTGGCTTCGCAACCGCCGCCGTAAATGTCGAAGCGCCCAGCCATCCTGTAATGAAGAATCTTCCGCGTTCTTTCACGATCGACAATGAGGAGTGGTACACCTGGAGCCAGTCCCCACGCAAGAACGTGCACGTGCTCGCTAGTGTCGATGAAAGCACCTATCGCCCTGACAGTACGACCAAGATGGGAGATCATCCGGTCGTTTGGTCGAACGAGCATGTCAAAGCGCGAAACGTCTATATTTTCATGGGACACCATCCGGAACTTTTCCAGAATGCTGCCTTCACCACGCTTTTTAGCAATTCCATTCTTTGGGCGGTCGGCAAGTGAAACACATTGTGATCACATTTTGCACCTTTGCAGTGCTCTCGCTCACGGCTTATGCACAGCAGCAACCTGCATTTCGTGTGCTTGCCTTCTACTCCGACGACGTCGAACACGATCATGTCGATTTTGCGCATCAAGCAATCCAGTTCTACACATCCGCTGCGCAGCGCCATCATTTCGAGTTCGCATCTACGACTAATTGGGACGATCTAACCATCGCGAACCTCGCCGGATATCAGCTCATCCTCTGGCTCGATGACTTCCCCCACAAACAACAGCAGCGTATCGCTTTCGAACAATATATGACTCGTGGCGGAGGCTGGATCGGCTTTCACATCGCTGCATACAACGATAGAGACACCAACTGGCCATGGTTTGTCGAGTTTCTCGGCGGAGGTGTCTTTTACGGTAACAACTGGCCCCCGCTCCCCGCCGTCCTGACAGTCGACGACACGCGCCATCCCATCGCGAGACGTATCCCCGAACACTTTCTCTCTCCGGCCAACGAGTGGTATATCTGGAAGCCGTCATCACGGCTGAATAAAGACGTGAAGGTTCTTCTTACACTCGCACCTTCGAACTATCCTCTCGGACTGAAAGACGTGGTAACAGGTGGCGATCTTCCGGTGGTCTGGACTAACACACGCTACCGGATGCTTTATATGAACATGGGACATGGCGACAGAATTTTCACCAGCGACCTGCAGAATCGTTTTCTCGAAGATGCTCTTCTCTGGGTCGGTACGGCCAAGTCATCAGTGTCAAAATAGAGAATCACTCGGGCGGCACGTCGCATTAGTAAATTGGAACATCTAACCCAGCGCCGTTGAAGCGAAGATAATTCCATCATTGTGCCGAGCGCTGAAGGCTCGAGTTTCGAACTTCCGGCCTATCGCGGTCCTCCGCTTACGTCCCGCAAAAAGTCTGACTGACGCACTCCTCGGGGCGGGCTGGCGTGGCGTACCGCTCCAGGCCGGGCCTGTCCTCGTATGGGTGCGACACAACGTCCAGCAATTCCTCGAACGGCTGGAAGTCCTGCCGCCCAACGGCGGCATCGAGGGCCGCCTCCACCAGGTGATTGCGCGGGATAAATGCCGGATTTGCCATCCGCATCATCGCCGCGCGTGTCTGCCACGAGACGGGGTCTTCTTCCAGGCGCCGGCGCCATTCAGCAGCCCAAGAGTCGTAAGCGCCGGGGTCGGCGAACAGTGCGCGTACTCCCCGGTCGCCTTCCGGTCCGGCCACGGAATCGCACAGCCGGCGGAAGGTCAGGGTGAAGTCGGCGCGGTTGACGGCCATGCGCTCCAGCAGATCCTGGGCCAGCCGGGCATCGCCCTCGCGGTCGGTGAAGAGGCCAAGCTTGCGGCGCAGGCCGGCCATGCGAGCCGCCTCAAATTGCGGCTCGAACGCGGCAAGCGCCTCCTTAGCCGAGGCCAGCGCTGCCTCTTGATCTCCCCTTGCCTGCCCAAGAAGGGGCAGCAATGCCTCGGCGAGACGTGTCAAATTCCACTGTACGATGTGGGGCTGGTTGCCATAGGCATAGCGTCCGTAAACGTCGATGGAGCTAAACACTGTGGCCGGATCGTATGCCTCCATGAAGGCGCAGGGGCCGTAATCGATTGTCTCGCCCGAGATGGCGGTGTTGTCGGTGTTCATCACGCCATGGATGAAGCCGAGGAGCATCCATTGTGCGACCAGGTGCGCCTGCCGTGCGATCACGCCATCCAGCAGGGCGCGGTACGGCTGCTTCGCCTGTGCAGCCTCAGGGTAGTGCCGGGCGACCGCATAATCCGCCAGACTGCGTGTCCCTTCGGTGTCGCCCTGTGCGGCGAAATATTGGAAGGTGCCCACTCGGAGGTGGCTCGCCGCTACCCGGGTCAGTATGGCTCCAGGTAAGGCTGTTTCGCGCAGCACCCGTTGCCCCGTGGTCACCGCGGCCAGAGCCCGGGTGGTCGGCACACCGAGCGCCGCCATGGCCTCGCTCACGATGTACTCGCGCAAGACCGGACCGAGCGCGGCTCTGCCGTCGCCGCGGCGTGAGAATGGGGTCGGGCCGGACCCCTTGAGCTGGATGTCGTAGCGCACACCGTCACGCCCTATCACCTCCCCGAGCAGGTTGGCGCGGCCATCGCCGAGCTGAGGCACGAAATGCCCGAACTGGTGCCCGGCATAGGCGATTGCCAGAGGCTCCGCCCCCTCGGCCACGTGATTGCCGGCCAGGATCTCCACGCCTTTCGCGCTTGCCAGCGCGTCCGGATCCAGCCCCAGGCTATGGGCCAGTTCCACATTCACCTTGACTAGACAAGGGTCCGCTACCGGTGTCGGGTCCAGGCGGGAGTAGAAGCGCTCCGGCAACCGCGTATAGGTATTTTCGAAGCCGAAACGGACGGGGTGGCGGTCGGGTCCCGAAGTTGGGGGCAATACGATCCCGGATGCATCTGATGAACTCATGATTTATTTGATGTGGGTATATTGTTTTCGCTTCGCCTCAGGTACAGGGCAGCCCATATCATACAGGCACCTGTATCAGCCGCGACGATGGCGTTTGCCCCCGGCTTAGAGCATGGGGATGGGTTACGTGTTTCCGCACATGCTGGCTCTTTCCAACTCTCGCGTTGACGTAGAAGTTGTGAGTACGGCTTCATTCATTCCGAATATGACGTCGCGGATTGCGTATTCCCGCCAGCTTAGTAGGCTGGATGACCCAATGCGCCTGCTGAGTACTACGATCGAATCGTACCTGGATGCTGGCAAAATCTGGGACTAGGCCGTGTCTAATTGGATACAGATCGATATCGATAAACGCGCATAGCGTCAGGAATTGCAAGGGCAGGAACTGCCGCCAAGCAAGTCGTAGACGGTGTGTGTTCTATATAGGCCAACTCGCGGGCAGTTCGACCACGAAGGTGGAAGAGCGCGTATTCAAACGAGCCAGTCGCGCTAGCGCCGTGAAGGTAGGCGTGGGAATGTTGTCTTCTGCCGAAACGGCTGGACCCGCGAAGACATTTTCGTAGGCGCAATCTGTGCCGAGCCCCTGGCTGTACGGGTCGGGCTGGGCCGGACCAGATTGCGTTTGCGTGTGAGCCATCGCGCCGCTCATGAGGAAAACAAGCAAAGCCAGCGTGAGGGAATGAATGGACATGGGACGTGGTACTTCGGACGTACATAAAAGCTCTGCTTTACGCGCTTCGGCAAACGCCCAATTGTTCCCCAGGCAAAAGTTCGCCACCGAGCAACAAAGAATCGCGATAACGCTCGACACGAGCAGCGGCAGGCGCGCCTCATGGACCAGCAGCCGCATCAAAGCGAGGTTTCCCAGCATCGAAACCAAACCGTTGGAGAGATGAAAACGCACGAGTTGACGGAGTCGTGTGGCGCCGTCGCGGCGGTCGCGCCACGTGTATTGCAAATGCCACATAAAGTTGTGCAACAAGGTGATCTCGATGGCCGCAGCCGAGGCATACAGGTAGTGGCCAGCCGTCCAACGATTGAAGAGAGCGAGCGCGGCAAGCTGCAGCCCCATGCCCATCGCGCCCACCAGATTGAACTTCCCCCAGCGAAGGAGTGTGTTCATGCCAGAGGCTCCTCGCGATACAGTTGGGCCGTATGTCGCACGGTGAGGAGGATTGCGCTCGCAAACATGCACACCGCTGCGATCGTTCCTCCTAGATCGAACAGTAGCATCCTGTGCCCGAATACTGTCGAGTACGAACTGCGCAGGAGCGCTAAATTCCCAAGGATCAGCAGAATGCGAATCTCCGTTGGGCCGAAGATGCTCTGCGAGAGTTGAAAGTGGGACAAGGTATAGGTGGCCAGATAGCTTTCACTCGACAAGAGCAGAAACGCGATCAGCATCGCGATCGCCGTTGGCCAATGTACGAACCCGGAGAAACCGAGTCCGCACATAAGCGCGACAGATCCGAAGATGTCCACCATGTGATCGACATAGAAGCCATAGCGAGGACGCTGCTGGCAACGTACACGGGCCAACGTCCCGTCCATGCTGTCTCCGAACCAGTTGAGCACCAGACATAGAATCACGAGCAGCAGAGCGTAGCGGTTGTAGCGCGATAAGGCATAGCCGACTCCCGCTCCAATCTGCGCGGTCAGGCCGAGCACAGTGAGCTGGTCGGAGCTGAGCCAGTGCGGCGCGCGGTAGGCCATCCACTGCAGAGCGCGCTTCTCGAGGGAAGCGGTCAGCGCCTGATTGACCCGGCGCGCCGGCGTAAAGTTCACTTCATCTTTCGTTCTGGCTGTCTGGAAATTCATCTTTGTGTCCTTTCAAAATGCGGCGACCTGCACCGCGGCTATTTCCGAAGAGCATTGCATGCAGAGCGCAACGTGAACTCCAGCGATTCGCGTGGAATGCTCTCCACATAGGGCCGAATCGCCCAGCCGAGGCCGCTTGGGATAGAGCGTGTGAGCGAGACGGCTTCGATCTGTAGGTAAAGGCCGCCGTCCCGTTCCTCGTAGCTCCAGTAGGTATTCAGCCGCCATAGGAAGCCGTGCTCCTCGTTGGCATTGAGCGTGCGCTCGGTGCTGGTGCCAGGTGAGTTGATCTCCGCAATCCGCGTGCTTTGCGAGATGCTGTAACCGTGCTGCACATCCAGTTGGCCGAAGGTGATGTCGTAGGTTGTGTCCATTACCACCGTGATGACGTGCCGCTGACGCACGCGCATCCATGCTTGCATGCGGTCTCCGCCTTGCGTGAACACCTTGGCCTGAATCACTTGCGGAGAGAAGTGTTGCGGATAGGAGTTGAAGTCCCGCATCAGCCGCTCAAAGTCTGCGGCTTTGGCCCTGGGAGCAAAAGCCGTACCGCGCCAGTGGTGCAACATCGCTCCGGAGAAATCGGTACCCGTGGAAGGCGTGAGCTGTTCGATGATCAGTTGTCCCTGGCGCAGTCGCGTCTCCGCGCCTTCTGGATAGGAAGCCACGAGAGCGAGGAAGACATTCGGTGACCGATGCTGCTGCGCGAGCCGGGACTCCACTGCCTTGCTGTAGGAGTTGAAGGCGGAAACGGTGGCGGTCGTGGGCTCTCCCACCAGAAGGCGTGGCGCGTCCAGGAAGAGCAACAGGCCGCAGACCATGGATATTTTTCGAGAATGTGCGGAGAGGCATTTCTTCATGACCGCATCCTGCTCTGTTTCGAGCCGGGGAAGCAATGCAAGGAACCTCACGCGGTGAAGATTGTTCCTCACGGTGCAAGCCATAGCAAACATTTGGCTTCTGAGGATTCCTCGCTGACGCAATCGCCTTGAATCATGCGTCGCGTTCGATACACTGGAGCCAGACATGACGGACACACGGCCAGCAAGGCGCTATCGCTTCGGAATCTTCGAAGTAGACTCGACCACGGGAGAACTACGCCGGAAGGGCGTGCGTGTTAAGCTGCACTCGCAGCCCTTCCAGGTGCTTTTTATGCTACTGGAGCGGCCCGGCGAGATGCTGACGCGAGAGGAGATCTGCCGGGAGCTGTGGCCCGATGGAACGTTCGTCGACTACGAACATGGCGTGAACTCGGCGGTGAATCGCCTCCGCGAAGCCCTTGGGGATAAGGCGAGTAATCCGAGATTCGTGGAAACGCTGGCCCGTCGCGGTTACCGCTTCTTGGCTACGGTGGAGCGAATCGCGCTGGACGAAGATGTTTCGGCCGCAGCCCCCGCGGCTCAGATTTCGGAGGAGCCACCGGTAGTTCCGGGGGAGACGAAGACGGGATTTCTCGACAGGGTGTTAGCCACTCCAGAGGACCTGCCGAAAAGTTCGCATTCCGTGGTGCAGACACTCTTCGTTCTGCTGCAGGTGATGTACCTTGGCTTCTATGTAGGCGCACTGGCCAATCTGGCGGAGATCAACGAGCTCTTCTCACTGCTGTCGTTTGCCACGCAAGCATTCATCGTTATGATAGTGACGGCCGTGCTCCTGATTCCTGCCCGTACCTTCCTGATCTGCGCTGT
>Ga0137377_10004911_pt1 | contig 10604 bp, 6 predicted proteins | sample SagtaG_22_FD_104815 | JGI IMG/M metagenome (GOLD analysis project Ga0137377, IMG submission 104815) | Vadose zone soil microbial communities from Sagehorn Ranch, Mendocino, California, USA - Sage2_L_40_16 metaG | ecosystem: Environmental > Terrestrial > Soil > Vadose zone | place: USA... | reverse complement strand
CGACGAGATCCTCGACGAGCGGTGCGAGCTCGATCGGGTTGAACGGCTTCGTCACGTAGTCGACGCCGCCGAGATCGAGCCCGCGCGCGCGATCCCGGAACTCGGCTCTCGCGGTCAGAAAGATGATCGGGATCCCGCTCGTACGCTCGTCGTCCAGCAGCTCCTCGGCGACTTGCCAGCCGTCGAGCCCCGGCATCATCACGTCGAGCAGAACCACGTCCGGCCGCTCTTGCCGGGCCTTCTCGAGCCCGCTGGGGCCGTCGCTGGCTTCGACGACGTCCATCCCTTCGGCCTCCAGATTCACGCGGCAAAGAAGGCGAATAGGAGCTTCGTCATCGATCACGAGTACCCGCGTCAATTCCTTACCTCATTCCTCGTGATCCTGAGCGAGTCCTGCTATACCCGGGAACGGCGCGTCTCATTCGCGCTCTGCAAGCGCGGGTTGCCGCGCGACCGGCAGCTCGAAGACGAAGCTCGACCCTTTGCCCTCGCGCGAGTCGACCCAGATCCGCCCACCCATAGCGGCCACGAGACCCTGCGCGATGAAGAGACCGAGGCCGGTGCCGCCGCCGGCGGGCTGCCGACCGGGCGACTCGATTCGCTGGAACTTGGCGAAGATCCGGGCCTGCTCGGCTTCGGGGATCCCGATTCCCTCATCGATCACCCGCACCTCCACGCTGTCGTCCTTGCGGGCTGCGGCCACGGTCACCGTGCCGCCGCCGGGCGAATACTTGACTGCGTTGTCGACGAGGTTCGCGACGATCTGGCGGAGCTTGTCGCGGTCGGCCTCGGCATCGAGCGGCTCCTCAGGAAGGTCGACGACGAACTCGTGGCCGTTGACGGGCAGCGTCTGCTCCGCGCTCGTCACCACCTCGGAGAGGACGGAACGCACGTCGGTCGGCGCGAGGTGCACCTGGAGGTCGCCCGTATCGAGGCGGGCCACGTTGAGCAGCGCGTCGACGATGTTCGCCAGCCGCTGCGACTCGGTTGCGATGTAGCGGAGGAACGTGTTCCGCTCCTCGTCGCCGAAGAGAACGTCCTGGCGGAGCAGCGTCTCGGCGAAGCCGTAGATCGAGGTCAGTGGGCGGCGAAGCTGCTCCGAGACTGCGGACACGAACGAGGACTTCATCTGCTCGACGACGCGTTCGGCCGAGATGTCTCGGAAGGCGAAGATCCGTCCTGCGACGGCCCCGGCGGGGTCGCGCATGATCGCCTCGGTCAGCGAGAGCCAGACCTCCTCAGAACCGCGGCGGATCGAGACGAGGCGGTCACCGATCGGCGTGTCTGAGCCCGACTCGAGGTCGCGTTGAAGCACCTGGAGAGGCGTCCGCCCCAGAGCTTCTTCAGTCGGAACGCCGGTGATCCGCTCTGTCGCGTCGTTCCAAAGCACGACGTGGCCCTCACGGTCGACCGCAACGATTCCGTCGGCCACGTTCGCGAGGATCGCGACGCTCCGCTCACGCTCGAGGGCAACGCGCTGGTAGAGCTCGGCGCTGGAAAGCGCCGCGGAGCTGTTCCCGGCAAGCGCGGCGAGCGCCTCGATCTCCTCCTCGCGCCAGGAGCGCGCTTCGCGGGAGTAGACCGCAAGCGTCCCGTGCATCGCTCCTTCCGGCCCGACGAGCGGCACACCCAGGTAGGCGCCGTAGCCGGCTGCGAGCAACGGATCCGAGCGCTGGAGCCGCGGCTCGTCAGTCGCGTCCGAGACCGCCACGGGTGCGCGCGACTGGACGACGTCGCCGGCGAGCCACGCGGTGGAAGGGGCGCGCGAGCCCACGAATTCGCTCGTGTCCGGCCCGCTGGCGGCGCGCACGACGAGCTCGTCGCCCTCCAGCAGCCGGATTGCGCAGGCGTCCGCGCCGAGGAGCTCGGGCGCCTGGTAGACGACCTCGTCCAGGACGGCATCTGGATCGAGCTCGGTCGCGAGCAGCGTGCCCGTTCGGGCGAGTTGCTGCGCGAGCCCTCGCGCGGAGCGCTCCGCCTCGAAGAGCTCGCTGCGCTCGAGGGCGCCCCGCGCGGCCCCGGCGAGCGTCCGAGCAAGCTCGAGATCGTCGTCGGTGAAGCGGCGCTCCTCGGCGAAGAAGATCGTCACGAGCCCGGCTTCGTCTCCCCGCAGAGCCTCGACCGGAACCGAGAGGAGCGCGCCGTAACCGCTCTCCACGACTCGCTCCCAGTCACCGTCGAACCGCTCGTCGCCCTCGAGGGCGGGCGCGGCGAGCACACGGCGCGCGCGTGCGGACGAGGGCAGGGGGCCCCCCGGATCGAAGCCACCGTCGAGGAACTCGACGAGTACCTGCGGGAGTTGGTGTGAGCCCGCCAGACGGAAGTCGCCGCCCTCAGGCATCAGCACCGCGGCCGCAGCTCCGCCGAGTGCCTCGCCCGCCGCCTGTGCGAGGGCGTCGAGCGTCTCCTTGAGCGAGATCGGCTCACCTAGGATCGCGGCGATCCGGTAGAAGCCGCGCTGGACCTGCGCCTGGCGCGAGCGCTCCTCGAAGCTCTCGGCGTTCCTCAGGGCGAGCGAGGCCAGGGTCGCGAAAGCTTCGAGCAGCTCTGCGTCAGCTTCGCTGAAGTGCCGGTCCGGCGTCCGCGTGCCCACACCGAGGACGCCGCGGATCTCGCCCGACCAGGTCATCGGAGCGACGATCGCGCTGGCGAAGCCCTCGTAGGCGGCATGGGGCACGCTTTCCGGGACAAGGCGGTAATCGCCCGAGAGCGTCGAGCGGCCGCTTGCGATCGCCGTTCCCGCCAGTCCGCGGTCGGCCTCGAACTCGAATCCGACGAGACCTTCGAGCGGGCCGTGCACCGCCGCGCAGCGGAGCATGTTGCTCTCGACGTCGAGCAGATAGCAGTCCGCCGCCTCGCAGCGCAGGAGCTGTGCCACCTCGTCGACGAGGCGCTGGATCACGGATTCGAACTCGAGCTCACTCGTGACGACGTGCGCCGCTGCGAGGAGTGCGCTCTGCTGTCCGAGCCGCAGCTGGTTTTCTTCCAGCAGGCGGGCTGTATGCAAGGCCAGCCCGAGCTCCCGAGCGACCGCCTCGGCGAGCAGGATCTCGGAGACTTGCCAGGGCCCGGGCTCGGGCCGGTGCAGCCCGAGCACGCCGATCATCTCGTCGAAGACGATCACGGGCGTCGCGAGTGCCGATCGTGTGCCAAGCCGGGTGAGAATGTCGCGGCTGCCGAGGGTTGGGTCGTCGAGCTGAGTCGCGTCCTTGACATCGTCGATCGCGATTGTCCGGCGCTCTCGTGCGGCGAGGTTGGCAACCGGTAGGCCTTCGCTCGTCTCGCCGATCGGATCAAGGTCTTGGGCGTGCCACTCGGCCCGCATCCGCATCGCCTTACCGCTCTCTTCGAGCCTGATGAAGCAGCGCGAGGCCTCGAGGGCGCGGCCGGTCTCTGTGACCGCGATCCGGGTGACGTCGTCGAGGTCGTGGACGGCGCGGACCCGGCGCGAGATCTCGGCGACGAGCCGCTCCCGCGCGAGTGCCTGGTCGAGCATCGAGGCCGAGCGCGTCCGCTCCAGCGCCAGCGCGGCCTCGCCCGCGAGTGCCTGCATCAGCTTCAGCTCTTCGTCGGAGAACGCGCGGCGCTCCTGCGTCGTGGCGATCACGAGCACGCCGACGACACGCTCTTCGACAATCAGCGGGATGAAGGCGCCGCTCTTCGCGCCGACTGCGTCGACGAGCCTCCGGCTGACGAGTGGCGAGGCCACGCAGTCGTAGACCTGGACAGGCTGGGCTTCGAAGTAGGCCGTGGCGATTCCGGACGGCTCGTCCACGAGATCCAGCCGCATCGTGCCCCACCAGTCGACGTCGGCGCCGTCTGCCCGAGCCACGAGGCCGGTAGCTTCGGTACCGCTCTCGGCCACGATTGCAAGAGCGCTGAAGTCGACCGTGAGCACGTCCGCGACCGCATCGAGCAACTGCCGGCCCGCGGCCGCCGGGTCATTCGTGCGCGAGAGGGCGTCGGAGACGGAGGCGACGGCGTCGAGCTCGCGGTCGCGCAGCGAGACCCGCTCTTCGGCCTCATGGGCGCGCAACCAGCCGGCGAGCACGAGGCGCCGCTCACGCCAGCGCCCGAAGAAGAGCAGGGCCGGAATCGAGGCGAAGAGGACCACCACCAGGAACAGCCAGAGGTTTCCTTCTGGCCTGCGCTCGAAGAGCGACTCGGTGCCGCGAACGCCCGCCGCGAGGGCCAGACAGGGGAAAAGTGCGGCCACCGCGAGATCCGGGCCGGTCACACGCTTTCGCTCGCGCCAGAGCGGCCGGGCGAGGAGCGCGGTGACGAGCAGGTATGCAGCCGCCAGTGCAAGAAGCGGCACTGCGTTCAGGAAAATTGCCTCGCTCCGTTGGCTCACTGGGCCTCACTGATGATAGGTAGACCGGCAGAACGCGTCGAGTGGGGCGACCGCAGCACACATCAAAGATAGGCCGTTCGGCCTATTGGCAGAGCCACGCGAGCCGGTTAGCGTCTCACCCACTGGGCGATGCGAACCGCGGCGCCTTTTTCTGGGCACCAAGCCCGCGGCGAGCACTGTGAGAAGGCCCGCAGCCCAACCCCCCGGGCGGCGGGCCTTTTCCGTTCCTCCGCCTCGCCTTCGCGATGAGCGGCCCAGCAAGGCCGCCGTCCCTTTGATCCGTGGCCAGGGTCAGGCCCTAGACGCGGCCAGAGAGGACAGCCTGTTCAACTTTCGACGAACTCGCGAAGCCGTTCACGAGCGCGCTCGAGGTCCTGTCCGAAGAGGCTCAGCACCCAGTCGAGCGTTAGAAACCCCGGCACAGGTCGTAGCCCAAGCGCCGCGGGGTAGCTAGTCCAGCGCCACGAACGCGCTGTGCGACAGATGCCGGCGCGTACCGGATTGAGAGCCAGATAGCGAACTAGTTCGAGAAGGTGTCCTTCACTCTCGACCAACACGGAGTAGTAGCGCCCCGAGAACACGTGCCCGAAGTCCAGGTAGCGATCGTTGAACCCCTGTGCGTATCTACCGTTGAGGCGCTGCATCCCTGCGGCAAGGTCCGGGTTCGGGGTGCTGACGAGCAGGTGATAGTGCGTCGAGAGCAGGCAGTACGAATGACAGATCCACTCATGGCGGCGAACGACGTGTCGCAGGGTCGCGAGGAAAGACGTTCGATCGTCGTCGTCGAGAAAGATCTCGCCCTTCGCGCGGGTGGTTATGTGGTACAGGCCACCGGCGACCTGGATTCGAGGGGCTCGAGCCACTCAATGAAGGTAGATCGGCAGGAGCCGTAAGAGCCCCACGTCGGCGAGTCGGCTCACCCTTGCGAGTCAATTGGCGCACTTGGACACGCCTGGGGTCAGGCCCTGGACAGGTCTTTTCCGTTCATTCAGGCCTTTGCGATCTCGGGCTCGCCAGACTTCCCGTCCGCTTCGATTCGGACGGCGAGGGTCTCGTCCTTGATCCAGTCCTCATGCTCCGACAGCAGATCGGCCTGCGCCTCAGGGAGGGTGACCACGATCCGGTCCGTGAGCTCGAGTCCGGCTTCCTTGCGCATCGTGTTCAGCTGGTGGATCAGGTCGAGCACGCGGCCTTCGAGCTCGAGTTCCGGATCGAGACGCGTGTCGATCATCACGGTCACGCCGTCGTCACCCGCCAGCGACCAGCCCTCGGCACCCTTTCGCTGGACGATCACGTCGTCGCCGGTGAGCGTAACCCCGTCGACTTCGAACGTGTCCTGATCAACCTGAACGAACTTGTTTGACGCGAGGGCCTCCCGAACCCGTGGAAGATCTTTGCCGAGCTTCGGTCCGACGACGGGCAGATTCGGCTTGACCGTCATCTCGACGTGTTCGCCGGTGGGGCCGAATTCGACTTCCTTGACCCGAAGCTCATCCTTGATCTCGTCGACATCCACGACCGAAGAGCCTTGAACCGCCATCCTGCGCAACGGCTGGCGCAGCTTCAGCCCCGCGTGCGAGCGAGCCTGACGGCCGAGCTCGACAACGCGGCGGGTCTCCGCAACCTCCTCGAGGAGCGCCCCGTCAGGTTTGCGCTCCTCCGGCCAACCCGCCAGGTGAACAGATGCCGGTGCGCTCTCGCAGGCTCCCGCCACCAGGTTCCGCCAGAGCTCGTCCGCGAGGAACGGCATCAGCGGCGCCACCACCCGCAGGCCTTGGGCGAGCGCGTGCCAGAGCGTGCGGAACGCCGCTTCGTCGAACGAGTAGAACCGACGCCGCGAGCGCCTGATGTACCAGTTCGAGAGATCGTCGACGAACGCTTCGAAGAGCCGCGTCACATCCGGCGTCCAGTAGCGCTCATAGGCGTCGGTCGCCTCGGCGACGAGCTGCTGCGTCCGGGCGAGGAGCCAGCGATCGAGCGGCCGGAGGTCCTCGGCGAAAGGCTCCGCGAGATCCTCGTAACTCGGCTTGAACCCCTCGATCTCCGCGTAGGTGATCAGGAATCCGCCCGAGTTCCAGAGCGTGAGCATCCGCCGTCTGATCTCTTTCGCCGGTCCGTGGCCAAACCTCAGGTTCTGGCCAGGATTCTGCTCGCAATAGCCCCAGCGCATCACGTCCGCGCCCATCCCGTCGAGCGCCTCGTCGGCCGCGATCGCGTTGCCCCACGACCGATGCATCTCACGCCCACTCTCGTCGAGAACCTTCTCGTAGGTCAGCACGCGCTCGTAGGGCGAGCGTCCGACCATCGTCACCGACATGAACGAGATGGCGTAGAACCAGAGCCGAATCTGCTCGCGCATCTCCGAGACCCAGTTGGCCGGAAACCACTTCTCCCAGTACGCGTTATCGGGCAGATCGGCTTCCGAGAGACCCTCGGCCGCACCGGTTGCATATCCGTGCGGCTTCCACTCCGGGTTTTGCCAGCCGAGCGTGGAGAGCGGAACGATACCAGCGTCAAGCCATGCGTCACCGACCTCCACGACACGCCTGACACCCTCCGCGCCGCAATGCTCGCAACGAATCTCGACCTCGTCGATCCATGGCCGATGGAGCTCCTGCAGCCCCTCGATCCCGCTCAGGGCGCGCTCGGCAAGCTCGGCCTTGGAACCGACGACCGTCACCTTCTCACAGGCCTGGCACGGGTAGATCGGCAGGGGCAACCCGAAGTACCGCTTCCGCGAGATGTTCCAGTCGCCCATGTTGCGCAGCCAGTCGTCCATCCGCTTCGAGTAGTGGCCGGGAGTCCATTCCACCCCGGCATTCGCGTCGAGAAGCGGTTGGCGAATCTCGTCTGCAGCGATGAACCAATCGTCGACGACGCGAAAGACGAGCGGAGTCCGGCAGCGCCAGCAGATGGGATAGCGGTGAATGATCCGCCCCGTCTCGACTAGCAGCCGGCGTTTGCGCAGCGACTCCACCACGGGTTCCTCGACCTCGTCGGTCGTGAGTCCTTCGAACTCTGCGTACGCCGGATAGAACTCGCCCGCCTCGTTGATCGGAACGAGCACGGGGAGGCCGTAGCGGCGCGAGAGCTCGAAGTCCTCCGTGCCCGCACCAGGCGCGATGTGGACGATCCCCGTGCCCTCGTCAAGGGCGACGTCCTCCCAGGGGATCACGCGGTGCTCGATCCCCTGCTGGGGAGGCAGGTAATCGAAGGGGCCTTCGTAACGCCAGCCTTCAAGCTCCTCCCCGCGCAGTCGTTCCGAGAACTTCTCGTCCGGATAGCGCTCAACGGCAACCCAAGTTCCGTTTTCTCGCAGCCCGTACTCGGCGTCCGGCTTAACCGCCGCGGCCACGTTTGCCGGCAGCGTCCACGGGGTCGTGGTCCAGATCGCGAGCCCTTCACCCTGGCGGTCGAGCAGTGGGAAGCGCACGTAGAGCGAGGGATGCTCGAGCTCGGCGTAGTTCCCCTCGCCGGCCTGCTCGTGCTGGGAGAGCGACGTGCCGCAGCGAGGACACCACTGTGTCGAGCGATGGCCCTTGTAGAGCCATCCGCGCGCATGAACCTCCTTCAGGAACCGCCAGATGTACTCGATGTTCGTGTCGGAGAACGTGTGGTAGCTGTTCGCCCAGTCCATCCACATCCCGAGGCGCCGTGACTGCTCGGTGATCACACCGGCGAACTCGGCCACACGTTCCTTGCACCTCTCGGCGAACCTGGCGAGCCCATATTCCTCGATCTCGTGCTTCGAGTTCAGCCCGAGCGACTTCTCAACCTCGACCTCGACCCAGAGCCCCTGGCAGTCGAAGCCGTTCTGGTAGCGCTGGTCGAAGCCGCGCAGCGCCTTGTAGCGCTGAAAGACGTCCTTCAACGTCCTGCCCCAGGCATGGTGGACGCCCATCGGGTTGTTCGCGGTGATCGGCCCGTCGATGAAGCTGAAGCGCGGCCCACCGCGGTTCTGCTCGCGCAGGCGGTCGAAGATCCGCTCCTCGTCCCACCAGGCGAGGATCTCCCGCTCGAGCGCGGCGTGGTCGGGAACAGCCGGAAGTGGGTTGAAGATGCGGCTCACGCTTTCGATTCTAGAGCGCGGGAACAACCGCTCCCGGCGCGGCGTTTCGAGATAGAGAGAACACGGAAAGGAAGCTGGAAATGTCCACAGCAGTGACCGAAACGAGCTTCGAGGAGCAAGTCCTCGTCAGCGACAAGCCGGTGATCGTCGACTTCTGGGCCGAGTGGTGCGGGCCGTGCCATGCGGTGGCGCCCATCCTCGACCGGATCGCCGAGGAGCGCTACGACGAGCTCAAGCTCGTCAAGGTGAACATCGACGAGGAAGAGGGTCTCGCCCAGCGCTACGGCATCGCGTCGATCCCGACGATCCTGCTCTTCAAAGGCGGGGAGCCTGTCGCGGCGGCGATCGGCGCGCAGCCGAAGGGTGCGATCGAGACCGCGCTCGGCCTGACCGCCGAGAACTAAGAGCCTTCGGCTTTCTCTTTCTCGGGCTTCGGGAGCGGCGAGACGGCGCGACCCGCCGGCTCGTCAACGAGGCTGAGCACGCGCATGCCGTGCACGAAGACGATCGTGCCGCCGAGCCAGCTTCCGAGCGTCAGGAAGCCGAACCCGACCACGGTCAAAATGAATGCCCCTGCCGTGACGTCATGGTGCTTGTAGCCGGCGTGGCCGAAGATCGCCGCGAGCGCGAAGAAGACCGTGGCGGTCACCATCGAGCCGAGGTGCATCGTGGCCGTTCGCCAGAGCGGTGTGCCCCACTCGATGTCGAGCCAGTCGAGGAAGCCGGTGAAGGCTGTCGGGACGCTGAAGATCAACCCGACGACGAGAGCGATCCACCAGGCGTACCCCGAGGTGTGCTTGGCGATCCCGACCACGCTCGCGAGTCCGGTCACAGCCGCCACGGTGTAGGCACCGATCGTCGCGTCGGTCAGCGGCGGGTGCAGCGGGTGCCCCGGTAGCCCCTTGAACAGGTAGCTCAACTTCACCTCGACAAAAAATCCTATGGATTTTTCGTCGGACTAGATTGGAGCTTCGCTTCGCTCGCTAGCGATTTTGCGTTTCGAGGAAGACGAGGAAGGCCGCGTGCTTCGCCAGGTACGTCTCGAGCTCAGCGATGCCGACTGCCGCCCAGTCCTCGAGCCACGTGTGCTCGAGATCGTCCTCGATGTGATGAAGGCCGAGGTCGCTCATACCAACAATGATCGGCCGTTTGGGGGAGCGGTCACATGAGCCGTAAGACCTAATTCGACGGTCGGTCGGGCCTAGTACCTGCCCGGCCTGAGCGGCTTCCTCCTGATCAATCCCCGCTCCGGGAGCGGGAATCCGAGCACGGAGGAGCTTCGCGCAGCCGCGGAGGAGTATGGGATCGAAACCCGTCTCCTGGCCGAGGGCGACGACCTGACTGAGATCTTGCGCGGCGCCGAGGCCGGCGCGCTGGGGATCGCAGGCGGCGATGGGTCGCTCGCCGCAGGCGCGTCGGTCGCGATCGAGCGTGACCTGCCGTTCGTCGTCGTCCCGTTCGGAACGCGCAACCACTTCGCCCGCGACACCGGTCTCGACCGCGACGACCCGATCGGAGCGCTCGACGCATTCGGAGGCCGCGAGGAGCGAGTGGATGTCGGCCGGCTGGGCGGCCGCCTCTTCCTGAACAACGTCTCCTTCGGCATGTACGCGGAGCTCGTGCACCGGCGCAGGCGTGCCGCGCTCGCCCGTGCCCGCGCCGCCTGGCGCACCCTTTTGCAGCGGAGGCCTCTGCGACTCTTCGTCGACGGCACGCCCGTGGAGGCAGAGATCCTGCTCGTAGCCAACAACGCCTATGAGCTCGAACTCTTCGACGTGGGCGAGCGGAGCTCAGTGACCGAAGGACGCTTGCACCTCTACGCAGCGTCGGGCTGGCTGCCCAGATCATGGGAAGACCGCGCTGCCGAGCGATTCACGATCGACGCGGAGCAAGAAGAAGTGGAAGCGGGGATTGACGGCGAGCCCGAGCGACTGGTGACTCCGCTCGAGTTTTCGATCGAACCGCGCGCGTTACGTGTGCTTCTGCCCGGCGCGCCAGGCTGAGAGTGCATTCGCGACGTTGGGGCGGAAGGCGAGCTCGTCCTCGGGCGGGAGCTCGTCAGGGCCGAACCAGCGCAGCTCGTCGACGTCGTCGTCCGGACCCGGATCGCCGCCGACCACGCGCGCCGTCCAGAGGAGATTCAGGGTCGCCTGCGCGGTCGAGTCGCCGCCGTAGCGGTCG
>Ga0137377_10004906_pt1 | contig 10611 bp, 11 predicted proteins | sample SagtaG_22_FD_104815 | JGI IMG/M metagenome (GOLD analysis project Ga0137377, IMG submission 104815) | Vadose zone soil microbial communities from Sagehorn Ranch, Mendocino, California, USA - Sage2_L_40_16 metaG | ecosystem: Environmental > Terrestrial > Soil > Vadose zone | place: USA... | reverse complement strand
GCCCCTCGGAGACGACCTCGACGGTGCCGTCGCTGACCTTGATGGCCGTCTGGTCGTCGATGGCGTACGCCGGACCTGCGATGTTGGCGGCCCATCTCTCCGCCTCGGCCATGGTGTTCTCGGGCATGAGCTCGTGACCCAGGTGCGGGAAGATCGAGAAGTCGACGACCCCCAAGGTGCTGTCGCCCCCGGTGGGCGGCCTCCAGTTCACGAAGTCGTCACCGATCCGGGGGGTCATCACCATGCTTCCGGCGCTCACCCCCGCCCAGACCGTCTCGAGAAGCGACGGCAGGAGGTCCGCCAGCCCGGACTGCCGCATCCAGTGGCACAGGTACGTCGCATCGCCGCCGTCCACCAGCAGGACGTCAGCCTCCCGGACCCAGGCAACCCAGCGCTCCTCGCCGATGCTGGACAGTGCGGTGAGCTCGAGGACGCCCACCGACTTCCAGCCCAGGTCGCACATGGGTGACGGCGACTGACCGGCGATGAACCGCCAGGCCGAGGCTGGCGTGCACATGGGGTGGCCCCACTCCGCTGTAGGAATGCAGAGGGCGCTGGAGTCGGCGATCGGCTTGCCCAGCAGGTCGGCCAGCGCATCGCGGATACTCGTGTTCGTGACGCCCCCGGACGTGAGAAGAAGCCTCACGCTTGCCTCCTGTACGTCGCGGTCATGACGCTCTCCTCGATAGTCGACAGATCGGGTGCATGGGAAGACATACTGGACACCATAGCGAAACTCATCGCCGTTGCGGCCCATCAAGCCCTCGCACGCACATCGGCACGAGCGGGCGTTCATGGCCGACTGTGGGCACGAACAGATCGGCCGGTTCTGGTACGCGCTCGCAGCCGCCGCGCAGGTGCGTAGTTCGCGCCCAGAACGAGCGCCCTCGTGGTGCATGCTCGGGCTGCGGCACCGGTCTGGAGGTCGGCCTTGCCTGGCCCCTGGGCCGACGGTGGCCTGCAGTGACGTCGGGCGCCGCGCGGCGATTGGATCCCGGACGCGCGTGTGATCTGCGCTATTGCGGCTGGTATGAGGGATCATCGCCGTGATGGTGCGGCGAATCCCATCATCGGCATGGGAGGTAGAGGATGGCTCAGAAGGTAACCGTCGCGCTGGAAGACGATCTGGATGGCGGCCCGGCGGATGAGACGGTGCGATTCGAGTTCGACGGCACCGACTACGAGATCGACTTGAGAGCCATGAACGCCCGGGCCTTCCGCAAGAAGCTCGCGCCGTTCATCGAGCATGCCCGCAAGGCGAGCCGGGGGCCGGCGCGCCGCACGGCGCGGACGTGGGCCGGGCGGCAGCGCAGCGGCGAGGTCCGGGCGTGGGCCAAAGAACGCGGCATCGCGGTCAGCGCCCGCGGCCGGATCCCGGCCAGCGTATCGGAGCAGTACCAGGCCGCCGCCAAAGGACGTTGAACGAGGCGGAGACCGCCGGCGGCCGCTCGCCAGCATCAAATACCTAAAGCGGAGAGTGAGCGGACGCGGTACCCGTCGTCGCGCCTGCCGACTCGGCGCGCGTGACGTTCGTGCCAAGCGGGTACCTGGCGGCGCCCCGATTACCTCGTTATGCGTCTGCGGGGTGTCTGGCTGGGGCTCCTGCTGCGGGCTGGCCCCCTTTCTCTGGCGGGGCCGTGGTGGCCCAGCCCGCCTGGGAGGGCAGGGGAGGCTGGGCGGCGGCTCTCAGCCGTCGGACGGGGCCAGCGGTGGTGCTGGCCATCCGCCACGTCGGAAATGGCCGACGATAGGTTGGAGCGAGGTCCATTCCCTGGCCGCGAGTCCCCTTTCTTCAAGGCCAGTTTCGTCTTCGCTTCAGTTTGGCTCAGCGCGAGCTGGGCAGTCGGGGCCAACAACGCGGACAAGGAGGTTCCCGATGTCAACAGGAGCCACCGTGGCCATCATCGTGGTCATCGTCATCGTCATCGCCGTGGCGGCCTTCGGTGCTGCAGCGGCCCGGCGCCGCAGGCTGAGGCAGCGTTTCGGCCCTGAGTATGACCGCATGGTCGCCGACCAGCAGAGCCAGCGCAAGGCCGAGGCGGAACTGGCCAGCCGGGAACGCCACGTGCGCAAGCTGGATATCAGGCCGCTGACGGCCACTGCGCAGGCTGAGTACACGGCGCGATGGGCCAGCATCCAGGAGCGCTTCGTCGATCAGCCGGCCTCCGCCGTCAATGAGGCGCAGCAGCTCGTCACGGCTGTGCTGAGGGACCGTGGTTACCCGATGCATGGATACGACCAGAGCCTGGCCGACCTGTCGGTTGGCCATGCCCGCATCCTTGAGCACTATCGCGCCGCCCATTCGATCAGCGAGTCGGCCACGGTGGGCGCCGCCTCGACCGAGGACCTGCGCCAGGCCATGATCCACTACCGGACCATGTTCGGCGACCTGCTGGGCGACACGCAGCCGTCACCGGCTGAAGCTGCCGCAGCGACGCCCGATAGCGCCGCCGCCGGGGCCGCGGCTCCCCGGCCTGCATCTGCCCCGGGCGGCGAGCCTGATGGCGAGACTGTGGCGCACGGCGAGGCAACCGCCGCTCCCGCCGAATCCGGTCCCGCCGGGGCCGGCGACATCAGGAGGTCCTGACCAGCAGGTCAGCGAAGCGGAAGGAGGCGGCGGTCATGGATTCCGGTTCCTACGAATCTGATGTCTCGCCCGAATCGCCGGCGGAGCCCGCCGAGGAGCAATCGACGGCCGGCGGACCAGGCCAGACGCGACCGGGCGGCGACTACCTGGATTCGCCGCAGGCGGACTCCGGGCAGCCAGGCTGGCCCGTCGCGGTACCGGCGCCCGCAGGTGTCGGCACCGACTACGCGGGCACCGGCTACGCCGGCCAGGCACCAGCCGCCGAGGATTCAGCCGCCGGGGATGCGGCGGCTGGACCTGGCGGTCGGCCAGGGAATGACGAGACATCGGCGCCACGCGGGAGCCGTCACGGCGGCGACGAGTTGGACGAAGCTTTCGTCGAAGGCGACGTGGTGGTACGCGAAACGCAGGAACGCCCTGACGTCCAATCCTCCGAGGGCCGGGACGCCGGGCCGGGCGCTGCTGCCGGCGGCGCCGGGCAATGGCGCGAGATCAAAGCCATGTTCGTCGACGACCCGCGCGCGTCGGTGAACCTCGCGTCCGGGCTGGTGGACCAGGCGATCGAGGACCTGGCCGCCGCCGTCAGGGAGCGATACGACCGGCTCTGTTCGTCCTGGCAGAATGCCGACGACGCGACGGACACTGAGCAGCTCAGAAGAGCGTTTCAAGGCTACCGCGACCTCTTCGAGCAGCTCGATCAGATGTCCGGCCGGTTCGTCACGGAGCGGGCGACGGCTTCCCGGCCGGGCTGACAGCATCCCTGAGTGGGGCAGGAGCAACGAGCTGGACGGCCACCTGGCCGGTCCGGGTCGCCGCCGGGGGCTGCGGCCCGGTACCTCTCGACCAGGCTGGCCGGGATGCGTCAGCGGTCGCTGACCGAAATGCCGCGGTGTTTCGCCCGTGCCGGATATTGCCGCTGCGCTGACGATGAGCATGCGGTTTAGCCGGCCTCTCGCCAGCGGAGAGCAGGGCAGGTTCCGCGCCGGGAATGATATGCCGTGCCTGCCCATGCCGGTTACGACCAGGTTCTCGGGCAGGAAATGCTGGTCCGCGTAGTGGCCGCGAGCGCCGGACGATGGCCACGTCTGCCTTTCGCCGAACCGGGCCCGGCATTCCCGGTCTGCCAGGGCGCTGATCGGATGGTCCACCGCGGCCGCCGTGGACGGGCTGCCCGCGGCTGCCTGCTGGTCCATCACCACGATCCGCGATTGCAGCGAGGCGTGGTACTGGGCCCGACTAGCATCACGAGCATACGAGATCACCTTCTTCGGTCAGGCGGGTGCCGCCGGGCGCGTGCCCTCCGGCCCGCACCCGGCGGCACCGCTCAGATCGACCAGCTAGGCGCCGCCCAGGTGGCCAGGCGGTCGCGCACGTTGGCCACAACCGGTCGGCGGATCCCCGACGCGGTGCTCTCCGCCGACGGGCTCGGTGCGCTCACGCTAGGAACGTCAGGCAGCTTCCGGCGCCAATACGAGTGGCATCATCATCTGACTTCGGCGGATGCCGACAGCGAGCCTGTCGATACCTCTGAGACTATCTCGCTGTCCGCCAAGCAGGAGCGATGCCATGAGTATGACAAGGTCCAAATTGTTGACGATGCGCAGACTCTTAAGGGCAGCTAGCTCCGGAGCAGGCGATCCGCCGACGGTGAATGTCGAGTAGCTGCGGCTGATGTATGCGAGCACCCGGGACTGGTACAACTCGGCCGAGATGAAGGCACAGCTGCTGGTCGCAGTTAACGGTGTCTTCGTGACCCTGCTCTTCGGGTTCCTCTTCGGAAATTCGGGCGACGGGCATGCCGGGACGCGCGGGTTCGGCGTGGACACCTGGATCTTCGCGGGCGTCGCTGTGCTGGCACTGCTGGCCGCCGTTTCGTGCGCGGTGGTCGGCCTGTGGTCGCTGCACGCGCGGGCTCGCAGGGACGTTAAGCGGGCAGATGCCGACCCGACGGCACCGGAGTCAGACCGGCCAGAGTGGCTCTGGTACTTCGGATACCTCGCGCTGCTCCCCCGGGCTGCCGCTGAAGCGAAGCTGCGCGCATCAGACCAGAGGGTAGAAACAGAGACCCTCATCTACCACATTATCGATCTGGCTCGCATTGTCCTGCGAAAGCACAGGTGGATAAACGCAGGATGGGCACTCACTGCGCTTGCGCTGTTCGCTCTCGCAGCAGCCGGGACGAGTTTCTTTGTGCATAGCAGGATTTAGGCGACGTAGCCATTAATTGACGTGGTCGCCCTGCGATTGCCCCGGCGCGATGACCCATCCGGGCCGCGGGCACCAGGTCGTGCGGTGCAGTGAGCTCGGCTGTACGTCAGCCTTGTACCGGCCGCGGCACGGCTGGCGGTCGGTGAGTCCCTCGGACCGCTGTCGTGGTCATCCCGCGCCGTCGCCCGGATCACGGCCGGGCGAGGCTGGCCCGCCGCCTGGGCGGCTGTCCGTTGCCGGCCCGCCGCTGGCGACCGGACAGGACCTGGGCGCCCGGCCCGTGTCACCGCGGGGAAGCTGACGTGCCATTGGCCGTGCTGCGGTCCAGGTCCTCGCGAGTTGCCCGCGAGCCGACGTGTGAGCTGCGTTCTTAGATCTGGCGTCGGTGACAATGGCCGCGGAAGTGCGGCGAGCCCGTGGCCGGCGTCGGAGGGTGAGATGGCTCAGAAGGTGACTGTCGTGCTGGAAGATGACCTGGATGGCGGCCAGGCCGACGAGACCGTGCGGTTCGGGTTCGATGGCGCGGACTACGAGATCGATCTGAGCAGCGCGAACGCCCGCGTCTTCCGCGACCAGGTCGCGCCGTTCATCGAGCACGCCGCATGGCCAGCCGGGGACTGTCCCGCCGGGCTGCCCGGACCACGGCGAGCCGGCGGCGCGCCGGCGACGTCCGCGCCTGGGCGAAAGACCACGGCATCGCCGTCAGCAGCCGCGGCCGGATCCCGGCCAGAGTGGCCGAGCAGTACCACGCCGCGACGACCGGACGCTGGCCCGGCCCGGGACGAGCACACGCTCATGCCCGGCGCCGCCAGGCCATCAATCAGATCGAGGCGCCCACGGCCCAGCAGCCGTCGACATGACATGCCGCCACGCGAGCCCAGAAGCCCCAAAACCACCTAGGTCAGTTAGTCGGCCGACGCTGCGTCCTGTCCGTTGTCATGTGTGCCGTCGCCGTTGCCATTGACAGGTTCGCTGAACCACTCCGGTAGCCCGCCTCGCTCCTGCAACCGAGCGTAAAGAGCCTCAAGAGCTTCGGCGGCCTCCTTACGCTCCTCTGCAGTTCGGATTGCCCAGATCTGCTCAGGGTCGAAGGTCTTCCTAGCTCCATCTGGCCGTATGGCCACCAAGCGTCCGCGCGCCCAGTACAGGGGATCGCGTTTTCTACGCGCCACCCCTGCATCTTTTCTCTCGCTGAACGCACTCATAACCTCGCCCCGCCCGCCTGTGACTTGAACATAACACAAGTTTGAATGATCATTTAGGTCTGCCTCAGAGTCCGGCGCCTGATGCAGTTGCCGTAATACTTCAGCTCTGAGACGACCTGCCTGAAGAGGAACAGGAAGTGAGTAACTGACACAGTCATCAAGATCAACCAGCCAGCATCGGTTGTAATCGCTACGTGCGAATTTAGCATATACAGCGAAAATGTGCCCTTAACCGGACGTACCGAACTATAAAGATAATAAAGGGACGCCACGAGCGAGAAGCACATCGTTCCTACAAGCGCCAAGTAAGTAGTCAGCGACGCGCGACGCAATCGGGACAACTCGATCCACGACCCAAAGAGCACTGTTACGAAGCCTGGCAGCGCGAGAAGAAGCGCAGGTATGTCCGTTGGGAAGGACGGCGCCGGTCCGGTTCCTCCTGCCGTCGCTAGCCCGAGGCGAGTTAGAGCGAAGAAGCTGATTATCACCGCGCTCGCAAACGCAACAGCAGTCGCGCCGCCGAGGGCGCCGGGAGGAATCTCGCGGAACTGAACTATAGACTTAACACGAGAGAGCCCCCCAACATTTGCTGTGTTGCTTATTTCTTGCGGTCGAACGTAGAGATGGGCGTTCGGTCGGCCCTCTTCATGGTAAACCCGTATATATGGCTTGCTGATTAGCCCGGTGTATTGCTCTTGCACCACAGGAACATTAGATTCCAAGTATTCCAGATGATGGTCAAATACATACTGGTCAGGCTGCGAATATATCTCCAGATGGTAAGCCTGAACTTGCAAGAAGAATGGACTCGGCACTACATCAATTGTAGAGGGATTCAATCCGAAGCGTTCGCGCCACTGATTGAATGGATAACTCGTCGGGCTATCAAGAGGCACGCAGTGAGTGTAACTAATACCGAGATGAGGCTCGTTCCGCCCAGGAACTTCCACCACGATGAAATAGTTGTCCATGTACTGTCTACAGAACGACTTAATCCTATCGCGCCAGACATCACTTATCGGGAAAACATCAACGCCGTTCATTGCACTTTCACGACTTTCCCGTTCACGGCCAGACTGTTTGGCTAGAGGACCTGGCGCGCACATGGCCGCAACGAGGCGCCGAACGAGCGCATTTTGCACTGTCGCGCGGTCCGTGGAAGCTCTTGAGCGCGTTACCTTCTCATCGACGGTATCGACGTCGCGATTCGCCATTTCGAAAAGGAGCGATAGGGCATATGCCACTAGGCCCCGGCTCTGGTTGTACGAAAGAGTCGACAGATGACTTCCGTCCGCATCAGTCACTGAGAAGTCATCTAAGAGCGTTCCGCTGGCTAGCCATACAAAAGGAAGAATAAGAACATCAGGGATTGGACTCGACTCCTGCTCGCTTCGAGGCTCATCTCCATGATATGAGTGACGAAGGTCGAAGTCAAGATATGTCGTCAGCCGAAGCCTTGGCCCGTCGGCTTCTATTGCAGCGTGTTCGTTCACTCGGTAAAGATAGTGCGGAATGCCTGCGAGGATGCCGGCGAATAAATTGAGGGCCGCTTCATCATAACGGGCGTAGAGCCATCTAAGTTCTTGAGCTATTTCATCTGCCGTGGGTGCCCTAGGAACGGGTCTGCCAAGTGCCGTGGCGTCAGGACTTACGATATCGGAGGTCTGAAACACAATGAGGACGATCAGCAGGATAACCAGAAGAATCACCACTAGCCGAGCTAGCGAGTTATGTGGCCAGCTGAGCAAACTGTCAGTGCTGCGCGCGAGGAGGAGGCCGGCGAGCAGGAGGAGGAAGGCTATGCCGAAACCTGCTCTGAGGTTCCGGAATAGACCCGAACGAAAGATCCGCCGCAGACGTTTCCGCCAGCGTGACTGGCGCGGTGTGTGCTGCCTTGCGGGATTCGTCATAGTACGAGTCTCAGTTATTAGCCGGACCATTGCAATAGACAAAGTAGCCGACTGATTAGGTTAATATTCTGATATCGTATTTTTTCGGCCTCTGTCAAGCCGGACTCGGGTGGCGGAACTTAGACGCCTATCGAGGCCCGGAGGTTTACAGCTGCGTACGGATGTCCAACAGAGTGGCGGCATGGCCCACCGGTAGCTCTGTGTGGGGCGCGATGAGCATCGCGGTGCCGCGGGGCAGTCGCTTGCCCAAGCGGCGACCGGCAGACACGATCCTCAGTCCCGTACGATCCGGGAGCCGAGCACCCTACGCATACCGGGTGAACCTGTCCACCGGCCAGGCAGCGCCCGTCGGCCGGGCCTTCACCCCCAGGCCGGCCCGCCGGCAACACCGATCCGTACACGATCGCCTGGTAGCCCAGACCTCGCCGAACCGGCGCCCACCACCGTCCGGATCGACCCGGCCAACAGCCCAGGCCAGTTCCGCTGCGCGGTGCGAAACGTCGATCGCGCATCGGTACCGGGCAGGGAAGGGCCTGTCGACCGCATCGGCGCTAACGAGCGCATAAGACCCAACAATGTGCTGGGCAACGCCCAACGTGACCGCTTCGGCAAAGGGTGCATAACGAGCCATTTGTGAGCGCAATCTGTCTACCATGGCGGTCACCGTACGTGACCTGAGCGGCCGGAACCGGCAGGCAGACCTTGTCATGGGGGTCATGACCCTGGCGGTAGTCCAACTGCTGGCCATTGTCAGATCCTGATGGCCGTCCGCACTGCGTGCGTGCGGCGTAGAGTCCCGGGCCCTGACGTACGCGGCACAATGCCGCGGGCCGCAACACCACTCCGCGACGTCTGAGCCGCGCAGCACCGCATCGGGCTGCGACGCGCAGTGACCGGGACCTGACTGACAGTTAGTTCCGCGGCCGCCGGTAAGCCGATACTCGATCTAACGTGCTGACTCGCTGATCCTGCATCGCCTGGGTAACCCCCGTCATCCTCTGCTCGCGCCTGCCGGATCGCGACGGTGAGGACGACCAGCACGCCGCGGCAGGCGGCGACGCCGAGGTGCAGCCCGATCCGCAGCTGGTGCAGCCAGAGCCGGTTCAGCCGGGGGTAGTTCTGGTAGTGCGCCTGGCGGAACTCCTCCAGCGCCTCATGGTGATCGGCCACGGCGCCGGACTCGATCAGGGCGGGTGAGGGCGCGGGCCTGCGACCTTCGCCACGGTCAGGCACCCAAGGTCACCAGGGGCCCGGGCTCCGGCGCGGCCAGGCTGGCCATGGCCTTCAAGCTCCATCGAGTCAGCCCAGGACCGCTGGCGCGCCGTGAACGCGCCCCACCTCGTCGCCCTGGTCCGCAACGGGGCAACCTTCGTCAACGGCAAGATCGTCAAACGGCCCGCAGAGCAGGCCCTGGAACAAGCCGCCTAACGATCTCGATCCACAGGTCTTGACAATTACTCCAAGTGACGGACCTGGCGGGCCAGTCCGGTGAACGGCGAGTTGATGGCGGCAAGGCCCAGCAGCCAGGCGACGAACAACATGGCGACGACCGACAAGACGGTCCCGGAAGCACTGTCGAAGGCCCGAATCGGGCTGAACCGAAAGGCGCCCCGGCCGATGGCTGCCGCATAGGCGAGCAGCTCTTGGAGCACGGTCGCGACGACCAGCACGGTGAACAGGGCGACCAGGGACTGGCGGGACCGCTGGTGACCACGCCGGCGATCGGGCCAGCGATGCCGGTTCAGCGCGCCGGAGCCGGCCTGCGTCGCCGCCCGGTGCGATGGTCAAGATTTCAGCTGCCTAGTCCGATCTCGCTGCGGATGCGGGTGCTAAGCGCGGTGGCCGGTAGCGCGATGGCCGAGAAGCTGATGTCGGGGCTGCCCACTTCGGCAGGACCGAAGAAGTAGAACAGCCGGGCCGCCAGCGTCGCCGCATTCACCGCACAGTTGGCGTTGATCGCGCCGGCGAGTAGCTGCTCGCCACCGGCCAGCCAGGTCACCCAAGCCGCGTCTTCGGTGGTGAGCAGGCGGACGCTGCGGACCAGGTGGACAGCGCCGCTGCTCGTGTTGATGATGGTCAGCTCGGATTCGGGCCCGGCACCCGGCGGATCAGTGACGCTGGCGAAGGCCGCAAGCGTGCTGCCATCAGGCGAGAACGCCGCACCGCTCTGCGAGATCATGAAGCCATACCGCAGCGGGCTGCGGACCGTCAGCGTGCGCATGGTGCGAGTGTTCGTGATCTCTAGCGGACAGTGCCAGACTCGGCAGCCGCCTGGTTCCCAGGCCAGAAGGCTATGGTCGGCTCCGCGCGGGGTCCACGAACCGATGACCACGGACGTTCTTCGGGACAGCACGCGCGCCCGGCCGGTCCGCTCGGTCCAGATGCCCAGGCCGGGATAGGACTCGACGACGAGGCCGCCCGCTACCACGGCGTCCGGATAGTTGCTTAGGTGCCAGCCGACGGGGAGAGGGAGCGGTCGGGCGGGGCCGTGCCCGCTGACCGGCACCACCGTCAGTGCGCGCGGGTAGCTGCCGTGAACTGTGCCGGTGGCGACGTAAAGCTGACGGCGGTCGGCAGCCAAGCTCGCCCACCGCCCGGTGGCCACCCGCCAGCGTGCCCCCGTCGCGAGCTCGCGTGCCCGGATGGACTGACCGTCCGCCCAGTAGATCCGGCCGGTGGTCCCGATCAGGCCCCGGTCGTC
>Ga0137377_10004905_pt1 | contig 10612 bp, 7 predicted proteins | sample SagtaG_22_FD_104815 | JGI IMG/M metagenome (GOLD analysis project Ga0137377, IMG submission 104815) | Vadose zone soil microbial communities from Sagehorn Ranch, Mendocino, California, USA - Sage2_L_40_16 metaG | ecosystem: Environmental > Terrestrial > Soil > Vadose zone | place: USA... | reverse complement strand
TCACATCTCAAAAAGCTCGCGCGCGAGGGCCGCGCGCACGAGGACAAGCAGCCCGACCGCCCGTCGCGCTGGAGGCGTTAGTCGCGGGCGGAGGTCACGGCCTGGAGGTGGGCTAGGGCCTGCATCTCGAAGACCGCGATCGAGTAGCCGAACGCCGAGTGGCGCTTCAGCCGGCCGAAGTACTCCACCATCTTCGCAAGGCCGTGCCGCTCGATGAGGTAGTCGGCCAGCAGGAAGGTCAGGTGGTATGTCTCGACCGAGCCCTCACGCTGGTGGCGCAGCGTGAAGTCGCGCGGCGAGCCCAGGGTGCTCAAGGTCCAGCCGCCCGTGCGCGAAGGCCGGCTGTCGCTGCACGCGCACGAGGGCCAGCCGGCGGTGCATCTGCAGCGAGCCCTCGTCGAGGCGCTCGAGCGCCTGGAACGCGACGCGCTCCGCCATTCCCTCCGCCAGCCATTGCTCGGCGCGCCCCTCGCCCCCCGCCAGCTCGAACTGGGCGACGTGTGTGAGCTCGTGCGCGATGAGACGCAGCCACTCGCGGCCGCCTCCGGCCAGCCGCCCGTTGAGCAGCGCGCGTCCAGGCCGGGCGATGCCGATCGCGAACGCCGCCAGCTTGTTCGCGCCCTCCTCGCCCATGGCCGCGTCCTGCACGAGCCCCCGGCGAAATGCCTCGCGCGTGGTGTAGACGTGCACGCGCGTGCCCGCCGGCAGCGGCAGCCCGAGGTCGTGCGTGAGGACGTCCACGACGCGCTCGATGCCGCCCGTGCGCGGGCCCCCGATCACCTGCACCCCGGCCGTGGTGCCAGCCACGCCAGCGGCGGCCGTGCTCGAGGCCACGCGCGCGGCGCCGCCGCCCAGCAGGAGCAGGGTGGCGGCGGCGAGCGCCAGGGGCGGACCGAGACGGCTCAATTGAACCATCCCGCGCGGTGGAGCTCGCCGCGCACGCGCTCGACGTTCGCGATCTCACGCCGGATGCGGGAGGTCTCGGGCCCCTCGTGCGACGCGTGATGAAGGCGTCGCAGGATGAGCGCGACCCTCAGATACGGAAGCTGCCAGCCGGCGACTCGACGATTCACGCCCCGGTCAAGGGCAACGTCGCTGCCAGACCTGACGCGCGCCAAGTCCGCGTCGTTGCGAGCGCTCTTGCGGCGGCCCGGGGAGCGCCCGGGCATTTCTCCGCGGAGTCGGTCAGTTTTTCCCGCGGGCGCGCGCGGCGTCGACGACGGCGGTAAACAGTGCGCGCGCGGCCGCGTCGTGGCCGACGAGGTCTTCGGGATGCCACTGCACGGCGACGACGAAGCGCCGCTGATCGGCGTGCTCGAGCGCCTCGATCACGTTGTCGGGCGCCCACCCGACCTCCCTCAGGTCGCGCCCGAGGCGGTGAACCGACTGGTGGTGGAAGCTGTTCACGCGAAGCTCGGAGACTCCGACGATGGAGCCGATCCGCGTGTGTTCCGTCTGCAGCTTCACGTCGTGGGTGGCGAGGTGGCGCCGGTCGGGCTGGCTATGCTGGACCTTGTCGCCGAACACGTCGGGCACGTGCTGGTGCAGCGTGCCGCCGAGCGCGACGTTCAGCACCTGCAGCCCGCGACAGATCGCGAACATCGGCACGTCGTCGCGCAGCGCGCGGTCGACCAGCTCCAGCTCGAGCCCGTCGCGGTCGGCGGAGACGAGCGTGGTCTTGGGATGCGCGGCCTCGCCGAACCGCGAGGGCTCGACGTCGCCGCCGCCCGTCAGGACGAGCCCGTCGAGCCGCGCCCAGAGCGCCTCGCGGGCCGCCGGCGAGAGCTGCGGCGCCAGCAAGATGGGGACGCCGCCCGCCTGCTCGACGGCGCGCAGGTACGCGGCGTTGACGTAGGCGCGCTCCGGGTACTCGTCGACGGTGACGGAGGTCGAGACACCGATCAGGGGCGCGGGCACGAAGCGAGCATACCGTGATCAGTTTGCGGACTCACGCTATGTCCTGACGGTCCCCGTAATCCCCGGCCGGCTGGTCCCGGCAGGGAGGTGCGTGATCGTCCGGCGGAGGCGGGCCGGTAACGAGCGCCTGTCCGAAGGATTCTTCACGCCGTGCTGAATGGTGGCACGGGCTTACGCGGCGTCAGGTAGCCGCTATCTTGGGGAGAGGCCGGGCCGGAAGTCCGCCGCCGCCAGTAATACGCCGCTAGATTCCGCTCTTTTCCCCACGACGCCGCGCAGAACCTTCGGCGCTCTCTATGGAGAGGTTGGTGGGGTGGTGCCTGGCCAGGCGGCCGACGCCCTTCGGCGGAACTGAAGTGGTCATTGACACGCATCATAGGTGGCGCTAGAGTCGGCCGCCGACCCACCCATCGCGCCGGGTTCCAGTTCGGCCGGGAGACCGCGCCATGAAACGCGCCCTTGCCGTCACCTTCGTCCTCATCACCGGATGCGCGGGCCTCAAGAACACGCCGATTCAAGACTATGTTCTGGAAACGGGGCGCGCATGCGAGACCGTGAGCGCGGGGTGGAGAATTCTCCGCGTCGATACCGCCGGTCATTATTGGATAACCGGCGAAGGTCCAGCTGGCATCCCAATGTTTCACGCATGCATGAAAGAACAGTATGCGAAGAAACCGTTCAACGCGTGGCTCAAAGCACAGACGAGAGAGTCGCCGATTTCTTCCCAGCCGCCGCGGCCAGAGGTTGCAGGACCTCCGCCGCCGGCGTCAGGGTCTTCTGCGGCGGTCGTAGCAGAGACGGTGTGGCAACCCGGCTACCAGTGGACGTACCGGTACGAGAGCCCACGTGATAGCGGAACCTTTGCATGGGTCGTGAATCGAGAAGAAGTACTGGACGGTATCCGGTTCTACGTCGTCGCGTCAGGGACCCGCGAAATCTACTTCCGGAAGTCGGACTTCGCCCACTACATGGACAAAGTGAATGGAGCGGTCGAAGTCAGGAACACTCCTCCGATACGTTTGGCATCTGGAACGGCGGGCGATAAGTGGGAACTTCGATACGTTCGTGAAACGCCGCAGCAACAGTCGACTCAGAACATCGTGCGAACGTGTGAGACGAGCGGACCGGAAACGGTCACCGTCCCGGCCGGGACGTTCGAGGCAATGAAGACGACGTGCGTGAATGCCCGAACCGGGGAGACGGATTACGAGATTTGGTATTCCGCAGCGGTCAAGCAGATGATTCGGGAGCGCACCCGGTTCTCTTACGGCTGGCGCGAACGTGAACTCATTGGAATGCGTATGTTCCCTGATCGCGTTCAGTAGTCCCCGCATGAAAACCGCTGAACCCCGCGAGGCGCGGAATGATCTTTCCGCGTTCGGTGACGGAAGAGGCTCTCGGCCGCCTGCCGGCGGCGTTGGGGAGAAAGGGGAAATATGAAGGCTTTAGCCTTGGTCACGGTGCTGGCCCTCGGTGGATGCGCTACTGGAAACTACTGGACGAAACCGGGTGTTACAGAACAAGATTCAAGCGTGACTACTACCAATGTATGAAGGACTTTCGCGCTGGAGCAGGTTCAAAATATCCACGCAATTTAGCTTACGAAAGAGAAGTGTCTGGAGGCGCAGGGATACAAACTGGGTGCTGATACAAACTCGAATCACCATGAATTTGCGAAGCCTTTGCCATGATTGAGTGAGTTAGAATCAGCCGCGCATGATGACACATCCTCGTCCTGATCGTTGACGACGAGCCGGAGGTCGCGGACGTTCTCTGATTACGGCGCGAGCGTAGCATGCCTGCGCGCGGTATCATCGCGGCCATGAGCCTCGACTCCGTCTCGTCGCAGCAGAGCACGCCCGCGTACCGCCCGACCGCCACCGTCCAGGCCATCGGCTCCCGGTGGGGCGTGGCCGCCGGCCACGCGCTCGCCGCCGAGGCGGCCGCGCACGTGCTCGGCGCCGGCGGCAACGCGATCGACGCGGGCGTCGCCGCGGGTATCTGCCTGGGCGTCGTTCACTGCGACATGGTCAGCGTCGCCGGCGTGGCGCCGATCCTCGTGCACCTCGCGCGCACGGGCGAGACGTTCCAGGTGTCGGGCGTGGGGCCCTACCCGGGCGCCTCGACGCTGGAGTACTTCCGCGGCCTCGGCAACCAGATCCCGCCCGGCCTGCCCCGCACCGTGGTTCCCGCGGCGCCGGCGGCGTGGTGCGCGGCGCTCGAGCGCTGGGGGACGATGTCATTCGCCGACGTCGCGAGGGCGGCGACCGAGCACGCCGGCCGCGGCTTCCCGGTGTCGAGCTTCTCCGCGTTCCAGATGACGGCCAACGCCGACAAGTACCGCCGCTGGCCGACCTCGACGGCGCTCTACCTGAACAACGGACGGCCGTTCCGCATGGGCGAGCGGCTCGTGCAGGCCGAGCTGGCCGAGACGCTGTCGCGCATGGCGCGCGCGGAGGCGAGGGAGGGCGGCAGCCGCGCCGCCGGCGTGCGCGCCGCCCGCGACGAGTTCTACCGGGGCGAGACCGCCGCGCGCATCGCGGAGTTCCACCGCGCGGAGAAGGGCCCGCTGACGGCCGAGGATCTCGCGAGCTTCGAGGTCGAGGTCGAGCGCGCGATCGTCGGCACTTACGGTCCCTGGCAGGTCGGCGTGTGCGGGTTCTGGTGCCAGGGCCCGGTGCTGCTGCAGATGCTGAACCTGATCGAGGGGACCGATGTCGCCGCCCTCGGTCACAACTCGCCCGCGTACCTGCACCTGCTCGCGGAGACGGCGAAGGTCGCGTTCGCGGACCGCGACGCCTGCTACGGCGACCCGCAATTCGTCGACGTGCCCGCCGAGCGCCTGCTCTCCAGGGCCCACGCGGCCGAGCGGCGCGCGCTGATCCGCGACCGTGCGTGGCGCGAGATGCCGCCGGTGGGCGAGCGCCGCGGCGCTGCCGCCATCGCGGGCGGCTCCGGCGAGTCGCTCGACACCTCCTACGTCGCCGTCGTCGACGCGGAGGGCAACGGCTTCTCGGCCACGCCGAGCGATCCCAACGTGGACTCGCCGGCGGTGGCGGGCGTGGGCTGTGTGGTGTCGCCGCGCGGCTCGCAGGGCTGGCTCGATCCCGCGCACGCGAGCGTCGTGGCGCCGGGCAAGCGGCCGCGCCTGACGCCGGCGCCGGCGATGCTGCTGCGCGAGGGCCGGCTGGTGATGCCGTTCGGCACGCCGGGCGGCGACGTGCAGCAGCAGGCGATGCTCCAGGTGCTGCTGAACCACGTCGTCTTCGACATGCCGCTGCAGCAGGCGATCGAGGCGCCGCGCGCGGCCTCGCGCTCGTTCCCCGACTCGTTCTGGCCGCACGCGTTCGCCCCCGGCAAGCTTGAGGTCGAGCGCCGCATCCCGAAGGAGACGCGCGACGCGCTCGCCGCGCGCGGCCACGAGGTCAGCGAGTGGCCCGAGTGGGAGTGGCGCGCCGGCGCGGTCTGCGGCGTGCGCATCGCGGAGGACGGCGCGCGCTGGACGGGCGCCGATCCGCGCCGCGGCTCGCACGCCATCGCGCGCTGACGCCGCGGCGCCCCGCACCTCGAGTCGGCTATCCTGCGCTCATGCCCTGGCGGACGCTCGTCGGCCTGTCGCTGCTGGCCGTGGTAGCGGCTCCCGCGGCGGCGAGCGACGAGCGCGTGCCGCCGCCGGGGCCCGGCGGACGCCCGGGGCCACGGCCCGCGGCGCCGGTCGAGGCGGCGGAGCGGCCGGCGTACGCGATCGGTCACAAGTGGTTCCTCACCGACGGCACGTACGAGCTGAAGCGGCTCGATGGCCGCGACTACGTCTTCGTCGGGCCCGGCCGCGAGCTCCGACTGACTCCCGAGCTCGCGGTCGCCGGCGTTCGCCGCGGAGCCGACTACGTGGACTTTCGTCCTCCGCCGCGCCTGAAGTGGCCGCTGCGCGCGGGACTGTGGGGCTCGGGCGAGACGAACTGGCGGGTGAGCCGCCTGCCGAAGAACGTCGCGGGCCTTTCCACCGCGGGCGGACTGCGCGTCACGTGGCAGGTCCGCGCGCCCGAGGACGTCACCGTGCCGGCCGGCCGTTTCACGGCGTGGCGCATCGACTACGAGGTGTTCCAGACCGGCGCCGGCGGGCGGCAAACGCCCGTCTGGCAATTCTCGACCTGGTACGCGCCGGCCGTCCGGCAGCTCGTCAAGGCCGACGACGATGGCACCGGGTGGCTGTCGTTCGAAGTCGCCTCGATCGAGGCCACGCCGCCCGCGATGGCCACCGGCCCCACGCCGCCGCCGCCGCCCGCCACGACACCGCCGGTCGCCACGCCCGCGCCGCCGGCACGCGTCGCCCCCCCGACGCCGTCCGGCGACACCGAGGCGCCCAGGATCGTCATCAACTACCCGCCGGCGGACATCAAGCTCGAGAGCGAGCGGATCGTCGTGCTGGGCGTGGTGAGCGACAACGTCGGCGTGGATCGGGTGCAGGTGACCGTCAACGGCGTGGAGGTCCCGCAGGAGCGCGGGATGGAGGCTCGGGGCCGCGCGATCCGCGTCCCCGCGACGCTCCGGCCCGGCGACAACGTGATCGAGATCACGGCCACCGACAAGGCCGGCAACGTCGCCCAGGTCGTGCGCACCATCACGCGGGTCGTGGCCGTCGCGCCGCCGTCGCCCGCGCCGGTCGTGAAGACCGCCAACCGCTGGGCCGTCATCATCGGCGTCGGCACCTACGCGAACCCGACGATCCCCCGCCTGCGCTACGCCACGCGCGACGCGGAGGCGATGTACCGCTTCCTCACGACGAAGGGCGGCTACCCCAAGGACAACGTGCTGCTCCTGACGGACGGCGCCGGGCAGAAGCCGACGCTGCAGAACATCCGCCGCGCCCTCGGCGAGTTCCTCTACCGCAAGCCGGGACGCGAGGACATGGTGCTGATCTACTACGCCGGACACGGGGCGCCGGAGGTGGACACGGCGGGCAACGAGACCGACGGCCTCGCGAAGTACCTGATCCCGATGGACGCCGAGCCGGAGTCGCTCTACAGCACGGCGCTGCCGATGGACGAGATCCAGCGGATCTTCGCGCGCATCCCCGCCGAGCGCATCGTCATGCTGCTCGACACGTGCTACAGCGGCACCGCGGGCGGCCGCACGTTCATGCGGCAGCAGATCCGCGCGGGCAGCATCAACGACCAGTTCCTCGAGCGGCTCACGCGCAGCCGCGGCCGCGTGATCATCACCGCGAGCGGTCCCAACGAGGTCGCGCTGGAGTCCTCGGAGCTGGGCCACGGCGTCTTCACGTACTTCCTGCTCCAGGGGCTCGCCGGCAAGGCCGATCGCAACGGCGACGGCGTCGTGACCGTCTCGGAGCTGTACGAGTACGTCGAAGAGCAGGTGGATCGCAAGGCGCGCGCCGAGGGCGGCCGCCAGCGGCCGCTCATGAAGGGCGAGGTCGAGGGCACGCTGCCGCTCGCCCAGGTCGGCAAGTGAGGCGTCGCTACGTCGTCGCGGGCGCCGGCGTGAGCGGACGGCTGCGCACGGGCACCTCGCGGATCATCAGCGCCATGCCGGCGGCCAGGAAGGCCATGATCGCCGCGGACACGAACGCGCTCGAGTAGGAGCCGGTCCACTCGAAGATCCAGCCGGCCCCCGCCGCGCCCAGCGCCGAGCCCACCTGGTGGGCGAAGAAGATCCAGCCCGAGAGCTCGCCCACCGAGAAGCGGCCGTAGATGTTCGCGGTCAGCGTCGTGGTCGGCGGCACCGTGGAGATGTAGTTGAGGCCGAAGAGCGCCGCCCACACGTGCAGCGACGGCACGTCCCACACGTAGAGCAGGAAGAGCAGCGAGAGCCCGCGCACGAAGTAATAGATCGCGAGCGGGCCGCGGCGCCCGAAGCGGTCGCAGAACCAGCCCGAGCCGATGGTACCGATCATGTTCATGGCGCCCATCACGCCGAGCGCGGCCGAGGCCTGCATCGCGGTGAAGTTGTGCTCGAGCGCGTGCGGCATGAAGTGGGTGAGCACCATGCCGTTGCTGGTGTAGCCGCACACGAAGAACGAGCCCATGAGCAGCCAGAACGGCAGCGTCTGCGCCGCCTCCGACACCGAGACGCGCCCGGCGTGCTGCTCGGCCGCGATGTCCGCGGCCGTCGGCCTGGGGCCGGTGGCGCCGAGCGGGCGCAGGCCGCGCTGCTCCGGCGTGTCGCGCAGGAGCCACAGGCCGACGGGGACGATCAGCACGACCAGGCCGATGCCGAGCCACAGGAACGACGAGCGCCAGCCGTAGGTGTACGTGAGCATGGTGGCGAGCGGGACGATCAGGAGCTGGCCCGCCGACATGCCGCCGGCCGCGAGGCCCATGGCCATGCCGCGGTGCGTGTCGAACCAGCGCGCGACGATCGCCGAGCCCGTGCTCAGGGCCGCGCCGCCGGCGCCGACGGCCATGATCACGCCCGCCGTGACGAAGAGGTGCCAGAGCTTCGTCACGAAGCCCGAGGCGATGGAACCGACGCCGAGAAGCGTCAGGGCCAGCACGATGACGCGCGCCGGGCCCCATCGGTCGGCGAGCCGGCCGGCGAACGGCCCCGCGGCGCCGAGCAGCAGCAGCGAGACGGCGGCGGCGGTCGAGAGCGCGCCGCGGCTCCAGTGCATCTCGTCCTCGATCGGCTTGATGTACACGCCGAAGACGGCGCGCACGCCGGTGGAGGCGAGCATGCACAGCGTGAGGGCTCCGAGGACGATCCAGGCGGGATGCAGCCGGCGCGGAGACGGCATGGCCTTCAGATGATGGCACGCGCCCGCAGCGATTCACCCGGCCAACCCGCCGCCTGTGCGACCGCCGATTGGCCGGGGAAGACCGACCGACTCTTCTACTCGACGACCTCGGACGCGGCGCTCCGCTCGAAGACGAGCTCGTCGCCGTGGGCATCGACGGTCACGGTGTCGCCCTCGGCGAACTCGTGCTCGAGAAGCTTGAGCGCCAACGGGTCCTGGATCAGCCGCTGGATCGTCCGCTTGAGCGGCCGCGCCCCGAACGTCGGGTCGTACCCCTCGCGGGCGAGGACGGCCTTCGCGGCGTCGGTGACCTCGAGACCGATGCGCTTGGCGGCCAGGCGCCGGCGCAGGTGCTCGAGCTGGATGTCGACGATGCGCTCGATCTCCTCCCGCCCGAGCGGCGTGAAGATCACGATCTCGTCGATCCGGTTGAGGAACTCCGGACGCAGCGTGTTGCGCAGCTCCTGCATGAGCAGCGGCCGCACCTTGTCGGGCTTCTCGTAGTCCCGGAAGATGTGGCTGCCGAGGTTGGAGGTCATGATCACGACGGTGTTGCGGAAGTCCACCGTGCGGCCCTGGCCGTCGGTGAGCCGCCCGTCGTCGAGCACCTGCAGCAGCACGTTGAAGACGTCCGCGTGCGCCTTCTCGATCTCGTCGAAGAGGATGACCGAGTACGGGCGGCGGCGGACGGCTTCGGTGAGCTGGCCGCCCTCGTCGAAGCCGATGTAGCCCGGCGGGGCGCCGATGAGGCGCGCCACGGTGTGCTTCTCCATGTACTCCGACATGTCGATGCGGATCATCGCCCGCTCGTCGTCGAACATGAACTCGGCGAGCGCGCGCGCCAGCTCGGTCTTGCCGACGCCGGTGGGACCGAGGAACAGGAACGAGCCGATCGGCTTGTTCGGGTCGCTGAGCCCGGCGCGGCCGCGGCGCACGGCGTTGGCCACCGCGCGGATCGCCTCGTCCTGGCCGACCACGCGGGCGCGCAGGCGCTCCTCCATCTTCACGAGCTTCTGGACCTCGCCCTCGAGCAGACGGGTGACGGGGATGCCGGTCCATTTCGCGACGGTGTGAGCGATGTCCTCCTCGTCGACTTCCTCGCGCAGCATGCGGCCGCGCTTCTGCTGGTCGGCGAGGCCCTTCTCCATCTCGACGAGCTTCTTCTCCAGCGCGGGCAGGGTGCCGAAGCGCAGCTCGGCGGCACGGTTCAGGTCGCCGCGGCGCTCGGCGTCGACCATGGCCTGGCGCGCCGCTTCGATCTGTTCCTTCACCCCGCTCATGCCGGCGATGCCCTGCTTCTCGGCCTGCCACTGCGCCTTGAGAACGTCGGCCTTCTCCTTGAGCGTGGCCAGCTCGGCGTCGAGCTTGCCCAGGCGCTCGCGCGCGCCGGAATCGTCCTGGTCCCGCGCCACCGACACGCGCTCGATCTCGAGCTGCATGATCCGGCGCGTGATCTCGTCGATCTCCTGCGGCATCGAGTCGATCTGCATGCGCAGGCGCGCGGCCGCCTCGTCGACGAGGTCGATGGCCTTGTCGGGCAGGAAGCGGTCGCCGATGTAGCGGTGCGAGAGCACGGCCGCCGCCACCAGGGCGGCGTCCTTGATCTTCACCTTGTGGTGGACCTCGTACTTGTCCTTGAGGCCGCGCAGGATCGCGATGGTGTCCTCGACGCTCGGCTCGCGCACCATCACGGGCTGGAAGCGCCGCTCGAGCGCGGGGTCCTTCTCGACGTGCTTGCGGTACTCGTCGAGCGTGGTGGCGCCGACGCAGCGCAGCTCGCCGCGCGCGAGCGCGGGCTTGAGCATGTTGGCGGCGTCGACGGCGCCCTCGGCGGCGCCCGCGCCCACCAGCGTGTGAAGCTCGTCGATGAAGCAGATGATCTGGCCCGAGGACTCGGTGATCTCCTTGAGGACGGCCTTGAGCCGGTCCTCGAACTCGCCG
>Ga0137377_10004902_pt1 | contig 10614 bp, 8 predicted proteins | sample SagtaG_22_FD_104815 | JGI IMG/M metagenome (GOLD analysis project Ga0137377, IMG submission 104815) | Vadose zone soil microbial communities from Sagehorn Ranch, Mendocino, California, USA - Sage2_L_40_16 metaG | ecosystem: Environmental > Terrestrial > Soil > Vadose zone | place: USA... | reverse complement strand
TGGGTGTCGAGCGCCCCAGGGGTAGCGGCCGTGTCGACGGGCGGCCTCGTGACGGGAGTGGCGGCCGGGGCGGCGACGATCACGGCGACGAGCGAGGGGCAGAGCGGCACGACGCAGGTCAGCGTGACGGCGAGCGCGCCGGGGCAGGTGATCTACTACAGCACGAATTTCAACGATGGCACGACGGGCCCGCTGGACGTGTACGCCTACGGCGGCGGCAGTTGCGCGGCAAGCACTGCGTACGTGGATCCTGGCAGCGCCCACTCCATGAAGTGCACCATTCCGGCGCCCGGCGGTGCGGCGGCGCTGCAGACGTGGTTTGGCACCAGCAAGCTTGTCGGCACGCCCAACGACCCGTCGTTGGATCAGGACCTGTTTGAGCAGGTGCGGTTCGTACTGGCACCGGGCGCGGCTGCGGCGATTGGGGGCACGACCTGCGGGTCGTCCAATTCCGGCTCGCAGTTCAAGACGCACAAGTCGGTCTATGGCCAGTCGGGGAGCGCCATCAACGGCTGGGTGATGTCGGAGATCTCACCGTGTTCTGATGGGAACATCGGCATGTTTTCCGAAGCCGAGATGTGGCGGAACAACGGGCACGCGAATCCCTGGCCGGGCACGTATCCGTCCTTGAATGAGGGGACCGTGTACGATGTGGTCTATCGCTACCACCGCTACACCGCGCAGGGCTGCGGGACGGTCGCCGTGTGGGTGGATGGCACGAAGGTCATGGACCTGGCCTGTGCGAGCTACATGGGGACCACGGGCGGCTCCTCGGCCGGGCTGCTGTTCTGGGATGGGGCAACCTACTTGAGCGGGGGGCTGGGCCCGCTGACGGTCTACACCCTGTTCGTGCAGGCGACCAACTACCCGATCGGAGCGGCTACACCCTCCCCGTAAACGGAAGCGTCCCCCGGCGAATGACACGGTGCACATCGCCCCCACCTGATCGCCGCCGCAGCGAGGCTCCAAGCCGGACTTAGGCCCGGGACGAGGCTGCCGTCATGGGGCACGCGCCGCAGGTGTTGCGTCGCCGCAACGCACGGATGGGCGCGCGGGTTGTCCTGACAGCGGCATGGCGTCTGCACCTCCGGTCGTCGTGAACCTCGCCCTCGCTCTCTCCACAGCGACATCTTCGCGCGGACGCAGGCGATGACCCCGTGGTGGTTGTCGCACATGACCGCTCGAGGCCGTGGCACTCGCGACGCCCACCACCTCGTCGCGCCGCCGCCTCCAGAGCGGCTGCAGTGGGATGGCTTGCAGGTGGCGCTGGGGGTTCTCGTGTTCACGCAGGTCTGGCGTGTCCACGAGCTGTTTCCGATCCTCGCGGTACGCGGTCTTCCGCTCCTTCCGCGTTGGGGGCGCTGCTCCTGTTCGCTTTGGACCGCGATCCCCGGCGGCGGTTGAGCGGTCTGAATGAGCCCGTTGTCCGTGCGGCGCTCGGTCTTCTGGTGCTCGTGACGCTCTCCGTTCCGGGGAGCCTGTATCCCCGTTTGAGCCTGGAATTTCTGCTCAAAGACTACCTGCGCAGCGTCACTTTGATGCTGCTCCTCGTCGCCGCGAGCATTCGCGGGTTGGCCGACCTGCGGCGCCTCGCCTGGCTCCAGATCGCTGGAGTGACGGTGTTCTCCGCAGTCATCCTCGCTCGCTCTCCACTCACGAGCGAAGGTCGACTGCTCGCCATGGCCTATTACGATGCCAACGACCTGGCCTTGCTGATCGTGTCCACCTTGCCGCTTGTCCTATGGCTCTGGCGGCGGCCGGCTGGGTTCGTGGCCCGCTTGCTGCTGACGGCGGCCACGGTGTTCCTCATGATGACGCTGGGCAAGACGGGTTCGAGAGGTGGATTCCTTGGGTTCCTGGCCGTGGCGGCGTACCTGCTGCTGCGGTTCCATGCAATCTCGAGGGCGAAGCGCGTGGGAGCCGTGGCGCTGATCGCGGTCCTGCTCGTCGCCGTCACGAGTGACAACTACTTCGAGCGGATGCGGACGATGCTGCATCCCTCGACCGATTACAACTGGAGCGGCCAGGCGGAGTCGGGCCGACTGGAAGTGTGGAAGCGTGGAATTGGTTACATGGTGAGCCATCCGCTGCTCGGCGTTGGGGCTGGTGCCTTCCCCATAGCGGAGGGCACTCTCGCACCCGAGGCCCGCGTGCAGCAGTACGGGAGAGGCTTCAAGTGGTCCGCGGCGCACAACTCCTTCGTCGAGATCGGCGCGGAGCTCGGCGTCCTGGGGCTGATCCTGTTCGTCGTGCTGCTCGTGGGTGCCTTCCGCGCGCTATCCAGAGTGCGGCGGGGGCCACCAGGAGACGCAGCGTTTCTGGCGCAGGCCCTGACCGGATCCCTTGTCGGGTTCGCAGTGACCGCCGTCTTCCTGTCTCAGGCGTACTCCGGCTACTTGTACATGCTCCTTGGTATGAGTTTGGGACTCGCTCGGGTAGCGTCTCCGCTGCGAGCACCGGTACGTGCTTCCGCCGGGCAGGTTCCCCGCTCGGTCCAGGCGCCGCAAGCGGTGGCGGACCTCTTGCGTCCCGCTGGCAGGTTGACGCGGGACGCTCGATGAGAACGCGGGCTGCGCTCAAGGCGCTCGTAGAGACCGGACTCGTGTGGAGTGGCACCGCTGCGCTTTGCCGAGTCGCGCTGCTCCGCCATGCTCTCGTGTTGACCTACCACAACGTCGTGCCCGACGATTGCTCGTCCTTTGGAGACCGCTCGCTGCACCTCCCGCGCCGGACGTTTGTGAGGCAGATCGAGCAACTCTTGCGAACGCATGCCATCGTGCCGCTGGAGGAGGTGCTGACGCCCGCTCCATCGGGGCGCCGCCCGCGGGTCGCGATCACGTTCGACGACGCATACCAGGGAGCCATCGCGATCGGGGTCGAGGAGTTGGCACGGCGGGGCGTTCCGGCGACGCTGTTCGTCGTCCCTGCCTTCGTGGGGGGACGTTCCTTCTGGTGGGACGCCCTGGCGCGTGACGAGGGCGGCGGTTTGGATCCGGTCCTGCGGACGCGCGCCCTACAAGAGCTGGGCGGAAAGGACCGGGACGTCCGCCGCTGGGCTGAGGCGCAGGGGCTCCGACTCGCCGCGGTGCCGGAATGGGCGCTGGTCGCTTCGGAGGGCGAGCTGCGTACAGCCACCCGCCATCCGGGCATCACGCTCGCTTCTCACACGTGGACGCATCCGAACCTGCTTCGTCTCTCGCCGGCCGAACTCCAGGAAGAGTTAAGCCGGCCGCTCGACTGGCTGCGTCGGCGGTGCACGAGTGTGGTCGCGTGGCTCAGCTACCCCTATGGTCTCGCGAGCCCGTCGGTCGAGGCGGCGGCGGCGGCGGCGGGCTACGTCGCGGCCCTCTCTCTTGACGGGGGGTGGTTTACGCCGAATCGCGTGAACCGCTACGCCGTGCCGCGGGTCAACATCCCTTCGGGGCTGTCGGCCCATGGGTTCGCGCTGCGGACGTCAGGCTTTGCAGGCGTACCCGTGACGCCGCCGACCGCCGTTAGCAGCCACACATGAAGCAACGCCTCAAGGTGCTGCATGTGGTTCACGACTTGGACTACGGCGGCCTGGAGCGACTCGTCGGGGCTATCGTTCGACTCATCGACCGCGCCCGTTTCGAGAGTCACATACTGACGCTGAGTGGATTCGGCCGCTTTGCGCAGGGGCTCGAGTCAGTTGCGGAGCTGCACCGATTCAAGGCCATTCCGCGCCTGTCTATGCTGTGGCCGGTCGGGCTGGCCCGAAGAATCCGCGCGATCGCGCCGGATGTCGTGCACACCCATTGCGGCGTCTGGTACAAGGCGTCATTGGCGGCGCGGCACGCCGGCGTCCCGCGTCTCGTCCACACCGAGCACGGGCGTCATTACCCCGATTCCTGGGTCGCGCGGTTTCGCGACGGGCTTGCCGCCCGCCGCACCGACGTGGTGGTGGCGGTATCAGACGCTCTCCGCGGCCAGTTGGCGCGTGCGGTGGTCCGCGACCGCTCACGCATCCGGGTCGTTGTGAACGGCGTCGATACCCGTCGCTTCCGGCCGCGGCTGGTCAACGGGTCCGTCCGGGCGGAATTGGGTGTGCCGGCTGGGGCGCCGGTGATCGGCAGCGTGGGTCGGCTCGATCCGGTAAAGGCGTACGAGATCATGATCCAGGCCTTCGCCCAGCTCCGGGCGACTTGGACCGAGGGCCCGGCGCCCGTTCTGGTGCTGGTCGGAGACGGCCCGGAATGGGCGCGGCTGGAGGCGCTGATCGAGCGATATGGGCTGCGTGACGCTGCGCGCTTGGCAGGCTGGCGAAGCAACGTCGAGAACGTCCACGCCGTGTTGGACGTGTTCACGCTGTCGTCGTGGAGCGAGGGGACCTCGCTCGGCTTGCTGGAGGCGATGAGTACCGGCGTGTGTCCGGTCGTGACCGAAGTCGGCGGGTCTCCCGCAATCCTCGGAGAGCGTCTGCGCCACCGCCTCGTGCGGCCCGGAGACGTCGCCGCACTGGCGGCCGCATGGCGTGACGCCTTGGCGCATCGCGACCGACGCGAGGCGGATGGGGCGGTCGCGAGGGAGCGGGTAGAACAGGGATTCGGCCTCGACAGGATGGTGCGGCAGTACGAGCGCCTCTACATTGGGGAGGAATGACGGCAAGCCGTAACGGGGCGACTGGTGAAACGATGTGGACGATGGAGTCACTGGCACGACGCATGGTGAGCAGCCGCTGTGCTCGGGAGGTCGGATCTGTGGGTCCGCTCAGTCGTGACGGAGCCATCGGCGTGCTCCACATCGCAGCACCGTGCGAGGCAGGCGGTCTCGAGCGAGTCGTTCACGCGCTCGCCACTGCGCAGCGTCGGGCCGGTCACCGGGTGAGCGTGGTCGCGGTGCTCCCGAATGGCCGCGAGGACCATCCGTTCTTACCGCCCCTCATCGCGGCCGGCGTCGATGTTGTCCCGGTGCGCATTCGGCCGCGGGCTTACCTCCGCGAGTGGGCTGCGGTGATCGAGATCTGCCGGCGAGTCCGGCCGGACGTGGTGCATACGCACGGCTACCGCGCGGACGTGATCGACGCCAGTGCCGCTCGCCGCCTCGGCGTTCCTACGGTGACCACGGTACACGGCTTCGCGGGGGGCGACCTCAAGAACCGCTTCTACGAGTGGCTGCAACGGTGGGCCTTTCGGCGCTTCGACGCCGTCGTGGCTGTCTCGCGCCCCCTCGCCGCCGATCTCGCGCGCGCGGGCGTGCCAGCCCAGCGCCTACACGTCGTTCCGAACGCGTGGCCTGAGGGTGACCCGCCACTCCCGCGTGACCGCGCTCGCCACATGCTCGCAGTGCCTGAAGGTCGATTCCACGTCGGATGGGTGGGACGGCTGTCGCCAGAGAAGGGGCCGGACGTCCTGCTGGCCGCGTTGGAGTTCCTCAGCGACCTGCCCTTGGCCGTGTCGGTCTTGGGCGACGGACGATCGCGGGCTCCGCTCGAGGCGCTCGCGGCGCGCCGCGGGCTCGCGCAGCGGGTCCGCTGGCTTGGCAACCGCCCGGGCGCGGGGCGCCTGTTCTCTGCGTTCGATGTGTTTGTGCTCAGCTCCCGGGCCGAGGGCACGCCGATGGTGATGTTGGAAGCCATGGCGGCCGGCGCCCCGATCGTCGCGACGGCGGTCGGAGGCATCCCCGACGTCGTCTCGTCGCGAGAAGCGGTGTTGATCGCGCCTGAGCATCCAGCGGCGCTCGCGGCCGCGATTCGGGGCGTGTATGCGGACTCCGAGGCGGCAGCGACACGCGCGCGCCGAGCGCGGGAGCGATTGGCGAACGAGTTCGCCCTCGCTCCCTGGCTTGCGACGTACGAACGCATCTATCGGAACGTTCGCTGATGGCGCAGGACGGAGTCCTGTGCCCCTCAAGCCACCTCAGAACGTCGACTTGAACAGAAGCAGATTGGGTGTGCCGGCGGCGTTTCCGGTGATCGCGCCCGTCGTGGCGTTGCTGATGATCCAGTTGGACACGGTGGCGGACGGCGCGTCGCCCAACGTCGCCTTGTAGAGCGCGGCCACCCCGGTGACATGCGGCGCCGCCATCGACGTGCCGGACATCGTCATCGTCATGCCTGCGAGCCACGTCGACTTGATATCCGAGCCCGGTGCGTAGGCCTTCACGCAGCTGCCCCAATTGGAGAAGTCCGCTTTGGCGTCGGTCCGGGTCGACGCCGCGACGGTGAAGGCGCCGCTCGCGCTCCCGGGCGAGTACAGGCAGGCGTCGTCGGTCTTGTTGCCGGCCGCCACCGTCACGAACACGCCGGAGTTCCACAGGCTCGTGACAGCGGTGTTCAGCGCATCGGAGCGCCCCTCCGTGAGCGAGATATTCGCCACGGCGGGGCTCGCGTGATGCGCGGTCACCCAGTCCACCCCCGCGATGAGATCGGAAGTCCACCCGACCCCGCCACAATTGAAGAACACCCGCACGCCGTGCAGGAAGACCCCCTTGGCGACGCCGAACGTCGCGGCGCCGACCGTGCCCGCCACGTGGGTGCCGTGCCCGTTACAGTCCAGGCCGTCCAGGCCGAGGATGTCGTACACGTTGTCCGCCCGGCCGCCGAACTCCGGCTGGTCAGTCCAGATGCCCGTGTCGATGATGTACGCGTGCACGCCCGCGCCCGTCGCGGTGTAGCTGTACGTGCCCGAGAGGGGAAGCGCCCGCTGATCGATCCGGTCGAGCCCCCAAGGGTCGCCGTTCGCATCCATCTGCTCGGTCCCGTCGGTCTGGACCAGCTGATCGGACTCGATGTAGGCGACGAGCGGGTTCTGCCCCAGGGCCGCCACCGCCGCATCCGACAGACTTGCTGCGAATCCCTTGAGAGCGCTTGTGTAGATCTGTGAGAGCGATCCGTTGTAGGCGCTCACCAGCGACTGGGCGAGGCCGGCCGGGTCGGTGACGGTCTCCTGGAACACGACTATGTATCGCGCGACCGCCGCTCCGAGGAGGTCCCGGGTCGGGCCCGCCGAGGTCGGCTGAGTCGGGCTCGGAGGTTCCTGGCACGCGGCGAGGAGGATGGCCGCGGCCATGAGAGCGGAGCGTGCTGGCTGCCTCATCGGTCTTGCCTCGTGGGACGGGTCTTTCCCCACGACGGGGCAAGTTCCGTTCCGGAGCGAGCTTGGGCGACCGATCGAGGAGCCCGCGCAACGGTAGTGGGATGTGCACAAGGATGGGGCAAGCGCCCAGTGGGCCAGTGCACCCGCCAGGGCCGGCACGTTCTCTGCAAGGCGAGGGAGGGAGGTGTTGCAGCGGCGCCCCGACCCGAGGGCGCTGAGCCAGGGAGGGGAATGGCGGTGCCGCCCAGCCACGTGCTGTCCATCGACGTCGAGGACTGGTTCCAGGTTGAGAACTACGCCCGGGCCATCTCCCGCGACCAGTGGCCGCGCTGCGAGCTGCGTGTCGGCGAGAATGTCCGTCGGCTGCTTGATCTGCTCGCTGCGACGGACGCGCGGGCGACGTTCTTCGTGCTGGGGTGGCTAGCGGAGCGGCTCCCGGACTTGGTACGCGACATCGCCCAGGCCGGACACGAGGTCGCGAGCCACGGCTGGTCGCACACGCCGATCTGGTCCTTGAGCAAGGCCGCCTTCTTCGACGAGGTCTCGCGTTCCCGGGCGCTGCTCCAGGAGCTCAGCGGGCAGCCGGTGATTGGCTACCGCGCGCCCACCCTATCAGTCACCAGCCGGACTCTGTGGGCACTGCGCGAGCTCCACCGGGCTGGCTATCGGTACGACTCGTCGATCTTCCCGGTGCACCACGACCGCTACGGCATTGCCGAGGCGCCGACCGGCGTCCACCGCCGCGAGGAGGGCATCTGGGAAGTTCCGTTGTCCGTGTTCGAGCTCGGCGCAGGGCGTTTGCCGGTGGCTGGCGGCGGATATTTCCGACTCTACCCGCTGTGGCTGACGCGCTGGGCAATCCGACGACTCGAGCGGGCCAGCCGGCCAGCGGTCGTCTATCTGCATCCATGGGAGTTTGACCTCGGCCAGCCGCGGGTACGAGGGGTCGGGCTGCTGCGCAGCTTGCGCCATCGGGTCGGCATCGCTGGCAACGCGCACAAACTCGCGCTGCTGCTGCGCGAGTTCCGTTTCGCGCCCGCCCGTGCGGTGCTCGACGAGCTGGGCGTCGAGCTTGAGCCGGTCCCGCCAGTGGGCGGCCCGGCCGCGTCCGACGCCTTGACCGCGGGGCTCACTCTTGCGGCGGAAGGCAGCTAGCCCCTCATGTGCGGGATCGTCGGTATCGTCAAGCTCAATCCACGGGCGGCCGTGGACGAAGTGGGCCTCAAGCGGATGCGCGATGTGCTGCGCCACCGCGGGCCCGACGGCGAGGGGCTCTGGATCGAGGGGCCGGTGGGGCTGGGGATGCGTCGGCTGGCGATCGTGGATGTGACCGGAGGCCACCAGCCCATGGCCAACGAGGACGGGACCGTCTGGATCGTCTACAACGGCGAAATTTACAACCATGCCGATCTCCGTCGCGGGCTCGAGCGGCGCGGCCACGCCTACCGGACCCGGAGCGATACCGAGACGATCCTCCACTTGTACGAGGAGGAGGGGGCATCCTGTGTCGAGCGGCTCCAGGGCATGTTCGCGTTCGCCCTGTGGGACCGGCTGCAGGGCCGCCTCCTCCTGGCGCGGGACCGGCTCGGGATCAAGCCGCTCTACTACGCGTACACCGACAAGGAACTCCTCTTCGCCTCGGAGATCAAGGCACTTCTCGTTGGAGGCTCCGTTCGGCCAGCGCTGAACGAGGCGATCGTTCCCGAGTTTCTGGCTACGGGGTTCGTCGCAGGGGAAGAGACCTTCTTCAAGGGCGTGCGCAAGCTGCTACCCGGTCGGACCCTCTCGTGGACGCTCGCTGAAGGGTCTCGGGAGCGCCGCTATTGGCGACTGCCGGCTGCCACGGAGGAGGCTCCCGTGACGCTTGCGGAGCGAGCCGGTGAACTACGCACGCGGCTCACCGCCGCCGTGCGGAGCCACCTCATGAGCGACGTGCCACTCGGGCTGTTCCTGTCCGGCGGGATTGATTCGAGCGGCCTGGCCGCCCTCATGGCGTCGCTGGTCACGGAGCCGATTCGCACATTCGCAGTGGGCTTCTCGGAGCCCGAGGCCAACGAACTTGCCTACGCCCGGCTTGCGGCCCGCGCGGCAGGCGCGGAGCACCGCGAGGTCGTCGTGTCGCCCACCGAGTTCTTCGATGCCTTGCCGCAGTTGATCTGGCACGAGGACGAGCCCATCGCCTTCCCCTCGAGCGTCCCTCTCTACTTCGTCTCGCGCCTGGCCCGGGAGCACGTCAAGGTGGTGCTCACGGGTGAGGGCGCCGATGAGCTCTTCCTCGGCTACAACCGCTACCGCGTGACGGCCTGGAACGAGCGGCTTGGGCGCGTCTACTGGGCTTTGGCCCCTCGGGCTGTTCGCGGCCAGGTGGGTCGGCTCACGCGGAGTCTCCCCAACCCGATGCGCCGCTATGCCCGGCGCACGGTTCTGGCACTCGAGCCAGGGCCCCGCGCGCTGTTCTACGAAAACTTCGCCGTGTTCCCCATGGTCCTCCAGTCTTGCCTCCTGGCGGACCACAGGCTGCTCGCCGGTCGCGACCCCTACGGCGAGGGGCTGCGCTGCTACGAGGAGTCCGCCAGCGGTACCCTCGAACGGATGAGCCACGCCGACCTCCAGACGTATTTGGTCGAGCTGTTGATGAAACAGGATCAGATGAGCATGGCGGCCTCGATCGAAAGCCGGGTCCCGTACCTCGACCACGAGTTCGTCGAATACGCGACGGCGATCCCTGGCCGTTTCAAGCTGCGCGGCTGGCGCACCAAGGCCGTGTTGCGGGCCGCGCTGCAGGACCTGGTGCCGCGTGAAATCCTCACGCGACCGAAGATGGGCTTCCCGGTTCCCGTGGGCCGATGGCTCCGCGGCTCGTTCTGGCCGCTCGTGCAGGAGTTCGTGCTGGGGCCGCGGGCGCTCCAGCGGGGGCTCTTCGAACCCGCCTGCGTCAGGCGCCTGGCCGAGGAGCATCGCGCCGGGGCGGTGGAGCACGGCGATCGCCTCTGGCTCTTGATGAACCTGGAGATCTGGCAGCGGGTGTTTCTGGACGGCGACGATGTCGCCGGAGTTATGGAGGCGACGAGCGAGCAATGCGCATCCTGTGGGTGAAGGTAGGAGGGCTCTGGCCGCTCAATGCGGGGGGACGACTGCGGAGCTTTCACATCATCGCGCAGCTGGCGCGCCGGCATCGCGTGACTCTATTGACGACTCACGGCCCGCGGGACGATCCCGAGGGGCTGGCGGCTCGACTGTCGAACTGCGAGCACGTGATATCGGTGCCCTGCGCGATCCCGAAGCGCACGAGTCCCTGGTTCGCCTTGGCGTTGCTCAGATCCTGGCTCTCGCCGCTCCCGGTCGATCTCTGGAAGTGCCGCGTGCCGGCGCTCGCCCAGGAGGTCTCCCGGCGCATCGCAGCGGGCAACGTCGATGTCTGCGTGGTGGATTTTCTCGCCGCCACGCCCAATGCCGCGCTGGACGGGCCGGTCCCGGCGGTCCTCTTCGCACACAACGTGGAGCACATGATCTGGAAGCGTCTGAGCCGGGTCGAGCCGCGGATATGGCGACGCGCGCT
>Ga0137377_10004899_pt1 | contig 10617 bp, 6 predicted proteins | sample SagtaG_22_FD_104815 | JGI IMG/M metagenome (GOLD analysis project Ga0137377, IMG submission 104815) | Vadose zone soil microbial communities from Sagehorn Ranch, Mendocino, California, USA - Sage2_L_40_16 metaG | ecosystem: Environmental > Terrestrial > Soil > Vadose zone | place: USA... | reverse complement strand
TCCGGCGGCAGGAGCAGTTCGTCCTTGCGCGTGCCCGAGCGCTGAATGTCGATTGCCGGGAACACGCGCTTATCGGCGAGGCGGCGATCAAGATAGATTTCCATATTGCCGGTGCCCTTGAACTCTTCGAAGATGACATCGTCCATGCGGCTGCCGGTATCGATCAGCGCCGTGGCGATGATGGTAAGCGAGCCGCCTTCTTCCACGTTGCGCGCAGCGGCGAAAAAGCGCCGCGGGCGCTGCAACGCGTTGGCATCAATACCGCCGGAGAGCACTTTGCCGGAAGGCGGCGTGACCGCGTTGTAGGCGCGCGCCAGGCGCGTGATGGAGTCCAGCAGCACGACGACGTCGCGCTTGTGCTCGACGAGGCGCTTGGCCTTCTCCAAAACCATTTCCGCTACCTGGATGTGGCGCTGGGGCGCTTCATCAAACGTCGAACTGATGACCTCGCCCTTCACGGTACGCTGCATGTCGGTGACTTCTTCCGGGCGCTCGTCGATCAGCAGCACGATCAGGGCGACTTCCGGATGATTCGTGGCCACCGCGTTGGCCATGGCTTGCAGCATCATGGTCTTGCCGGTGCGCGGCGGGGCATTGACCAGCCCGCGCTGGCCTTTGCCGACCGGGCAGAGAAGATCCAGAACGCGGCCGGTCATATTTTCCTTGGTCGTTTCCATCTTCAAACGGCCCTGGGGATACAGCGGCGTCAGGTTATCGAAGAAAATCTTGTTGCGTGCGACTTCCGGGTCCTCAAAATTGACGGCTTCGACTTTGATCAGCGCGAAATAGCGTTCGCCGTCTTTCGGCGGGCGTACCTGGCCGGAGACGGTGTCGCCGGTGCGCAGGTCGAACTTGCGGATCTGCGACGGCGAAACATAGATATCGTCCGGCCCGGGGAGATAGTTGTATTCCGGGGCGCGCAGGAATCCGAACCCGTCGGGCAGGCATTCGAGGACGCCTTCGGAAAAAATCAAACCGTTCTTTTCGGTTTGCGCCCGGAGGATTTGGAAGATCAACTCCTGCTTGCGCATGCCGCTCGCCCCGGGAATGTTCAAGTCCTTGGCGATCTTGGCGAGGTCGGTGATGTTCTTTTCTTTCAGCTCGGCAAGGCTGATGCTCATCTGATTGCTTCCTTCAACGTTTGTTTCTTTTGGCATATATCCTTAGCTTTGATTGTGAAAATTGACCCTGGGAATCCGGATTGTTTTTGAGGTGGCGCGCCGCACTGGCCGTTGACCGTTCCGCGGTCACAATAACCGAAGACGCGAAAACCTGCCGAGATGGGCAAACCAGACTTTCTGCAACCGGAGGCAACGCCGGGACGCGGCAAACCAGAGAGTTCCTCAAGCGTAACATCGGCCATGCCGGTGTCAACTCGCGGGAAGGGCCGGGCCCAAAACAACGCTGCTTAGTTGGTCAAACTCTTGTCTTTCTCGGCGCCGGCTACATAGGGTTCCGCTACGGGCGCAACTGCGGCATGCTCGAGCGGCACTGTGGGCCGCTCCAGCGCAATCTGCAGCACTTCATCCATCGTTTCTACAAAATGCATCGCAAGACTGGCGAGGATCTCCTGCGGAATTTCCGCTAGGTCCTTTTCATTGTCCTTCGGAAGCACCACTGTACGCAAGCCCATTCGATGGGCGGCCAGCAGCTTCTCCTTGACGCCGCCAATGGGAAGCACTTTGCCGCGCAGCGTGATTTCACCGGTCATGGTAACGTCACGGCGCACGGGATTCTTTGTCAGCGCGCTCACGATGGACGTGCAAATGGTGATGCCCGCGGAAGGTCCGTCTTTGGGAATAGCACCCTCGGGCACATGGACGTGAATGTCAATCGTGCGGTAGAAGTCCCTGGGCAGGCCGAGCAGGTTAGAGCGTGAACGGACATAACTCATCGCCGCTTGCGCGGACTCTTGCATCACGTCGCCAAGCTTGCCGGTGAGCGTCAGGCGGCCTTTGCCTTCCATCAACGTGGCTTCCGTGGCTAGCACGGAGCCTCCCACCTCGGTCCAGGCGAGGCCAGTGGTAAGCCCAATTTCATTTTGCTTCTCGAGCCAGAATTCGCGGTACTTCAGAACGCCGAGAAAATCGTTCACGTTGACGGGGGTGATTTCCACGTTCGAGCTCGCGCCGTCGGTAACAACCTTGCGTGCCATTTTGCGCGCGATGTTCTGAATTTCCCGTTCAAGGCTGCGAACTCCCGCTTCGTGCGTGTAATGCCGGATGATGTGCAGAAGCCCTTCGTCGGTAAGCTTGAGGTTCTTGTCGGTCAGTCCGGTCGCTTCGCGCGCGCGCTCCACCAGGAAACGCTTGGCAATCTCCAGCTTTTCCTGCTCCGTATAACCGGGGAGCCGCAGGATTTCCATGCGGTCCTGAAGCGGCTGCGGGATGGTATGCAACACATTCGCGGTGCAGACGAACATCACTTTCGAAAGGTCGTATTCCACGTCCAGGTAATGGTCCGTAAAAGAACTGTTCAGTTCCGGATCGAGCACTTCCATCAGCGCCGCCGACGGATCGCCGCGGAAGTCCGTGGACATCTTGTCCACTTCGTCGAGTACGAAAATCGGGTTCACCGTGCCAGCCTTCTTCATCATCTGGATGATCTGGCCGGGCAGGGCGCCGATATAGGTGCGGCGATGCCCGCGAATTTCGGCTTCATCACGCACGCCGCCGAGCGACACGCGCACAAACTTGCGTCCAGTGGCATGGCCGATGGACATAGCCAGGGAAGTTTTGCCCACGCCAGGAGGTCCGACGAAGCAGAGAATCGAACCTTTCGGATTCTTCACCAACTGCCGGACGGCGAGAAATTCAAGGATGCGCTCTTTGACTTTCTCGAGGCCATAGTGCTCTTCGTTCAGAATCTTTTCCGCGGCCTTGATGTCGCGAATTTCCTTCGATTTTTTCTTCCAGGGCACTGCGAGCAGCCAATCCAGGTAATTGCGGCTGACTGTGGACTCCGCGGACATCGGGGGCATCAATTCCAGGCGCTTCAGCTCCTGGATGGCCTTCTCATGGACTTCCTTGGACATTCCGGCGGTATCGATTTTCTTTTTCAGTTCGTCGATTTCGCTTTTCTCGCCGCGGCCCAGTTCTTTCTGAATAGCCTTCAGCTTTTCGTTCAGGTAGTACTCTTTTTGCGCGCGCTCCATCTGGCGCTTCACGCGCGTATTGATGTTTCGGTCGACGTTCAGCTTCTCGAGCTCGATCTCGAGAATGTCGCCAATGCGATTCAGCCGTTCGACGGGATCGACGGTTTCGAGCAAATCCTGCTTTTCATCCACCGGAAGTTGCAGGTTCGCAGCAATCGTATCCGAGAGGCGCGCCGGATCATCCACGCGCGCGGCTGCGATCATCGTGTCGTAATTCAGGCTCTGCGACAGCTTGATGAATTGCTCGTAAAGGCCGGTAATCTTCTGGACGGTCTGATCGACTTGCGGCGATGGCTCGACGCGCGCCCCCAGCAGTCGAACCGTGGCGCGGAAAAAACCTTCTTCCGTGGCGATCGAAAGCGCCCGGGCGCGCTCCACGCCTTCCACGAGAACCTTGATATTGCCGTCAGGAAGCTTGACGCTCTGCACGATGTTGGCCAGTGTCCCCACCGCGTAGATTTCTTCCGGCTTGGGGTCGTCGACCGAAGCGTCGTGCTGCGTGGATAGGAAAATCTTTTTGTCGCCGGCCAGCGCCTCTTCGAGCGCGCGGACGCTCGCTTCGCGGCCGACGATAAACGGGGTCATCTGTTGCGGAAAGATGACCATGTCGCGCACCGGCATCATGGGCACGCGCTTCATTTCTTGTTTTTCGCGAGTAAACATTCAGTCCCCTGGGTTCTGCAGCATGCGGCGCCGGGCAGGCCCATCGTAAAATTCGCGCCCGAGCCGCTTATCCGGCCTTCTCGAGCAAACTCCAATTGATTTCGCGCGTGCGGACCATGTCCGCGGTCACCACGAAATCGCGCACCTTCCGTTGCATGGGCAGGTGATACATCAGTTCTAGCATGAGGTCTTCTAGAATCATACGCAAGCCGCGCGCGCCGACTTTGCGCTGAAGTGCTAACTCCGCCACGGTCTCGAGCGCGTCGTCCGTAAATCGCAAGCGCACGTTCTCGAATTCGAACAGGCGCTGATACTGCTTTAGCAGAGCGTTCTTCGGCTCCGTCAAGATTTTCATCAGTGCGCCCTTGTCCAGATCGTTCATGACGCCCGCGACCGGCAGACGGCCGACGAATTCGGGGATTAGTCCGTAGCGGATCAGATCACCCGGCTGCACCTGCTCCAGCAATTCCGTGTTGCGGCGCTGCGGCGTGGTTGGCGCGGCGTCGGTGTGGAAACCCAGCGAACGCCGTCCGGCCCGCTTCTCGATGATTTTCTCGAGGCCCACGAAAGCTCCGCCGCAAATAAAAAGAATGTTCGTCGTGTCCACGGGCGTGAATTCCTGGTGCGGATGCTTACGCCCGCCCTGTGGAGGCACATTGGCCACCGTACCTTCGAGAATCTTCAGCAGCGCTTGCTGCACGCCTTCGCCGGAAACATCGCGGGTGATCGAAGGATTTTCGTCCTTCTTCGCGATCTTGTCGATCTCGTCTATATAGATGATGCCTTGCTGGGCCTTCTGCACATCGCCGTCCGCCGCTTGTAGCAGCTTCAAAATAATGTTCTCGACGTCTTCCCCTACGTAGCCTGCTTCGGTGAGCGTTGTGGCATCCACGATGGCGAAGGGCACATCCAGCATTCGCGAGAGCGTCTGCGCCAGCAAAGTCTTGCCTGTGCCGGTGGGGCCGATCAACAAAATGTTCGACTTGCTCAGCTCGATATCGCCCGGCTGCTTGTTCAGGAAAATCCGCTTGTAATGATTGTAAACCGCGACCGCCAGTTTCTTTTTCGTGCGGTCCTGCCCGATGACGTAGCCATCCAGGAACTGCTTGATCTCTGGAGGACGCGGAAGCCGCTTCGTCGGCGCTGCGGCCTGTTCGCGCTTCTCATCTTCCAGGATCGTCTGGCAAACGCCCACGCATTCATTGCAGATATACGCGCGCGGATAGTCTGAAGGCGAACTGATCAGCTTTTCGACCTGCTCCTGTGTCTTGTGGCAAAAGGAGCAGCGCAGCGGCTCATCTGGGTTAAATTTTTTCACTGGTATGAAGGCCTCGTCTCCGCTGGGCTTTGACGGAGTCTCTAGCCACTATTCTAGGCCGATTATTCCCCGGAACAAAGGGAAAGTCGATGGGCTACTAACCTTTTGGAACTGCTCTGAATTCCCCCGCTTCAAACCGCAAAGCACTCCGCGGCACGAAATTAGCGGTGCTTGAAAATAATCTCGTCGATCATCCCGTATTCCTTGGCTTGCTCGGGATTCATGATGTAGTCGCGGTCGACATCTTTCTCAATGCGGTCCACGGGTTGCCCGCTGTGCTTCGCCAGCAGCGTATTGATCGTCGTGCGCATGCGCAGAATTTCTTTGGCATGCAAATCAATGTCCGTTGCTTGCCCGCCCAGCCCGGACATCCACGGCTGGTGAATCAGGATGCGCGCATTCGGCAGCGCAAAACGCTTTTTGGCCGCGCCGCCCGCCAGCAGCACGGCTGCAATCGAAGCGGCCTGCCCAACACAAGTCGTCACCACGTCCGGCTTCACGAACTGCATCGTATCGTAAATCGCAAATCCCGCCGTGATCGACCCGCCCGGCGAGTTGATGTACAGCTGAATATCCTTTTCGGGATCCTCCGCCTGCAGGAACAACATCTGCGCCGTCGCCAGGTTGGCGACGTGATCGTCAATCGGCGTCCCGATGAAAATGATGTGCTCTTTCAGGAGCCGCGAATAAATGTCGTACGCGCGTTCGCCGCGGCTGGTCTGTTCCACCACCATAGGTACGAGCGTTGTACCGCGATACTCTGGTTCTTCGAAATTTCTCATTGGGTAAATGTCGCTGGCACTGGGCCGGAGTGTTTCACTTTGCATCCGTCGCTGCATTCGCTGCCGCAACGGTCTTGATTTTGGCATTCTGCGCAAGCCAATCGAGTGTCTTGTCGCTGCGCAGCTTGGCTTTCATCCTATCGAGCGTCCCTTGCTTTGTCAAACGAGCCCGAATCGCTTCCGCTGATTCGTTACTATGCCCGGCCATGTGTTCGAGTTCGTGCGTGAGCTCTTCGTCGGTCACATCGATGTTTTCGGCCGTCGCGATGCGGTCGATAATCAGTTCCGCCTTGACGTCATCCTTGGCGCGCTCTTCCTGCCGCTTCCGCAGCGTTACCCAGTCCACGTTCACCGCCCGCGGGTCCACTCCCTGCGCCGCCAGCGACCGCACCACGCGCTCCAGCCGCACGTCCATTTGATGCTCCACCAGCGCTTCGGGTACAGGGAAGTCGTGCTGCTTCACGATTTCCGCCAGAACTTTCTCATGCAACAATTCCTTGTGTTTGTGGTCGCGCTGATGCTCCAATCCTTCCCGAACCTTCTTCTTCAACTCGTCCAGGGAAGTCGCGTCGCTCACGTCTTTTGCGAATTCGTCGTTCACTTCCGGCAGTTTCTTCGTCTTTATGCCGAGCACTTCCACGGCATAGTGATACTTTTTCCCGGCCAGCTTGGGGTCCGGATAATCCGCCGGATACTCCACGTCAAAATTCTTGTGATCGCCCGCGTTCGCGCCTTTCAAGTTCGTGTTGAACGGCTCCATCGTTTCTTCCGCGCCGATGTGGCACAGCACGCTTTCGGCCTGCAGCGGATCGCCTCCGCCTTCCGGAGTCCCGAGCAATTTTACTTGCGCAAAATCGCCGTCCTGAATCGCCCGCCCTTCGACTGGCGCAAACGCCGCCGCACGCTCGCGCATCTCCTCCAGCGTCTTCGTCACATCGTCGTCCGTGATGTCCATCGTCGGCATTTCGAACGCCAGGTTCTTGTAATCGCCCAATTCGAATTCCGGCAGCACTTCAAACACCGCGCGAAACTTCAGCGGCTGCCCTTCGTTGAAATCCAGCTTGTCCACTTGCGGCTGCGACACCGGCGTTAATTTCTGCTCCGCCACCGCTTTCTCCACGCGTTCCGGCACCAACGATTGGAGCACTTCTCCCTTGATGTCCTCCGCAAATTTCCGCCGGATCAGCGAAACCGGCGCTTTGCCGCGCCGGAATCCCGGCACGTTCGCCAGCCGCGCAAACTCCTTCGCTACGCTCTCAATCTTTTTCGTTACTTCTTCCGCAGGAATCTCCAATTCCAGCTCGCGGCGGCACGTTGCTTCAGCCATACAGCAGTCCTTTCCCGGGACAACTCTCAGATTCGTGATGAAACGGTTGCGGGTCTCGGCGGCATGCGCCTGGTCTGCGGGTACGTCCAAGCCAGGCGTTCATTGTCTTTAGAGGCCAATCAGGCGAGAATCCACCCTGCAACTCGAATCCTCAGTATAGGCGACCGTTCCTGCACCGTCAATTCGCCTGAAATCTGTATTCTAAGGAACGTCGAGAGTCGTTTATACCGGTGACTATTCGTATCTCAGTGCGACCATGGGGTCGACGCGCATGGCGCGGCGAGCTGGCATGTAGCATGCGGCAAGCACTACAAGCGTTAGCAGCACGGCGACGGCAATTAGTGTAAGCGGATCGTTGGCATGGACGTCGTAGAGCATCGACGTCAGGTAGCGAGTCACGCCTAAGGCCACGCTGATGCCCACAGCAGCCCCAACAATCGCTAAAACTATGCCTTGCCGTAGAACCAGCTTCAGCACGCTTTCCGATGGTGCGCCAAGAGCCATGCGAATTCCGATTTCGCGGGTGCGCCGCGAAACTTCAAAGGAAAGCAGTCCGTACAATCCCACACACGCCAGCACCAGCGCCAGCAAACCAAAGAAGCTGGATAGCCGCGCGACCAGCCGCTCCTGAAACAGCAACCGGTCGATTTGCTGGGATTCCGTTTTCACGTCATAGAGCGGCAAATTCGTGTTTACCTGCGCCACGACTTCGCGTACCGCTGGAAGAATGGCCTGCGGATCAGCCGCCGTGCGCAATTCAAAGGATGCTCCCCCGGCGCTCTGCGGATGGTACATCATGGCGTGAATCTCACGCCGCAGGCTATTGTATTTCGCGTCGCGCACGACGCCCACGATTTCGTAACCTGGACTCCTCGGGCGAATCGCATCAGCCTGTGATTGGCCGAACTGCTTCCCGAGCGGGTTTTCCTTGCCGAGGTATTTCTCGACGAACGCCTGATTCACAATCACCGGAGTCGGGGCCAAAGTTGGGCTCGCTCCGATGTTCGAAGCAGACAACTTGAAGTCCGAAGCATTGAATCCACGGCCGGCCAGAAATGGAATGTGCAGCGTCTCGAAGAAATTCGGCCCGACAGGGAGCGCGTCCGCTTCGGAATTTTGATCTTGCGGAGTGCCCGGCCAGTGGAACATGGTGACCATCAGGCCCCCGCTCAGAAGAGGGCCCATCGAATAGCTTGCCGACCTCACGCCCGGTATTTCTGAGAGGCGCCCCTGCAAGTCGCGGTAGAAGGCGTCCACCTGCGGGCCTTTATAGCCGTTCAGCGTCGGATCAATTCCGAAAATCAGGATGTTGTGCGAATCGAAGCCAATGTCGATGCTGCGCAGGTTCTGAAGGGTACGCACCAATAGTCCGGCGCCCACCAGCACAACGATCGCAAGCGCGACTTGCGCCACCACCAGCGCATTGCCAACGCTGAACCATTTTCCACCGGCATGTCCCGAACTCGTAGAGCTTCCCTCGCCATCCTTGAGCGCCGGCGTCAAATTGACGCGCACGCTGCGAAAGGTAGGCGCAATGCCGAAAAGAATTCCGGTGAGCAGGGAAATCGCCACGGTGAATCCGAGGACGCGCAGGTCGACGCCCGTCGCGAATCCCAGAGGTCGCGGTTGATTGCTCGACACAAATGAAAGGATCGCGTGCGCTCCCCAGTAGGCGAACAGAATCCCCAACGCGCCGCCGAGGACTGAGAGCATCACGCTTTCCGTCAAAAGCTGGCGCACGACCCGTGCGCGGCCTGCACCCAGCGCCAGTCGCACCGCCATTTCCTTCTGCCGCGCGGCGGCGCGAGCAAGCATCAGCCCGGCTACGTTCGCGCAAGCAATCAACAAAATGATTCCGACAGCGAGCATCAGGACGTAGAGGGGATTGGAATACTGAGCGCGAGCACCGGTCAGACCGGATTGCGCGGGGACAAGTGTAATTTCCGGATTATCGGCTGCCGCGGATAACGTCCTTGGCCCGCTGCCCATTTCGGATGGACGCGGGCCCGCCAGCGTTCCTTGTGGCGCCGGCATGATAGTCGGTCTATTGCCAGCGGATTGCGGTATCGGACCGCCCAGCGCTTCGCGACGAACGTTGACCGGATCCTTTCCCGGGGCAGGCTGTAACATCCGCGCTGGCACGCTTGTTGGACCTTTAGCGCCTGCGGGCGCTGCTGTTCCGTTGTTAGCAATTTCGCGCCGAATTCCGGCGCTGCCGCTTGGTCGTGGCCCTGCCGCTTGCGCTGTCTCGCCTCCATGGAAAAGCGGTATGGAGCCGTGCAGCATTTCATTGCGGAAGAGGCCGCTCACGGGAGCTTGCGCCTGCCCAAGCTGTGTTCCGGGTTTGAGGCGACCGATAATCGTGAGCCACCAGTTACTCACGTCGCCAGATCGGCTTTGCCAGCGGGTGGGATCGGTAATCCATTGCGCGTCGGAGAGCGGCAGCCAAACATCATAATCGCTGCCCGGAGTAATTCCGGTGAATCGCTGTTCGGCCACGCCGACAATCGTGAATGGGATGCTATTCAGTTCAATCGTTCGGCCGACCACATCGCGAGCGCCGCCGAAGGCGCTCTGCCAGTAGCCATAGTTCAGCACGGCAACGGGTGCGGCGGACGGCGTGTCATCCGCTGCATCGAGCAGCCGGCCTGCGGCGGCTTGGAGACCCATGGTGCGGAAGAAGCCCCCGGAAACGAGTTGGCCGTTGATAACGGTCGCGGGGCCGTTCCCCGTCAAATTCAACCTACCTGAGTTAGCAAACGCGGCCGTCGCCGAAAAGACATTTGCTTGCGCTATTTCGCGAAACATGGGTTCGGAGAACGAGCAGCCTGAGGGATTCGCAGCGCCGGGCCGCAGGTCCGTGGGGCAATCTCCCGAAGACATGTACCCATGAATGTTCGGCGCGTTGCGTGCACCCCACTTTAGCAGGACCAACTGCGAAGGGTTCTCGACCGGCAGCGACCGCAGCATTACGGCGTCGATCAAGCTGAAAATAGCTGTGTTTGCGCCAATGCCCAAGGCCAGCGTGAGAATGGCCACCGCCGCAAAGCCTGGAGATTTCGCAAGCGTGCGAAGTCCATAGCGAATGTCCTGCCAGAGCTGCTCCACCCAAACGAAACTCCACACTTCGCGTGTCTCTTCCTTGACCCGCGTCACGTTGCCGAACTTCCGCACCGCTGCGTGGCGCGCTTCCTCCGGCAGCATGCCGCGCTCGATGTTGTCCTGCGTCTCCCTTTCAATGTGGTCGCGAATATCCTGGTCGAGTTCCTCCAAGATACGCTTGCGGCGGCTCATGATTTGCCTCCTTGCTTTGCCGGGCGGAGAATTCGCGCGATCGCTCCAGCTAATTTGTCCCACTTGCCGGTCTCAAGGG
>Ga0137377_10004892_pt1 | contig 10622 bp, 8 predicted proteins | sample SagtaG_22_FD_104815 | JGI IMG/M metagenome (GOLD analysis project Ga0137377, IMG submission 104815) | Vadose zone soil microbial communities from Sagehorn Ranch, Mendocino, California, USA - Sage2_L_40_16 metaG | ecosystem: Environmental > Terrestrial > Soil > Vadose zone | place: USA... | reverse complement strand
CTCCATATCTCGTTGACGATCTTCATGTCGGTGATCAATTCGACTTGCGGGGGCCCATCGGCGGCTATTTCGTCTGGACCGCCGCGATGGGTGGGCCTCTATGCCTCATAGCAGGCGGATCGGGCGTTGCGCCCCTGATGGCGATGCTCCGCCACCGTGAGAGACGCAACGGGCACGCTCCTGCTTTACTGCTCTACTCATCCCGAAGCCCGGAAGACGTCATCTATCGAGCAGAACTCGATGCAATGGCTCGCCGCGATCCCAATTTGCGTGTTGTCAACACGCTGACCCGCAAACAGCCGGACGGATGGATGGGCCGCCGGGGAAGAATTGATAAAGCACTACTTGCTCAGGAGTGCTTCCCACCCGAGCAAAATCCGAAAATTTTTGTCTGCGGGTCCACTTCTTTCGTGGAGGACGTCTCAAGGTTTCTGGTCGAACTTGGACATGACCCGCTCACGATCAAGACGGAACGCTTCGGACCCTCAGGAGGACAAGCGCCATGACTGACGACGTCTCCGATCTCGTGCTGGAAGGCAATTCCGCCGTAACTCTTCTTCAGGAACTTTTTGCTTGCGATATAACCGCGCAATGCGAGGCATGCGGTTCCATAGAAGGTGTAGGCTCTTTGCGTCGGCACGGGGCTCCAATGGGAGCAGTTCTAAGATGTTCCCATTGCGATGGCATTCTCATGCGGGCGGTTCATACACCGCATGGCCGGTGGCTCGAAATGAAAGGCGCGCGCTATCTTAGATTTCAGTCGTCTATGTGACACAGTTTTGCTACGATGACTGTAGCCTACTTGAGCTGGGAATAAGGAAAGCGACAGTGGGAAACGGAAAGTCGCCCAATGAAAGAAGGCGTGCGTCCTACCTCCCCGGCCTCAGCCGCTGAAGAGCCGATCGTATTCGTTATCGACGATGATCCGCTCATGCTCGGCGGGCTGAGCAGCTTGTTTCGTTCGATCGGGCTGCGCGTTGAGGCGTTCGCGTCTGCAACCGAGTTGCTGCAACATCCGCTGCCTGCTGTCCCGAGCTGCCTCGTCTTGGACATCAGACTGCCGCGGTTGAGCGGTTTCGATCTGCAAGCCGAGCTTAACCGTTTAGGCATCAAAATACCGATCATCTTTATCACCGGTCACGGCGATGTCCCTATGTCCGTCAAGGCCATGAAGGCGGGCGCGATCGACTTTTTGACCAAGCCGGTTCGCGAGCAGGAGATGCTCGATGCAGTGACTGGAGCGCTTGAGCGGGATCGAAAGCGCCGCGCTGAAGAGAAATCGAACTCGGACGCGCGGGCCAGGTTCGCGTTATTAACCCCTCGCGAGCGCCAGATCATGGCGCTGGTGACCGGCGGCCTTATGAACAAGCAAGTCGCAGGCAAAATCGGCATAAGCGAAAGGACAGTAAAGATTCACCGAGGCAACGTCATGCGAAAAATGCGCACCAAATCGCTGGCCGATTTGGTCATGATTGCTGAAAGTCTGGGGATTCGTGGAAAGGAGAACCAGGAAAACTAGGCAGCGTGGGCAAACTGATTCAAGCGTCGCCCGAGCCACGCCGCATATCATTCCTGGAAAAACTCGGCTAGCACCTGCGATTTAAAAGTCAATTTGCCCAAGCTCAATAGCACTCAGGTCCTATTTTCCGAATGCCCGGCCCCGTGGCACTGTTAAGCGGCGTCGCCGGTCCGCCTTATTCACCGGTGATGGAACGATCCGTTGACAGAAACTCCGCTTATTTCGATCGTAGACGATGACGACTGGGTTCGCGGGGGTATAGAAACCCTCGTGAGATCGCTCGGATTGACGGCCCGAACCTTTGCGTCAGCCGAGTCGTTTCTGCAGTCATCATCGGTGGCCGAAACGCGCTGTTTGATATTGGATGTGCACATGCCGGGGATGAGCGGGTTGGAGCTGCAGGACCATTTGTCTCGTCTCGGCTCTGAAATACCGATCATTTTCATTACTGCCTATCCCGATGAGACCATCAAGGGACGCGCGTTGAGCGCCGGAGCCCTCTGCTTCTTGCATAAGCCTATTGACCTCCAGGGGCGACGCCTCGTCGACTGTCTTTACACAGCACTCGACAGAGGCAAGGGAACTAGTCCCGTCAGCTAGTCCTCTACTCCTTGCAAAGAGCGGCCGTGAGCGCGGCTATGCCTGCTCAAGAAGGCATTCCGCGCAGCCCTCAGGAGTCACATCCTCCTGGATCGACACCATACCCTTCGTCTGGCGCATCCATAACACTCGTCTGGCACATTAGGACCAAAGGGACAGTCCAGGGAACCTACGTCCGATAGCGACGCAGGGGTCGCGCAAGTAACATTCGTCACGAGTCACACTTCAAAGCCCGCCAACTGGGGAAGTGATAGCGATGATGACCTCTCCCTCGCTTCGCACGCTGGATACAAGTTCCGAAAGAGCAAGAACGCTGCGGCACGCCGCAAATCAAGATTTGCTTCAGGATCGGTACTTCGAGGAATCTGAATTGCGACGCGATTTCTTCGGTGCAACTATCCAAATTTCTCCGACCGAATTAGTCAAACGGCACCGCAAGGAACGGTGCGGGATCGTGACGGAGAGCATCTACGCGCCAGCCCGAAGCAGGATCGAACTCCGTTACGACGCTCCCGCGCACTTGCTGGTGCTATACGAGGATGGCGTTCGTGGCGATGGCGAGACGTCGATTGATGGACTGCCTCCCTCGCGACTTCGAAATCTCGCGAACAAGCTCACGTTCGTGCCAGCCGGTCATTCCTATCGTGAATGGCATGAGGCCAGTGCGGCCATACGCATGACCTGTATCTACCTGAGCCCTGCCAGGGGCCAAGACTCCATCGCTACGGATACTGCGTATGGGCCGAGGGCATTCTTTGAGGATTCCATTGTTTGGGCAACGGCTACCAAGTTGAAGAATGTGATTGAGAGCAATCAATCCCAAAGTGCGCCCTACTTCGACGCGCTCGCGAGTGTGCTTGCGCATGAGATATCGCGCTCCGGACAGGAGTTGTCTTGGCCCACACCGGCGACTCGCGGCGGCCTTGCTAGCTGGCAAAGGCGCGCTGTCACTGCTTACATCGAGGAGCATCTCGACGAACAGATAGCTCTTGTTACGCTTGCTCGGCTTGCTCGGCTAAGCCAGCATCATTTCTGCCGAGCCTTCAAGCGATCCTTCGGAATTCCGCCGCATGGATATCATCTTCAGCGACGTATGGAGCGGGCGAAGGTGCTGTTGTCGGATCGAGCAAATTCGATCACGGATGTCGCATTGATTCTAGGCTACTCCTTTAGCAGCTCCTTTACTCTGGCCTTTCGCAAGATCACTGGACAGACGCCGAGCGAATTTCGCAGAAACGTCACGTGAGGCGCCAATGATTCTGACAACTGTGCAGAGAATGGAACGATTGCGTTCGTCGAACACCTCGGGGCCATTCGATCAAATGCAAGGGAAAACGAATGGCATCTCAGGCCGAAGAGCAATCCTTCATGACCCAGGGAGGTTCGAAATGAGCGAATTTTCAGATTCGTACGTCTCGAGGGTGTTGTTTGCGACCCTTCCGCCGACGTGTGCCGCCGACGCGGTTGCTCGGCGGTGGCGCTGCTGAGGGCCTCTGTGTACGACCCGTATCGGCCCGAGCTACACTACATGCGTGGGCCCGGACCGAAATGGCGCGCGAAGCACGGGCGCAGCGCTGGGTGATAGCGCATGCCGCACTCGCGGCCCTCCAAAATGCGGCGCTCTTCGCGTGCCGCGCAATCAGTCTCGACCTCGAACGACGTCGATGGCTGCGTCATAGGTGGGTAGCCGGTCATTTTTCGGTTTTTGGGCCGAGGCTCACCGCTTCCCGAAGCCGAACCGCGACAGGGAGCGGCCTCACCTTCGATTAGGCGCCCTCTCGGTAACCCGGGAGGGTCGCTTTTTTGCCGTAATTAATTACCTGTGACGCGGCTCGCGGAAAAGGGCCTCGTGATAATGCCGGCCCCAAAACACGCCAGGAAACATGAGCAGCCGAAGAATGCTGCAACCATGTTCAACGATACTCCTTCTCGCCAGATGAGTATGGCGGCAACGTGAATTGAAAAACGGCACCGCGTGGACTGTTCGCGGTCGCCCACAATCGTCCTTGATGCGCCTCAATGATCGAACGGCAGATCGATAGCCCCAGTCCCAAGCCGCCGGGTTTGGTCGTGTAGAAGGACTCGAAGAGCTGGTCGATGCTCTCAGGAGCCAATCCCGGGCCCGAATCCCGCACCGCGACGAGTACCCCTTCCGAGTCGGTTTTCACCGTGCTGATGAGCAATTCCCGAGGCCCTTCGCTCATTCCGCTCATTGCCTCAATAGCGTTGATCAACAAATTGAGAATTACCTGCTGTAGTTGCACTCGATCGCCCTGAGTAGCTGGCAAAGCCTCCGCTAGCTGCGTCCGCAACGAAATACCCTTGCTCGCCATTTCGTTTTGGGCCAACTCTATAACTTGTAAGATCGCTTCGTTGATCTCCAATCTATCCTTCCGTGGAGGCGCCTTTTTGACGAGGGCCCGGATCCGATCGATCACCTCACTGGCTCGGACGCTGCTCTGCACGATAAAACCGAGACTCCGGCGGACCTCCTCCAGATTTGGCGGTTGAGCGGCGAGCCAATGCGAAGCGGCATTGGCGTAACTGAGTGCCGCTCCGAGCGGCTGGCTAATTTCGTGGGCAATAGAACCCGACAACTGCCCCATCGTCGCGATGCGGTTCGCGTGTGCGAGTTCCATCTGTACCTGAGTGTATGCCCGTTCGGCTCTTTTCCGATCGGTTAAGTCGAGCACGAAACCGACGCCCTCACCCGCCCCCCCCTCGAAGGCGGCGGCACCGACCAACACCGGCACGCGCGTACCGTCTTTTCGAAAGAGTTCTTTTTCATAGGGTTGGGCAGTTCCACTCGCCTCTAGCTGTGCCGCTCGGCGGTCGTCTGCGCCGCTCCATTCGGGCGGTGTCAAGTCCCTCCAGTTCAAACGGCCAGCGATGAGATCGCTGCGGTCATACCCTATGATGCGCAGATAGGCTTCGTTGGCATCAATGATGCGTCCGTCAGCATACCACATGAACATCCCTATGATGTTCGAGTCGACCAGCCGCCTTATCTTCGCTTCCCGATCCTGTAGATCAGCATAGAGACGGATGTTTTCTAATGAGATCGCCGCCTCGGACGCCAAAAGTTTGAGGACGACGATCCGGTCGGGCGTAAAGACGTGCAGGGCCAAGTTGTTCTCGAGGTAAAGCACTCCAACCAGTCTGGCTTCCTTGAGCAATGGCAGGCAGAGTATCGAATGTGCGTGATGCCGACGAACATAATCGTCGGCAGAAAACTGGTCATCGCCTGAGGCGTCGTGCAGAAGAAGGGTATCTTTCGTTCGCACGACGTAGTGGAGTATCGAGACTGGAAGATCCGTTGCGGTTACGCTCGCTTGCCGCGCACCGACTGCCACCGTCTTACTGCCGGTCGTGGCTTCCGCCACTATCCGATACTCTTCACCCTGTGCAAGGATTAGTAGACCTCGCTCAGCACCCGCGTGCTCAATTGCTGCACGCATGAGGGTGTCGATCAATTTTTCCAGAACGATCTCACCCGACATAGCTTGTGAGAGCTTTAGTACGGTCGCTAGGTCCAGGTTTTCGAAGGATGTCAGGATCGTCCTCGTCGGATCGGACAGCAACTTTTCATGTCGGAGGCGCGGATATAGATTCTCGAGTTGCCGTACCTTGCCATCGGCTCCCCATTGCAGATAGCAGTCGCGGGCGTCCCGCAAATACGTGCGGGCAATCTTGTCAAAGTCACGTGCCGTATAGAAGCGCGCAGCGAGCTCGTTGGCGATTGCCTCGTTATGCACAAAGCTGTTTGCGCGCGCGGAGCGAATGGCTTGCTCGTACAAGCGCATCGCATCGAGGTCGCGGCCTTCTATTCGCGCGATCTCTGCAGCGACGAGCGCGGCACGGTTTTCAAAGTTCTCTGGGCAGTTCTCTGCCCATATTTCCAGATGCTCGTAGTGAGCGGTCAGAGCATCGAAATGCTGCTGTCGTCGGTCAGCCGCTGCAGAATCATAGGATGCCGCATGGGCCAGCGCGCCATAAAATTGGTACTCAGCGAATTCAAAAAAAACTGGTGATGTCCAGAGTAGCCGTTGTGCGTTCCCTGATGCTTGGATTGCTGAAGAGTAGTCTCCGGCTAAGACTCGAGCCTGCAGCTTTCTAATCCAATACCAGCACTCCGGCAGCGTCAAGCGCGGATTACTCGACAAATGGCGCTCGAACCGAAGTTCATCGAACTGTTCATCGTTGAACGAGCCGAACTTCGTCGTCAACCCACGGAGCGTCCGGATAAGCCGGAGCTGCACGGTGATGTGGTCAATGGCGTGATGGGACCGCGTTTTCTCCGCAAACTCAAGGCCATTCTCGGCTTCACGTTGTACTTCAACAAGCGGATCTCCCGCCGCAAGAAGATTTCTATTTAGATCGTTGCAGGCATAGGCCGCATAGAGAAGATCGCCGCTCTTATTGGCAGCGTCGAAGGCGCGCCTCACCAAGTCACGGCCAGCCTTGACGTGCCTCGTCCAAGGCATGATGACGTTTACAAAGTACAGATAGGTCCTGGCTTGGAAACGCTGCAAGCCGCGTCGTTCCACCAGTTCGTAGGCAAGCCGACCGAATTGAAGTCCGGCCTCGTAGTTGCCGAAACGCGGTCCGGCGATCATCCCGAGCATGACATAGGCGACGCACGAACCGTCGCTGTTGCCGTGCTCGAGGCTGAAATTGACTGCCTTGCAGATGGCCAGTGAAAGAAGGTTCGCATCCGTATACATTGCCGGAGGCGAAAGTTTGGTGAGAACATCCAGAGTCGCGAGCGAAGCTGGGTCGGTCATGAACGGCAACTCGACGAGCTCCTCGATCGCACGGCTCCCGAGCAGTGACCAGATCCGCTCGTATTCACGTCGCCCTTCCTCTTCCGTCGGATGGGGCGACCATTCGATGCCGGTATCTCGTAGGTAGTCGAGACAGACGGCGACTGCGGAATCGCTGCGTGCGAGAGTCGTATAGAGGTCCACACGCAAGCACGCGAGTGTAGCTTGCTCAACAGGATCCGCAGCGTGAGAAGAAAGTGCGGTTAAGCGCTCCTCGGCGGCCACCAGCTCGCCAGTCAGGAACTGGCATTCGGCTCGGTGTAGTTCCAGGGCGAAGGTGAGCTCGCGCCGACTCTCCCAACAGTCGTCAGGCAACAATGCCGCCCCGGCGATAATATACGTCAGCGCCGCGTTGTAGGCGGTCGACTGCTTGGCGCGCTTGCCTGCGATCAGGTTCAGTTCGGCAACCTGCTCCCGTTCCGCGGCTGACGTGATGAGGGCGGAGCCGCGGTTGAACTGGCTCACGATTTCGAAGATCATCTCCTCCCGCTTCTCTGGAGGAGTGTGCGCCACGAACAGCCTCCCGATTCGGAGATGCGTCTCGTCGCGCAAGTTTTGCGGAATCAAAACGTAGGCCGCCTCCTGGACCCGGTCGTGCAGAAATTTATAGGAACCTTCCGACCGTAAAACGAGCCCTGCTCCGACTGCGTCCCACAGCTCGCTATGCATGTCATCTTCTGACTTCTCATAAACCATCCTGAGTCTTGCGAAGTCCACGCTGTTGCCGAGGCAGGCAAGCTGCTGCAATACTTTCTGAGTTTCGAGCGGCAGGCGGTTGAGCTTCCCGACCATGAGGTCGACCACGTTATCCGTGTAGCCCTTGGCGTAAATCCGTTGGAGATCCCAGGCCCATCGCGCTTCGCGTTGCTCGAAGTTGAGTAGCCCCTCTTCGGCAAGTGAGGACAGGAACTGAATGGCGAAAAATGGATTGCCTGCGGTCTTCTCGTGCAGCAGGCGCGCCAGCGAGGCGACGCGGTCCGGCCCGCAGCAAAGAGAATCCCCAATCAACTGTTCCAGGTCTTCACGGGTCAGCGGCGTGAGCGCGATTTCCTGCACTCTCCCGCCGCCTTTGCGGATCATTTCGATCTTGCGCATCAGCGGATGGCTGGAATCGACCTCGTTGCCTCGATATGCACCGATCAACATCAGGTGTCGCACATCCGGCTGAGCCAACAGGTCCTCGAGCAAATCGAGGGTTGCTGCATCGAGCCATTGCAGATCATCCAGGAAGAGGGCGAGCGGATGCTCCGGCCGTGCAAATACGCCGATAAATCGCCGGAAGACCAACTGGAACCGGCGCTGCGCGTCGAGTGCCGGGAGAATGGGGACGGGCGGCTGTTCTCCTATGATCAGCTTAAGTTCAGAAACCAAGTCGACAATAAGCAGGGCGTTCGGGCCGAGGGCCTCTTGAATGGCATCACGCCAGATGCGCAGCTCCGCTTCGCCCTTGCTCAGAAGCGGACGGACAAGACTCTGAAACGCTTGCGCTAGAGTCGCATAAGGGATGTTACGCTTGTATTGGTCGAACTTGCCCGAGGCAAAAAGGCCGCGCGACGGAACGAGCACCTTGTGCAGCTCGTTGACGACAGACGATTTGCCGATACCGGAGTATCCAGAAACGAGCACTAACTCCGGCCTGTTGCCGGCTACGACACGGTCGAATGAGGCGAGCAGAGTCTCGATCTCCGTCTCTCGCCCGTACAATTTTTCGGGAATCAGCAGCCGATCTGGCGTGTCATGCTTCCCAAGTGGAAACTCGTCGATACCGCCCCGATTCTCCCATTCGGCAAGACAGTGTCGAAGATCACTCTCAACGCCAGCGGCAGTCTGGTAACGCTCCTCAGCGGTCTTTGCGAGCAGCTTCGTAATCATCTGCGAGACTGGAGCCGGGACATTCTCCAGCCGCTCGCTGGGCGCCGGCGGCTTTCTGGCGATATGGCAGTGGACCCACTCCATGGGATCGGCAGCCGTAAACGGCAAAGAGCCGGTGAGCATTTGGTAAAGTGTGACGCCGAGCGCGTAGAGGTCGCTGCGGGAATCGATCGCGCGATTCATACGTCCGGTCTGTTCGGGTGCCATGTAGGCGAGCGTACCCACAATGAACTCAGGCGGTTCGGGCGCCTGCCGCTCGCGCGGAAGACGTGACGCGATACCAAATCCCGTTAGCCAGACCTCGTCGGTCGCGGAATTAACCAACACATTGGCCGGCTTGATGTCTTTGTGAATGAGACCACGTTCGTGTAAGCGGCAAAGCGCAGCCGATAAGGCGACCGCGAGCCGCAGAAACGTTCGCATCTCCATGGGCCGGCCGATAAGTCTGTCAAGGGGCTCGCCCCCCGGGTCCTTAAGCACCAGTTTCGTTTGGCCGCGCTTGCGCACGAGCTCCAACGGTCGTGCCGCCCACCCATCATCGAGGTCGTCCCTCAATCCGTATTCGTGAGTAAGGCGATCGAGGGCAGCACGTGTGGGATGCTCCGCGGCGGGCAGCACGGCCAACACGGCAGTACCATTGCCGTCGGCTTGGCTGTCTCCTCTGCAGAAGATGCGCTCGCCGTCGTCCCACAAGACCTGGAGACCGCTATCCCAATGGGAGCCAAATCGAGAGGGCGGTTTCACTGTGCCGGACTCCGCTGCCGGGCCGGTCTGGGAGGCCGCACCCTCGATCAGCCGCGCCAGCTTGAGCGCCGTCTCCCGCAGAAGAACAACCGCGCGGCCAAGACCGTGCCTGCGCCGCTCATCTCCGGCGTCCGCATCTTAGCGGGATCGAAATAGAAGAATACCACGCGCGTGGGAACGAACAACATTAGAATCCGTTTCTAGTGAAATGATGGCCACCCCGACCCTATTTTGAGGCTCTCGGCGTCGTCCTGGCGCACGAGCTGGCGCGGCTGAATGCCGGGGTTCGGCGCAGGGAAGCTCCTGTGCGAGGGGGTCTCGCGGGATGGCAGCAGCGCATCGTCTCCACCTATATCGATGAGCACCTTGCCGAGCAGGTACCGCTCGCCACGCTTACCCAGCTGGTCGGTCGGTCTGAGCCCGTACTATTTCTGTCGGGCGTTCAAGCAGTCCTTCGGCCTGCCGCCGCGCTGGTGAAGCCCCCACTTCTGTTATAGTACTTTAATTGGCTTGCATTGCGGCCGGCCGTTCGCGCAACCTGCCTCCGGGGCATGCGTGAACCGTGAACTGACCAACACCGCCGCGAAGGCTGCATCGCTGCTGGCGATCAGGCTGCCGCTGGGCGCGCCGATTGCGTCTGTGTGCACGGCATAAAACACAGTGCGGGGAGGACAACATGCGAAGGCTGTTATGCGCGGCGGTCGGACTGATGATTGCGGCGGCAGCGCAGGCGCTCGCCGAACCCGTGGCCGACCGGGCTGTCGCTGCCGCCAAGGACTATGTGAAGTCCAATAACCTTAAGGAGCCAAAGCTCACCATCCTGCTGAGCTCGCTCTTCAACAACTCGTTCCCGGACTTCGCCAAGAAGTGGGAGGAGCTTACGGGCGTGAAGATGGAGATCGTGCCGCTCGGCTACACCGACATCCCGGCCAAGATCATGCAGGAGGGTGTGGCCAAGACTGGCGTCTACGACATCTTCAACGACTTCCCGTACACCGCCCCCGACGCCGCCGGCGCCAAGGTCATCATTCCGCTCGACAACTATGCCGCCAAGTACAAGCCGG
>Ga0137377_10004891_pt1 | contig 10623 bp, 10 predicted proteins | sample SagtaG_22_FD_104815 | JGI IMG/M metagenome (GOLD analysis project Ga0137377, IMG submission 104815) | Vadose zone soil microbial communities from Sagehorn Ranch, Mendocino, California, USA - Sage2_L_40_16 metaG | ecosystem: Environmental > Terrestrial > Soil > Vadose zone | place: USA... | reverse complement strand
GTCGAGCGTCGCCAGCCGCTGTTCGAGTTTCGCGTCGAACCGGGCGAAGTTGAGTTCGTTCAACTCACGCAGATCGGCTCGGTACGTAGCGTCCACGGCGTTAAACCAATCCACGAGGCAAATGCGGAATGCGGAGTGTGGAATGCGGAATTGCAGGGCTGAGGTCGAACCGGACATGCGACCGATCGAGCCAATGCCGGCAGGTCCATTCCGCATTGCGCATTCCGCACTCCGCATTAGGTAGTTGATTCTCGCCGAGCATACCCTCGGCCCGCCCGCCGAGTCAACGGCTTACCCCCACCCGCTCAACCCCCCGGAGCAGGGAGCCGGGAGCCGGGAGCAGTAAAGCCTGGAACGTCCCGCTCCCCGCTCCCTCTACGGCTCCCTGCTCCCCGCTCCCTGCTCCCTTTGTACCGTTACCAAATGCCCGCGAAGTGAATCATTTGTCACCCCATCGGCAGCTGGCTGACCTCGGCCAGTGTGATGGAGATCACCATGAAGTTGTTGCGGCGTTGTTACACCCCGCGACCGTGCAGCCCGCCACGACTGGTCGGCCTGAGGCACGACTGTTGCGAGGTGCAGCGTTGCGTGCATGCCATGGCTGTCATGTCGGCCCTGGCCACGCGACACGCAAGTCGGCTGGCGATCTCGAGTTAGTGCCGCTGTAGTTAGAGTGCCACAGCTCTAGGCTCCACCTAGTCAAGTTGCCGTATTGCTGATACGTTACCCGTTCCCTCGGTGGCCGGGGCTAGCCCTTGAGCCGCGCCTGATTGGTCTTAACCCGGGGAGTCGTGATGGCGCTGGTCCGTAGCAAAACCGAAGCAGAAACACACGTGTCGGCGGGCGTCGTCCGCGCGGCCTGGAAGCCATTCCAGACAGCGGTTTTCGCGCGTCGTGTGGAGAACTGACCGGCATGGAGACTGTGCCGGGAGAGGTGATGCGCGAGGTGGCTGGCCACACGGGAGCGAGGACGTCCGCCCGCGAGCGTCGCCACTGGGTCAAGCCAGAGCCGCGACTCGTTCAGGAACCTTCCCAGCTACATCGCGAGAAGCCAGCCGAAGTGCGGCTGCGGCTGCAACGACGCGCGCCGGCCAATCTACGCCATCACTTCTTAAGGGCCGCCGTGCGGTTCAGCGTGCTGCTGGTGGCGGACCTGGCGTCGTTTGGGCTGATGCGGGAGCTGGTGCGTACGGTGCGCAACTACGCCCTGGTCGGTGACGCCATGGCGGGGCGCCTGGAGGCGATGCTGCCGCCGGGGATCTTGAATGGCTGGCAGTACGCGGCGGCTTTGTTCGTGGGCCTGGTCGTGACGGGCAACTACGGCCGCGGCGACCAGCGGCGCAATCCGCGGCGGTTGTTTCTAGGCGCCGCGCTTGCGACGGCGCTGCCCTTGTGGATGACAATCTGGACGCGAGGACTGGAGTTGGCGCTCGTGCAGTATGGGCTCGTGACGGTGCTGGTGTGGATCGGACTCGTGCTCGACCGGCGAACCATCAATCAGGTCATGGCGTGGGTGCGGCCGCCCGAGCGGGACCGCATGGATGTGCTGTTCGTGGGCCCTGGAGCCGAGTGCCTCGCGGCGATGCGCACGCCGGCGTTCAGCGCGGGGACCGAGTACGGGCCCATCGGGTTCGTGGACACACAAGAGCCTCCGAAGCCGGGCGCGCTGGGACACCTCAGCGATTTGCCGACGGTACTCGCTGCTTCGGGTGCGCAAGCGGTTGTGATCTCCGGCTACCTCAGCGAGCAACAGTTTAGCGAGGTCGTGGACACCTCGCTCGCCGGCGGTTGCCAGGTGCTGTCGGTGCCGCGGTCGGTCCAGATCGCGGGCGTGCATCCGACGACGGTGTGGCGGGGGGGCCAGGCGTTGGTGGAGCTCACGGCGCCGAGTCTTAAGGGCTGGCAACTGCTGTTAAAGCGGCTCGTCGATCTGACGGGCTCCGTGGTCGGATTGGTGGTAGCGGCGCCGCTGATCGGCTTGATCGCCGTGGCCATCAAGCTCGACTCGCCCGGTCCGGTGTTCTTTCGTCAAGAGCGCATCGGCACCGGTGGGCGTCGCTTCCGGGTGTGGAAGTTCCGGACGATGCGTAATGGCGCCCCGGATGCGGCACACCGTGAGCTCATTCGGAAGATGTTCAATGGCCAGGAGGCGGAAGCAGGTCACGGCAATGGCAACGGCAAGCCGGTCTACAAGCTCGTCAACGACGACCGCGTGACGCGCGTTGGTCGCTGGCTGCGCCGAACGTCGCTCGATGAAGTCCCTCAGCTCTTTAACGTCGTGCGCGGCGAAATGAGCCTGGTCGGGCCGCGGCCACCGCTCGTGTACGAATTCGAGGCATACGACCACTGGCAGTTCGATCGCCTGACGGTCTCACCTGGCATCACGGGGCTGTGGCAGGTGTCGGGGCGCAATCTCCTCACCTACCATCAGATGTGCGAGCTCGATCTGGAGTACGTGCGGCGTTGGTCCTTGTGGTTGGACCTGAAGATTCTGTTCAAGACCGTCCCGGTGGTGCTCTTCAATTCCGGCCGGGCAGCGTGATGCGAACCCACCGGACGAAGGACTTGACCATGCGATCAATTCGAGTTGGCATTGTCGGCTGCGGGTACTGGGGGCCCAACCTGGTACGCAATTTCGCGCGGCACGCGAACAGTGAAGTCGAAGCGGTGTGCGATATGCGGTACGAGCGGGCGATGCGGGTCGGCGCCGAGTACCGGATTCCGATGGTGACCGACGATCCCGCCAAGATGATCGCGAATCCCGACCTGGACCTGATCGTCGTGGCCACACCGTCGTTCTCCCACTTCCCGCTTGCCAAGGCGGCGCTCGAGGCGGGCAAGCACGTGCTGGTGATGAAGCCGCTCGCGACGCGGACGGATCATGCCGAGGAGCTGTGCGCCCTTGCGGAGCGGCAGGGGGTGCTCCTCGCGGTGGACCACACGTTTGTGTTCACCGGAGCCGTACGGAAAATGCGCGAGCTGATCGTGTCGGGAGAAATCGGGGACCTGTATTACTTCGATTCAGTGCGCATCAATCTCGGCTTGATCCAGACCGACGTGAACGTCGTCTGGGATCTTGCGCCGCACGACGTGTCGATCATGGACTATCTCATCGGCCGCGAGCCCGTCAGCGTGTCGGCCACGGGAGCGGCCCACGGGGGCAGCCCCACCGAGAATATCGCGTACCTCACCGTGCGCTATGAAGGTTCGTTGATCGGGCATGTGCACGTGAACTGGCTGGCACCGGCCAAGGTCCGCCGCACAATTCTGGGCGGATCCAAGAAGATGATGATCTACGACGACATGGAGACGAGCGAGAAGCTCAAGGTGTACGACAAGGGGTTTTCGATCGCCACGGATCCGACCCTCGAGAAGGAATATCAGTTGATGATCTCCTACCGGTCCGGGGACATGCACGCGCCGCAGCTCGAGACGCGCGAGGGTCTCGCCGTGGAAGTGGAGAACATCATTCGAGCCGTGAATGGCAAAGAGCCGTTGGTGTCGGATGGCAGCGCCGGGTGGCGCGTGGTGCGGATTCTCGAGGCAGCGCAGCAATCGATCCAGCGAGGTGTTGCGGTGCCGATCAACGGCGCCCCCGCCGTATTGCCTCGTTGATGCGAGAATGGAGTTCTGAGGAGCGCGACGGTCTGCTCCGGCGGATCGCCCCGGATGTCAAGCTGGGGCGGAACGTTCGGATATACGCGTTCGTCAATCTGTACGGCTGCGTGATCGGGGACGAAACCTCGATCGGGGCGTTCGTGGAGATCCAGAAGGGCGCGAAGATCGGGGCGCGCTGCAAGATCCAGAGCCACACGTTCATCTGCGAGGGTGTGACGATCGAGGACGAGGTCTTCGTTGGACACAACGTGAGCTTTATCAACGATGCATATCCCCGTGCTACTACTGACGACGGCCGTATGCAGGGCGCTGCTGACTGGAGTCCCATCCCTACTTATGTCAAACGCCGCGCGTCCATAGGCACAGGCGCCGTGCTTCTCGGCGGAATTACGGTCGGGGAAGGCGCCGTGGTCGGAGCGGGGTCGGTCGTGACGCGGGACGTCCCGGCCGCAGCGGTCGTCGCGGGCAACCCGGCGCGCATGCTGCGCATGGTGGAGCCGGCAACACGGGAACCAGAACAAGGCTAGGGGGCGAATGCAGGTACCATTTCTCGATCTAAAAGCACAGCACGCCGGGTTGGAAGCCGAGTTGACCGAAGCCTTCCGGACCATCGTGCGAAGCGCGGCTTTCGTGGGAGGGCCCGAGGTCGACGCGTTCGAGCGTGAGTTCGCGGCCTTTTGCCATGCCGACGGCGCTGTGGCCGTGGGGTCCGGGACGGACGCGCTTCGGTTTGCCTACATGGCTATGGGTATCAAGCCGGGGGACGAAGTCATCACCGTCCCGAACACCTTCATAGCCACTACAGAGGCGCTGACGCAGGCGGGCGCGACGATTCGTTTCGTCGATGTTCTGCCCGACACCCTGTTGATGGATCCGGCGCAGCTCGCCGCGGCGGTCACGCCCCGCACGGTCGGGATCGTTCCCGTGCACCTGTACGGCACGCCTGCCGACATGGATCCGATCGAAGAGGTCGCGCGGGCGCACGGGCTATGGGTGGTCGAGGACGCTGCGCAGGCGCAGGGTGCCGTGTACAAGGGACGGCGGGCCGGGACGATGGGGGCGATGGCAGCGTTTTCGTTCTATCCGGGCAAGAACCTCGGCGCGTGCGGCGAGGCGGGAGCGGTTACGTCAGGAGATTCAGGGCGCCTCGAGTTCGTGCGGAAGCTACGGGAGCACGGACAGGCCCAGAAGTACTTCCACGACGTGGAGGGCTACAACGGCCGGCTGGACGCCCTCCAGGCCGCGTTCCTGCGCATCAAGCTGCGGCGTCTGGAGCAGTGGAATCACGCTCGCCGAACCATTGCTGCCCGTTACCGCGAACTCCTGTCCGCGATTTCGGACGTGCGGGTCGTCGCCGAGACGCCAGGGAGTCGTCCCGTCTATCATTTGATGGTTGTTCGTGTGCCGGAGCGCGATCGCGTGCGGGAGTTCCTGCAGAGCTGTGGCATCAGCACCGGGCTACACTATCCGCTCCCGCTGCATCAACAGGTTGCCTACCGGCATTTGGGCTTAGGCCTGGGCGCGTTTCCCGTGACGGAGGCGGCCGCCGCGGAGATCCTCAGCCTTCCGATGTACCCCGAGATGCACGCTGAGCACGTCGATTACGTGGTCTGCGCGCTCGGCGAGTTCTTCGGGGGTCGGCCTGAGCATTCTTCTGCGCCGGCGGCATCCGAGCCCTCGCTAGTGTGAGGGGAGCGGTTCAACGGGCGTCCTGGGCCGTGACGAGGGTCGTGCCCATAGCTGGGTTCGTCAAACCAGATAAAGTGCCTGCTTCTGTGCCCACTCTTGCACGTTATTCGTTCGCTTCGGGCGTCTTGTGAATCAACCCCAAACAAGATCACGCGACAAAGCGGCGGGGGCCGTGCCAGTTGTGATGGTTGTACAGAATCAGGGAGTGCCGCAGGACGTGCGTGTTGCGAGCTTTGGGCGCACGCTAGCGCGAGCGGGTTATGCGGTCGAAATCATCGCGCCCGCGCGTCGCGGACAGGCAGCCGAGGAGGTCATCGACGGCTACGCGGTTCATCGATTTCCACAGCCACCTGACGGCGCTGGCGTCATCGGGTATGGCTGGGAGGCGGTAGTTAGTCTGTGGCACATCGTTCGGGCTCGGTCGAGGCTCCAAGTCGGGGCTCCTTGGCGGATACTGCACATATGCAACCCACCTGATGTTCTGTGGGCTCCATTCGTCACCAGCTCCAGTCAGATGATTCGAATATACGATCATCATGATCTTGCACCCGAGTTGTATTTGGCAAAGGGAGGGCGTCCGGGGTCAGCTGCTCATCGAGCCCTGCTGAGGATGGAGCGCTGGGCTAACCGGTGGGCTGACTTGGTCATCGTCCCAAATGAGTCATACGCGGCCATCACTGTCTCCAGAGGGCATGTACCTGCGGAGCGCATCCACGTCGTCCGAAATGCCCCACGGGCCGACGTCTGGCATCCGGTTGCGCCTGACGAGTCGCTTCGCGAATGGGCAGACTTTGTGGTGTGTTATGTTGGCTCGATCGGGTCCCAGGACGGAGTCGAGGAACTCATCCGCGCTATGTCGTCAGTCCGCAAGACGGATGTGTCTCGCAAGTACTTGTGTTTGGTCGTAGGGAGTGGCGCTGCGCTTGCGGGTAGTCAGGAACTTGCGAGCAGTCTTGGTTTGACCGACACTGTCCGTTTCTTGGGGTGGGTAGGGGATGCATCTCGCGTACGGGACATCATTGCAAGTTCTGATCTAGGTGTTGAGCCCTGCCCGTCCAATGCATTCAATGACTCGAGTACCATGATCAAGCTGACGGAGTATTTAGCCGCAGGTCGGCCAGTACTCGCTTACGACCTTCCTGAGCATCGCGTTACGGCTGGTGACGCCGGATTGTTCGTGTCCCCTTCACTCGGATACAAGGGTCTTGCCCGTGCGATAGTAGAGCTTGCGCGAGACCGACCTAAGCTGAAGGCTCTCGGCGACAAAGCTACGAGACGACTTACTGAGGCTGGCCTGTCCGACACTAACGCGGAGCAAGCTCTTCTCCGCATCTACGACCAAGCAACGGCACTTGCGCAGTCCCGCGGAGCTTCGTGGTAGGTCTAGGGAGACGACTCGGGCGTCCAGGCGCAGCCGCTAGCCGCGGGGAGACCTGCGGGCCGGTTCTCGTGGCTGGCGCAACGGGATGGGTTGGACGAGCGCTCTTGGAGCTTGCGCACGAGAGCGGTTTGCCAGTCGTTGGAGTGGCGCGGCGGCCTGTTGGAGATAGTAGGGTGCAGGCGTGTGACGTGTCGGACAGGGATGCCGTTGATCGCCTATTTCAGCGTTTGCGACCCAGTGTGGTGTTCAATTGCATTCGTGTTAGGACAGAGGAATTTGTGACCGCCGCTCAGCCCCGACGCAGTAGCGGTCTCGTAGAGTTGGGCGTCCTGTTGGACGCATCGGCCCAGTGCCGATCTCGCCTTGTTCACGTTGGCTCGGCAGCCGAGTACGGCGGGTCGCTTGGGCGACGGCCCGTGACGGAGCGAACGCACCCGCGTCCGCTCAACCTATATGGACGGCAGAAGCTTGGTCAGACGAAGTTGGCGCTTGCGAGAGCGCGTCGAGGTGCCGACGTTGTCGTTGCCCGCTTATTCAATCTGATTGGCCCCGGTGAGGGGCTCGACACGGTTACCGGATCTTGGATAGCACGTCTAGCCTCCGCGCGAAGCGATATCGGGGGTGTGGTCGAGATCGCGGCGACCGTTCGTGACTTTGTTGATGTGCGAGACGCAGCCCGGGCCTTGCTGTTGCTCGGGGCTCACGCGAAGGCGCGAGGCACATATAATATTTGCTCTGGACGGGGGACGAGGATCGATCGCCTGGTACGAACCGTGGCGCAGATCCTCTCGGTCGACGTGCGTATACGGAGCGTAGTGCCACGCCGTGAGCGTGGGAGTGGTCCAAGCTTCGCAGTCGGATCATCCAGGAGGTTGCGGGGGCTCGGCTGGGTTCCGCGGATTCCGCTTGAGCGGTCCATCGTCGATAAAGTCATAGAGTGGTGTGGCAATGGCGACTAGGACCACGACTTGGAAGCTGATGGACGGTCCGGTCGTGGTGACCGGAGCCGGAGGGTTCATCGGAAGCCATCTCGTGGAGGCGCTGGCCAGGCGCGGCGTGCGCGTCCGCGCTCTCGTTCATTATAACGCGCAGGGAACTATCGGGGCGCTGAGATTCGTCGAGCCAGCGGTCCTAGAGGCCATCGAAGTCGTCCGGGCCGACGTTCAGGATCCTTACGCAGTGCGCTCCCTGCTGCAGGGCGCGGGTGCAGTCTTTCACCTCGCCGCCCTCATCGGGATCCCGTATTCGTATGTGGCGCCCGCGTCCTACGTCGCAACGAACATCGGCGGGACGCTGAACGTCCTGGAGGGTGCCCGCGCCGAAGGCTTAGCGCGTGTCATAGTCACTTCTACCAGCGAAACATACGGGACGGCGCAGTACACGCCGATCGACGAGCGTCATCCCCTGGTTGCGCAGTCGCCCTACGCGGCTACCAAAATCGGGGCCGACCACCTGGCACTCTCCTACTACCGCTGCTTCGACCTGCCGGTGACCGTAGTGCGCCCCTTCAACACCTTCGGACCGCGACAGTCCGCACGGGCGGTGATACCCACCATCGTGACCCAGGCGCTGCGGGATTCCGGTGAAGTGCGGCTTGGGTCGATCGCGCCGCGACGTGACTTGACCTACGTCGAGGACACGGCGCGAGGGTTTCTCGTCCTTGCCGAGCGCCAGGACGCGATCGGTAAGGTGACCAATCTTGGGACGGGAGCGTCCCGAAGCGTCGGGGAGATGGTGGAGGCGGTCGGGCGGATCGTCGGCCGCCGCCTATCGATCGTCGAGGACCCCACCCGGGTCCGGCCGGAACGGAGTGAGGTGACCGAGCTGTGCGCTGACGCCTCGGCGGCTCGTGCCTTGGGATGGTCACCCCAAATCAAGTTCGAGGACGGCCTTGCTCGCGTCGTCGAGTTTGTCCGCGCTCACCAGGCCGACTTCATCTCGGCCGAGCGGTACCACATCTGAGCGCCGCGGTCCCGAGTCGGGCCATCATTTTGGCGGGAGGCTTGGGTACTCGCCTCGCGCCGTACACCACCGTCTTCCCCAAGCCGCTGATGCCTATCGGCGGGCGGCCAGTGCTCGAGCTCGTGCTGCGCAGGCTCCGTCACCAGGGCATCACGCGCGTGACCCTGGCGGTCAGCTACCTCGAGGAGCTCATCCGCGCGTTTTTTGGCGACGGACGGAAGTTCGGCGTCGATATCGAGTACTTCCGCGAGGAGACGCCGCTCGGAACGGTCGGTGTGCTGGCGCAGCTCGACGACGTGCCCGACCCGTGCGTGGTGATGAACGGGGATGTCCTGACCACGATCGACATCGCAGCCATGGCCGCCCTGCACGCACAGAAGCGAGCGGTCATGACCGTCGCCACGCAGCGGCGCTCGGTTCACATCGACTACGGAGTACTGGAGGAGGATGGGGACGGCCGGATCACAGGCTATACCGAGAAGCCCTCTCTCCATTACGTCGTGAGTGCCGGCGTCAACCTAATTGGTGCTCGAGCGCGAGATCGGCTGCGGCGCGGGGAGAGGTGTGACATTCCGACCCTCGTGCAGCTACTGATCGGCGATGGCGAGACCGTGGCGGCGTACGAGTCGGATGCTTATTGGCGGGACATCGGGCGGCCCGCCGACTACGAGGCAGCGGACGCGGAGTTCCCTGAAGTCCGCGCTCACTTTGGGCTTTAGAGCGGACGAGTCGTGCCGAGAATCCCGCGCGTTCTTCATGTCACGAACATGTTCCCGTCCCACGACTCCCCCGCCTTTGGGACCTTCGTCGAGACGCAAGTACGGAGCCTTGAGCGTCTGGGCGTGACCCAGGACGTTTACGTCGTTCCTCCGGGAGGCTACGCGCGGGCCGCTCCAAGAATCGTGAGGCGAGTGCAGCAAGGAGGGGTCGATCTGGTGCATGCCCACTACGGTCTGAGCGGATGGGCCGCGAGTTGGCAGTCGCTCCCGTTGGTCGTAACGTTTGCCGGGAGCGACTTGTACGCCGAGCGTCGAGGAGGCCTTCGCGACCGGTGGCGTGGTCGTGGCGAAGTTGTGGCCTCGCACTGGGCGGCTCTACGCGCTCGCCGGTTGATAGTCATGAGCAAGCGGATGTTGCATCTGCTCAGGTTAGGCTTTCTGCGTTCGAAGGCTACGGTTCTGCCATACGGGATTGATACGAAGCGGTTCTCCCCCATGCCCCCGGCGGCGGCACGTCAGCGTTTTGGTCTAGATCCTGAGGCCTTCATAGTCCTGTGGCCTCATAGTGACAGCCCAACCAAGCGGCGGGACATCGCGGAGGCGGCGACCGAGAGGCTCCAACACACATTGGGTCGCTCGGTTGTCCTCTGGAAGCCACGCCAGATTCCGAACGTTGATATGCCGCTTTGCTATCACGCTGCCAACTGCCTCCTTATGGTCTCCGACACTGAAGGCTCACCTACTGTCGTCAAGGAGGCTTTGAGTGCTGCGGTCCCCGTGGTCGGAGTGGATGTGGGGGACGTGTGGAGCTGGATTGATCGAGTGGATTGGTGCCGGCGTGCGCAACGGGATCCCGCCGATATCGCCCAGCGACTCGCTGAGGTCTCCTGGGCCGCTCGGCCGACAGAGCCCCCGGGCTTCATACGGGAGTTTGACAGCGAGCGGGTTGCAGGAGAGCTCCTGGCGATTTACAAAGACGTTATCCGGGACGGGCAGTTGCCGTGATAAGTGGTGAAGGCAGTGCGCAGTTGAGTCCCTTACGAGCGCTGCGTGCCACGATCGGGAGTCGCCTAGGCAAAGACATCTGGTCGACGGTGGGCGGCAACGGGATCGGCGCGATCGCTGCCTTTTTGGGCGGCCTCGTTTTGGCTCGTTGGCTAGGTCCGGCAGGTCGCGGAACCGTCGAACTCGCGCTGTTTGCAGTGAACAGCGCAATTTTGCTGCTTGGACTCGGGTTGAACATCCCGACGGCAG
>Ga0137377_10004890_pt1 | contig 10624 bp, 11 predicted proteins | sample SagtaG_22_FD_104815 | JGI IMG/M metagenome (GOLD analysis project Ga0137377, IMG submission 104815) | Vadose zone soil microbial communities from Sagehorn Ranch, Mendocino, California, USA - Sage2_L_40_16 metaG | ecosystem: Environmental > Terrestrial > Soil > Vadose zone | place: USA... | reverse complement strand
GATAGCTGGCTGGGCGCTGAAAAGGACATCATGGGCCGCGACTTTTTCAATGAGGTGCTGGCGTTCACGAATGTCGCCGAACTGCAACGCCGGCTCGAGGCTTTCAAAGCAGAAGCCATCCCGGCCCGCAGCTTCGACTTCGTTTGCCATTTCCATCAACAGTCAGTGCCGGTAAAAGTATTACTTGCCCGACTCTGCGATAAACTGGACGGCAGGCCCAAGTCGATTCTTGTTCATCTCAGGAGAAGTTCAGGTACTGACGCGGTCGTCACTACGAGCCGCGATCGCTTTTGAAAGACCAGAGGTCAGAGATCGGAAGTCAGAAGTCAGGAATCAGAAGTCTGACCTCCGACCTCCGACCTCCGACCTCTGACCTCTGACCTCCGACCTCCGACCTCCGACGGTCTGCTTTCCGCCATTAGCCGGCGTAGGATTCATCCTGCTCAATTTTCGACAGCACCCAGTCAAACTCTCCCGACGTTATCTTTCCGCCGCAGAACTCACATACACCCGCATTATTCACTTTTAGAGGCGCGCCACAATTGGGGCAATTCAGATCCGCGCTGGCTGGAACCGGCTTAGCGTTGCGGCTGCGAACAAACGTCCAATACTCGCTCCAGTATCTAAGATTAGTTTTCGAACCGCTGATAACCTTCCCACTCTCGTCAATCGTGTAGTCGTAACCCTGAGCGCCAATGCGCAGCGTTATCGCGTTATAGAAAGCATCCTCCTGGAGCTTCACCGGTTGCAATGCGGTAACACTGCATTGATCGAGCAGGTTGCGAAGATGTTGTCGCTTGTAAGCATTGATCCAATATTGATGCATCTGGAAAAGGTTGTCAGTCTCGTGTGGCCGTGCTCGTTCCCAGTCGAGCGTGGACCAGGCAGCTTGCAGCTCAGCAAAAATTAAGCGTGCGCGCGCCTGAAATTCACCCCAGGAAAAACTCGGATTGTTCTTCTCAAATGCGATTCGAATATCTCTGAAACCTGGTTGCACGACACTGGGCAAATCTGTTCCAGCTTCAGGCACGTCTGACGTTAGCAAAGGTCCCTTTGCCTCGCGACTAAGTAGTCCGATACCCCGCACATACCACTGAAATTCACCGCTCTCGACCTTGGCGCCACAAAACGCACAAGCTCCGACCGTGTCTTTTTGCAATGGCGCACCGCACTTTGGACAGTGAAGCGCGGTCGCCCGTGCTGGAGGCAGAGACAACAGGTCGCGTTTGCGCTCGAGCTGCCAGCGCTCGCGTACGTAGTAAGTCATCTCAATAGGAGCGCCGCCGTTAGCGCTCACCACCTCGGTGTAGTTGGTTTCGAAGAAGAGAGTGATATACACGACGGGCTTTTCCAGGCCTCGTATGTCCTCGACCTCTAGCGACCCAACTATGATTCCCTTCACTTCGGACAGTCCGCCGGGGTTGCGCTCGAGTAGTGCTTTGCGCGCGCCTTCACTTAGATACGGGGAAAACTGATCGAGCGCTGCTGGGCCATGGCCCCGTGCGTCATGCGCTTTGCCGTAGAGCGCGTAGCAAAAGTCGGTGAAAACAATCTCGGAAAAATTCGGATCGAATTTGCGTAGTTGGCCAAACTCCCGCGCAAAGCTTTCGGGGCGCGCTTCGGTAGTATCGAGTCCTAATGGAAAAGCTATTGACTCTTTGGCTGCGGCCGGTGACGCTGACGAAAAAGCTTCCGCTCCCTTCGAGCCGCGGCGGGCAAAACGAAACACCACAAAGCCGATGACCACGATGTCTACGGGAACGCCAACTTGTGGATATTCGATCGTGAGCCAGACGAGTATGCGAACCACGCCAATGATTGCGCCGCCGCCTCCCCCGCCACTACTACCATGGCCGCCTCCACCACCGTAGGATTGACCGCCGCCTACACGTGCCAGTACGTCACCAGCAACGGCCAGACAAATAACCAGAGCACCCGCAATCACTGCAATGCGCAGCAACACACGCGAAAGGAAATCGATGTTTCGAGTTCTTTTCATTTCAATTCAAAACGGGGCGCGTCGGGTAATTCATTTGGATTTTCACCGGTTGCTGGCAGATGTTTGGCCAGCAACTCGGCGAGATTCTCCAATCCCGCCAGCAACACCTGAGGCTCCGGCTTTCTGCCGGCCTGGCGCAGATCAAACAGAATCTGGTTCCACTCGAGCGCATTAACGCCTTTCAAAACTCCGCGGTCGGCGATCAACTCGAGACGTCGCTCGAGTATGGAAAGGTAAATCAGCACACCCATCTCCGCGTTTGTGTTGGCGATGCCGGCTTCATAAAACATTGCCGCGGCTCCGGTGCGCACTGCTTCCGCGCGAACCTTGTCACTTGTAAGCAGCCTGCGAAGCGTATTACTGCGTGAGGCGCCAAGCGAGCCCAGCAGGAAGAAGAGCGCCACATCTATAGCGACCCAGTATTGGTGAAAATCAAAAGGTGAGAAAAGGAGAAACAACAGGACTGCGAAAGCCAGTAGGGCGCCGAACAGGTAATCGGCATGACGGTAAGAACCGGAGCGCGCGCGAACGACGAGCACCAGTTCAGCGTCAGTAGTTGTCTCGATCTTTTTTACGCAGTCGGTGAGGGCTTCGCGTGCGGCGTCGTCGAATTTGGCTCGCTTCATCTTTGTCGTGGTTGACCGGTGACAGGATTGTCATTCGGAACAATGTTGGGAATCCAAAATGTCTGGCCGTCAACATCCGTGCGCTTCAATCCATGTTTGGGTAAGTCTTTCTCTTTGAGCCCAAGAAAAGTGAAGTGTGGCAAGTCGCTTAGTACGGTTTGAAACCAACCGTGCTTGCCGAGAATTTCGCGCACGCGCGGATTGTCAAACTCGTTTACGTCGAAAGCGAGCATAGCGATATGTTGCGAGGTGCCGGGCGCCGCAATGGAATAGAGGATCGACTTGGAAAGATCCTTGCTGAAGTAGATGCCGCCTTTCTCCAACTCCAGTACTTCAGCAATCTGGTTGCGCAGCGGCAGCCCTCTCAACCGCGTCACGTCGCCGTCGGTGAGTCGACCCTGGGCCAGCCAGTAATCGAGCGCGGGCAGAAAACGCGTCTGCCACAAGTGTAAACTATCTTCATAACTGCGCCGGGCAGCCTCGGCGCCATCGCGAGGCGTAATGTCCAGATTTTCTTTCTGCGCCTCTTCGCGGGCCTTTAGTAACTCCTTCATCGCTTCCGGCTGCAGCTCGACCTGGTCAAAGCCAATCATCTCGCTCGAGTAACCCGCCCGTTCCTGAAACTCCAAGACCTGCACGTCGCTGGTAAAAACACAAACCGGCGGTGGGGTCACTTTTTTGTTGGCAACGAATATTGCACCATAGTCTTCCAGGACGCGACGAGCTACCGAGTCAGACGGCGGACAAATAATTTCAAGAGTTGTCTTCCGCTTCTTCAGAGCCTTACGCAACACCGCATAAAACGAAGCCGGCGAGTCTCCATCACCGCTTTCGCTTAACGCAGTCATTTCTTCCGAATGTTTCCCTGTCATCACACGCATGTTTGGAAAATGCCTGTAGCGCGATTGCGCCGAATGAGTTGCGAACAAAGTGCAAATTATTAAACTTAACAAAAACCTGGGGCGTCGCGCACTGCTAACCAAGCTTCACCAAATCTTTCGCATAACCTGTTAACTAAAACTGGGTGACGGAACGGATAATAGTAGTCGACGCGCGCAACGGTCAACAAAGCATCTTTATGTGGCCCGAATGAAACATTTGCTGGTCCGCTATAATACTGCCGGCGAAATATTATTCATCTTGAGATACGAATGAGTCAGGGCAATCTAATAAACGATATCGTCGGCACTTACCAGAAGCACGGTTGGCAATTACGCCGTGTGGTCTTGCGTCCTCAAACGCGCGCTGAGCTCGAGGCTGACGCTGCTTTCAAGTCTCTATCGTTGGCTGGGCCGCAAGTTGAGGCTGGAGAGGTTGACGGTATGTGGTTTTCGCGACCGTCTCATGACCAGCGTGAAGCATGGGAGTTGAGACTGCTGGCTGAAAACCCTTTCGCGTTATTTGAAACATTTGAAAAAGATGAAACGGAAGACCAGCGGGAAGAGGTACGCCGTGAAATGGAAGCCCGATTACGAGACTACGCGAAGAAATAGTGATGTCAGTACTCATCACTTAATTCATCTTTCCCATCTTCACTGGAATCGTCAAGCGTTCACCGTCTCGCATCACCACAACATCTATAGTCTCATAAGGGATTGCACGGCGAACGCGGGAATGGAGTTCTGCGGGAGTACGAATCGCCACGCCGTCAAACTCAATAACAATGTCACCTTGCTTGATGCCCGCCATGTCAGCAGGCAAGCTGGGATCGACCTGGTTCAAACGGACCCCAAACATTTTCATTCCCGGAATCTCAACGCGTTCTGACCTACCGTCATCGTAGCCAAACCGGCCCAAGCCCTGGACACGGCCGAGAAACTCCTGATTTAGTCGCTCAGAGTCTTGTTTAGACATGGTTGTCAGTTTGGCATTCTTCGTTTCGCCGTCGCGGAGGTAAACGACATCAACCGTCTTCCCGATCGGAATTCGGCGCAGGATCTCCATCATCTCTGCTTGTGAATGCACCGGCTGGCCATCAACCGTGGTGAGGATGTCGCCACCGACAAGTCCGGCCTTGTCCGCGGCTGAGCCGGGCGGTTCGACATTCGCGAAGGTTACGCCGCCTTCAGTGGTCTCAAAACCGTTAACGCCGGCGTATGACCGGTTCGAAGGTGCAACCGCAATAGCGGGAAAGTTAGATTGAATCTGCTTAACTATAGTCGTGAATACACCGGCGCAAATGAAGAAGATCAGTAACCCGAAAAACATCCAGCTCATTCCGCTCATACGGCGACGGCGTTTCCTCATGTGCCTTCCCGCTGCGCTGGCCATCGGTCCGCCTGGGAAGCCGTATGGATAACAATTTGCTGAACCGTTAGCCGGTGAGGTCCCGGGCGGCGCATTCTGAAAACGAACTGTCTCTGTATACTCCGCCGATCCTTCGCCCAGGCGGAAGCCGCAGTTGCGACAGAATCGCAGCTCTTTCGGCATCGGTGAACGGCAGTTTCCGCAGGTTGTCACTGCGGCATCCATTTCGGGATTCATAGAGATTTCAAGCGGACATTCTACTACTAAATGACTTATTTGATTTCCGAAGCAAAGGACATCCTGGTGTCTATACGCCAAACGGAGCTTTCCGGTTGCATGCAAGGTTAGTGGTCAGGGTGAACACGCCGAAGCTGATTTGGGCTCAAATGTGATTCGGCAGGACGATTCTGCGCGCCAATTGTGCTGAGCTTGGGTCTTGCCCCTCGCATAGGGCGTGCTCTGTTAGTACCAGCCGGATTTGAGCGGATTATGGCCCCGCATGGACAACTGCCCTGCTTCAGTGCAATATCTTTTAGACTTTATAAGAGTTCATTCGCCGGAAAAGGCATGAACCCTGGAGGAAAAGACAACGTGGAAGTAACCAAAGCCCTCGCCGCGCTGCAACCGCTGTACGGCAAAGACAATGTGGAGATCGTAACGGTCGATGGCCAACGCGTTCGGGGCATCGTTCGTAGCATGAAAACCACTCAAGCACTCACCACTCCAAGTGTCAAGATGGAATGCCCTAATGGCGAGATAGTGAAAATACCCTTTCCCACTATCGCCGAGATCAAGGACTATAACTCAGTGGGCAGTAAAGCGGCGGGCGGCGAGCGTTGAGCCGCGGGCAGTTAGTTGTGAGGCCTTCGCTGGTGATTGCATACTGCGCACAGTTGCTGTTTTTTCCGGCTTGCTTCGCGTATAGTACGCCGTTTTAGTTTTGGTCCCAGGATATTTAGGAGACTTTTGAGAGTTGTCGTTAACGATGGAAGATTTCGGTGGCCGGCTCGCTAGTGTTTGGTCGGAACTGCGCCCAACGACGCGTGGCCTGGTTGAACGTGCTCTGCAAACCCCCAGCATCGCACCGGCGCCGGTGCGCAAACTCAATGCTCCCAGCGCCCCTTACGATGCGCGCGCGGATCACGAATTGAGCCGCCTGTTGACAGCCCTTGACGAACGGGCAATGGAACCTGATGCCTCGCTCGAGGCAGAAAAAGAAACTCAACTGCGCCATATAGCCGATACTTGCGCCGCCGTGCTGCAGGAAAAGACTCGTTCCGCAGAAGTGTTTGCCCAACTTGTGCGCCGTGCCGATAACCAGCGCGATTATGCGCGTATCGATTCGCTGGCAGACGCGTTGACGGGTTTTGCACCCAGCGAGATTTGCGAGTTGGCGCGATCGCAGGATGTTGTCGTCAGGGCCCTGGCTAATGAGACGCTGGCGCAGTTTCCCACTTCGGTGCTGATTGGGTTGCTGAGTGATCCGGTAGATTCGGAGATTGCGCGCGATGCCTTGCGTCGCCAGGCACAGGATTATGGTTCAGAAGAGGCGCGGCAGATTGTGAACGCGCTGGCGCAGGTAGATGCCTCTACCGATGATTATTGAGTCAGTCGCCAGGGTACTCATCTCTCCGCAAATTTCAAAGGTACAATCCAGCACAAGATTTTCCATATATCATTTTTCATTTTTCATTGATTTCTCATTTAGCTCTCGCAGGATCACCCTTGACCGACAATGTAAAATGAAAAATGAGAAATGATATATGGAAAATCTATTTCTTTGTGGGGTTGTTGGTCTAAGCAGTCGCTTTCGCGCCAATCTCATGTAACCGCTGAACCACCTGATTGATCAACCAATTCGGCGTTGAGGCTCCGGCGGTCACACCGACGCGTGTTGCGTCTCCAATATCGGCGGGATTGATTTCGGCGGGTGTTTCTATCAAGTAACTCTTCTCACACTGTTCCTGACAAACGGCCAGCAGCTTAACGCTGTTGGAGGAGTGGCGCCCGCCAATTACATAAAAAACATCCACCTGGCCGGCAAGCGCGCGCGCCGCGTCCTGACGATCACGCGTGGCAGAACAGATTGTATTGACCACTTGTGGCTCAGCATCGGTCTTCGCGCGCACCGCTTCTGCAACTTCGAGAAAAGTCTTCAACTTGATCGTGGTTTGGGAAACAACGAGCGGGGATCGCAATTGAGGAAGCAAGGCAACCTCGCTTGCATCGCGAACCACGTAAGTATTTTCCGGAGCATAGCCGACGACGCCGATCATTTCAGGATGGTCAGGATTACCGGCAACGACGACGTCTCTGCCATCTTTCGCCGCACGCTCTGCCAGGTGTTGGACTCTGGTAACGAACGGACAGGTAGCATCAATCACTTTTGCCGCTCGCGATTCCAGATCGCGCTGCACTTGCGGTGTGACGCCGTGGGCGCGAATTACAGCGATTGTGTCCGCATCGGCCTCCGTGGGTTCGTCAATCGTCGAAACGCCGAGCTCTCCCAAACGTTCCATCTCCTGGGCGTTATGAATTAGCGGACCAAGCGAACGAATCGGACGAACGCCTTCATCCAAAGCGTCTTCAACCATCTCGACGGCGCGTTCGACCCCGAAACAAAATCCGTATTCGTCAGCTAATAAGACTTCCATGTACACGTAGCGCAATCTGTTGGATTGCGATTCCTGTCTAAAGATGCGAGCTAACGTTTGCGACAGCCCGTTAGTTTATCGGCTCAGGAGAGCCTTCCGATTTGTCGCAGTGCCACTTCTCCTGCCATTCCTGGCGCAGCTGATCGCCGCCGGCAACACGCGCTTCGACCCACTCGATATCTTTGTCAATTAGGGTGCGAACCGTTTTCAAGAACGATTTCTTAATGTCGCCCAAATTGTGCGCCAGCTCTTCGGGCAGAATTGCGTAAGAAGCGTCGCCCAAGTGACGCAGAGCATCACAGAGTTCGTCAATAACGCTCTTGCCCGATTCAGTTTGATTTTCCGATTGAGATTCCGACCCCGTTGTTTCCGGCATTACTTAATTCCTCCAAACGCCTAAACCGCGGTTGATTCCTACGGTTTTGATATCTTAGCACTACTCAAATACGACCGCACGGCTCTACCCGTTCCATTCAATCCACCCGCCGCTCGGAGGCGCACTCTATCCAGGCTGTCAAACTTGAGGGCGGTGAGCCCATGGCGGTAGATCTGGGTCAGTTTCCTGACTTGCTTCTGTTGCTCGAGCAGCTTTCTAATACTTCATTGACTTTATGCAACTGCAGTGGCTCCAGCGAGTGTAAAACGGAGCAAGCTTTTTGTTTTTGGCTAGTGGACATTGACTGGTGTAACGAAGGAGTAGATATGCTTTTCAAACGCTCACCTATCTTAGTCACCCTACTGCTGCTCTGTTCCGTTCTTGCGGTAGCTCAAAGACCGGGACCACAGTTTCGCCGCCCACTAGCCTGTGAGCCGCTCGAGCCGCGAACGAAGCTTGAAGCGATCGAGTGGCGCTATGAAAGCATTCTGGTCAAAGGCTTCAGCCAGATCGCGACTGTAAACGCACGCGGCGCCGATATTCGCGTTGACGCTGTCGAGTTAAAAGATGCCGCCGCTTCGACGCACGCCCTCGGCATTGTTATCTCGCTTAGAGAGACAGGTGACACACCTCGTGAAAACAGGGCGTTCATTGATTACGATGAGATCGATAGGTTGCTGAAGGCCCTGGATTCGATTGCCCGCGTAAATGAGACGGTGACGAAGCTCGCGAGCTTTGAAGCCCGTTACCGCACGTTGGGGGATTTGGAAATAGTCGTATTCCGACAGGGCCGCAGCGGTGCGGCAGCTTCAGTGTCAGCCGGCACTTGTGATCGCGTTACCGCTTTGCTGACGCTCGATGAATTGGAACGACTTAAAGCACACGTCGTGGAAGCGAAGACGCGTCTCGATGAAATCAAATGAGCAATCAACGATCGCAGTGTAGTAAAACGGTGCGCCTCGACCGGGTAAAAAAATTATGCGCCGGCAATGACAACATCACCGGCGCAAGGATCACTATTCTTGTGATTATTCCGTTTTTCTAAAGACCCTCGGCGCTTGTCTGGTCCTCGCCGGAGACCAGGTGGAAGGCTAACTTGGCGTCCTCGGGCCGTAAGACCGGATGATAAGTTTTTCCATAGTTGGAGACGATCTTCTTGACGTAGTTTTGGGTCTCGCTAAAGGGCGGCACTCCTTTGTATTTATCGACAGATCCTTCGCCGGCGTTGTAGCCCGCGAGCGCGAGTGAGACGTCGCCGTCAAATCTTTTCAAGAGCCACTTCAAATACTTCGTGCCGGCTGCAACGTTCGCGGTGGCGTCAAATGGATTCTTTAGACCAAATCGCTTCGCTGTCGCAGGCATCATTTGCATGAGGCCCGCTGCGCCGACGTAGGAGACTGCTTTGGGATTGTATTTGGATTCCTGCTTGATGACGGCATGAATGAAGCGCGGGTCAACACCTTCCTTCTCACCAGCGCGAAAGATAATCCAATCGAGATCGCAATCGCCGGACAAGGGAATGTCCACAGGTATCGTTTCTACCTGCTGCTGGGCGGCTTCAACGATGGGCGCCATTACGGGGCTGAAGAAGAGACCGGTAAAGTTGAAAACAAAGAAGAGAGAAATAATTGCAAACGGTGCGAACTTCGCCGAGCGCAGATGGACGTTTCTAAGACGATTCGCTGAGCGCAATCGTGGCGCAGTCCGAGGGAACAGGGGAAACCTCATCTTTAATTCTCCATGTGAGCGATGGCCGGTGGGCCACCAAATTAAAACTTCTAACCTGGGAGCGCGGGGGTGCGGTTTGCACTTTTCTTCCCTGGCTACTTGTCGCTGCGCATGGCCGAACGATTTTCAAAGAACTGTAAAGCACTTGAAATCGAGACCGATATTAAGATGGAGATTTGATTGCGATGGTTGCTACTTTTTGGTTGCCATAAGCTGTCGATGTGACGTACTCAAACAAGCCATTTCAGGCCGTCATCCCTCGTGATATTTTGTCCGGTTCGATGCGTTCAGAGTGAGAGGAACGAGGGCGTTTTGAATAGGGTTTTTAAACGCACAAATCTGAGTCTTTTAGAAAGATCCTATTTAGAATTCGAGGTGGATCGAAGTCTACAATACGGTATTCTCTCGAATAGCCGGGTTGCTATGCGCGACCAGCAACTTCGCCGGTCTGCGTGTTAATGCGCACGACTTCGCCTTCCCTAATAAAGAGGGGCACACGAACCGCGAGTCCTGTTTCCAGTGTTGCCTGCTTAGTTGCGCCGCCGGCCGCCGTGTCGCCACGCAGACCGAGTTCCGTAGACGCGACAGCAAGTTCGACATACTGCGGCAGCTGCAGCGAAACAGGCGCGCCGTTGTATTTCAAAACCTGCAACGTAACACCTTCCTTCAGATAACCGCGATCTGACTCAACCGCTTCTGAGGGAAAAGTAAACTGCTCGTAACTCTTCTCGTCCATAAAATGAAAGCCGTGTGCATCGCTATAAAGAAAGGATGCGGGCGATAACTCGATATCCGGCTCCGCAAACTTCTCGCTGGAACGGAAACTCTTTTCCATGACGGCGCCGGTCAACAATTGACGCAAACGCGTGCGCACCATCGTCGCCGCGCCGCGCGCTGTTGGCGAGGCAAAGAAGACCTCCAGGACGACGTAAGGCTGGCTGTCAACCGTGATCAGTTGTTTACGTTTTAGTTCGTTGGCTGTAATCAGCGTCAT
>Ga0137377_10004889_pt1 | contig 10625 bp, 5 predicted proteins | sample SagtaG_22_FD_104815 | JGI IMG/M metagenome (GOLD analysis project Ga0137377, IMG submission 104815) | Vadose zone soil microbial communities from Sagehorn Ranch, Mendocino, California, USA - Sage2_L_40_16 metaG | ecosystem: Environmental > Terrestrial > Soil > Vadose zone | place: USA... | reverse complement strand
GGCCTCGGAGCGGATGAGCAGCCGGAATCGCTCAGGCTGGGTTGCGACCCGGACGACGTTCAGCCGCGCGATCTCGCGGATCTTGCCCACAGGATCGAGTTCGGGGCGCCCGGCGACCTCGGTGATCTGGGCCGCGGAGCCGCCGGCCACGTCCGCGGCCAGCTTGGCCAGCAGCTCGTCCTTGCTCTTGACGTAGTAGTAGAGCGCCGGGCGCGTAATGCCGAGCGCGTCGGCGATATCCTGCAGGCTCGTCCCGGCGAAGCCACGTTCGGCGAACAGCCTGATCGCCTGCTCGTATATCTCGTTCTCGACCAGCTCCCGGCGAGCGGTGACGGCGCCAGCCTTCCGGCGCGAGCCTGGTGATGAGCTGGTGGTCATGACCGCGATTGTAGAGCGGCGAGTTCGGTAGTGACCTTCGCGGCGATCTCGGCCTGCAGGCGTTTCTTGTCCGTCTTCCCGACCAGGGTGCGGGGCATCTCGGTGAGATGCTCGATGCGTTCAGGCCACTTGAACGTGGCCACCTGCAGCTGCATGAAGTGCTGCCGCAGCTCGGCCAGGGTGAGCGGTTCGCCTTGCACCACGATGTAAGCGCAGGTGCGTTCCCCGAGCCGGGGGTCTGGCATGGCGACGGCGGCGGCATCGGTGATCCGCGGGTGGCGCAACAGCAGCAGTTCCACCTCTTCGGCATTGATCTTCTCGCCGCCCCGGCTGATGACGTCCTTGATCCGGCCCTCGATGGTGACGTACCGCTGGCCGCCGATCTCGCGGACCGAGGCCAGGTCGCCGGTGCGGTAGAAGCCGTCCGCGGTGAATGCCCGGGCGTTGTGCGCAGCCGCGTCGAAGTATCCGCGCAGCGTGTACGGGCCTCGGCAGCACAACTCGCCGGCCTGTCCGTCGGGTAGTTCGGTCGCGGCACCCGGCTCGAGGATCTTGATCTCGTCCATCGGGGACAGGGCAGTGCCGACCGTGGTCGCGCGAGCCTCGCGGGGAGCGCCGGGGCGGGTGGTGAGGAACAGCCCCTCGCCCATGCCGAATAGCTGACCGGACCACAGCCCGCGTCGTTCCAGCTCAGCGAACAGAGCCGGGGGCACCTTCGCGCCGGACAGCACCACCTGGGTCAGCGATGCGGCCGCGGCTGCGAATCCCGGCTCCGCGACGGCCTTGTAGTGACCGTGCCCGAGCAGGACGTGGGTGGCGTCCTCCCTGGCCATCAGCGGCAGCGAGAGGGCGAGGTCAGCAGTGCCCAGCACCAGGCAGGCGCCGGCGCTGTGCGGGCCGTGGACCGCGCACACGATGCCGGCGTTGTGGATGACCGGGATCAGGTGGGCGACGCGGGTGTCCGGTGACCAGCCCCATGAGCGCGCGTACGCCGCAGCGTTGTACCAGTACTCGGCGTGCAGCCGCGGGATCACCTTGGGCACGCCGGTGGTGCCGCCGGACAGCTGGAAGACCGCCACGTCGTCGGGGTCGATGCCGCGCTGGATCTCGTCGACGGTCGTGCGCGCGGCCTGCGGATCGGTGCCGGCGCCCAGCGACTCGATCGCGGCTCCGGCGGTGTCGCGGCCGGCGCCGAGGACCAGGATGTGGCGCATGGTCGGGTGATCGTGCTGCTGCTCGGCGGCGAAGCCGACCAGGTCGAAGCCGCGCATCCCGGCCTCTACCAGGTGAGCGACTGCGCCGACCTGGCGGCTGATCTCGCCGATCTCGTGACCGCGGTGCGCGGCGAGCGTGCAGACCGGGACCAGCCCGGCCTTGAGCACCCCGTACCAGGCCACGATCGCGCCGAGCCGGTTGGTGACCTGGAACAGCACCGGGTCACCTGGCACTAGTCCGAGCCCGGCCAGCCCGGCGGCCAGCACGTCGGTGCGCTCATCGAGTTCGCGGTAGGTCATCCGGCCATCAAGCGCGACGACGGCCTCACGCCGCGGGTGCGCGGTCGCGACGGCGTGCAGCTCATCGGCGATCGTGCGGGTGCCCCACAGGCCCGACCGCCGGTAGCGGCGCGCCAGTTCGTCTGGATAGCGCACCAGGCGGTCATCCCATCGGCTCGTGCTCACATCGCCTCCTCGGTGAAGGAAACCAGGTCGGCGCGGCCGCTGACCAGCGCGGCGGCCAGGTCGTCACGCAGTCCGGCTGGTCCGTCTATGACGATGAGCCCGCCGGCCTCGGTCCGGACCCGTTCGGCCAGGTCCATCCTGGTCAGCACGGAGGGGCGGTCGGCCGGCCCGGTGATGCGGAACCCGTCGGCCCCAGCCTCGCGGGCGCGGCGAGCGCGGGCGAGGACGGCGTCCCCCGCTGGTCCCCACGGATCGCTGACCACGTCGGTGATGGCGGGCAAATTGGTACCGAACGGGCTGGGCGCGAGCACCCGGCCCGGGAACTGCCTGCCCCGGTGGCGCAACGGCCGGCCCAGGACCCAGCTGGTTATGTCGGCGGGCATCTGCGATGTCTCCAGGTCAAGGTCGGCGTACCGGCCCAGGGCGGTCGCGACGACGTCCGGGTTGGTGGCGGCGAAGCGGCCGAGCGGTACGTTCCCGGCCCGGGTCATGTAGGCGACCATCAACTGCTCGACCGGGAGGTGCAGGCGGGACGGGAACGACTCCCACCAGAGCTGGCTGCGCCGGGAAAGTTCTTGCAGCCGCCCTACGGCCGGGCGGCGGGTGGCCTCGTACCACGCGAACGCGCGGGCCGCATCCGGCTCCGCGTCCAGGGCCTCGACCAAGGCGATCGCGTCTTCCATGGCCAGCTTGGTGCCCGAGCCGACGGAGTAGTGAGCGGTGTGCGCGGCGTCGCCGAGCAGCACGGTCCGGCCGCTGGACCAGCGCTGGCAGCGCACCGTGCGGAACCGCGTCCACCGGGTCCGGTTACCGATCAGGGCGTGGCCCTGCAGCTGCCCGGCGAACGCCTGCTGGAGGTAGCGAAGGGAGACAAGGTCGGACGCGTCGGACCGGGTCGGCTCGCTACCGGCCCCGAACCCGGCGCGGCGCCAGGTCTGCTCGTCGGTCTCGACGAGGAACGTGCTCTGCCCGTCCGAATATGGGTAGGCGTGCGTGACGAAGGTGCCGTGCTCGGTCTCGACCGGCGCGAACACGGCGTCGGCGAGGGCGAAGTCGGTCCCGCACCACAGGTACAGGCCGCGCCCGGCATCGACGGTCCCGCCGAAATCCCCGTCCTCCCGGGTGGCGCTGCTGATTCCGTCCGCGGCGATCACGATGTCGACGTCCAGGTCGCCGGCTCGCCGGCGCGCGCCGAACTCCAGCCGCGCCCCGGCCTTTTCCGCGTGCCGCTGCAGCACGGCAAGCAGCTCGGTGCGCGCGACGCCGATCAGCCGGTTGTTGTGCACCCGGGCCACACGCTCCCCGACCTGCATCGTCATGTCGTGCCGGCATCCCGCGGCCACGATGTCCCGCAGCGTGTCCGGGTCGGCGGCCTGGAGTTTGCGCTGCGTACCGGCCGCCAGGCCCACCCCGAAGCCGAATGTGCTATCCGGTTCGCCCTGCTCGTACACGATCACGTCACACGACGGACGTGCGAGCTTGAGCAGGCGCGCGGCGTACAGCCCGCCCGGGCCGCCGCCGAGCACCCCGACTCGCCGTAGCTGCATCGCGACCTCCCTGCACCTGGCGGCACTCACCGCGCAGTTTACTTAATCGTAGATTATTTAACGAGTACGACAAGAGCTGTCAAGTGCCGCGATGTCTCCCTTGACGTTCTGTCACAACCGTAGAATACTCGACTCATTCGTAAATAGCCGGTCTCCAGTGAAGGAGCGTGAGCCATGGCCTTCGTCATCGGCGTGGACGTGGGCGGCACGTTCACCGATGCCGTCCTGGACGACGACGCCGGGACCGTGCTCGCGGCGAAGTCCCCCTCCACACCGCCGGACTACTCACGCGGGGTCCTCGACGTACTCGAGCTGCTGGCCGAGCAACTGGGCATCTCGCTGCCGGACATGCTCGCCGGCACCCACCACATTGCCCACGGGACCACGTCGTCGCTGAACGCGCTGGTCATGGGCAATGTGCCGCCGGTCGGCTTCCTGACCACCAAGGGCCACCGCGACTCGATCTTCATCATGAACGTCGAAGGCCGCTACCTGGGCCGGGCCCCGCACGAGCTGCAGAACGTCCTCGGCCAGGCCAAAGACCACGCGCTGCTGCCTAAGCGGCACGCCCTGGAGGTCACCGAGCGCATCGACCGGGACGGCGCCGTCATCGCCCCGCTGGATGAGGACCAGGCCCGGGCGGCGATCCGGTTGCTGCTCGACGAGGGTATCCGGGCAATCGCGGTGTCCCTGCTGTGGTCGTTCCGGAACCCGGTGCACGAGCGGCGGCTGCGCGAGCTGGTCGCCGAGCAGGACCCGGACGTGTACGTCGCGCTGTCCAGTGAGATCAGCCCGCGGATCCGGGAGTTCTCCCGCAACGCCACCACCATCATGAGCACCCAGATCGGGCCCGGACTGCGAGAGTACCTGAGCACGCTGGAGGACACTCTGCGGGACAACCGGCTCGCCGGGCCGCTGCTGGTCATGCAGAGCAACGGCGGCGCCGTCACCGCCCGGGAGGCCCCGGCCGCCGCGATCAGCACAATCGGCTCGGTACTCACTGGCGGCGTCGTCGGCTCGGTGGCCCTGGGCCGCCAGCTCGGCCACCGCAACATCATCTCCACCGACGTGGGCGGCACCACGTTCCTCGCCGGCCTGATCGTCGACGGCGAGCCCGTCCGCGACACCACCACGGTGATCAACCACCACCCCATCAACGTCCCCACCCTGCGGGTCGACGCGATCGGCTCCGGCGGCGGCGCGATCGCCTGGCTGGACGCGGGCGGCAACCTGCGGATCGGCCCGCGCAGCGCGCAGGCCGTCCCCGGCCCCGCCTGCTACGGCAACGGAGGCAGCGAGCCGACCAACACCGACGCCAACCTCGTGCTCGGCATCCTGCCCGAGCGGGGCCTGCTCGGCGGCCGCAAGCCGCTGTCCCTGGAACTGGCCTGGCAGGCAATCGACACCCGCATCGCCAAGCCACTCGGGCTGTCCGTCGAGGAAGCCGCGGCCGCGATCTACACGGTGCAGAACGCGCAGACCGGCGACCTGCTGCGCAAGACCATCGTCGAGGCCGGCCACTACCCGCGCTACTTCGTGCTGTACGCCTTCGGCGGGGCCGGCCCGGCGCACTGCGCCCGCTACGCCGCCGAAGTCGGGGTCACCGAGGTGGTGGTCCCGCTCGGCCCGGTGGCCTCGGCGTTTTCCGCCTTCGGCCTGGCGTCCTCGGACATCGTGCTGGCCGCCGAGGTGTCCGATCCGGTCGTCGTGCCGTTCGACCCCGCGCGGGCCGAGCAGAATTTCAGCGACCTGGAGAAGCTGGTCCGCGAAGGGCTGGACCGGCAGGGCGTGCGGTTCGAAACCATCCAGGTGCACCGCGAGATCGACATGAGGTACACCATGCAGCTCGCCGAGGTCACCGCCCCGGTTGCCAGCGGCCCGCTTGACGCGGCGGCGATCGGAGCCGCCGCGGCCGCCTTCGAGCAGCGCTACGCCGCCCTGTACGGCGCGGATACCGGCTTCCGCGAGGCCGGCATCCAGGCCATCACCTTCCGGGTCCGCGGGACCGGCGTGCTGCCGTTCTCCCCGGCACTGCCCGAGGTTCCCGCTGCCTCCTCGCCTGACCCGGCGGCTGCGCAAACCGGGAGCCGGCCCGTCTGCCTCGACGCCGCGGCGGGCTTCATCGACACGCCGGTATACGACTACCGGCAGCTGCGGGCCGGGCACCTGCTCACGGGCCCCGCGATCGTCGAAGTCCCCACTACCACCGTGGTCATACCCGGCGGCACCACCGCCGCCGTGGATGCGCTCGGCAACCTGACCATCCGCCCCGACCCGAAGACTACGTCCAGGAGCGCGTCATGACCATGCCCATCCCGGGGTCCGAGATCTTCTCCAGCCGGCCCGTCGACCCCGAGGAATTGCGCCGATCGCTTCCGCCGGGGCTGGTAACCCAGTCCGTTCGGCCCGAAGAGGTCAGTCGGCTCGACCCGCTCACCTATGAGGTCGTCCGGCACCGGCTCTGGTCGGTCACCGACGAGATGGGCGAGGCGCTCAAGCGCATGTCCGGCTCGCCGATCGTCACCGACGCCAACGACTTCGACTTCGCCATCTGCGACGAGCTCGGCCAGGAAGTCCAGGTCGGTCTCTACAACACGATGCTCGTCGGCGCGGTCGACCTGGCGATCTACTGGACGCTGCGCCACCGCGCCGCTAATCCCGGCATCACCGAGGGCGACATGTTCCTGTGCAACGACCCGTGGGTCGGTGGCGGTCTGCACCAGAACGACGTGATCATCTACCAGCCGGTCTTCCACGACGGGAAGCTGTTCGCGTGGACCAGCGCGATCGCCCACCAGCCCGACCTGGGCGGAGCCGGGCTCGGGTCGTTCTCGCCCGCGGCCCAGGACGTATTCTCCGAGTCGCTGCCCACCCCGCCCGTCAAGATCGTCCGCGACGGGCAGCTCCAGCGTGACGTCGCCGACCTGTGGGTACGCCGCTCGCGCGTCCCGATGCTCATCGGGCTTGACCTCCGCGCGAAGATCGGGGCCAACAACGTCGGCCGCGAGCGGCTGCACGCCCTGATCGACCAGTACGGCGCGGACACGGTCAAGGCCGTGATGAAACGCATGATGGACGACGCCGAGACCCGGCTCCGCGGCAAGCTCGCCAGCCTGCCCGACGGTAGCTGGTCTGCCACCGGATATCAGGACCAGTCCCACGAGGGCGACCGCGGCCTGCACAAGATCACCGTCACCACCACCAAGACCGGCGACCACCTCACCTTCGACTTCACCGGCACCGACCGCCAGGCCGGCGTCATCAACTGCACCTACGCCGGCATGCGCGGCGGCGTAATGCTCGCGCTGCTGCCCATCCTGGCCGGTGACATCCCGTGGTCAGCCGGGGGCCTGATGCGTTGCTTCGACCTGGTCACCGAGGAAGGCACCCTCAACAACGCCACGTTCCCGGCCGCCGTCAGCCGCGGCCCGATCGGCCCGGCCTGGCTGACCGGCAGCCTGGTCGCCGAGTGCCTGTCCGGCATGCTCGACCGGTCCCTGGAACTGGGCAAGAACGTCCAGGCCACCTGCTGCGGCACCTGGGACACCGCCGTCATCGCCGGCCTGGACGAACGCGGCGAGCAGCCGACGCCGTTCCTCAACATCATCATGGAGCCCATGGCCGGCGGGTACGGCGCCCGGCCGCACGCCGACGGAATCGATACCGGCGGGCTGTTCTGCATCCCGATGGGCCGTATCCCCGACGTCGAGATGACCGAGTTCCTCTACCCCGTCCTGACCCTGTGGCGACGCGAAGTCCCCGACTCCGGGGGACCCGGCCGCCACCGCGGCGGCGTCGCCGCGTCGGTGGCGATCACCCCGCACGGCACGAGCGTGCCGATGGGCCTCATCCTGGCCTCCGCGGGCAAGGCCGTCGCGCAGAACGCCGGGCTGTGCGGCGGCCATCCCGGCAACACCGGGCTGGATGTCATCGCCCGGAATAGCCGCATCAAGGAGATGCTCGCCGCCGGCCAGATGCCTGGCACCCTGCCGGAGATCAGCGACACGCTCGAACCCGGGCAGAACTACGCCACCAGCTACCTGGCCCCCGGCGAGGTCTTCGCGATGACGTGGCAAGGCGGCGGTGGCTACGGCGACCCCCTGACCCGCGAGCCCGACACGGTCGCCCGGGACGTGCGGGAGCAGAAAGTGACCGCGGAAGCGGCCCGGGCCGTCTACGGCGTGATCATCGAGGACGGCGCGGTCAACCCCGCGGCCACCACGGCCGAACGGGACCAGCACCGCGCCCGCCGCCGGGACCGGTCCCAGATCCTGGGCGGATCCCGCGGCAAGGCCAGCCTGGTCTCGGCCCAGCGGCTGGATGACAACCTCGTCCAGGCCCCCGCAGCCGACGGCAGGACCATCGTGGCCTGTCGTCACTGCGCCGAGGTCCTCGGTGGCCCTGATCCCGGCGACACGCTTTCCCTCGCCGTCTACGAGGGGCCTTCCGCCGAGGCGGGGCCGCAGATCATCGCGAACCCGGCCGACTACGTGGACGCACCCGTCGTGTTCCGCCAGTACTGCTGCCCGTCCTGCTGGACCGCCCTGTACTCGGCCGTCGTCCCGGCCGATCACCCCGACACGGTCACCACCCTCGGCCGGCTGACCGCGATACCGGCCCGCCCACCACACCGCTCCAGCACGTAACAGAAGTACCGGCGGCTCACGGTGGTGGTCCCGTGGCTGGCTACGCTTGGGGCGTGAAGACTGCCAGCGCGCAAGGTAAGCCGACCGCGCGGACCCGCGGACTGCTGCGCTGCGGCCAGGTGGCAGGCCCCGTCTTCGTCGCGGTGTTCCTGCTTGAAGGTGCCGTCCGGGACGGCTACCTGCCGTTGCGCCATCCGGTCAGCTCTCTCGCGCTCGGACCGCGCGGCTGGATCCAGGCCGCTAACTTCGCCGTGACCGGGTCGCTGGTCCTGGCCGGTGCCGCCGGGCTGTCACGCGCTGGCGATCCAGCCGCCAGCCGGCCAGCACGAGCCCTGGTCGGCGCGGCAGGCGCCGGGCTGGCCGGCTCGGCCGTGTTCCCTACCGACCCGGTCAATGGCTACCCGCCGGGATCACCCGATGCGCTCCCTGGCCCCAGCCGCACCGGCATAGCGCACAATCTGGCCGCCATCCCCGTCTTTCTCGGCCTGCCCGCCGCCGCGCTCGACTGCGCCTGGCGGTCCTGGCGGGTCGGCCAGCGCAGGTTCGCGCTCTACAGCGCGAGCACCGCCATCACCATGACGGCCACCGCTGCGCTGGCCTCTGCGGGCTTCGGCCAGTCACCCCGGCTTGTCAACCTCGGCGGACTGTTCCAGCGCGCCAGCATCATCAGCGGCCTCGCCTGGCTCACCGCCCTGTCCGCACGAGCACTTCAGCGTGCGCCCGCAACCCGCAGCGCCAAGCCACCAGCAGCCTGAACACCGGAGCCGCGTTCCCGTGTCGGCATGCGCGCGGAACGCGGCATGAGCGGATGCGCCTGACTGGCGAAGCCGACAGGACATGCAACCGACGAATCGTTGTCGCCGCCTTCGCCGTTGACGACCGCGATCGCCCTAGAATTGGGCTATGCAATGGAGAGTTTACGTAGAGGGAGACGACTCGAATCTCAAACGCCTTGCAATACTGCTGCATGGGATGGATGTCGAGCTGCAGTTTGACACCGAACACCCTTATCTGCATGGAGGCGCCATATCGGAGGCCATCGATGCTCATTCGGCGCTGGAACGAGCCAGTGAACTTCTTCCGAGACTGAACGCCGCTGGCCGACTGGACTCATCGTCATTTCGGCCCGTGCAAGTTGGCTCGCGAGTGTCTGACGGCACCGGACCTCACACTATCTTCGCGCGGGCGCACTTGCTAGGAGAAGGCCATCTCTTTGCTGGCGGTGACCCAGGACCTGCGCTCACAGCTGCATTGCTGGAAACAGCTCGTGGTGACGCTCATTTCGCCCAGGCAGTTGAGTTGTTTGGCTCCTCGCCGGACCTGGGCTGGGGTGACCTCTGCAAAATATATGAGTTGCTAGAACACTCCGCCGAAGGGCGGCTCAGAGAGCGGGTGGGCATCTCGAAGGCTCAAGAGGATGCGTTTACAGCGAGCGCTAATGACGCTGGTATCAGCGGCATTCAGGCTCGTCACGCAATCCCGCGGAAACAGCAAGCCAAGCGGTCCATGACTAATCGTGAGGCGCGGGAATTTGTGCGGCGGATGCTAGCCGCGTGGCTCCGGAAGTAGTCGACCAGGAGTCGAGGTTCTCAGCCATCCGCCAGGCAGTCCTCAACGCGGCATGACAGGATGTTCCTGCGCTGCCTGTGGGCAGATGCGCGTTTCCGCGGAAACGGCTTGTGAAATCGTGCACATAGCGCTTCCGCGGAAACGTTGCAGTCGTGGCGGCCAGGAGCATGAGGTTTCAGGGCTGTACCTATCCGCGGCAGAAGGGCGCATCTCCCGGACGGCTGCGTTGCATGAATCAGCCTGTCGCATAAACGGCACGAAGGTCGTCTCGACTCCCATTTCTAGAGCACCTGCCCGTGGCAACGCTGGATCTTGTGGTACTGGGGCGCTGGCCGGGGTTTGTGCGACAGGCTGAAAATATGCAGGCTGAGCAGCCGTTTGCATTGCAGCCGGGGCTGCCAACGATTACCGGCGAGGCGAAGGCGGCCGGGCTTGAGTGCGCGTGACCTCAATCAAAGTGTCCCCGGCAGCGGGTTCACTGCGGTTCACCGCGTTTCTGCACGAAGCTGACGCCGTCGCCGATGGGAATCAGGACCACTTTGACCCGCGGATCGGCGGCGATCGTGTCGTTGACGGAACGGATCGCTACGACGTCCTGGTCGTCTGCGTGATCGCTGATGACGTCGCCGCCCTGGAGCGTGTTGTCCAGCAGGATCAGGCCTCCTGGCCGCAGCCGGGCCAGCACCTGTTCGTAGTACTGGGCGTAGCCGGTCTTGTCGGCGTCGATGAAGGCGAAGTCGAACTGCTCGCCGGGCGGCAGTGCGCGCAGGGTGTCCAGGCCCGGGCCAACCTGCAGCTCGATCCGG
>Ga0137377_10004888_pt1 | contig 10625 bp, 8 predicted proteins | sample SagtaG_22_FD_104815 | JGI IMG/M metagenome (GOLD analysis project Ga0137377, IMG submission 104815) | Vadose zone soil microbial communities from Sagehorn Ranch, Mendocino, California, USA - Sage2_L_40_16 metaG | ecosystem: Environmental > Terrestrial > Soil > Vadose zone | place: USA... | reverse complement strand
TGGAAAATGCCTCGAAGCCGACATTGCCGAGATTCGTCTTCACCTCTGGGCTGTCGATGATCTTGCGCAAGGTCGCGTTGAGCAGCGTGATGATGTCCGAAGGTGTGCCGGCCGGCGCGAAGATGGCGGCCCAGGAATCCATGTCGAACCCTGTGACTCCCGCCTCGTCGAGCGTGGGAAGCTCGGGCAAGAGCGTCGAGCGCTTGAGTCGCGTCGATGCCAAGGCGCGCAGCGAGCCTGCTTTGACATGGGGCAATCCGGTGGTGAGATCGGTGAACATCATTGACACCCGGCCGGCCAGCACATCGTTGATGGCGGTCGGGGCGCTCTTGTAAGGGACATGCAGAATGTCGAGTTCGGCCCAGTGCTTGAGCGTCTCGCCGGCCACGACACCGGAGGTGTTGCCGCTGGCAAAGGACAATTTGCCAGGATTGCCCTTGGCATATTCGATCAGCTCCTTGACCGATTTGGCTGGAATGCTCTGGTGAATGCACAGCATCAGCGTGTAGCTTCCCATCCGCGTGATCGCGGCGAAGTCCTTCACCGGATCGTAGCCGACGTTCTTCATCAGGTAGGGCGCCGCCGAATGCGGGCTATTTGTGCTCATGAACAGCGTGTAGCCGTCCGGCGCCGAGCGCGCGACGTAAAGCGCCGCCAGCGCCCCGTTCGCGCCCGGGCGGTTGTCGACCACGACGGTCTGCTTGAGCGCAGCGCCGAGGTGCTGAGCGACCACGCGGGTGATCGTGTCGGTGGCGCTGCCGGGCCCGAACGGAACAATGATGGTGATCGGCTTTGTCGGATAGGTGTCGGCGTGGGCCGCAAGGCTGAACAACAGCGCGCCGGCGATGAAACTGCGGAGCAAAGTCTTCATGCTAGGTCCTCCCAGATTCGAGGCTGTGATTGATGGCGCAGCGGCCTCGCGTCCGCACGCGCCTTGTCGAGCGCTCTTGCATCAAGGATAGCGCATTTCCACCGACGTCGCGTGCCCTCGAAAAGGAGGAAATGTCGCAGCGGTGATCCCGCGGGGTCCGGCCGGAACACTGGTCTCGTCAATCCTCTCGTGGTGTTCTCAATGCCGATGACAAGTCAACGCGTAGGCGAATTGAACACTTGCGAAAGCCGTCAAATGCTGCGGCGCAGGCGATGGGTTTCGCTGCGCTTACCCCATGTGCGCACTCGGGGTTTGACAAAATTCCCGATGGGAGGCGGCGTCCACTTGCCTGACGCTGTTCCGCTTCGGCAAATGGCAGGTAACGGAAAACAGCAAAAACGTTACCGCCGCGCGCTAAATTGGTAACGCCTTTATGGCCTTGTCGTTCCCTCAGAGGGGGAGCTTCGTCCGGTGTGAACGGCGCCTCATTGAGAAGAGCTTTTTCACTTGATGCAAACAGGGAAAGTGCGATGCGGCCGCTCGAAGGTCTATTTGTCCTCGACTTCTCGACCTTGCTCCCGGGCCCATTGGCCACGCTGCTGCTGGCCGAAGCTGGCGCGGAGGTTGTGAAGATCGAGCCGCCAGGACGCGGCGAGGAGATGCGCCGCCATGCGCCCAAGTGGGGCCACGACGGCGCCAGCTTCGCGCTGCTCAATCGTGGCAAGCGCAGTGTCGCCCTCGACCTGAAAGACCCGGCCGAACGGAACCGGCTGCACCCTTTGGTGAAACGCGCGGATGTCATCGTCGAGCAATTCCGGCCGGGCGTCATGGAGCGGCTTGGCCTCGACTACGACTCGGTGGCCAAGCTCAATCCCATGGTCGTCTACTGTTCGATCTCAGGGTATGGACAAACCGGCTTCAAACGCGACGTTGCCGCGCATGACCTCAACTATATCGGCGATGCTGGTCTGCTGGCGTTGTCGATGGGCGATCAGTCGCGGCCGGTCGTGCCTCCGGCGCTGATCGCAGATATCGCCGGGGGCGCCTACCCTGCTGTGCTCAACATTCTGTTGGCGCTGGAGGAGCGCCGCCGGACGGGACGCGGGCGCCACCTCGATGTGGCGATGGCAGACAATCTGTTCCCGCTCATGTTCTGGGCGATCGGCCACGGTCTCGTTACGGGCACTTGGCCGGGAAATGGGCAGGGCTACGTCACCGGCGGCTCGCCCCGGTATGGGCTCTATCCGACCAAGGACGGCAGAGTGGTGGCGGCTGCGCCGCTCGAACGCAAATTCTGGGAGACGTTCTGCGACCTCATCGGCCTCGAGGACGAGTTTCGCAACGATGCGAAAAATTCCGCGGCGACGAAAGCCCGGGTTGCCGCCATCATTGCGAGCGAAACAGCAGACGTCTGGCGCTCGCGTCTCGCCGGCAAAGATTGTTGCTGCTCGATCGTAGCGAGCCTCGCTGACGTATTTGCCGATCCCCACTACGTGGCTCGTGGTGTGTTCGACCACGTGCTCGCCAATCCCGAGGGGGCTACCATGCCGGCGCTCCCGGTGCCGCTCGATCCGGGCTTTCGCGCAGCCCCCGAAGCGGCAATCGCTTCGCCTGCCCTGGGCGCCGATAACAAGACGTACCTGGGGTGATGGGCGGCACAGAGGTTCAGGCTTGCGCGATGACAATGCGGGTTGATTTCACGAGTCAGGCGTTTTTCCGGGATCCGGCCGCCGGCATCGAAAGACTGCGGGCTTCGGGACCGGTCCTAGAGACCCGGTTTCCGATCGTCGGCAAGGTCTGGATCACGACGACGTACGAGTCGACCGCCCGCGTGCTGAAGGACAGCGCGACGTTCAGCCTGCGAACAGAGGGCGGCGGCCTTGCCGGCCTGCGCTGGTGGATGCCGGCATTCATCGGTGCGCTCGCCAACAATATGCTGACCATGGACGAGCCGGACCACACGCGTCTGCGGGGAATCGTCGACGAGGCCTTCCGCCGCCGCGCAATCCTCGATATGGAGCCGCGCATTCGCGCCATCGCCGACGATCTTGCCAGCCGGCTGTTCGCGGATGGAAGTCCGGCCGACCTCGTCGAGCGATATGCGCGAATGTTGCCGCTGTCGGTCATCTGCGAGTTGCTCGGCCTGCCGCCTTCCGATCGGCCGAAATTCATCGCTTGGGCGAACAGGGTTGCGCGGCTCACCAGCGTTATCGGCTTCCTGCGCATGATGCGGGGCCTTGCGCAGATGAAACGCTATCTGGAGGAGCGCCTCCGGTTCGCCCGCGAGCATGGAGGGGACGGTCTGATAGCCGAGCTCGTGCGCGTTGAAATGGAAGGCGGGCGCATCAGCGCCAACGAAATGGTGTCGATGATCTTTCTGCTGTTGGGCGCCGGGTCGGAAACCACGACGCATCTGATCAGCGGATCGGTCTACGAGCTTCTCAAAAATCCCACCCTGCGTGATTGGCTCGAGGAGGATTGGAGCCGGGCCGGTCTCGCGGTCGAGGAGTTCTTGCGCTTCGTCTCGCCGGTGCAGTTTTCAAAGCCGCGCTTCGTGCGACAGGACACGGAGTTTGGCGGCATCCAGGTGAAGCGGGGCGACAGGATCATGGCCATGGTGGCGGCCGCCAATATGGACCCGCAGGCAAACCAGCATCCCGAACGGCTCGACCTTCAGCGCCGGCCGAACCGGCACCTCTCCTTCGGCACCGGGATCCATTTCTGCCTTGGCCATCAGCTTGCCCGCATCGAAGGCATGTGCGCCCTGCAAGCGCTGTTCACGCGTTGGCCAAGGCTCCGGCTGGCGGTGGCGCCCGCGCAAATCCGCTGGCGCAAGCGGCCGGGCCTCAGGTCGATCGAACAACTGCTCGTCGCGGACGGCCCTTGATGGCGGCTTGCGGCACGTTGCCCGCATAGCCGCGAGCATCCCGGATTTCGCCATAGCGCGTCGAAGACGCGTGTAAACGCGCTTATGGCTCAATCCGGGCTACCTACCGAGCTGCGCAGCGCGCGCTTTGGCTGCGGCTCGAGCGTCGCCGAAACAATAGCTTGAAAAACCCGGCCTCATGACAGCGCGTCTCGTCGGCTCGATGGTCTGCTGCGGCACTCTGCTTCTCTCGCTCCTCTATTTTAAGACGGGCGCCGATAAGCTCGTGGACCTTATAGCGGACCTGAAAGTGCCGCTTAATGAACTCCTGATAAACGTCGTAGCTTGGATTTGCGTCCCAAATGAATCGCGTGATCTCTATGAAAAGCTCACTGCTTCTTCTGAGCCCGGGATTGCTCGTTTCCAGGAGCGTGAAGGCGGCGCGGCGAACGCGCGCGTCCTTTGAACGGAGCAATCGATACACATGAGATTTCGACAGTGCGCCGTGTTTGACCATAAAGGCTTCCCCCAGGAGAAGGCCTTATAGCGCAAAGCCCCCCGCATGGCGGGCGGCGCTGCGCTTTATGGTGTCTAGAGTCTTATTTTCTGATCCGGTCAAAACCGGAGGAGGTTCAGTAGCTCGGATTTCGCTGCGCTCAACCCGGGCTGCTCCTTGCTCGCTGGGCCTATCGCCGCAGACGTTCCCAACTGTGCTGTCAGGCAATAGAATGGGCCTGCGGCACAAACGCACTCAACTGCAGGAGGTTGCAATGATTACCGCAATCGTTCGCTTCCGACTTCCGCAGGGCACGACCCGCGACGACGTGAAGGCGATGTTCGAGAAGTCCGCTCCGAACTATCGCGGCATCCCTGGGCTTGTCAGAAAATACTACCTCTATGGAGACGATCAGACTGGAGGAGGCGTTTATCTCTGGAGCAGTCGTGATGCCGCGGAGCGCTTCTATTCCGATTCCTGGAAGAGCACCATCGCACAGCGCTACGGAGCGCAGCCGGAGATTCTGTTCTTCGAGACGCCGGTGATCGTCGAAAATGCGCAGCAGAACGCGGCCACCGCTGCCGCCTGAACCATCATACGGGCTGTGAGTTATGCCCGCAGCCTGTGCTCTTCCGGAGAGCAGCATGCGGGTTTTCCTCACCGGTGCGACCGGCGTGATCGGGCGCAGAGTGCTGCCCTTGCTGGTGGGCTTGGACCACAGCGTGACCGCCGTCGCGCACCGGCCACAGTCGTGGGGCGAGATCGAGCGCGCCGGGGCAGTGCCGGTTCAAGTGGATCTCTTTGCTCGGGCCGCCATTCAGAGGGCAGTGGCCGGGCATGACGCAGTCATCAATCTCGCCACCCATCTGCCCGCAGGCTTGCGCATGTTCCTTCCAGGCGCCTGGGCCGAGAACGATCGCATCCGGCGGATCGCGTCAGCCAACTTGGTGGACGCAGCGATCGCGGGAGGCGCCACGCGGTTCATCCAGGAATCGTTCGCCCCGGCCTATCCCGACCGCGGCGAAGCATGGATCGACGAGCGAACGCCGATCGCGCCGGTGCGATACAGCCGCTCGGTGGTCGATGCCGAACGATCGGCGCAGCGGTTCTCCAGCGGCGGACGCACGGGCGTCGTCCTGCGGTTTGCGGCGTTCTACGGTCCCGATTCCTGGTTCACCCGCGATCTCATTCGCTATGTGCGGCATGGTTTCGTGCCGATTCCAGGCGCGGCCGACAGCTTCATTTCCTCGGTATCTCACGACGATGCTGCGACCGCCGTCATGGGCGCGCTGCTTGCTCGTGCAGGTATCTACAATGTCGTCGACGACGAGCCCATGCGCCGGGGCGAGTTTGTCGGCTCGCTCGCGGAGACTCTGGGCGTTCCCGCACCGAAGCTGGCGCCGCCATGGATGAAGTACCTTTTCGGCTCGCTCGGAGAGATGTTGGCGAGGAGCTTGCGGATCTCGAACCGCAAGCTGCGTGAGGAATGTGCGTGGGTGCCAAAATATCCAACTGTGCGCGAAGGCTGGCGCGCCGTTGCGGCTACCATCTCGGCATCTTCGCAGGTGCGCGGCACGGCACGATAATGATGTCGGTGCATGCAGCGGCTGAAGGAGGACCGGCACCAGCACTTGCGCTGCGATGCAAATGCGCTACGCCGCTATAGAGTGCCGGCGCACGTTCGAGAAATGGAGGTCGCCATGAGCTTCAAGACCATTCTCGTTCCGTTCGAACAGCATGATCTCACGAACTCGATTTTGAACACCGCGCTCCTTCTTGCGCGGCAATTCGACAGCTACATCGAAGGATTCGCCTTGCGGGTTGCGATCCCCACGGCCTTCGCACTCGGCGACGTAGGCCCGCTGCCGATACCGGCATTGGAGGAGGAAATCGCGGAAAACGAGAAACGGAGCCGGAGCCTTTTCGAGAACTTCATGCAAGAGCACGGCGTGCCGTGCGGAGCCGCCATGAAATCCCTTTCAAGCGCTTGGTTGGGAAATGCCCCTGAGGGTGACTACTTCGTCGGCAGCCATGGCCGGGTCTTCGACGTGATTGTTTTAGGTAGACCCGGTCGCGATCCGCGCGGCCCACGCATGACCACGCTTGAAGCTGCCTTGTTTGAAAGCGGCCGACCTGTCTTGATCGCACCGCCATCTCCGCCGTCTCAGATGGGCACGAATGTTTTGATTGCATGGAATTGCAGCACCGAGCAAGCGCGCGCCACCGCTTTGGCGATGCCCATCCTCAAGCGTGCCAACCGCGTCATCGTATTGACGGTCGAAGGCGGCGCAGCGGTACCCGGACCAACAGGGCAGCAACTGTGCCGCTATCTGCAATTGAACGAGGTGGCGGCAAAACCGCTCACCGTGGGCCTTGATGGCCGCCTGACGGGCGAGGTGATTTTATTCCACGCCAAGGCATTGGGCTGTGACCTCCTGATCAAAGGCGCCTACACCCAGAGCAGATTGCGGCAAATGATCTTCGGCGGCACCACCCGCTACATCCTGAGCAACGCCGAATTACCCGTGCTCATGGCACACTGACCCTCTCGGCGCGATGCTTATTGTTTTGGCGCCATGGGATCGTGCCCGGGATGGATCATACGGACTCTTTAGCTTGGCAATTTAGCGTCGCAGATGTTTATTGGTGATATCTTTTTATCGGCTCATGTCATTCCGCCGCCGACCGATAGCTTTCCATCGGTGGGCACGAACAGACGAGATGGCGGTCGCCGTAGGCGTTGTCTACCCGGTTAACCGGACACCAATACTTGTCGCGCAACAGCTGCTTCACCGGGAAGCAGGCGAGCGCACGCGTATAAGGACGACTCCAGTTTTCATCGGTGAGATCGAAAACGGTGTGCGGTGCGTTCTTGAGAACATTGTTTTCGGAATCCATCGCTCTGCTCTCGACGGCCGCAATCTCCGATCGAATTGAAATCATTGCGTCACAGAAGCGGTCGAGCTCCGTCTTCGATTCCGATTCCGTGGGCTCGATCATCAGGGTGCCGGCCACCGGGAAGCTCATGGTCGGCGCGTGGAAGCCATAGTCGATCAGACGCTTCGCGATGTCTTCGACTAAGACTCCGGCAGTATCCTTGAACGGGCGCGTGTCGATGATGCATTCATGCGCCACGCGGCCGTGCGGTCCCTTGTACAGAAGCGCGTAGTGGCCTTCGAGCCGCTTGGCGATGTAATTGGCGTTCAGGATGGCAGCTTGCGTCGCTGCGAGCAGGCCATTGCCACCCATCATGACGATGTAGGCCCACGGAATTGGCAAGATGGCCGCCGAGCTGAACGGAGCGGCGCTGATGGCCCCTACTTGTGCGGGTTCGCTCGGCCATTCCGAATGACCGGGTAGGAAAGGGGCCAGATGCTTTTTCACGCCGATCGGGCCCATGCCGGGGCCGCCGCCGCCATGGGGGATGCAAAACGTCTTGTGAAGGTTGAGATGGCCGACATCGGCGCCATATTTCCCTGGCTGCGCCAGGCCGACTTGCGCATTGAGATTGGCGCCGTCGAGATAGACCTGCCCGCCGTGAGCGTGAATGATGCTGCAAATTTCGCAAATTGCGGATTCGAACACGCCATGCGTCGACGGATAGGTGATCATCACCGCCGCGAGGCGGTTGGAATACTGCTCGGCCTTATTGCGCAGGTCGGCGAGATCGACATTGCCGTCACTGTCGCAAGTGACAACAACAACATCCATCCCAGCCATGTGCGCGGATGCCGGATTTGTCCCGTGAGCCGAGGATGGGATCAGACAGACGGTGCGTTGCGATTCGCCGCGGCTGACGTGATAGGCGCGGATCACGAGCAGGCCGGCATATTCGCCTTGCGCGCCCGAATTCGGTTGTAGCGAGATCGCATCATAACCTGTGATCTCACAAAGCTTCGCGGAAAGGTCGGCGGTCAGCTCGGCGTAACCCCGCGCTTGGTCCGCCGTCACGAACGGATGAATGTTGGCGAATTCCGGCCAAGTCATGGGAATCATTTCAGTGGTCGCGTTGAGCTTCATCGTGCAGGAGCCAAGCGGAATCATGCTGCGGTCTAGGGCCAGGTCGCGATCGGAAAGCCGCCGCATGTAGCGCAGCATTTCCGTTTCAGAACGATACAAATGAAAGACGGGGTGGGTCAGGAAGTCGCTGCGACGGACAAGTTGCGTCGGGATCGCGTTGGCCGTTTGCGCGCTCAACTTTTCGAACGACAGAGGAGCCGGGTGAGCGTTGGCTTGAGCGCCGAATGCCCGCCATACCGCTTCAATCACGGCCGGCGTAGTGGTTTCATCGCAACTAATGCCGATGCGGGCCTGCGCGCCGGCGCCGATTTTGCGCAGGTTGATCGCGCTCGACCAGGCGTTCTCGAGAATTTCGGATTGGCGCGCGCCCACCTCGACCGTGACCGTATCGAAGAACGCAGCTTGCTGCACGCGCCAGCCGAGCGCCGCCAGTCCCTTGACCAAAGTCCCGGCAGTACGATGGACCTTTTCCGCAATGTGCTTAAGACCGCCCGGGCCGTGATAGATCGCATACATTGCGGCGACCACGGCGGGAAGAACTTGCGCGGTGCAGATGTTGGAGGTCGCCTTCTCGCGGCGGATGTGCTGCTCCCGCGTTTGCAGAGCGAGCCGATAGGCGGGCTGGCCGCGGCAATCGACCGACACGCCGACAATGCGACCTGGAAGCGCGCGCTTGTACGCATCCTTGGTTGCGATAAAGGCGGCGTGCGGACCGCCATAGCCAATCGGCATGCCGAAGCGCTGAGTGGATCCGATGGCGACGTCCGCTCCTAATTCGCCGGGCGAAGCCAGGAGCGTCAGCGCAAGCGGATCAGTTGCCATCACGGCGAGCGCGCCGGCTGCGTGCAACGCTGAAATGACCGCGCGGAAATCCCGGATCTCGCCCGAGGTTCCAGGATATTGCAGCAGCGCCCCGAACACTGCGGCGGGCTCGAGGTCGTTCAGCGGATCGCCGACCATGATGGTCCATCCCAGCGGCTCGGCGCGCGTGCGCACCACCGCAATTGTTTGCGCATGGCATTCGGCATCGACGAAAAACGCGTTCGCCTGCGATTTCACCACGCGTCGCGCCATCGCCATTGCTTCCGCCGCCGCTGTCGCCTCATCCAGCAACGAGGCATTTGCGACGTCGAGCACGCACAGTTCGGAGATCATGGTCTGGAAATTCAACAGCGCTTCGAGCCGCCCCTGGCTAATCTCGGCCTGGTATGGCGTGTAGGCCGTGTACCAGGCGGGATTCTCAAGGATGTTGCGCTGAATCACCGGCGGCAGGATCGTCCCGTAGTATCCCTGACCGATTAGCGACGTGAAAACCTTATTCTTGTCGGCAATGATGCGAAGCTTCCGCAGCGCTTCGGCTTCCGAAATTCCCGCCGGAAGCGCGAGCGGGGCTGCTTGGCGGATGGCATCGGGCACCGTCTGTGAAATGAGCTCATCGATATCGGCCACTCCGGTGGTCGAGAGCATTTCGCTCATGTCCGCAGGCGACGGCCCGATGTGCCGACGCGAAAAATCGGCCGGATCAAAATCGGCAGCGGAGGGTGTGGGAAACATCGTGTTCACCTTTTTTCCGATCGCGGCTTGAGTTCGGCTGCAGCGGAGCGTTTCACGCAATCATTGCCTGGTACGCCTTCTCGTCGAGCAGGCGGTCGAGCTGGGACGGATCGGAAATCCTGATCTTAAAGAACCAGCCCTTGCCCATCGGATCGCGATTCACGAGCGCCGGCTCATCGACGATAGCTTGATTGATCTCGGTGATTTCGCCGCTCACTGGCGCATAAACGTCCGAGGCGGCCTTGACGGATTCGACGACCGCCGCCGCTGCACCCTTCTCGGGTTTCGCTCCAGGGGGCGGTAATTCCACGAACACGAGATCCCCGAGCTGTTCCTGCGCATAGTTAGTGATGCCAACGGTGGCGATATCGCCTTCGATACGCAGCCATTCGTGGTCTTCCGTGAATTTCAACATTGGTCTCCACCGTTCAATTTCAGTTGCGTTTGTAGCGGTGCGGCACGAAAGGCAGATCACAGACTCGCAACGCAATGCGCTTGCCGCGCACCTCGCCGAAAATCCGCTCACCGGTCGTTGCAAAATTCCTGTCGATGTAACCCATCGCGATCGGCGCCTGCACAGTCGGCCCGAAGCCGCCGGATGTCACGGTACCGATCGTGCTTGCGGAAACCTCGTCTGCGTAGAGCTTCGCGCCGGCGCGCACGGGCACGCGATCCTCGACCTTCAGTCCGACACGGCGGCGTGGGGCGCCCTCCGATATTTGCCGCAGAATGATCTCGGCGCCCGGGAATCCGCCCGCGCGCGATCCGCCGATGCGTCGGACTCTCCCAATCGCCCATTCGAGCGAGGCCATCACCGG
>Ga0137377_10004886_pt1 | contig 10626 bp, 10 predicted proteins | sample SagtaG_22_FD_104815 | JGI IMG/M metagenome (GOLD analysis project Ga0137377, IMG submission 104815) | Vadose zone soil microbial communities from Sagehorn Ranch, Mendocino, California, USA - Sage2_L_40_16 metaG | ecosystem: Environmental > Terrestrial > Soil > Vadose zone | place: USA... | reverse complement strand
TGGCCGCGCAGCACCCCGGTCGAGAACGTCCACGCCACCTGCAGCTTGCCGACATTCGACGCGTTGATCTGATTAAGTTTCGAGTAGCGCGTGTTGGCATAGTCGCCCGCCGGCATCACCCAGCCCTTCGGGTCCTGCGACATCTTGTTCAGTGCATCATTGGCATTGGCGGCGCCCGCGGCGAATGCCGCTATGACGCCAAAACAGGTTGCGAGTAGCACCTTGCGCATAACAAAGCCTCCCATGTGGTTCAGTTTTATTGATTTGTGCGATGGGCAGATGCCCAGCGTCAGTTCTTGCAGTGGGGATATTCTTCCGACGGCGCATCATAGCTACGATGATGTAGCAATGCTGCCGCGACAGTTTTTTCCTCCGGATATGGGCCTTGGGTTTTCCCTTGGGTTTCCGTCGGGACGGTCCACTGGCCCTATTCTTTCCTGCGTATTCCTATCCGGTTCGGTAATGGGAAACTTGCCCAAGAGGGAACCACGTTTGCTCGAAAGCGAAACCCAACCAATATTTTAGCTACCGGCGGTGATTTTCGCCGGCGTCGCCTTCGACCTTCGTAGTGTCAGCCCCTTGGAGCGCGTTTCGAACAGCATCTTGCGCAGCACCATATTCATGTTCCCCTTGACGACGCTGAAACTAAATCGGAGGATCATCAAACGGACGTCGGGACGAAGCTGCTCAGGCTCCGACGACTGCGATAATTTGAGGTAAAAGTCGCTTCATTGTGACCCAACGCCTCTTGCGGCGAGCAGTCACGTTTTGATCTCGAATCAGTGGCTGGATTGGATAATGTCCAATAGCGTCCGTTCTCTTAGCACCTCCGGATTGGCACCGAAGAAGCAGATCCAGTGCTGGACCGACGCGCTGTCGGAACTTTGCGGTCGATTCGATATTGATCCGATGGAGGCCTCTTCACTAGAAGGGCAGATCAACTACACGACTGTTTCGAAGCTGAAGCTCTGCCAGATCGAGGCCAGCCAGCATCGGCTTGCACATCCCGTTTCGCCGGCAAAATCGGCCGAGCATCCCTACGTCAAGATACTGTTTCAGACCTACGGAATCTCTCATTTCGAGCAAGGCGGCCGCCGCATCGAACTGCTGCCCGGCGACTGTCTCGCCTATGATGTATCCTGTCCGCATACGATCATCAGCCCCTCGCTAACGCGGCACGAAGTGGTCATCGTACCCAAGGAACTGCTGCAAGAACGCGGCTTCCATTTGGAGAAGATGGCGCCGTGCAAGCTTTCGGCGCGCACCGGCACCGGCCGGATCGCCTATGACTTTGTCCATGCCGCATTTGGCGAAGCCGCGAAACTATCACCCTACAACGCAACCGGTGTTGCCGATTCGTTGATCGATCTCCTGCTGTTGCCTCTCCGCGAAGCCGGCACGATGTTCGACCGTGGCGGTCCACTGGCCATGTATGTACGGGCTCAGGCCTTCATCCGCGAACATTTGCGCGACCCGGATCTCAGCATCGACCAGATCTCGGCGGCATTGGGCTGCACCAAACGCTATCTGCATATGTTGTTCAGCGATCGGGGCATCACCGTCAGCGACTATATCTGGCGGGCTCGGTTGCAGAACTGCCGTCAGGAACTGGAGGCCCAGGGCGGAAAAACAATCACAGATGTCGCGTTTTCGTGGGGTTTTTCAAGTTCGTCGCATTTCAGCCGTGTCTTCCGGAAGTATTTCGGTATCGTTCCGTCTTCCATTCACAAAGCGCAGCACGATAGCCTGTCCCCGGATGTCTCATAGGTCACGTCGACCGCTTACGCCGAGACGCGCGACATTGGCCGACATTCAAGTTACACAAGCACATCTCGGAGTGCGCATTGCCAGGATCGTTTTCGATCGCCCCTACCAACAGAACCTTTTATCCCGGGATCTTCTGCTGGCGCTGCAAACAATAACGAACGATCTGGCCTCGAACCCCGAGATCCAGGTCCTGACGCTCACCGGCGAAGGGACCGAATGCTTTTCGACGGGCATTCTGACGCCGGCGTTGCGCGGACAGCTTGCCAAGGATCATGTTCTGCGATTGATCCGGCTGGCCAACGAGACCTTCGATGCGATCGAAGCCTTGCCGCAGATCGTCATCGCCGGCCTGAACGGTTACGTTCGTGCCGGCGCTGTTGAACTCGCGCTTGCCTGCGATATCAGGCTCGCCGGCGATCATGTCCGCCTCTCCTCGCCGGAGGCAAAACGGGGCGGATTTCCCGGCGCAGGCGCGCCGGTCCGGCTTCCGAATATCGTGGGTACCGCTCGAACACTCGAGTTGCTTTGCACGGGCCGTGAGATCGATGCGACTGAAATGGAGCGATACGGTGTGGTCGAATTTGTGGTTCCGCGAGACCGCGTTCGCGCGGAAATGGATGCCCTTGCAGAAGTCATTGCAAGCAACGGCCCCCTGGCTACGCGGGGAACCAAGCGCATAGTAAAGCTGAGAGAAGCGGCAGGGTCTCGCGCGGCGCGCGAGCTTTCCGACGCGCTCCGTTCGGCGCTTGAATTTTCGCAGGACGTCGATGAAGGTATTGCCGCGGCACGGGAGGGAAGAAAACCCCAATTTACCGGAAAATAAATCAGGGCCTTCGGCGAGCCGCGGGGGGCTTGCGGCCGTCACTCCAAACCGGAGCCGACCTCCTCCTCCGCCGCGTTATTCGTTCTCCAGTTCCTTGAACGCCTCGCGCGCCGTCCGGAAGCTGTCAATGCCCGCCGGAACCCCGCAATAGACCGCGACCTGAAGAAATATCTCCTTGATCTCATCCTTGGTGAGACCGTTTTTCAACGCGGCCTTGACATGCAGCTTCAGCTCATGCGGCCGATTGAGCGCGGCAATCATCGATAGATTAACGATGCTGCGGGTGCGCCGATCGACACCGGGCCGCGCCCACAACGCACCCCAGCAATACGCCGTCGACCATTCGGCCATTGTACGCGTGAATTCGTCGGCGCCCGCAATGGACTTATTGACGTAGTCTTCGCCAAGAACTTCCTTGCGAACCTTAAGACCCTTTTCGAACAAGGTTTCTTCACTCATGGCTTAACCTTCCCTGATGCTGGAGTTGAATGGAATTCTTCGGCCTCGCCTCGGAGCCGGACACAAAAATTGCGTCGATCATTGCCGACGGCCGCTGGACGAATTCACCAAGGGCGCAATATCCGGAAGTGTCTCCAGACGCCAGACAGCTTCGATCAGCCGCTCCGGATCGCATCTTGCTTCGCCCGACCGCGCGCACTCGTGCAGCTTGGCTTCGATATCGGCATCCGAAAGCGGCGCAGCGAGGCTTCCTCTCGCGGACATGACCTCTTCGCTGAGAATTTTCCCGGACCGGGTGCGAATGCTGACGCGCGCGGCCCCATCCGGCAAGGAAGTGTCCAGTTCCGCCGTTACTTTCTCGCGCAAACGCGCGATTTCGGGCTGGAACACGACCGGCTCGGAAAATTCCAAAACTCCCGCCGCGCCGCGCTGAAGCACGCATGCCACGCTGTGATGAATACTGACGCGCGCGTCGCGCTCGGTGATCACAAGGCGATCGCCGCGCGCAAGCAGCAGCGCCGAGCCTTGCACCTTTACGGACAAGATGTCGTCCACAGCTCCGCCCAGTTGCGCTCGAAGCTTGAAACAGGCATCGATGACGGCATGGAATACGATGCCGGATGGATAGGGCTTGTAGGTATTCTTGGCGATTTCCCAGGTCTCGCCGAGACCGCCGGTCAGCGCTTCGAGATCAGGCTGGTCACCCATCGCCCGCGCCCATCCAAGCGGCCCCTCGATCGCGCGCGCGCAGGCGGCATAGCCGCCTTCGGACAATAGCCCCGAAAACAAGCCGTTGCGCGCAGCATTTCCCACGCTGACATTCTTGGCCTCGCTTGAAAGATTCTCGACAATTCCGGCCGACTGACTTGCGGCGATCCCGATCGAATTGGCGATTCCATCCTCGGAGAGGCCGAGCAGCTTTGCGCAGGCCGCCGCGGCGCCGAAAATGCCGCAGGTCGAGGTGATGTGCCAGCCGCGCGCATAGTGTCCCGGTGAGACCGCGTTTCCGATCCGGCACTCGACTTCCACGCCGAGGATAAAGGCCGTGAGCACGTCGCGCCCCGATAGATTGCGGGCCTGCGCCAGCGCGAGAACGGGCGCCGCCACGGGCGCGCTGGGATGAATGATCGTATCGAGATGGGTGTCGTCATAATCGAGCAGATTGGCCGAGATCGCGTTGACGAACGCCGCGCCGAGCGCATCGAGGCGCTCGGATCGGCCAATGATGCTGGAGGTGCGGTTTCCGCTGAACGGCGTCAAGACCTGCAGCGCGGAGGTCACGGCAACATCGTTCGACGAACCCAACGCCGTTGCGAAAAAGTTCAAAATCGATCGCTTCGCTTCATGGCTCTCCCCAGAAACATCCTGCCATGAGTTCGTTGCAACAAGATTTGCCAGCGCGCCGCTCACGCTTACGACTTGCTGTTGCGGCATTTCGCGCATTTCCCTGGTTTCGTTTTTTTAATCCTAGTCCGGCTGACCGCGATCTGTCGACCCGGAATCTTATGCTTGACAGATTAACTGACAATCTGGACATTCGCCGCGACTGTGGCGACGCCGGAGGTGGCGTACACCAAACCATAATCAAGAAACGCGCCCGCGCATCGCGGCACGGCTGGGGAGTGAGATATGTCCGATCAGGTTGTTGGCTTTGTTGGTCTTGGTCGTATGGGCGGTCCGATGGCCGGGCGCCTGCTCGATGCGGGCTATTCGCTGTCGGTCTACGACACCCAGAGCGAAGCCACGAAACCTCTGGTCGCGCGCGGCGCCCATCTGGCGAAATCTCCCGCCGAGGTCGCCTCGTCAGCCGACATCGTGCTGGCGAGCCTGCCGACCCCCGACATCGTCAAAGCGGTCGCGTTCGGCCCCCAGGGCATCATCGAGGGAACGCGCGCAAATATTCTGGTCGACTTGTCCACCACCGGGCCTGGCGCCGCCAAGCTGATCGCTGACGCGTTAAGACCCAAGAACATCACGTTGGTCGATGCGCCGGTCAGCGGCGGAATCAGGGGCGCCGTGGGCGGTTCGCTGGCGGTCATGGTGTCGTGCCCGAAAGCGACTTACGAAACAGTCCAGCCGATTCTCAAAAACTTCGGCAAGCTGTTTTACACTGGCGAGAAGCCCGGCCTGGCGCAAACCGCCAAGCTTGCCAACAATCTGATGGCCGCCGCCGCCGTCGTGATCACCTCCGAGGCGGTCGCGATGGGCGTCAAGGGCGGTCTCGATGCCCGGGTCCTGATCGACATCATCAACGCCAGCAGCGGACGCAACAGCGCGTCGGAGGACAAATTTCCCCGCGCCGTCCTTCCCGGCACCTTCGATTTCGGCTTCACTACCGGCCTTTCCTACAAGGACGTTCGTCTCTGCATCGACGAAGCCGAAGCGATGGGCGTTCCCATGGTCTGCGGCGCGGTGGTCCGGCAAATGCTGGCGATCACCAACGCCAAGTACGGCGCGTCCTCCGATTTCACGTCGATTGCCAAGGTTCTGGAAGATTGGGCCGGGGTTGAAATGCGCGGCTAAACGCCAACCAGCGGAGTGCGGGACGTCGATCGAAATAATGCGTGGATCGGGCACATCGGACGGAATTTCCGCGGCGCGCCAAATGGCGCGCGCGGCGCTGTCGGCCGATATCGGCGACTTTGACCTGGACGTGACCGCCAAAGCGAAAATATGTCTGCTGGACTTCCTCTCCTGCGCCTTTGAGGCGAAAGATCACGCCTGGAGCAAGCAAGCCATCGGACTGGCCCGCCCCTTCGATGGCGGCGCAACCGTCATCGGCACGCAGGTGCGGACCACGCCGGGCGATGCCGCCTTTGCCAACGCGACGTTGGGGCACGGTCTGGTGCGCGAAGACATGCATGCCGGCAGCATTTGCCACCACGGTGTCGTGATCTGGCCGGCACTACTGGCGTTGTCGGAACGCAGTTCGTTTTCCGGAGCCGTCCTTCTTGCCGCTGCCATCGTCGGATATGAAGTCGGCGCGCAGACCGGCAAAACTCTTTTCACCGCGGATCTCGCACGCCTCTTCCGGCCGACCGGCATCGTTGCCCCGCTCGGCGCCGCGCTGGCGGGAAGCCGTGCGCTCGGTTTGTCCGAGGACGCCGCGATCTGCGCGCTCTCGATCGCGGCCAATACGTCCTCGGGCCTGAACGAATGGCCGCATACCGGCGGTTCCGAGATGTACTTCCATCCGGGCTTCGCCGCGCGCAATGCTATCGCGGCCATCGAACTCGCCGAAGCCGGCGCGTACGCATCCGAGACCATTCTGGAGGGCGAAGCCGGGCTTTTCGCTGCCTATCGGCGCCAGCCGATGCCTGGCCGCATCCGGCTATTCGAGGGCGAACGGCCCGAGATCATGGCGGTTTACAACAAGCCGGTCCCCGCCTGCAATTTCGCGCAGACCGCAGCCCAAGCGGCGCTGCAAATCGCCCGTGAATCGAGCCGCTCCGGTGAGATCGTCGCAGTTGCGGTGCGCGTCCCCGCCGCGGCCATCCGCTACCCCGGCTGCGATTCGACGGGGCCTTATCGCCACGCGCTTCAAGCCAAGATGAGTATCCCGTTCAGCGTTGCCGCCACGCTGGTCCGAGGTACGATCGAAGAAGACAATTATGCTGGCATCGACGACCCCGAGATCCTGCGGCTGATCGAAATGATCGATCTGGCGGAGGATGCTGGGCTCACGGCTGCTTTTCCGGCAGCCCAAGGCGCCGAGGTGACGGTCCGCCTGCACAACGGCGAAACCATCCGCCGCCGCCTGGATGACGTCATAGCCGCAACTCCCCAGGAAATCCGCGCACGCTTTCGCGAAGCCGCAACGGTGGTGATCGGTACGCAGCGCGCGCATGAACTGGAACAGCTTGTTGACAATTGTGAACGGCTTGCGGATTGCAGCGGCATCGCGGCTCTCTGCCGGCTGGACTTGCCGCAGGCTTCGGAATTCAAGACCGGCGCCGCTCTGAAAACGGCGGGCGTCCCCGCGAGAGGTTCGCAGTGACACAATTTCTGGAAGGCTTTCTGCAGGCATTGTTCGCTGGCCTGCTGATCGGCGCGATCTACGGCCTGATGTGTGTCGGTCTTGGCCTGATTTTCGGAGTCATGCGGGTCATCAACTTCGCCCACGGCGATTTCATGATGCTCGGCATGTACGCGGCATTTTATTGCTTCACCGCGCTCGGCATCCAAAGTCTCTTTGGCAACACCGCGGGACCGTTCGTCGCCATTCTCATGGCCGGCCCGATTTTAGCGCTGTTCGGCTATCTGGTGCATCGCGCCTTGATCTCGCGTGTATCGGGCACCCGCACCTCGCTGCTCGAGGGGGACGGGCACTATGCCCAATTGATTCTGACGCTCGGAATTGCGCTGATCCTGCAGAACGGCGGCCTGATTGTTTTCGGCTCGGTGCTGGCTTCGATCCGCACCCCGCTATCCAGTTCGGCCTGGGAGCTCGGCCCGTTTTTTGACATCAGCATCTTTGTCAACAAGGCGCGTGGCATCGACGCGGTGGTTTCGCTGACCACGATGACACTGCTCACGCTGCTCATCACGCGCTCGCGGCTCGGCAAATCGATGCGCGCCGCGGCCGATAATCCTGTCGCGGCAACCTATATGGGCATCGACGTCGATCGCGCGCACCGTTTCGCCTTTGCGCTCGGCACCGGCGTGACCGCGATTGCGGGCGGCCTGCTCGCCACCAACTATCCGTTCCAACCCTTTGTCGGCCTCGAATACGTCATCGTCATGTATGCCGGCGTCGTTCTCGGCGGCATGGGAAGCATCACCGGCGCCTTCTGGGGCGGTATGACGATCGGGCTGGTGCAGCAGATGTCGACGATCGTGTTGCCCACACAGTTGCAAAATGCGGCGATCTTCGTCGTGTTCCTTTTGATCATCTTCTTCCGCCCGCAAGGATTTTTCGGGCGCATGGTCGAGAGGACCTGATGATGCCGAGTTTCCGGTCGCTCGCTCCCGTCATCGCTTTCGCGGTCGTCTATGCGGCCGTATCGCTATTGGTTACCAACTCCTACTACCAGCTGGTGATGACGCTGGTGCTGGTGTGGGCGGTTTTCGGCTTGTCCTGGAATCTTCTGAGCGGCTACACCGGGCTGATCTCGTTCGGCCATGCGGCCTTTTTTGGCATCGGCGCCTATACGACCGCGCTTGGCCAGATCTACTTCGACCTGTCGCCCTGGCTTTTGATCCCGATCGCGGCGATGCTGGGAGGGCTCGCGGGATTGCTGGTAGGCTTTCCTACGTTCCGGCTGCAGGGGCATTACTTTGCGCTGGCCATGCTCGCCTACCCGCTCGCCATTCTCTATGTGTTCGAATGGCTAGGCTTTCAGGAAGTCACACTGCCGATCAAGCGCGACAATCCCTTAGCCTACATGCAATTCAGCGATGGGCGCGCCTACACTCTGCTGGCGCTGGCGATGCTCATCGGAACGATCCTGCTCTCGCAATGGATCGAGCGTTCGCGGTTCGGCATGGCGCTGCTTGCAATCAAGCAGAACGAGGCCGCAGCGGAAGCGGCTGGAATCAATACGCTGGTCTGGAAGTTGCGCGCCATCACGCTGAGCGGCGCGATAGCCGGAGCGATCGGCGCCTTTTACGCGATTGTTCTGCTGGTCGTGACCCCGCAATCGGTGTTCGGCATGCTGGTCTCCGCCCAGGCGCTGACGGTCGCCATGTTCGGCGGGGTCGGAACGGTCTGGGGGCCGGTGATCGGCTCCGTCATTTTGATTCCGCTCGCGGAAACGCTGAATGCCGAGGCAGGCACGCGCTTTCCCGGAATCCAGGGCGTTATCTTCGGGCTCGCCATCATCTGCGTGATCCTTGTCGCGCCGGAAGGGCTGTTCTGGAAAGTGCGCGACCTCGTGCGCAAACGGCGAGCCATCGCATCCCCCGAGCCGCTATCGGCGCCACAGATTTCCGATAGGCCCCGTGAACCCGCGACCGTCTTATCGGCGTTGCCGAACGCTCCGGCGAAAGTGGGGATACCGCAAGATATCGCCCTCGAAGTGCGCGGCCTGTCACGCTCCTTCGGGGGATTGAGGGCCGTGCAGGATGTCAGCTTCCGGCTGCGCCGAAATTCCATCCTCGGCATCATCGGGCCCAACGGCGCCGGCAAAACCACCCTGTTCAATCTGATGAACGGCTTCCTGCGGCCCGACGCCGGTGAGGTGCTGATCGACGGACACAACACCGTCGGCCGCAAACCCCACGAGCTATGCGAGGCCGGCATCGGACGGACATTCCAGATCATGCGGCCGTTTCAACGCATGTCGATCTCGGACAATGTTGTGGTCGGCGCCTATGTCCACGCGAGGACCGCTACCGAAGCCGGGAAACTGGCGTCCGAGGCGATTGCAAGGGTCGGTCTTTCCGCGATCGCTCACCGCATGGCCGGCGAACTCACGACCAAGGAGCTGCGGCTCATGGAGCTCGCCCGCGCCCTCGCCGGCCAGCCGCGTATCCTGCTGCTCGACGAAACGCTGGCTGGGCTCGGACATGGCGAGGCTGACGAAGTCGTTGCCGTCATCCAGCAACTGGCGAAGCAGGACGTGACAATCGCCATTATCGAACACACCATGCAGGCGATGGTCCGGCTGGTCGACAGCTTCCTGGTGCTCGACCACGGCGCGGTTCTGGTCGAGGGCGAGCCGGAAACCATTACCCGCGATACCCGCGTGATCGAGGCCTATCTTGGAAAGAAATGGGCGGCCCATGCTCAGCATTGAAGGTCTCAGTGCCGGCTATTCGGCGATCCCGGTTCTGAACGGGGTCTCGATCAAGGTTGAAGCAGGACAATTCGTCGCCATCGTCGGCCCGAACGGCGCCGGCAAGACAACGCTGTTCAAGACGATTTCCGGCATCGTGAAACCGAGCGCGGGGGCGATCACGTTCGAGGGCAAGGACCTTCTGGCGGTCGGAGCCTCCCAGCGCGCGCATCTCGGGATCGCTCATGTGCCGGAAGGACGCCAAGTATTCCCCTCGCTCACCGTGATGGAAAACCTGGAAATCGGCGCGATGACCGAGGCGGGCCGGCGCGACTGGAAACAGAACATCGAGCGCATCTTTGAATGGCTGCCGGTACTGGCCGAGCGCCGCGCCCAGTTCGCAGGAACAATGTCCGGCGGGCAGCAGCAGATGCTGGCGGTCGGCCGCGGCCTGGCGTCGTCGCCAAAGCTATTGATGCTAGACGAACCGTCGATGGGACTCTCGCCGGCAATCGCGGATTTCATTTTCGAGCGGCTGATTGAGATCCGCCGGCAATCCGACCTGACGATCCTGCTGGTCGAACAGCGCGTCGCGGAGGCGCTTGAATCAGCCGACCATGGCTACGTTCTGGAAGCGGGCCGCGTCGTACTGGAAGGCAACAATCAGACCCTGCGCGCGGACGATCGCGTGCGCAGGGCCTATCTAGGAATGTAGAGCAAACCAACAAGCAGAATCGGAGATCAGGGAAATGAGCGAGGAAATGGGCCAGCACTTAAACCAAGGCAACAAGTCGACAACGTCGCTGACGCGCAGAACCGTGCTTTCGAGCGCCGCGGCCATGGGACTGTCGACCATCGTCC
>Ga0137377_10004885_pt1 | contig 10627 bp, 6 predicted proteins | sample SagtaG_22_FD_104815 | JGI IMG/M metagenome (GOLD analysis project Ga0137377, IMG submission 104815) | Vadose zone soil microbial communities from Sagehorn Ranch, Mendocino, California, USA - Sage2_L_40_16 metaG | ecosystem: Environmental > Terrestrial > Soil > Vadose zone | place: USA... | reverse complement strand
TTCAAAAGGAGAGGAATGTAAACCAGGTTCTGGTTTTCACAACGATATCTCAACGTTGTCAACTACCAAATTCTCAAGGGAGTCACGATATCCTTGAATGGTACAAAGATAGGTATATTTGGAATGTTCATGCATTAGGAACTACCTGCTGTGCGAAATCATATAGTAACACATAAGATTAGAGCTATATTGTCACGAAGCTACTTTTAGAAGTAAGGATGGTCATGATATGCAAAGTCCGTTGAGACGATATGCAAAGCTTGCCAAACACTGGTTGTGGTTGGTAATACTCGGCATAGTGCTTTGTGGTGGCACAGGCTACGTCATTAGTAAGTTCATGAAACCAGTCTACCAGGCCTCTGCTCTCCTGGTGGTTAATCTAAGTTCAACCACCACTCCCTATGACGTCAATGGCAGCCTGGCAATCGTACCCACATATGCCCAATTGCTCAATAGCCCCGCGGTACTGGATACGGTTCTAGCAAAGCATCAGGGGCTGACATTAGCCCAACTCCAGGGGATGATCTCGGTAAAGCCTCAATCCAATACCCAGAATATTGAACTCGATGTGCAGGATGCCGACCCGGCGCTGGCAACACAGCTGGCCAATGAGATTAGCCAGAGCCTTGCAAATTTTGCAAATACACGTCTCTCAGGAGGTGTCCAGGTTGTGCCTGCGGAACTTCCCACCTCTCCAATTAGCCCCAAAGCAACATTAAATGCCGCTATTGGTGCCCTGGTCGGCCTCGCGCTTGCCGTAGCTTTGATTGTTCTATTTGAGTGGATCGATGACCGTCTGGATAGTCCCGAAGAAGTGCAAGAGATTTTGGGCCTGGACACGCTGACAACTGTTCCGCAACTTTCGCGCAGACAGCGTGTCAAAAATCCTGAGGAGGTACCTGCTTTTGCAGAGGGATGTCGTATGCTCTGTGTTAACCTTATTGCTGCGCAGGCGATCAAACCTTTCAAGCTGGTAATGGTTACAAGCGCTCTCGCCGCAGAAGGTAGAAGTACCATTGCTGCAAACCTTGCCACTTTTTTAGCAATGTCGGGCAAGCGAGTGCTGTTAGTAGATGCAGACCTGCGCCGTCCCAGTCTCCACAAGCACTTTCAACTGTATAAGCTCCATGGGCTTTCAAGCGCCCTTTTGGATATGTGGATGGAGGATGAGACTGAGCTAGATGGTCAGCCAACTGAGATTCAAACGCTGCGTGTGCTGACGGCAGGTGTGCTTTCCTCCAATCCTGCGGAGTTGCTGCATTCACCGCGAGCACACCAACTCTTCGAAAATTTTAAGAAGACAACCCAGTTTGATTACGTTATTTTTGATACTCCTCCACTGCTTCCAGTAGCTGATGCACAGGTACTGGCCACATATGTACAGGCGGTGGTATTCGTTGTTGATGCCTCGCGTACGCCTCGTAAGATTCTCTTACGTGCCAGGCAGGTATTGAATAGAACACGTGCAACCATACTGGGAGTCGTCATCAATAAGAATCGCTGGTCAGAGGATAGCGAGATTCGTGAATATCTGAACGATGTATCGCTACGGCAGAGTAAACTTGGAAAAAACATGGGCATGCCTCCCAATACACCGCCGGTGAACGGTTTGGTAAAGCATGACGTGAACCATGATGCGAACCAGGAGAACATGGATATCACGGTTACGCTGGCCCGTCCACAAAAGGAAAAGGATAGGGAAAACTAGGATGCATCATCAATTGCAGGAGAAAATCTCTACGCGTTCCTTGCGAGTTGCTGTCATCGGCCTTGGCTATGTAGGCTTGCCACTGGCTATCACATTTGCAGAAGCAGGCTTCCAGGTCGAGGGCATTGACGTGGACAAGCAAAAAGTCGACCAGGCTAACCGGGGGGAAAGTTACATCCCTGATATTTCGAGCAGTACATTACAAGCTCTCATCCAGAAAAATCGTCTGCATTTTAGCAGCGATTACGCTGTTTTGGATGAGATAGATGCTATCAGTATTTGCGTTCCAACTCCGCTGCGGAAAACACGTGATCCGGATATTTCCTATATAGTCTCAGTGACCCATGAGGTTCAGTCCCACCTGCATGCGGGACAGCTTATCGTATTGGAAAGCACAACTTACCCAGGTACAACCAATGAGGTTTTGTTGCCAGTATTGCAGTCAACCGGACTGAAAGTAGGAGTTGATTTCTTCCTGGCATTTTCACCGGAGCGTATCGACCCGGGCAATCCCGACTTTGGCACACAGAACACGCCCAAAATCGTTGGAGGCATTACCCAGACCTGTACAGAACTGGCACATGCCTTCTACGAAGCGGCAATCAAAAAGGTCATACCACTCTCTTCTGCGCGTGTTGCCGAGATGGCAAAACTACTGGAAAACACATTTCGGGCGGTCAATATCGGTCTGGTCAACGAAATCGCTATTATTTGCGATAAACTTGGTATTAACGTCTGGGAAGTCATTGAAGCGGCAGCGACAAAGCCGTTTGGTTTCATGCCATTCTTTCCTGGGCCGGGATTAGGAGGACACTGTATTCCTGTTGATCCGCATTATCTTTCCTGGAAGCTCAAAACGCTCGATTACACCGCCCGCTTTATTGAGCTGGCTGCGGAGATCAACAGCAGTATGCCACATTATGTCGTGGACAAGATCGGCCAGGCTCTCAATGAGCAGCGTCGTTGTTTCAATGGCGCGACTATTCTCGTGTTGGGGGTTGCTTACAAACGCAACGTAGGTGATGTACGCGAGTCACCCTCTCTAGACATCATCCAGGAGTTAATTGAACGCAAAGCGGTGGTACTCTACAATGATGAGTATGTGTCCTCCCTGCAATTACTCGGTCGAACACTTTACTCACAGACCCTGAGCAGTGGCTTATTGCAGGCTGCAGATTGTACAGTCATCGTCACTGACCATAGCTACTACGATATTCCCTGGATTATACGTGAAGCGCGCTCCATCGTAGACACTCGCAACTCGACGCAGGGATACAGGGATGAGAAAGTGCTTCTGCTCTGAAAGTTGTAAAGAGGTTTCACCAATTTTGTTATGTATGTGCTATTTGCTTTCTTCCGTAGAACGGTCGTAAACCATGCCTGATCCTTTTATAGATGCTGACATTACGCAGCCTACAGGTACTAGCAGCGCATATCTGGCGGCGGTACGCCTTAAATCTCCTAATAAAAACATCTTTCGTGCGCTGATGAGCCTGGCGTCTGCAGCGCTGTTGATTCGGGTGATGGGCCTGGTCTATCAGATTATCGTGACTGGCCGCTTCGGCTTAGGGGATGCGATGGATGCGTATTTTGTCGCAGCTCTGGTACCCTCCCTGGTAGCTCAGTTAATAGGTGGTACGGTTGAATACTCGGTCGTCCCGGTTTATATACGTGTCCGTTCCCAGGAAGGAAGGAAGCGCGCATCCGAACTCTTTAGCACTTTGCTGAATGTATTGTTGGTGGGCACCGTGGTGCTCATGGTGGTGATGTTCATCTTTCGCTACGAGGTTGTTCATCTCTCTGCCCCGGCGTTAGGTTCGTCAAGTACAGGGCTGGCGGCCAGCCTGGCGCCCTTTATTATGCCAATACTGGTGTTGCAGGTGTTGATCAGCCTTCTGGAAAGTGTTTTGAACGCGGAGGGTCAATATGGTTGGCCTGCCTATGCAGGCATGCTGGTGCCGCTCACTACAGCCATATTTGTGCTGGTGGTAGGCAAGTATTTCGGTATAGTTGCGTTATGTGTAGGTGGGCTGGTTGGGCTTTGCCTCCAACTCTTTGTGTTCTTCATACGTGTGCGACATGCAAAGCTCGTCTATCGGCCAAGCATAAATTTGCGAAACCCGGCTATCGCTTCGGTCCTGGCAATAGCCGGGCCTGCGTTGCTAACGGCTTTGATCATTCAGGTAAGCCCTCTCGTCGATCAGATCTTTGCATCATCTCTCTCGCAAGGCAGTATCTCTGCCTTAAATTATGCGCTCAAGCTGAATAGTGTCCCCGTCGGGATTATATTTGTTTCGGTCGGGCGCGCGGTTCTTCCCTATCTCTCCTATCAAGCTTCTAGCAACAATATGAAGGCCTTCAAGGAGACGTTGCGGCTGTATCTCTGGGCTGTTGCCATTACTACAATAGCGTTGAGCGCATTCATGACGATACTAGCGCACCCAATAGTGCAGTTACTTTTTCAGCGTGGAGCATTTACCTCTGAGGATACAGCTCTGACTGCGAGCACATTAGTAGGTTTCACTCTGGGCCTGGCGCCTATGTCGTTTGGCTTTATCCTCTCGAAGGCTTTCAATGCCCTCGGCAAAACTCGCGTGCTGATGTTCGTCACCATCTTCAGTGTGAGCGCCAACGCCATCTTTGATTATGTATTCGCGCGTTTATGGCAGAGCATGGGCATTGCTCTGGCTACCTCGGCAGTATACTGCTGCACCATGTTTATCTTGCTCTTCGCGTTGCGCCGCTCAATCGGCAATCTCAATCTTCTTACACCACCAGGAGAAGTGTTAACAGTGATCTGGAAACTGGGCCTCGGCAATAAGTACACACGCTGGATATCATGGAAACAACGCAATTCCTCCTGGTTCAGAATTCCGTATTATGTGAGTCACCAACTCGGGCGCGTCAGCGTCATATTCGCTGTCTTCTTAGCCGGAATGATCGGCATGTTCTTCAACTCCCTTTATGCGTTGCGCGTTTCCTTCGGCGCGATCATCATACTGGTCTTCCTGCGCTATCCCTACATGCTGTTGATTGCCTGGGCACTGATCAATGCATTCATCGGCTCAAACCTGCCATTCTTCAATGGGAACAACTTTCTCTCGGCTTTGACCATTCCGACCTTTCTTCTGATGGCCTGCGTGCCCATCAGACAGACACTTAAACGCATGCCAGTTCTCGTCTTCCTTGCGATCTACCTGGTATGGGCATTAGCTAGCATTGGGCTCTCTCCCCTTGGCACCGTACCATTTCTAATATTCTGGCTCAGTCTCGTGGATTTTGCGGCTCTGAGCGTGCTGACGATTAATGTAATCACCACGCGGCGGCGCATGCTCGGCCTCATCGATGCGATACTGGTGCCAACTACGTTCATTGCTCTGTATGGCATTTACGGTTGGTTAACTAAGCAATATGGTGTTCTCGACTCTACTGGAGTGTTCCGCGCTTACTCAATTTATAACGCGGCGCCAGGGCTATCCTTACTGCTCTCCATAGTGATTCCCTTTGCCATCTATCGCACATTTACATTGCGAGGCATCAAGCGCGTTGTCGGTTTGATCGTGACCCTCATCCTCCTGGTGGGAACCGGAGTGACTTTCTCGCGCGGCGCCTATATCAGCTTGCCGGTGCCCATCATCGTCATGATCTGCTTCCTCCCCTCGCGTACGCTGAGAATGGGCATGCTCAGCGGCGTCGCGGCGCTTGCTGTGATCCTGGTTCTCCTGGAAACGGTTGGGCATGTCCCTCTCTTCGACCGCTTCTTTACTCAGGACATAGCATCGATCAATGGACGCACATATCTCTGGCAGGCACTCCTTCAGAGTTTTGATCCGACTCGATTATTGGGTAATGGTTTACAGGCATCCGATGCTCTGCTGGCTAGACTGACTGTTGGCAGTATTGCGACTGCGCCATCCAATCTCTTTATCGGTACCCTTTACGATCACGGCATCATCGGAGTAATCTTGCTCTCTTTGGTTTTTATTGCGATGCTTGTCGGTTTGATGGCGGGAATACGAAAAGCCACTGGAGAGCGCCGTATGCTGTACGCGGCAGCGTTAGCAGCCTTTATCTGTATGTTGTTCCAATCGCAAGAGTCGAACGATTTCTGGATCCAGGCAATCGCGGTCTACTTCTGGATCTTCATGGCCTTGCCGTTTGCACTCAACTGGTCAACGCCCAAACCATTACCGGAGGCCGATGAAGAATCACTCGATGAGACAACGTTGCCGCGAATGAAGGTTGTACGACAAGAAATGCTTGAACACACTTCAGCAGGCCCTGGAGTTTAGGGCCTGCTATGAGATATTGAGGAGATTTATTGTGGAAGACCGTATATGTGCCTGCCTTCTCTCATTTCAGTTCTGGCCTAGGGTTGGTGGTGCAGAGGTTCAGGCGGAGAAACAAGCCCGTCAGCTTCAGGCTCTCGGGCATGATATTATTGTTGTCACGCTGCGTCACGATAGAAAATGGAAACGAACAGAAACTGTTGATGGCTTACCGGTTGTGCGTGTGGCTGGGATATACAAGCGCGGCGGGACATTGCGTCTCGGCAGGCTCGGGCATTTGCCAATCGATATAGGCATTCTCTTTAGCCTCTGGCGACTGCGCCACCGCTATAGTGTAATACATGTCTTCCAGGTATCTCCTGTTGCGGCTGCCGCGGCTCTCATCGGCAAGCTCACCCATAAACCAGTCATCATCAGCGTCCAGAGCACCGGGCCAAATGACACACAACGCGCACAGATGGAGCAGGGTGTAAAGCTGATGGCCGATACGCTTGACACCCTGACCGACCTGAGCTTCTTAAAAGTCGATTTTATCGACTGTGCTTCGGCCTCGGGTGATCTGAGCTATTTGCCTCAGACAGCATTCGGCGGCCACGCAATTCTGAATTTTTTGCGGAAGTCAGATGCATTTTACCAGGTTCTGAGTAATCGTGGCTACCCTTATCTCACCTCGCGAGGATTTCGCGCTGAACAAATTGTGCGTATCTCTAACGGTATTGACACGACGAAATTTCACCCCGCACCTGAATTACGACCAGATCCAACGAAGCCAGAGCGTGATGTCATCTGTGTGGCTCGCATGGACTATGCCAAAGGGGTCGATGTGCTATTGCATGCCTGGGGACGAATGATGCATGCCCCAGATGAATGGCGTAAAGACCTGAAACCCAGATTGCGCCTGGTAGGAGACGGCGTCTTGATGCGGCAGATAGAGCGCATTGCCGTGGAACTGGACATTCAGGACACTGTAGAGTTTTTGGGGTTACGAAGGGATGTCGTTGATCTCTTGCAGCGATCATGGGCGTTCGTCTTGCCTTCCCGCTGGGAGGGCATGCCCAATGCCCTCCTGGAGGCGATGGCTTGCGGCCTGCCCTGTGTGGCGACACGAGTGAGCGGGAGCGAAGACCTTATCTCCGATGGCGTAAATGGCTTACTGGTGGAACCGGAACAACCTGCTGAGATGGCTCTGGCACTCCGTCGAATCGTAGAGAATTCTGACCTTGCGCAGCGACTAGGTAAGGAGGCACATGCGACAGTGATCAGCGATTATCAACTGGCTACTATTGTCGAGCAGTGTCTGGAACTCTATCGCCGTCTGCTTACCAGGGGCAAAGGCTTGTCGCCCTTTGACTTAGAAAGGCTAGAAGTTGGCGGGTAATCTTCGTATTTACATTGCTATCTCTAACTTTCTTCCATTGGTTGGCGGAGCAGAAAAGCAGGCTCTTGCGCAAGCCCGGAGTCTGCGTGAGAGAGGCTATGAAACAACCATTATTACGTTGCGCCATGATAAAGTATGGCCGCGACGTGAAATGATCGATAGCGTGCCGGTTATTCGTGTAGCCGGCATACTGCTAGCAGATCGTGAGCGGTTGCCCCAGCTACTGAAAAAATTGGTATACCTGATGGGCCTGCTGGTTTTGGGTTGGACACTCTGGCACCATCGCCGACGCTATGATGTCTTACACGTCTATCAACTCAACTTGCTGGCGTTACCAACTGCCCTGGCATGTCGATTGAGCAACAAGCCGATGATTATTGCGGTACGTAGCACCAGCACGATTAATACGGGGAGGTCCGAGAGCAATGCTTCGCTCCTTGCTGAATCAAATGATGCTACTGTAGCATCTCCACGAGTCGATGGGCAAAGAGAGGTTGGCGGCGATTTAGCTCCATTAGAAGCCCTCGGAAAGCCGGTCGTACGCTTTACCCGCTCTCTGCTACAGAGTATTCATGCTATGGTGATTGTGCTCAGCTCACGTATGGGGAGCTACCTTGCTGCTCACGGTTTCAGCCTACCTGGTATACGTTTGATTCCTAATGGCGTAGATATCTCGCGTTTTTCTCCGCTCCGCGAGGATTCTTCGCTTGAAGCGCGAGCGCAGGTTGTCGTGTGCATCTCCAAACTGCGTTATGAAAAAGGCATCGACGTACTACTGCAAGCGTGGCACCTGCTACAAGAGCAGCTACCCCGGCCTTCACGTACCAGGCTAATCATCGTGGGAGATGGTCCTCTCCAATCCCAGCTTGAGCACCTGGCGATGACTCTTGGCATTGCAGACAACGTCGAATTTGCCGGATTGCAGAGCGATGTACAGGCACAGCTCCACCGTGGAAGCCTTTCTGTGTTGCCCTCGCGCTGGGAGGGCATGCCTAATGCTCTCCTGGAAGCTATGGCCTGCGGCCTGGCCTGCGTGGCAACGCGCGTCAGCGGGAGCGAAGATATTATTCAGCACGGTGTCAATGGCCTGCTCGTCGAACCCGGAGACTATCAAGGCATGGCCCAGGCGCTGCTGACCTTGCTGCGTGACCGTGCACTAGCCCAGGAGTATGGAAAGGCTGCTCGTGAAACCGTCGAGAAATACTATGCATTTGAACACATTACAGACATGTATGTAGAGCTTTATCATAAAATTGCGGAAGACAGATATTCAGTCATAAAGGATATGCCAGCATCTGAAATGTATCATCTACCGTTCTGAAGCTGGAGAAAGGATGCACGTTTATGTGCGGAATAGCGGGATTTGTAGACACAGAACTTAGTCTGAACAGAGCTGAACAGCTTATCGATAATATGTGTCAGATCATTCGGCATCGCGGGCCAGACGACCAGGGAGTCTGGGTTGGTGATGGGGCGGCCCTGGGCAGCCGCCGTCTCTCGATTATTGATGTGGCGGGTGGTCACCAACCCATATTTAACGAAGATCAGAGCATCCTCATCGTCTTCAATGGAGAAATCTATAACTACCTTGAACTTCGCAAAGAACTTCAAGAGCGTGGGCATCACTTTGACACCAATAGCGATACCGAGGCCATTGTTCATGCATATGAAGAGTTTGGTGATGATTGTGTCAAGCACCTGCGCGGTATGTTCACGTTCGCCATTTGGGATAGGAAACGACGGCGCCTTCTTGCAGCCCGTGACCGCTTTGGCAAAAAGCCGCTGAATTATTATTGGGATGGACAGCGACTGATCTTTGGCTCCGAGATCAAATCCATCCTGGAAGCTGGCATTCCAAGGGAAGTCAACCCTATCGCTCTTGATGAGTATTTAGTCTATCGCTATGTTCCCACGCCCAATACTCTCTTCAAGAACGTCATGAAGTTGCCGGCAGCCCATATCTTGATCTACGAAGATGGGCAGATCAGCACGAAACGCTACTGGGAACTCCCTTTTACGCCAACTTGCCAGGACGATGAAGCTACCGCTATCGAGCGTATACTTGCCTTACTCAAGGATGCAGTAAAAGTTCGCTTGATGAGTGAAGTGCCCCTGGGTGCGTTTCTGAGCGGAGGAGTCGATTCGAGCGTGGTGGTAGGGCTGATGAGCCAGATGATGTCGCAGCCTGTCAAAACATTCTCCATTGGCTTTGAGGAGGACGATTATAGCGAATTACCCTATGCCCGGCAGATTGCAGAACACTTTGGTACCGATCATCACGAGTTTTTTGTGCGGCCCGAGCTTATATCGGTGCTCCCGCAGCTGGTCTGGGCCTATGATGAACCTTTCGGCGATGCATCGATGCTGCCCACGTACTATGTTTCTAAGTTGGCGCGCGAACATGTCACCGTCGCACTCACAGGTGATGGAGGTGACGAAATCTTTGGTGGCTACGTGCATTATGAGCGTGAATTAGCGACAAGCCGCATTCCGCTCTTCATGAGGCTCTTGCTGGGATACGGAAGCTTACTGATGCCGGCTGGTATGCGCGGCAAAAAACGCTTCCACAATATGCTCTATGACCATGCCACTCGCAACGTCTGCACTACGACTCTCTTTCCTGAAGGCTCCCGCCCCTCCATGTATAGCCACGACTATTTTACCCATGTGCGCGATCACAACCCGTTTGAACGCCAGTTAAGTGAATACCATAAAGTGTCACATCTGGATGCGATAGCCAGTATGCAGTATGTAGATGCGCGAGTGTATCTGACAGATGATATCCTGGTCAAGGTTGATAAGGCCAGCATGTTGAACTCATTAGAGACACGCGCCCCCTTGCTCGATCAGCACCTGGTTGAATACGTAGCGTCACTGCCTTCGACGATGCGCATGCGCAATGGCGTGTTGAAATACTTGCTGAAGAAGATTGCTATAGACATGGTGCCTCCTGAGACTGTCACACGACCGAAACACGGCTTTAGAGTTCCCATCAAACAATGGTTCCGTGGCGACCTGAACGCATATGCCCGTGATCTGCTTGATTCCCCAGGAGCGCAACAACGCGGCATCTTTAATCCGCAGTTCATTCGTAACCTACTCAGTGCCCATGCCAACACAAAACTGGTTAACTTTAGCGAGGCAATCTGGGCATTGGTCTGCCTGGAGTTGTGGTTCCAGATCTATATGGATGAGCCGCCTCTGCATGTCGGGCAAGCCCCACGCGTGCACGTGGCAAAGAACCATTAGTGG
>Ga0137377_10004882_pt1 | contig 10634 bp, 11 predicted proteins | sample SagtaG_22_FD_104815 | JGI IMG/M metagenome (GOLD analysis project Ga0137377, IMG submission 104815) | Vadose zone soil microbial communities from Sagehorn Ranch, Mendocino, California, USA - Sage2_L_40_16 metaG | ecosystem: Environmental > Terrestrial > Soil > Vadose zone | place: USA... | reverse complement strand
TTGCCGCCGCTGCGGTCGAGGTCTCGCATGCCATGGGCTGGAAAGGTGATCGCTCGACGCTCTTCTCGCCGGTCGCGGGCTCCGAAGTGCTTCTACTCGATTCCTCTTCTCGCGGTGCGGGACGAGGGAGATGAAGGCATTCGATCGGTTGGCCGCCGGGCTTCGCCTAAGCGCCTTCAGTGTGTCGCCAAAGCCGGAGAACTCCGACGCCCCGTCATTGAGTCGGTCGTCACCCGCAACCAGTCCCACCCGACCTCCATCCCGTCTGCGCTCGGGATATCACGCGATCTCATCGTTGTGGCTGCGAATTCCGGCTACCGTGCGCGGCTATGGCCTTCCCGTCGGTGCCACGGCGATCGTGGCGGCCCTCATAGCGGTCGTCGAACCAGGCTTTTATCGGCCGGCGAATCTTCACGTGGTCATGCAGCAGTACGCGGTTCTGGGCCTTGTCACAATCGGCCAGGTTCTCGTTCTGCTGGTCAGTGGAATCGATCTTTCGGTCGGGGCAGTGATGAACGCCGCACTAATCGTCATCGCGCTCATGAACCACTACAACGAGAACCTCCTGCTCCTCTCTCTCGTGCTTTGCATCTTGTTGGGAGCCGGAGTCGGCGTTACGAATGGGTTGCTCGTGTCACTTCGCGACGTACCGCCGTTTGCTGCAACGCTCGGCATGACAGCGTGTGTGCAGGGGGCGATTCTCGTCTATACCCTGGGCATCCCGGCTGGCAACATCCCGGCAGCACTGAGGCCGGTGGCCCTGGATGGCATCGGCATCGTCCCGTATTCGCTGCTGATCTGCCTCGCAATCGGACTGATAGTGATCGCCTTTCTGTCCAGAGGAACTTACGGCCGGATGATCTATGCGGTAGGGCGTTCGCCAGAAGTGGCGCGGCGAGTCGGAATCTCGACCACGACCGTGCGAGTCTCCGCCTACACGCTCTGCGGAATCTTCGCGGCCTTGGCCGGAATCATCCTCAGTGCATATATCGGGTATGTCGATCCCGCAATCGGTGGCACTTACAACCTGCAGTCGATCGCAGCGGCCGTTGTAGGCGGGGTTTCCTTCGTCGGCGGCGAGGGCAAGCCGGCCGGTGCGCTGATCGGCGCTCTCTTTTTACTGGCGCTGCTCAACGTGACCACTCTCTCTTCGCTCAATCCGTTCGCCCAGCTCATCGTGCAGGGGGTGGTGATGTTAGTTGCGGTGTCGCTGTTTCATCTGGTCAAGAGAGGTTCATTTGCATAGGGGAAAAAGGAGGTCGTGATGTCAAGAGATTTAGTCCGCATCTGGTCGAGGCGTTCACGAGCGGGCTTCGCGGGAGTCGCTGCTGTGCTGCTCGCATTGACAGCGTGTGGCGGCTCGTCCGGCTCGTCTGGAGGGACGAAAACATACACGATCGCTTTCATTTCACAGGGCACGACCAATAGTTGGGCCGCGCAACTAGACGCTGTGGCGCGCAAGACGGCGAAGGCAGATGGTATCAAGCTGGTCTATTTCAACGGCCAGGGAGACGCGACGAAGCAGTTGCCTGAAATCGACACCGCAATTGCCCAGAAGCCTGACGCGATCGTGCTGGTGCCACTCGGTGGGGCCGCGGACACCGGACCCGTCGAGCGAGCCATGGGGCAAAACATCAAGGTCATCCTCTGCGATAGCACCATCACGTCGACAAACTACACGTCGTTGGTGACGCCGCATGCCGAGACGGCCACGGTGCCGCTGGCGCAGTGGTTGGCAGACAAGATGAACCACCAAGGGAACTTGCTCTATATCGGAGGACTGCCCGGCAACACCACCACGACCACCTATGACCAGGGATTCAATTCAGTAATGCAGAAGTACCCAAACATCCACATCATCAACGCCGGCAACGCGAACTACTCGATCAGCACCGCCAAGCAGTTGGCGGCGACGGCCATCGCTTCCGGCAGGACATTCGCTGGTGCCTGGGGAGTTGGTGGTGAAGCCGTGACAGGGATGATGCAGGCGTACGTCGACGCTGGGGTGACGTCTATACCACCAATCGGAGGCAACTCCGCGACCAACGGCACTATGCGCCTGGCAATCCAACACAACATTCAGGTTGCTTCGTTGCAGTTTCCACCGACCAGCTCACAGGTCTGTATCGATACAGCATTCAAGGCGGCTAAGGGCGAATCTGTCTCGAAGAGCATCAACCTCTCCGATCTGCCCCAGTACGGCCCAATCTTTCCGCCGCTGGACAAGTACTACAAGTCTCAATACAGCGACGATATGTACGTTTGGACCGACTCGGTTCTGACGTTCGACGAGCTGAAGGCTATAAACCTGGTGAAGTAAAGAGCAGAAAGGCCCACGGGTATGAAAGCTGAGCGGGCGCTCGTCTCCGCAGTTGGCATATACAAGCACTACGGCGGAATTCGAGCGCTCGCCGACGTTTCCCTTGAGATCGCGCCTGCGGAAGTCCATGCCCTGGTCGGCGAGAACGGTGCAGGCAAGTCGACACTGGTCAAGATCATGACGGGGGCTGAGAAGCAAGACGCCGGGCAGGTGCTTATCGATGGTACCGAGGCGGCGCTAAACCCCGAGAAGGCCCGCGAGCTCGGGATCGGCGCGGTCTATCAGGAACCCAGCCTGATTCCGGCACTGACCGTACTCGAAAATGTATTTCTCGGCTCGGAGAAGCAGGTTAGGCTGCGCCTGCTCGACCACCGGCGAATGAGGCGGGAAGCAGCGGCTGCGCTCGACAGGATCGGCGCGCGCATCCGTCTCGAAACCGAGGTTGCCAGCCTGAGCGTGGCAGACCGGCAGCTGGTCGAGATCGCGCGCGCTCTGGTCCTGCAAGCTCGTGTGCTCATCTTTGACGAACCCTCGGCGGTCCTATCAGGAATCGAGCTCGAACGAGTCTTCCACGTGATCAAGGAGCTCCGCTCGCACGGACTCGGGATCCTGTACATCTCCCATCGGCTGGCCGAGATCTTCGAGCTCGCCGATCGCGCCACCGTGCTCAAGGATGGCCGCGTGGTGGCGAGCCGACCCGTCCGGGAGCTGTCGATGCCAGACCTGATTCGGTTGATGGTCGGACGCGATATTGGAGGGCGGCCTTCGAGGCCGGAATCGTCGAGGGCCAAGGTTGTTCTAACCGTGGAGAATCTCGTGCTCGGCCAGGACCGGGAGCCGATCAGCTTCCGGCTCCACGCGGGTGAGGTGCTTGGCCTCGCGGGGCTTGTTGGTTCCGGTCGCACACGACTGGCCAATGCATTGGGCGGAATCCGCGCCGCCCGAGGCGGCGTTGTGTCCAGGAACGGCCAGCCGGTCAGGCTCAAACGCCCAAGCGACGCCATGCGGAACGGAATCGCCGTAATACCCGAGGACCGGAAGCGCGAGGGCCTGATCCTTGGTCATTCCGTTCGCGAGAATCTCGCTCTCCCGTCTCTGAGAGACCTTTCGGCGATGGGGATGGTGAGATCGAAGGCCGAACGTCGCCTTGTCTCAGAGGCGGTAAAGGCATTCGGCGTCCGGCCCCCGCTGATCGATGTAGCGTCGGGAACGTTGAGCGGCGGCAACCAGCAGAAGGTCGTGCTGGGCAAGTGGCTCGTGCGCGAGCCGGCTGCCGAGGTTGTGGTTCTCGACGAACCTACTCGGGGCGTCGACGTGGGGGCCAAATACGAGATCTACAACCTGATCGACAAACTGGTGTCTCGGGGAAGCGGCGTCCTGCTGATCTCGTCCGAGCTGCCGGAAATCATCGCGATGAGCGATCGAGTCCTCGTGATGAGCGCCGGCAACATCGTAGGCGAGCTCGACCGCAGTGAGTTCAGCGAGGAGCGAATCCTCAGGCTGGCCGTGCTCGGTCGAGAGCAGGAGGTGGCGACTTCTGAAGGCGGCGGGCATGCAGCTTGACCGGCGGCGGAGGGCGCGAGCGTGAGTGCACAGCCGGTTGCCTCGAGGTGGACGGTAGGCCGGCCCAGCGAGTGGGTGCGGCGTCAGGCACGCACCCTGCTGGCATGGTCGCTGCTCGTCGCGCTTTTATTGTTGACGACGGCGCTTTCGGAGACGTTCCGCTCACCGGCGGTCGTGCTCGAAACCTTCAAGGGCGCAACTTTCGTCAGCATGGCGGCGGCGGCCGAGTTCTTCGTCGTCGTGACCGGAGGAATCGACCTGTCGATCGGCTCAGTCGCGACGATAAGCGGGATGGCCGCGGCGGTCCTTATGAATGGCCGGGATCCCAACATCCCGCTTGCGGTCGGGGCGGCGTTGGGCATCGGACTCGTCGTAGGCGTGATCAATGGCCTGTTGGTGACGTGGGTGAAGATCACGCCGTTCGTGGCGACCTTCGGCATGCTCTACGTCCTGCAGGGCCTTGCCTTTACCTACAGCGTCAACCCGGTAGGTCAGGCGGCGCCCACGTTCTACGGCCTCTACGAGGACTCAATCGCCGGTGTGCCGGTCCTGCTTCTGCTGATGGCGGGGTTCTGGGCGATCTGCTGGTATGTAGCAAGGCAGACAGCCTTCGGCAAGCATCTGTACGCCGTGGGTGGCGACAGCGAGGCGGCCCGCCTAGCCGGTGTCCGCACCACCCGAGTCAGCTTTGCGTCTTACGTGATCTGTTCACTGCTCGCTGCTGCGGCGGGCCTGCTCGAGTTGACGCAGACCTACGTCGGCACTCCCGATCTTGGAGCCACACTCCTGCTGACCACGATCTCAGCGGTCGTCATTGGCGGTGTGAGCCTTTTTGGGGGTGAAGGATCGCTGATCGGCGTCCTCGGTGGCGCCCTGGTTTTAGCCTTTCTGGGCCAGTTCTTCGATAGCGTCCAGGTCAACGCTTTCTATCAGCAGCTGATCGAGGGCCTGATCATCCTGGCGCTGTTGGGCATATACCGTCAGAAAGTCAAGAGGTAGCGATGACCGAAAACAAAGCGGGTGGGGAGAAGTTGCCTCTGTACCTGGCGGAGTGCACCCTGCTCGAGGTGAAGTCACATCTCGCGCGAAGTGCGAAGGTAGTGATCCCCGTCGGTTCTACCGAACAGCATGGACCACATTCGCCGTACGGGACGGATGCGATCCTCGCAAGCGAAGTGGCGGCGCGACTGGGGCGGCGAATCGTCGCGCTCGTCGCGCCTGCTTTCTCCTATGGGTTGTCGGGGGATCACAAGGGGTATCCGGGCATCCCGTTTCTCAGAGCGGAGACGATGATGCACTTCGTCCAGGATGTGGTCATGTCGCTGGCCGAAGGCGGCTTTCGCGAGATCATCTTGGTCAACGGTCACTACACCAACTCGATCGTCCTCTCGGCCGCGCTGATGGAGATTGGCGAGAAGCTGCCAAAAGGCGCCATCGCATTTCCATTCAATTACTGGGATGCGCTGCCGCCGGACCAGCTCGGCGGATACCTGAGCTCGGAGGTCGGCCTTCATGCGAACATCGGCGAGACCTCGGCGGTCCTCGCGATCGATCCGTCGCTTGTCAAGCTCGAGCACGCAGTGCGCGAATACCCAGCGTTTCCCGTCGACCCCTCGCCCGCGATGGTCTCCGCCTACTTCTTTTCCACTCTTGGAACTTTGCCGAGAGCCAGCCAGTCCGGAGTGTGGGGCGACCCGTCGCAGTCCACGGAAGAGCGCGGGCGGGAATACCTCGACCAGATCGAAGAGGCGAGTGTCCGTTTCGTCGAGAACGTAGAGGCGATGTTCAAAGCCTTTCCCGAGGAAGCGAGATGAACGAGGAGACAGTTCGAGAGTGGGCGCGCATGCTCACTATCCGCCTGCCTGAGGACCGAGTCGAGACTGTCACAGCTCAGCTCGAAGGGCAGATCGCGGAGCATGGTGGACTCTCGCCGGAGGAGCTCGAGGGAATCGAACCTGCGATCGTCTTCGAGCCTGAGTGGGCCGAATGACAGCGGCACCGTGGTCGCTGAGCATGGTCCAGGCCGCGGAGCTGATCAAGACCAAACGGCTCAAGCCGTCTGAGCTGGCCGAATCGGCTCTTGAGCGGTATCGGGTTGTCGAACCGCTGGTTCATGCCTTTGTCTCGGTCGACGAAGACCGTGTGATGCGCGATGCAAAGGCGCAGGACGGACATTCAGGAGGTCCGCTCCATGGAATACCGGTCGCAATCAAGGACATCTTCGACATCAACGGCTCGAAAACAGGTTGCGGATCGAAGGCGATGCAGGACGCACCCCCGGCGACACGTGATTCGGCGGCGGTGGCGAGGCTAAGAGCGGCGGGAGCGATCATCTTCGGCAAGACGACGACACACGAGCTGGCCTGCGGCGTCTACACGCCGCCGACCCGAAACCCATGGGACCTCGAACGGAGCGCTGGCGGGTCGAGTGGTGGAACTGGCGCATCCGTCGCGGCGGGCATTGTGGCCGGTGGCATCGGCTCTGACACCGGCGGATCGATCAGAATTCCGGCCTCCCACTGTGGTCTCGTCGGCCTCAAGCCCACGTATGCCCGTATCAGCCGGGCCGGCGCACTCACGCTCAGCTGGTCACTGGACCATGTCGGCACTCTTACGCGCACAGTCGCCGATGCGGCGCTGATGCTGTCGGTGCTGGCAGGTCCCGACCCGGCCGATCCGACCACCATCGGCCGGCCGCCGGTGCCAGGCCCAAACATCCCTGACGATGGAGTCCGGGGAATGCGAATTGCGATCCTGAGAGGAAGCCCGTTTGATCCCATCGAAGATGAGATGGACGACGCCCTCAAAAGTGTGGCGGCACACATACGAGCTGCCGGCGCCGACGTCAGCGATGCAACACTGCCCGAACTCGAAGCTGGGCTGGCCGCCGAGTTCTCCATAGTCGCTGCAGAAGCCGCGTCATATCACGAGGCGCGAATGCCCATCAGTGCCGCACTGATCGGGGAGGACGTGCGCGGGCTGCTCGAGACAGGTCTTCTCCTTCCGGCCGCCTTGTACCTCCGGGCCCAGAGGACACGCAGGGTGATCCAGGAAGCGTTCAAGACGCTGTTCCGCGAACGCGGGCTTGACGCGGTGATCGCGCCGACAGTTCCGGCCAAGGCGCAGAGGGTCGACCAGATGGAATATCAGTACGACGGCACCTCGGAACCGGTCATCACGGGACTTGTTCGAACAACGGCGCCCTTCAACCTTTCCGGTCTTCCGACCGTCGCTGTCCCGAGCGGAATCGGAGCGTCTGGCTTTCCGACTAGCGTGCAGATTGCCACGCGGCCATTTGCGGAGCAGACGGCGTTGCGAATCGCGCAGGAGGTAGAGCGGGCCGCTGGTTCGGTATTTATTCCGAAGGGCCTTGAGACGGCACTTAAGACCTAAGCAGAGGAGGCGACATGGAGCGGACGTACCTGAAGCCGGCGGGGATCGCGGCTGCGCCTGAGCCGTACAGTCATGCGATCCGATGCGGCAACACAGTCTATATCGCCGGTCAGGTCGCCTTTGACGAATCGAATCGCGTGGTTGGCGTAGGTGATGCTCGGAAGCAGGCTGAGCGGGTCTGGCACAACATCCGGCTTGCGGTCGAGGCAGCGGGAGGCAAGGTCACCGACGTCGTGAAGATCACGATCTTTATCAAGGACATACGCCACGCGCCTGACGAGATTGCGGTTCGCCAGAAGCTCTTCGAGCCGGGACGGTTTCCAATCTGCACCCAGGTCCAGGTAGCCAACCTGGGCCTACCCGACCTGCTGATGGAAGTCGACGCAGTCGCGGTACTCAAGTAAACCCGAGATTCTGTGATCAATGAACGGCCTACGTGGCAAGGTGGCGATCGTCACCGGTGGCGGACGCGGTCTTGGCTACGCGATTGTCGAGCGCCTCGTGACTGAAGGAGTGTCAGTTGCCATTCTCGCCCTGCATGCGGAATCTGTCCACGACGCCATAAACAACCTTGGAGCGGATCGCAAGGATGTGATCGGGCTGGTCGCGGACGTGACCCTCGAGGAAGAAGTAAGGGATGCGGTAGCGCGAACCGTCGCAGCCTTCGGACACCTCGACATCATGGTCAACAATGCCGGCACCATCGTGATCAGCCCTCTGGTGGACATGACCACAGAAGCTTGGGATCATGTCGTCGATGTGAACCTACGCGGCGTTTTCCTTGGGTGTCGGGAAGCTGCGCGACAGATGATCGCTCAAGGTCGTGGAGGTCGCATCATCAATGGCGCCTCGGGAGCCGGACGCCGAGGAGGCAGCCTCATCAGCGCCTACTCGGCGACCAAGTTCGGTGTGATCGGACTAACCCAGAGCCTTGCTGTGGAGCTTGCTCCCCATGGGATCACGGTCAACGCGTACTGCCCAGGACACGTAACGTCGACCCCAATGTGGGACTTCATCGACCGGGAGATGGCGTCAATTACCGGCGAAGAAATCGGATCGGCAAGACGAGCGGCGGAGAGCGAAGCGCCATTGGGTCGCGCAGGCAAACCCGAGGAAGTTGCCGCCGCTGTCGCATTTCTCGCTTCTGATGAAGCTCCGTTCATAACCGGTGAGTCGTTGTTGATCGATGGCGGACTGGTTCGGTTCTAGAGATTCGCATATGGCATTTGTGGAGACGGCCTACGAGTTCAACAGCCTGAAGCTCGACATCTTGGCGAGGCACTCACCGTAACAATGCCCTACCTTCAGCTGCCCGATGGCGTGCCGTTGTACTACGAAGAGCATGGTGCCGGCAAGCCGATCCTCCTGCTTCCTGGCTGGACGGTCACTACGGGTTTCTGGCAGCGGCAGATCGTTGATCTCAGTCGCGACCACCGTGTCCTGACGTTCGACTTACGCGGGCAAGGGGCCTCTGGCAAGACGCCCGATGGACATACGTTGAGTGGATACGCGGCGGACCTGGCCAGGTTTTTGACGGAGAAGAACCTAGAGAACGTGACGCTCATTGCTTGGGCAATGGGGGTTTCAGTGTCTGTTCACTATCTGGCAGCATTTGGCACAGACCGTGTCTCGCGGTTCGTCTGGGTCGACCACAGCCCCCGCTTCTTCGCGAACCCTGACTGGCCTTTTGCGCTGTCCGGGAACTTCAGCCCTCAGGCGCTGGATGCAACGTTGCACCAGCTCCGCCACGATCGGCGATCCGCAACCTTGGAGATGCTCAAGATCATGTTTCCCAACGGTCTCACCGAATCCGAAGAAGAGTGGATGTACGGCGAGATGCTCAAGACCCCGACCGAGGTGGCGATTGCGATGTTAGGCGCCGTGGCGGGAACGGATCTGCGGCCGCTGCTGTCAGGTCTGAAACTCCCTGTCCTGCTCGTCAACGGGACTCGGAGCGCGGTTCCTTACGACGTCGGCGGCTGGCTTCAGGACCACCTTCAGGACAGCCGACGCCTGGTCCTGGAGGGCGCTGGCCACTCCCCCAACTGGGACGCCTCCGAAGGCTTTAACAAGGGAATACGGAAGTTCATTGAGGAAACGTCGTGAAAATCATTTGACACGGGCCCATAGACGGTAACCTGCGTGTGGGGCTCACATATTCGTAGGTGGGTTGGCTACCCGGAGCGGCGGTAGCTAGCCGCTACGATCGCCATCGGATGCTATTCGCTTTCGCCTACTCGGTGCTGCGCCTGCTCCTTGACATCTTCGACGTGCGGCTGCGGGTGCGGGATCCCGAGGCGGAATTGCTGCTCCTGCGCCACCAGCTGCGCGTAGTGCGGCGCCAGGTGAAGAGGCCGCAACTGGACATGGCGGACCGGACGATCATGGCCGCACTGAGCCGGCGCTTGGGCCGGGCATCGCTGGTCGGGATGCTGGTCCAACCGGAAGCGGTTATCGGTTCGCATCGTGAGCTGGTGAGGAGAAAGTGGGCGGCCTTCGGTCGCCGCCGAGGCCCGGGCCGACCAGGTCTCGATGCCGAACTGCAGAAGCTGATTCTGGAGACCGTGAAAGACAACCCGAGGTGGGGCTGCGTCCGTATCCGCGGCGAATCGCTCAAGCTCGGCTATTTGGTCTCGGCAACGGCGATTCGCAAGTTGTTACGCCGCAACCGAATCGGTCCGGCCCCGTTGCGCTCGCGACTGACCTGGAAGGCTTTCCTTCAAGCACAAGCCTCGGCGATCCTGCTAACCGACTTCTTCAGCGTCGATACCGTGCTCCTCAAGCGCCTATACGTCCTCTTATATATGGAGCTGTCCACGAGAAGGGTGATCCGGTTCGCGGTCACCGATCGGCCGGACGGTGTGTGGGTAAGCCAGCAGGCGAGGAACCTCTGCTGGGAGCTCGACAAGATCGGAGGCGACGCGCGGTTCCTGGTCCATGACCACGACGCCAAGTACGGCGGCGGCTCCGACCTTGTCTTTCAGGCGGAAGGGATCGAGGTGATCATCACGCCAGTAGCGGCGCCCAAGGCCAACGCGCACATGGAGCGGCAGATTCGGTTCGACTCGGCGCGAATGTCTGGACTGGATCCTGATTCTCAACCGGCGTCATCTCGAGCGGGTCCTCGCCGAGTGGTTGGAACACTACAACGGAGCTCGTCCGCACCGGGCTCTTGCGTTACAGACTCCGATCGCGCGGTCCGATCCGGTGGTCTCGGCTGGACGGGTGATCTGTCGGTAACGTTGGCGAGGACGGAGAGCCGCACCGTCTTGGGTTACATGAACGAGATGGGGGCGGTTCTGCACATACGCGGTAGATGACGCTGGCGGCCTAGCCCGATGCGACACCCAGGAGCTGA
>Ga0137377_10004881_pt1 | contig 10635 bp, 10 predicted proteins | sample SagtaG_22_FD_104815 | JGI IMG/M metagenome (GOLD analysis project Ga0137377, IMG submission 104815) | Vadose zone soil microbial communities from Sagehorn Ranch, Mendocino, California, USA - Sage2_L_40_16 metaG | ecosystem: Environmental > Terrestrial > Soil > Vadose zone | place: USA... | reverse complement strand
CGTAGTCCCACAGCCGCGTCTGCGCCTTGAAGCGGGACATCTTGAACGGCGGACGTGAACGCTTACGGTCGGACTCCTCACTGTAGACGTAGGAAGGCAGCCAAGTGCCCGGCTGCATGTTCGCGCGCCAGCTATCGAAGTGGAGATACGAATCGTAGTTCGAACCATTGGTGTATGTGCCGTTGAACCGCACGACATTAAAGTCTTTGTCTTCCACCCACATGCGCCCGGTGAAGAGCCCCTTGGGAGCATGCTCACGCGGCTGCACGTCCACTACGATGCAGCGGATTTCCCCGAGGAATTCTTGGCGCACGAAGTTGAAGTAGTAGTTCTCTTTTTTCAGGTCGCGATCCATCACGACCATATTGGCGAAGCCTTGCGGTACATAACGCCGTGTGAAGGCGTTGCCCAGCATTGCGAATGGCGAAAGAAAACGATGCACATTTCCGGGTTTGTCTTTCTCGAACACCTGTTCCGCCGTGGTTTGGCTCAGGTCCAGGCGGCCAAGAAAGTACTGGTCACTGGTCGGTGCCACGTTGTGCGTTTTGTCTTCCTGCATGTTCTGGATGTAGGTCTCAGCCAGAGGATGCAAGCGTTTGATGTTATCGATGAAGGCATGCTCCCTCTGGATCACACGGTCCACCATACGATCGAAGGAGACGGGCGCGAGGATCGTGAGATCGGCGTGCTTCGTGACGCCGTAATTGCCGTAGATGCTTATTAGATTGTCCGCACCCCCTACGACCATCTTGCTTACGGGCGTGGTCACAGTAAACGCGGTGCTCGTCTCACCCGCCTTGACGGTAACACTGGCTGGAGCCTTGGCCACCGAGGGTGGGTCCACTGCGAGGGAGACTTCAAGGTCGAACGGTGCGGGCGCGTTCATGGTAACCCGGCCTTGAACCGTGTTTCCGCCGACTACGCTTGGCGCGCTGAGACTGATTGAATTCAGCATCGGCAGGGGAACCGACACCGTCACTTTGACGGGAACATCGGAGCTGGTCTTGGTTGCCGGGAAGTCCTTTCTGGCTATGGTGAATTTGTAATCGGTTGACTGACCGTGCGCCGAGACGGTCAATGCCAAAACCGCCACGCTCGAAATGAACCTAACTGATTTCATAAGGCACTTCTCCCCGAAAAGTTTACGAAGCTAGTTCGAAAATCATGTGTACGGTTGCTTCTGAATCGATCTGTTGCCCGTCGTGCTCCGCCGGCTTGAACTTGATCTTCTCGGCGGCATGCATTGCTTGTTCGTCCAATCCATGACCGAGCCCCTGCACCACCTTCAGCACCCGCACTTCTCCGCTTGTCAGAAATTGCACTCGAAGTAATACTTCGCCTTCTAGGCGCAACTGACGCGCTTCTTCCGTGTACCCAGGCGTGGGTTTGGAGATGATCTCCACGGATCTTCCAGTGTTCCTCTGTGGCGGATCTTGCACCGCTACTGCAGGGCGCGACGCTGCCGATTCATCGCCGAAGCCAGACGACTGCACAGCACCAGCCTTGCCGTGGGCACCACCAGTGCCGTTGCCATAGCCCGGTCCGTCAGGCATGCCGAATGAACCGAGCGTTGCCACTGTCAACTTGCTCTCACCGTCGCCCTGGCCTCTGACGCCGTTAGAATCGCCAAAACCGCCAGTCTGCACTTGAGCGGCCGGTGCGGACTTGGGCATCGTGGGCTTTTCAGCCGTGGCCACAAATGCTCCGACCTGCACCGCAGGTTTCGGCAAAGGGGCGGACACGATTGGTAAGACCGGAGCCTTGGCTTGCAATTCCACTTTTGGTGGCTCCATCACCGCAGCCGGGATGCGGAATGCCGTGGAGGGTTTGGACAGCACCAATTTCCCCACGACCGGAGGAGCGTAAGCCCTGATTCTTGGTTGAGGCACCACCGGTTCGGTTGGCTGGAGCAATGGCGTGTAAATCAAATTTTTCGCCCGCAACACGACCTTATCCGGTTTGATGACACCAAAATGAATCAGCGCAACCACCACCAGGCTCTGAGACGCAAATGCGGTGAGCAGGGCACGGTAGTTAGTCTTTCGCTCCGGCAACAGTTGCAGGGTCAATGTGGTCATTTCGTTCTAACCTTCGAAACCACGACTTTCTCGGAAGCGGGCTTGTGCAGCGCAAACGCGGGCGGTTTCGGACTTTGTAGGGAGGGTGGGGGAGGAATGGGCTTCACGAACGAAAACCCCAGCAACACTATCGCCAACGCCGCTGCGACGTATGGATGCTTCGCCGTTAAGTGAAGGACGCCCGAAATGCTGCCGACACCGGGGGTGTACATCAGTAGTGCTCCCCTCTCCCAAACAGATGCCACGTGTAGGAAACGTTCATGAAAACCTTGAGCCCATTAGCCGAGAGTCCCGTGTTGAAACGGGTCTCATGCACGACACCCGCCCCCAGGTCGGAATAGAGTTGCCCTCTCGAGATGGCAAGTTTGACACCGCCCCCGGAGATACTACGGTTCTCCCAATCGAAGCCCTGACTGTCGTGCCCGACCGTGAATTCACCGTAAGGCACAACGACTGCCCGGTTGAACCGATGCAATACAAAACCTTGTGTCACATACGCTTGCTCAATCAAATTGCCGTGCTCTACCGGAGAGAAGTGTCCGAGAATTGCCCAGGTGGATCCGGGGAAGCGAGACGTCTTGCTGGACACTGGCTGCCACCCGAACCAATCGAGAATGTAATCCGTGCGGCCGCTAGCCTTGGGCGCTTTCGAGTCGTTGAACCGGTCCTCGTACGCATACGCGGTGCCGACGCTAATGACGCCATAGCGGAAAAGCTTGTTCACCTTGATGCCGCCGCTCGGCTGAATCTTGTTATTCCACGAATAGCCTTTGGTGTCGGACACCATCCCAAAGCCTGCGTAGGGGGTGAGGGTCACGGAGTTGTTCCACGTGGAGTAGATCGAAGCCGTCTGCTCGAAGTACGACTGAGATAGGACGTTGCCCTTTTCCAATGGGCTGTAGGTGCCGTTGGTAGACCACATCTGCCCCCTGAGTCCGACTGCATCGAACACACTGCCTTTAACGGCGTGCGGCGGAGCTTCCTGGGCGGAGGCGTTCAGCACCGGCCCGAATAGAGCCAGTATCACAGCGAATTTGAGCACCGAATAGAAGCCGAAATTTTGTCGCCGTCCGGACAATGATTCCCCTTTTAGTATCGTTTCACTGCAAACCACGTATGAATCTGCTGCCGCTGCACCATCACCCGCCAGAACGCAGTAACGAAAATACCGCAATCGACGAAACGGAGCAGCGGGAAGGCTAAAGAACTCAACACCACATCTTTGCGCCTGTCGCACAATGCGCAAACCATGGACAACCCGAGCTGAAACAGGAACTCGCCGCCGACGAGCAGCCCCACGCGAAAAGGCCACAACAGGAGCCACAACGGAATTAGCAGGAATATCGTCGCGAAGATAATGCCCTCGCCCATCAGCAGTTTGTATTCGAAATCTACCCGGGTGATCCCGGAAGCCATGCGGTACTTCTTGCCAACCTGCCATGCACCTACGTCCCAGCGGTACATTTGCTTGATGTAGCTGCGAAGGTTGCTTGGGTCTTGCGTATAAACAAGCGCCTTCGGCTGGTAAATGATTTTGCCCAGCTTCCTGCGGTGGATTTGAATGGTGCAATCCATGTCTTCCACGATGGTGTCGGTGTTCCAGTCCAGTTGTGCGAACACATCCGCTCGAAAACTTGCGGCGCAGCCTGGGGCTACTGTGATGACCCCCATACTGCTCTGTCCGCCCTTGTAAATCGCGTGTGAAATCCAGTACGCCAGGGAGCGATAAGCAGTTAGCCAGTTGTGTGGGACGCTTAACGCGCGCCCACAGACCGCCGCGACTTTCGCGTCGAACCCTGCGACGCAGGCATGAAAGTAGTTCTCATTGACTTCGGTGTCGGCATCCATCAGGCAGATCACGTCGTAATTCGCAGTCAGAGCCCAATGCCGGGCGGCACGTTGGATGGAACGGCCCTTGCCGATGTTCTTTTCGTTAACCAAGACATTCACTCCGTGCGACCGAGCGATATCACCCGTGCCATCGCTGGAGCCGTCGTCCATCACGTAAACATCCTCGGGCGGAGCCCCAGCGGCCAGAACGCTGGACAGCGTCTTGCCAATGCCGAGACGCTCGTCTTTCGCCGGAATGAGGACGCACATGCGCATTATTCGAATCCCAGACGCGGTCGGCGAATTTAACTTGTTGCCGAACTCCTTCATCACGGGTTGTGGGGAGGTTGTTCTTGGTACAGTGCAGGCGCGATACCAACGCCGGGTAATACGCCCGACCGCCAACCGGATCGTTCCGTTCTCGGCTCGCACATGTCGGAACTCTTGTTAATGACATGACTTGCGCTGGTTCTCGAACTCGCGCACAAGCGTGTTTCCGCGAATTTCTTTTCATCAGAACGTTACTTTCGAGGCGTTACGACGGTAACTTATAGCCCGCTAAGCATTTGCATTCGAGAGAAAACATCTTCCACACTCGATGGACCGGTCCCGCTCGATGGTGAGCTTACCTATGTACTTGTGAGTAGCCCGTCTTGGGGCCGAGCATGTTGGAGCGGCATGCGTGCCGGCTGTTGGGCCTGGACTGCACTAACTGGTCCGGAGCGGCGAACTGCGAAGACACCGAAGTCACGGGTTTCGACCAGACGGTCAGCCACGACTTCAAGATTGTTTGGAAGGCCGACGAGATAGCCTGGTACATTGGTACATCGACGGCCAACTCATGGTCACCCACACTCGTGATCTGCCCACCGTTCCGGCTCCCTTCCTGTTCAATATGTGGGGCACCAACAAGGTAACTTAGGGAAGTTTGGCGACACCGGGCGTCACCCCGGTACATGTACATCAGCAACTTCAGTTATAAGCCTTAGCCCTGTTGTCGCTTCACTATCCCCATCCCTCACCTGTGTCCGTGGGTCAATCATCGTAAATTGCAGATTCTTGTGACCAAGACCTTGTTGATCTCAGTGGATATGCATCTCCTTGCGCAGAGGCAGTGGCGCCTCTGTCACATGGTTTCTCTGGAATACGTAGGCAGGGGTGGGCACTCGCTCCGGATGCATCTGGACTTTGGCAACAGCCGCCACGGCACCTGAAACCTGCATCCAAGTCGCGAGGGAAGGCGTGCCAGCCCTGTTCACCAAGAAGAGCATGTAGTAGCCCGGAGGCGCGATGTTTGAGTTGGGTGGGCCTGTCACTGTGAGGCTGCTGGAACTCGCCGTGCCCTGCCCCATAACAAAAGACAAACCAACATACCGTTGATCCATGTCGAAGGAGTGTGTCACCGAGCCGGCCTTCATAAGAACCACGGACGCGATATCGGACGCATCTGGAGTTGGCATGTTAAATGGCTGACCGTAAGTGATCGAGCTAGGTGCATCAGTGCCGATGCGAGGCCTCGTAGCAGGACTGCCGTCCGAGTTGAAAAGGTACGACGGCTGGTAAATCTCGATATGGTTGTCAAAGAGACCCGGTACGGGGTTCCCGCCAGCGAGAGCGACTGACCCGTCGGGCAGAAGCAACTGGATATTGTGATAGAGCCTTGGGAGAGCATTCGACCCCGCGGACGAGAATGAGTTCGTGGCAGGATCGTAAATCTCTGCCTGCAAGCTCGCTGTCGTCCGGTCCTCGTCTTTTGCCGAGCCACTGCCCACCAGCACCTTCCCGTTTGGAAGGATCGTAGCTTCCATCTCGACACGCGCCTGAGCCATCTTTGGCCCCTGTACCCAGCACGGAACATAGTTCGGGCAGGCAGCAGAAATCTGAGCACCTGCCGGACTTAGATCAATGAGTTCGGTTGTGTTCGTGGCAGGATTGTCACCGCCCAGGGTGATGACCTTGGGACTGTAATTGTTCTGCGGCGTGAGCGGGAGTAATACGGACGTGCCATAGGTTCGCTCGCCATTCGGATCGTTTTGTCCGGGATAAATGGTCCAAGCAACCAGCGTCCAAGTCAGGCTGGAAGGGTCAAAGTCAAGAGTAGCGGATGATGGTGCGGAGTAGAAGACGTGGCCAGTGGGAAGCAGGTGCATTCTGGGATACAGCGGGAATTGGAATCCCGGAAAATCTGCGATGGTGGGATTCCCCGGAATTTCACTACCCCAATGCTGACCATCCCAGATTTCGGTGGTGTTGTTGTTGGTGCCGTCGGTATCGTTCAGTCCAGACGTGGTCATCATGCGACCGTCATTCAGTTCAGTGATGGTTGGATACCAGCGCCCATGCGCCGTGGGAGCCACATCGATGAACGTCTCAGTGGAAGGATCAAAAATCGAAGCGTTAGGAAGGCCAGTGAACGGAATGTCGGTTTGGGCTCCCACCACAGCGAGTGCTCCGTAGCTCTTGGTGCCGCCATTGATCAGGACTCTGCCATCTTGCATGATCGACATTCCGTTGCAGAACATGTCCCAACTTGTGGGCATCGTGGTGATGCTGTCGTTAGACAAGTCCAGCAGCGCTGCTCCCTGCAAATATTGTGGCCCTTGTGGGCAATGCGCTTGCTGTGGAGGACAGTTGCCCGAGCCGGAGAGAATGAGAATCTTGTTAGTGTGGAGGAGTGCCGCATGAATTGGATTGATTGGCATCGCTCGCGGCAGCGTTGACCAAAGGCCATTCGGGCGCGGAGTAGTGCTTAGACCAGGATCTAGTGTGGACGTCGTCGTTCTTCCACCGCATTGGATGAGTGGAAGCGAGATGAGCAGAACGAAAAGTGCGGCAACGACCTTCTTCATTAGAATGTACCCCAGCAATTTCGATCAGTTCCAAAACAATGCTCTTATATCTCAAAGAACAAACAATGCTTTGAACTGAGCGTGAGTCAAACCAGGCCAACCCACAGCATGAAACAAATGGATCACTTAGACGCCAGGGTCTCGTTCCGGAAAGCCGAGGGCCGAGTCAGATACCGACGATGCCCCCGAAACGGATCTGGCCGCACTTCTGCTGATTCTGGGGAGGTTGCCTCTGTACCGTGCAGGCGCGCTACCAATGCAGGTTGGTATGCCCGACCGCCAGCCGGATCGTTCCGTTCTCGAACCGCACATCTCGGAACTCTCGCTAATGACTCGACTTGCGCTGGTTCGTGAGCTCGCGCACAAGCGTGTTTCCGCGAACTTCTTTTCACCAATGCGTTACTTTCGAGGCGTTACGACGGTAGCTCATAGCCCGCAAACCGATTGCATTCGAGAGAAAAACATCTTCCACACTCGGTGTACCCGGTCCCGCTCGGCTCGTGAGCTTAACTATGTACTTCTGACTAGCCCGTGTTGGAGCCGAGCATGTTACAAAGGTGCGCCAGCAGCTGGGTGTATTGGAAGCTCAATGTCGAATTGTCGAGCATCACACCGCAACAATTGGAGGAATAAGGATGAGGAAGCCACTCACGAGTGTTCTGCTGATCCTGTTGAGCGCGACGGTATTGAATGCGCGGCCCACGCGCAATTTCCAGTTTTGGAGGTTTGGTTATCAATGGACCACGGACAGCGGCAAGGCACCCGGCCCCGGTTCGTTTTCTCCCTCGCACGTGTCACCGCTTAGTTCCGGCATCGGCCTGACATTGACGGAGACCTCCTCGGGCAGCAGTGTGGGCGGCGAGGCGCGAACCCTGAAGCGCTTTCTATACGGCACTTTCCAGTGGACAGAGTATGTTCCGGTACAGGCAAGTGGGCAGATAAGCGCTGGGTTCCTTTACTATGGCCAGAGCACGACGGAAATAGATGTCGAGCAGGAAGGCGATCTGCCGAACACATTCTGGGTGACAAATTGGGTTGGCACGAGTAATAAACAATCCAGCCCGATCTGCTGTTATACGGCGACCTCTCCGCACGTTATGAAAGTGATATGGAAACCGGGAGAGATCGATTACTACATCGATGGATCTCAAGTAGCGATCCATACGCAAGACGTCCCCAGCACGGCTGCCTATTTCATCTTCAATTTTTGGGGGACCGATTCGACGGCGTGGGGAGGACTCTCAACTCCGGGCACCCGTTCCTATGTCGTATCCGGTTTCAGTTACTCGCCGAGCTATTGAATCGCAGATTGCGCCTTTCAACCTCGTCTTGTCCTTTCGGATCGGCTGAACACGAGAACGACTGAATTAGTTCACCAAGGGCGTCGTCGGCATCCGGCCAGATAAGGCCGGGATTGTGTATGTTTGTTGGGCCGCCAGGCCGAAGACGGTCCGCTCCAAGTCGGGGACTCGCAACCGGTTCTGTTGCCTTGCGACCCGCGCACGCAAGCAGTTCTCATCTTGGCGGGAATCCTTCTCGGCAATAGATTGGAGGCCAATCGATGGCAAGCCACCGCAGATTTTCGCGGGCACCGAATCCCCGCTGGCTTCAATACGCTCCGCTACGAGCTCATGCCGAACGACGGCAATCATCTTGGGGCGGCTCCCAACCGCGATTTTCTCCTTGTTGTTCCCGCCGCCTCCGATGGCGATCCGAGTGCTACTTTCAAGTTTCAGGAATTGGTGACGATGAGTGCAAGAACGACGGGTACGAAGCATCCTAGCCCGCTGAGTCTGGTTCAGGCGGACGCTGAGCCGTCCACACCAGCAGTTTCCAAGGACGATCAAGACCATTGGGCTTTTTCTGGCGGCATGAGACTCAGTTCGGGGGAGGAACTTCCCTTGGCACTGGTTGTGAAAGAAACAGCGCAACGGTAGTCGCCGGAGTTCGACTAGCGATCAATTGTTTCCAGATTTCTTCTATAATAAGTCGACGTCTGCGGGAACGCAGAATTCCGACTGATCCGTTGAGGTCGCAATTCACGACGAAGCATCGTGAAGTCCTTCGCCCTTCGGTGCTGGAAGTGTGCTTGCGGTTACTATGGCTTCTAGCATTTTCTAATATTGGTTGATCTCCCTAACCCTAGCGTTGATGCCTGGGACTATGGTTTACTAGTCGCGATGGCTCCCGTGTTTAAACTGCATGTGTTGCTGCTCGGCTTTCTTTTGTCCACTTTCCCCGTTGTAGTCTCTGCGCAAACTCTGGCGGATCGTTTGGGATATCCTCCCGGCACAAAGCTGATTATTGTTCACGCGGACGACCTAGGCGAAACCCACGCGGTGAATGCCGCGGCCATCAAAGCTCTCCAGCGCGGGACGATCAATTCCGCGAGCCTGATGGTGCCCTGCCCGTGGTTCCCTGAGATCGCCGACTACGCCAAATCTCATCCCGACGCAGACTTTGGACTGCACCTTACGTTGACGAGCGAGCGAGTTTATTATCGTTGGGGTCCCGTGGCGCCCGCAGACAAGGTGCCGAGTCTCGTCGATGAAAATGGATACCTCTATCATGACTGGGAACACAACGAACACGTCAACGCCAAGGAGGTGGAAGTCGAACTGCGCGCCCAGATCGAGCGCGCGCTAGCGCTGGGTGTTCGCCCTACACATCTCGACTCGCACCAGTACCGGCTGATCATGAGCGGCAAGGAACTGTTCGACGTGATGCTGCGAGTGGCTCACGAATACAAGTTGCCGGTTTTCGTTACGAGAGATTGGTTCGCTAACTACCCATATCTGCAGGAGAGCCTCGGTCCGGGCGATATCGTGCTAGACCATACGGTCACGATTGAACCCGAAGTTCCACCGGACAAATGGGCCGAGTTTTACCTGACAGCGCTGAAAAACTTGAAACCCGGCGTGAGCGAGTTCGTCATCCACCCCGGTTTTGACGATGAAGAACTGCGCGCGGCCACCAGGGAACGCTCCACGTGGGGTTCGGCCTGGAGGCAGCGCGACTACGATTTTTTTACCAGCGACCAGTTTCGCGACATTCTGGCTCAACAGAAGATTAAGCTGATCACGTGGCGGGAACTGGCGCGCATGGCCGCACCGAAATATCTCTCACGTTGTTTCGTCGACTAGAATGTCCGGCACCGATGGCGCTTGCTTCGGGCACGAAGCTCGGCCCTAGGCTTTCGCGCGAATCAGCTGTGTCCATTTTGTGTCCAACGGCATTCAATGCGCTTCGATTTCTTAAGCTTTTTCAACGTCTTCAAGAGCCATTCGTGCGGGCGTCAATTCTTCTAAGTTGTTCACAGCACCGGTGGCTGGGCAGTCACATAATCAGGAACGGCCCTCATAATCTTTTCGACGTCAACGGCTGAGCAGTTCGAACAGTCAGCCAGGAGAACCTGTTTCCCTTGATGGCTGATGGATTGAATTCGTTCATGCACGGGGCAATACCTCCTTACTCTTTACCTTCGCGCTTCTTAGCCGTTGCCGCAGCCTTCGAAGCTTTGGTCGCGATTGCCGTACGCTCTTTCACCGTGTCAGGGCCTTTGCGTGCGCCTCTGACCGTATCTTCCTGATCAACAAGCAAAGTTTCCCGAAGTGCCAGTTTAGTTCTTGGCGGCGCGGTGGGCGAAAGTGAAGGGTCAGAAGAAAGCAGCGTAAATGGTGGCGTAGGTATTGTATCTTTACTTCGCACATCCGCTGGTGTTCTGTCCCATAAGTAAATGGCATTAGTATGGCAAGGAAAATAGGCGTCTCTGATGCACAATGGAGGTGCCTATGGCGATGGGACGACCGAAAGCGGTGCTGGTATTGAGTGCGGAGCAGCGGGCACAACTGGAAAGCATGGCCAGTTCACGATCGCTT
>Ga0137377_10004880_pt1 | contig 10635 bp, 10 predicted proteins | sample SagtaG_22_FD_104815 | JGI IMG/M metagenome (GOLD analysis project Ga0137377, IMG submission 104815) | Vadose zone soil microbial communities from Sagehorn Ranch, Mendocino, California, USA - Sage2_L_40_16 metaG | ecosystem: Environmental > Terrestrial > Soil > Vadose zone | place: USA... | reverse complement strand
GCGGAGCTGTTCGACGGCCGCAGTCAGCTGCTCGTCTACCACTTCATGTTCGGCCCGAGCTACGAGGTAGGTTGCCCGACCTGCTCGTCGATGGCCGACACCGTCGACGGCGCCCTCCCGCACCTGCACGCCCGCGACGTGACGATGATGTACGTCTCACAGGCGCCACTCGAGAAACTGCAGGCGTACAAGCGGCGGCTGGGCTGGAACATGCCCTGGGTCTCGTCGGCGGGCAGCGACTTCAACTTCGACCTCGGCTATTCACGCACCGAGGAGCAGACGCGCGAGGCGATCGCGCCGATGCTCGAGGCGGGACCGCCGCCCGTCCTCGACCACAACGCAAGCTCGAGCGGCACCGATGTCACCGGCTACCTCACCCAGGGCCCGGGCTTCAGCGCATTCGCCCTCGACGAAGGCACCGTCTACCAGACCTACGGGACCACGGCCCGCGGGCTCGAGTTCCTGATGGGCTACTACGGGATCCTCGACCGCACACCTAAGGGACGGGACGAAGGCGACTCGTCCCAGATGTGGATCCGCCGGCACGACGAGTACTAAGCGGGCTCTTATGTCCAGCCCAGCTGCGTCAGGCTGATCCCGTCGTTCCAGACCTTCGTCAGGTGACGAATTCGATCGCCGTCGAAATCCATGACGTACACGTAGTCGGCCTCGACCTTCTTCCCCGTCGGCGGCACCGGTCCACCCTCTCCTGTGTGCGTCCCGCGAAATACGGCGTAAGCAGCCACGTTCTGTCGCGCCTTGTCGACGGCGAATGAACGGACCTCGTAGCTGCCGTCTGGCACAGGAGTGAAGAGGCCCTTCATCCAGTCGGTGTAGCCCTCGACGGTCTCGACGCCCTCCAGTGCTCCAGTCTGAGACGAGAAGGTCGCGCCCTCGTGGCAATAGGCTTGGCACGCGTCCCAACCTTTGCCTGTTTCGCAGGCATCGAAGAACTGCTCGGCCGTCTCTTTGATGGAACTCATCTCTCCTCCTTTGCGGGGTTTAATCGACTTTCTACTCCTTCGCGACTACGGCGAGTGCCTGGTCGACGAGGTCGTCGAGGTGCGCCTCGGCCGCCGCGTCGTGCGCCGCTGCGAGTCGCTCGGGAGACAACTCGGCCTCGAGCCTGTCGACTACCGGCCGCACGTCGATCCCGACGTTACCCCTCCTCCGTCAACCGTGGCTCACCCGTGTGCAACCCATGCGCACCCGGATCGGGCCCTTCGCGAGCGCCCGCTGGCCGTCCTCAGCGGCGGCGACCGCATCGGACGCTCGGCCGAAGGCGACGAAGAACGCGTCACCCTGCGTGTCCACTTCGACGCCGTCGTGCGCCGCAAAGACGGCGCAAAGACAGCGGCGATGCTCGCGCAAGACGTCGCCGTAGCCGTCGCCGAGCTCCTGCAGCAGCCACGTTGAGCCCTCCACGTCTGTGAACAACAGAGTGACGACACCGCTGGGAAGCTCGAACGCCACTCCGAGGGATCATGAATCTGGCGACGAGCGCTGTCCACCAGATTCGGAGTTAGAGTCGTTCGTCAATCGACCGCGAGGGGGAAGTGATCGTTCATACGCGACTCGAAAGCTCGCATCTCGCCCGGCAATCTGCTGGGGGATCCGAGCGAGCGGGATCTGTTCGTCTATCTCCCGCCGGGCTACGAAGAGTCAGATCGCCGCTATCCGACGGCCTACCTGCTGCACGCCTACGGCCAGACCGCCGAACAGGTGGTGACCCCGGACACCGACGGCCAGCGATGGTCGCCGCCGATCGAGGACGTCCTCGACCCCGTATTCGGGCGCATGGGGGTGCCGCCGATGATCGTGGTCATCCCGGACGGGAACTCCCGCTATGGGTGCGGCCAATGGGTGGACTCACCCGTGACCGGCAACTTCGAGCAATACGTGGTGAACGACGTGGTCCCTTTCGTCGACGCCCACCATCGCACCATTCCGGATTCACGAAGCCGCGGCCTGTTCGGTTTCTCGTCCGGAGGATTCGGCTCCTGGAACCTCGCCTCCCGCAATCCCGACGTCTTCGCGGCGACGGCCGTGCTCTCGGCCGACACGTTCCTCGACATGACCCACAAGTTCATGCCCTACAACTACCTCGACAGCATCTGGCCCGAGGCACCCGACGGCCCGATCGAAGGCAACTTCTGGTCCGAGATCGTCTACGCCGCCTGTTACTCACCCAACCCGGACCGGCCGCCGCACTACGTCCACCTCCCCGTGGCATATCCCAGCGGCGAGCTGATCCAGGAGGTCTGGGACCGCTGGCTGAGCTTCGACCCCGTCGTCAACGTCCACGACCGCCTCGGCAATCTCCGAAAACTGTCGGGCATCCTGCTCGACGCCGGGAGCAACGACGACTACAGCCTGTACTGGGGGCCACGCCTGCTCAGCCACCACCTGAACGAAGCCGGCATCGCACACGAACACAGAGAGAACCCCGGCAACCACGGCGGCCGAGCCAACGTGCGCTTCCAGATCACGCTGCAGTGGCTGTCGCAAGTCCTGGACGGCGACTGAATTACTGTCGCCGACCCGGGCACGCTGCCGAGCCGATGAACGAGAACCCGACATTCAGGTCGGCGCTGATACGGACCAGATAAGGAGGTCGAGGATTCGCACCTCGGTGAGCCGGTACTCGCGGCTCGCGAGCTCTCGTTGGAGCTCCCGCAGGGCCGAGCGGTTGCGATCCAGGTCTTGCTTGTAGCTGCGGACGAGCGCGGTCGCGCGCGCCCCGAACGACTCCGACGAGCCCGCCCGAAGATCGTCCCCCGTCAGGTATGCCTGAACGACGCTATCGAGCATCGGGATCAGCGCCGGCCGTTTCCTGTGCAGCGTCTTCGTCATCTTCGAGAAACCGATTCCGCGGATGTCCGCGAACGCGTCGAAAAGCCGCGTCAGCGGGATCCACGGGATCGAGCTTGTCGCGTCCGCCAACGAGGCGGCAGGGTGGATCTCGCGCAGAGCGCGTTCGATCCCGCCACGGCGTTCGAGAATCGCTTCGATCTCGGCCGCCGAGATGCGGGCACCGCCACGGTTCGCCAGCCTGAGGTCACTCTCGTCGAATGAGTCGGGGCCCGAGGACCCGTGGGCCTCATAGCTGGAATACGCCGCGAGGAAATCGAGCGCCATCTCGAGTGGATTCTCGACCTCAAAACCGCTACGAAGAATGAACGTGCTCATCTCTGCGACGAAACGATCGTCGCACGCCGAGTCTCCGCAGCCCACGAGTAATCTTCCACCGGCACTAAGAACTAGAGGGTGATGCAAGACCATCCGGTCAGCTCGAGGGGCATCCGCACACCGGACCAGCGATTGCGTGTCTTCGTCAGCTCGGCGGTGCGCGAGCTGGCCGAGGAGCGGCTGGCGGCGCGGGAGACGATCGAGAGCTTGCACCTGACGCCGGTGATGTTCGAGCTGGGCGCCCGTCCGCACCCGCCGCAAGAGCTTTACCGCTCCTACCTTGAGCAGTCGGACATCTTCGTCGGCATCTACGGCGATTCGTACGGCTTCATTGCACCGGAGATGGACGTCTCCGGTCTGGAAGACGAGTATCTCCTCTCGGAAGGGAAGCCGGCCCTGCTCTACGTTCGGGATCCGGCACCGGGCCGCGATGAGCGACTCGTCGGGCTTCTTCGCAGGATCAAGGACGGGGCAAGTGTTTCCTACAAGAGGTTCTCCAGCCCGGACCAGCTCGCCGACCTGCTCGCGAACGACCTTGCCGTTCTGCTCGCGGAGCGCTTCGCCCTCCGCGACGTCGAGCTTCCGAGCGGCACCATCACCATGCTCTTCACCGACCTCGAGGGCTCGACGCTGCTCTTGCGCAAGCTTGGCGACCGCTACCAAAGCGTGCTCGCCGATCATCAGCGGCTACTCCGCGATGCCTGGCACGCCCAGCGCGGCCACGAGGTCGACGCCCAGGCCGATTCATTCTTCGTCGTCTTCCAGGGGGCGAAGGACGCAGTGGCTGCCGCCGCGCACGCGCAGCGGGCACTCGCGTCCCATTCCTCGCCGGCGGCCGTGGAGTTGCGGGTGCGAATGGGACTCCACACGGGCGAGCCAGCCCTCGCCGGCGAGCGTTATGTCGGCCTCGACGTCCACCGCGCCGCCCGCATCGCGGCCGTTGGCCACGGGGGCCAGGTGCTTCTCTCGGAAGCCACGCATTCCGTCCTTGCCGGGGACGAGGTCACGGGAGTGACGGTGCGCGACCTCGGTCGGCATCGCATCAAGGACTTCGATGAGCCGCAGCGTCTCTACCAGCTCGTGATCGAGGGCGCCCGGTCCGAGTTCCCGCCGCTCAGAACGCTCGACGCCGGAACCAATCTTCCGGCCCCGCCGACGCCGCTGGTGGGCCGCGAGAAGGAGCTCGAGACGATCGGCGCTCTTCTGCGGCGGCCTGACCTTCGGCTCCTCACCCTGACGGGAGCGGGCGGGGCCGGGAAGACCCGCCTTGCGGTGCAGGCCGCCAGCGAGCTGCTCGGCGAGTTCGAGGACGGCGTCTTCTTCGTGGGGCTCGCTTCCATCCTCGAATCGGACCTCGTCTCGTCGGCGATCGCCGAAGCGTTCGGGGTAAGAGAGAGCGGCAGCATGCCGCTCGTTGAGAGCGTAAAGGGCTACCTAGGGGACAAGCAGTTGTTGCTCCTGCTCGACAACTTCGAGCAGGTGGCGCCGGCAGCGCAGTTGGTGGGCGAGCTGCTTGCGGCAGCACCCGGCCTGAAGATCCTCGTGACGAGTCGCACCGTGCTTCATCTTGCGGCCGAGCACGAGTACCCAGTGCCTCCGCTCGCACAGCCGGATGCGGTCGTGCTCTGCGTCCAGCGCGCCCAGAAGGTCAAGCCTGGCTTCAGCCCCTCCGGTGAGGACGCGGCTGCGATCGCGGAGATTTGCGACCGGCTTGACGGGCTCCCTCTCGCAATCGAGCTCGCAGCCGCCCGCGTGAAGCTCCTCTCGCCACAAGCCCTCCTCGGTCGGCTCGACCAGCGACTGCAACTGCTGACCGGTGGCGCTGCCGACTTGCCGACCCGCCACCAGACGCTGCGTGGGACGATCGACTGGAGCTATGACCTGCTCGACGAGGAGGAGAAGGCACTTTTCAGGAGACTCTCGGTGTTCGTCGGCGGCTGCACGCTCAAGAGCGCGCACGCGGTGACCGGCCCGGCTGGCGAACTCGGGCCTGACGTCCTCGACGGCGTCGCGTCGCTCGTCGACAAGAGTCTCCTGCGGCAAGAGGAAGGAAAGGACGGGGAGCCGCGCTTCTGGATGTTGGAAACGATCCGCGAGTACGCGCTCGAGCGGCTCGCCGAGAGCGGGGAGTCTGAGGTGACAACGCGGCGCCACGCCGAGTTCTTCTGCGCGTTCGCCGAGGAAGCAGAGCCCGAGCTGCGCAGCCCTCGCGAGGCGAGCTGGCTCGCGCGCCTTGATGCCGAGAACGACAACACCATGTTGGCCGCGACTGCTGCCGAAATCGACAACCTGCGCCTCGCGTGGCGCTATTGGGTGGAAGAGTGCGATCTCGACCAGCTCAACAAGCTCGTCGACAGCCTATGGCTCCTCTATGACGCACAGGGCTCGTACCACGCCACTATCGAGCTGACGACGGAACTGCTCAACGTCCTCTCATCCACGCCACCGACGCGCGCGCGCGCGATGCAGGAGGTCACGCTACGGACCAGCCTGGCAAGGGCGCTGATGGCCATCCACGGGTACACACGGGAAGTCGAAGACGCATACGCTCGCGTCCTCGAGCTCTTCGAGGGCAAACGTGAGCGCCCTCAGCTTTTCCCGGTCCTCCGAGGCCTTGCCAGCTTCTACAACTACCGAGCCGAGTTCGACAAGGGAGCCCAGGTCGGCCGAGAAATTTTGCGCCTGGCCGACACTCAGGCCGACCCGAGCATGTACGTCGATGGACATCTCGTGCTCGGCTCCAGCCTCGCCTTGCAACACGATCTCCATGGCGGTCTGGACCACCTTGAGCAGGCCATCGCTTTGTTCGAGTCGCAGGGTCACGGGTCCCGCCGGTTCCGCCTTGGCAACAACCCAGGGATCGCGTCTTTCACGGTCTCAGCCCTCACCCTGTGGATGCTCGGTTTCCCGGACCGCGCGCTTGAACGCGCGACCCGCGCCGTCACTCTGGCGAGCGAGCTGGAGCACCCCTTCACACTGGCCTATGCGCTCTTCCACACCGGCTTCCTCCACCTATGGCGACGCGAGCCGGAACTGATGCGAGACCGCGCCGTGGGGGTGCTGGACGTCGCAGACGAACACGAGCTGCCGATCTGGATGGCGCTGGGGACCTGCCTCCTCGGGGCGGCGAAGACGGGGCTGGGTCGCTCCGAGGAGGGACTGGCAGAGATCCGCGACGGAATCGCCCTCTATCAGGGTCTTAGGACTCCGCCGGTGTTCTGGCCGCTGATCCTGTACGTCCGAGCAGAAGCGTGCGCCCGATCCGGAAGAGCCGCCGAAGGCCTCGGCTTGATCGACGAAGCGATCGAGATCGCCAGTACGGGCTCCGGGCTGACGCTCCTTCCGGAGTTCTACTCGCTGAAGGGTGACCTGCTGCTTCTTCTCCCCGAGGCGAACGGCCCCGGCGCCGAGGCCTGGTTTCACCAGTCGTTTGACGTCGCCCGGGACCTGGATGCCAGGATGATTCAGCTGCGAGCCGCGATAGGGCTTTGTCGTTCACAGCGCGCGCGCGATGATGCACAGCAAGCGGGTGAGCTGTTGAGCGCCGTCTATGCGAAGTTCACCGAAGGTTTCACGACCCCCGATCTGATCAACGCGAGGGATCTTCTCGAGCGCTTTCGCCGTCCCGCAGCACCGGCTCGCCGTGCGTGACGAGCACCCGCTCGACGTCGAGCTCGGTCAGCGGACGCAGCGTTGGCAGGAAGCGCTGCTCGTACCAGGTGCGGCGACGCTCGCCGTTGCGATGCCTGGGCCAGACGCGCAGCTCCCCGTCGATCTCGAGCACGGTGTCGCCGCGGTACGACGGCAGATCGAACGGGATCTCGGCGCGCCGCGGCCGCCCGATCGGGCGCGCGCGCACGCCGCCGGCGAGCGTCTCGCCGCCGCGCAGCGGCCGGAAGGCGGAGCGGTCGTCGAGCCGCGTGGCGCAGTGCTCGTGCCCGAAGATCGTGACCGCGTGCCGGTCGCGCCAGCGCCGCCAGAGAAGCTCGGAGCCGCGCACGTGGAAGGGCCGGCGCCACCCGGCTCGCCGAGCAGTGCGGTCGAGACCGGCGACGGGCGTCTCTCGACGTCCGGCGCCGGCCCTCGTCACGCTATCCCTGACTGGCGACCGATTCGGTTCGACGCGGCAGGACCCAGCCCGGACGTGGAAAGTGGCAGGTGTATCCGTTCGGGTACCGCTGGAGATAGTCCTGGTGCTCCGGCTCGGCTTCCCAGAACGGCCCCGCCGGCGTCACGTCGGTGGCGACCTTCCCGGGCCACAGTCCCGAGGCTTCGACATCAGCGATCGTGTCCTCGGCCACGCGACGCTGTTCCTCGTCGAGATAGAAGATCGCCGAGCGATAACTCATCCCAACGTCGTTGCCCTGGCGGTTCAGCGTCGTTGGGTCGTGGATCTGGAAGAAGAATTCGAGCAGGTCCCGGTAAGAGGTCTGCTCAGGATCGAACGTGATCTCGATCGCTTCGGCGTGGGTCCCGTGGTTGCGGTAAGTCGCGTTCGGGACATCGCCGCCGGTGTAACCGACCCTCGTCGAGACAACGCCCGGTCGCGCCCGGATGAGATCCTGCATCCCCCAGAAACATCCTCCCGCAAAGATCGCCTTCTCGACTGCTCCGTTCACTTTGCCGCCACCTCCGCGTTCAACGTACCGCCACGGCTCACTGTATCCGTGAGGGTAGGCCCAGCGGAGTGGCTCGCCGGCGCGCGTTCTGCGCGTTAGGAACAGCCTGAACGGGGAATCTGCTCGTGTAGCTGACCTACCAGACTTTCGGGGCCAACTCGCCTGAGCTGAGCCTCGGTTCACGGACCGAATGCTGCAGGGTCGGCCGGCACGCAAGCGGACGACCCTGCAGCATCGTCGAGCGCGGTGCGCGGCGCTACTGCTCGGGCTGGGCCAGATGGACCTTGGCGTCCGCGTAGGTGGCTTCCCCGGTCGGCTCTGCCGGTCCATAGACGAGGTTCAAGACGCCGGTCTTGAAAGTCTCGGACGAGATCAGTCTCAGCGGGATCGCGGTCTCGCCCTCGTCGAACAGCCGCATGCCCTTGCGAACGGCAATCGGGTGCACCAGCAGGTGCAGCTCGTCCAGCAGCCCCGCGGCCAGCAGCTGGCGGACGACCGAGACCGAGCCACTCAGCGCGATGTTGCCGCCCGGCTCGTTCTTCAGGGCGGTCACCGCGTCGACGAGGTCGCCCTCCAGCTTTTCGGATTTCCGCCAGGTGAACTCAAGCTGCTGGCTCGAGACGACGATCTTGCGGGCATTGCCGAGCGCCTGGGCAAAAGGAGCGTCCTCCCCACCGGCCGCTTCCCGCTCGGGCCACGCCCCGGCGAAGCTGTCGTAGTCTTGCGACCGAACAGCATGGTGTCGGCCGCACCGAGCGTGGCGTCCACGGCAGCACCCATCTCCTCGTTGAAGTACGGGAAGTGCCACTGGTCGGGCGCCTCGACGACACCGTCGAGCGAGATGAACAGGCCTGCGGTGATCTTTCTCATGGCTTCTCCCAGGTAGTCGCTGAAAGTCATCCAGTAAGACCGGGTGCGCCCGGTGAAGTCATCGGATCGGGCCTTTTCTGTGCAGCGCCGTGCAAGGTCTGCTATTCGCGCGCGCGCGTCAACCTCGTCCGTCGCATTCAAACGGTCGGCATCGGCTCCTTGATCCCGTGCCTCAGCAGCCAGCGGTTGACCGGCCAGCTGGTCGCGAAGCCGAGGATCATCCCGATCTGCATCAAGAACCAGTGGCTGGAGCTGTCGATTGGTGGCGGCGACTTCCAGATCGCGTACTCCGCGACCGCCATCCAGCCGAACAGGCCGACCTCGAAGCTGAGTACTGAGAGCGTGTCCGACTTAATCGCGTCGCCCAGCGGTGCCAGCCGGCCAAGCTGACCGCGTAACGGTGCGATCACGAAGTACTGGAAGAGGATCCCGAAGATCCAGGCGAGCGGGAGGTCGAGAATGTATTCGGGACCGAGCGCCGCGCTCGAGCCGATCGTCCAGGCGGTCGCCCAGACAATCCACTCGCCGGCAATGTCTCCGAGCGCGCAGCCGGCGCCGCAGTGGCTGTCCGAGAGCGACACCTGCCACAGTGAGTCGCGGGCGCCCTCGTTCAGCGCGCTCGTGTGCATGTGCATCCGCTTGCGGGACATCCGCCGTCCGCGCGCGAAGTACGCCCAGAGCGCGATCGGTCCCAGGTAGAGCGCGGTCAGGGGAAAGGCGAGATTCATGATCGCCATGTGCTGGCGGTTGCCCAGCACGACGATGTCGCCGGCGATCACGAGCGCGGACGCGAACCCGAGTCCGAGCGCCACCCAGGCGACGAGCTCAAACCAACTCGGAGCCACGCGCAATCACTTTCGGCGCCGGGCGGGGTTCATGGCTCGATCACCGCGTCGGTCACGGCATCGATCGCAGCGAGCCTACCCGCGAGCTCCTCAGTGAGCCCGTAGCGTGCGGCCAGCTCGGCCGGCTCGGCGTAGCTGACCTTCGTCTGCTCGCCGTCGGCCCAGACGAGAACCTTGAGCGGCAAGTCGAGCGCCGCGAGCGGCGCAGCCGCTATCACCGGTGTCCCCGCGACCGGGTTGCCGAAGATTACGAGCTTGGTGTCGCGGAGCTCGAGGCCGGCCGCCTCGGCCTCGCCGCTGTGGTCGATGACGGCGAACAGCTTGATCCCCTTCGACTCCAGCACGTCGTTGAGGCGAGAGACGGTGTCTTCGACCGACCGAGGACTCACTTTCGTGGTCATGCGATTTCCTCCGTTTCTGTCAGCGGAGCCAGACCGAGGAAGGTGTACAGAGCAACGGCCGACCAGACAAGTGCCGTCGCTCCGGTGCGGGTTACGCCAGGGCCTGTCTCGACCGGAAAGGCGTTCCGAGCGCGCGCGGAGAACGTTTTTAGGAGAATTTTCTACCGAATCCACATATCATTCAGCCGACGATTGATTGACGAATCAATCGATGGTTCGACAAAAAATCACCTTTTCAATTCAGGTTGCATTTCGCCTTGGCCAACCCCTATAGTCCGCGCCATATTAGGCCTCGTCTTTTCCCGTTGGGGCAGCCAGGCAGGAGGGGGAGATGTTGAAGTTCGCGACAGCTTTCGGGGCGGTCGTGCTGACCGCCGTGCTTCTCTTTGCCGTCGGCCCGGTAGGTGCATCAACGCCGGCGGCGAGTAGCGTGACCGTTCCGTCCACCGTGGGACAGACCCTCACGGACACCTGGACGGGAGCGATCCCGGCTGGGACGAACGCGACGAGCGACTGCTCGCCGTTCGTCGATAACACCGCGGTGGCGGACCAGCACTCGGTGACCGTGAACGTCCCGGCAGGCGCCTACAACGCGGTCCAGGCCAATTTCACCTTTAACATCTCCTGGCCCGACGCGTCCAACGACGAGATCCTGACCGTCATCGATCCCGACGGTCACGTGGTTGGTTCGAGCGATACCGGTCAGCCGAG